>Ga0306920_100006395_pt1 | contig 15365 bp, 11 predicted proteins | sample flu12Cox44000170_FD_204666 | JGI IMG/M metagenome (GOLD analysis project Ga0306920, IMG submission 204666) | Lab enrichment of tropical soil microbial communities from Luquillo Experimental Forest, Puerto Rico - flux4day.12C.oxic.44.000.170 (v2)... | ecosystem: Environmental > Terrestrial >... | reverse complement strand
GGTAGCCTATCTCGTAATCACTCTTTGTCTCGGTCATCGGCTCCTGCCATTTTCGGATTGCGCACGGCACGGCACACACCTGCCGTGCCCTCTTGCCAAAGCGAATGTCGGCCCGATATAGCAAAGTTCTTCTGTGGTGTCAATTATTCAATTGCTAATATGGATATAGGGCTTTCGCTCACGCGTCCACCAGGCGTCAAGTGCTTCCCTGCCGAGGCGTCAAAAATCTGTTAAAACGATCCCTAACGTATTGATATACTTGGCGATGGGCGTCTGATCTTGCGATTCTTTCCCTGAGTTTCCCGTACGGCAGGGAAGATTGATGCCATTCGCTTCCCTGCCAACCGACGCTCGCCGGGTTGCATCTTGAACCAGGAAGCTGTTCCCTGACACCGGATCCGGCTGCCTCGGGGGAACAATGCGGGCGCTCGTCGCGCTCTATCTGGCGATCGGAGTGGTGTTGTTGGTGATCGGGTTCCTGCTGCCGGGCCCGTGCCCCAACCGCAACACCGATGTCGTCAGCAATCTCGTCTTCGTGCTGACCTGGCCGGTCGGCTTGTACGCGGAGGTCTACCAAGGCCAATTGTCGGCCGAGCAATGGCTGCACCGGCAGGCTTGCGAAGGGGGCGGCAAGTTGGGGGAGAAGAAGGCGGCGCCGATCTAATCGAGCCCGAAACCGGGGCCGGTGCGGCGCCGCAGCTCGCCACCAAGCTCGGTTCCGAGGCGCTCGGCGTTGCCGATGCCGCCGGCGCGCCGGCCGCGGACCTCGGCGCTGCCGTCCGGCTTCAGCAGCAATCCCTCGAGCACCAGTTGCTCGCCGTCGAGCTCGGCGAGCCCGGCGATCGGCGTGCGGCAGGAGCCGTCGAGGGCGGCGAGCATCGCGCGCTCGGCCATGATGCAAGCAGCGGTCCCGGCATCGTGGAGCGGCTCGAGGAGCCGCCGCAATCCGTCGTCTGCGGCCCGGCACTCGATCGCGAGCACCCCTTGGCCCACCGCGGGCAGCATGACCTCGCGCGACAGGATCTCGGTCGCACGCTCGGCGATGCCGAGTCGTTCGAGCCCGCACAGCGCCAGCACGATCGCGTCGGTCTCGCCGGATTGGAGCTTCTTGAGCCGCGTGTCCGCATTGCCGCGGATCGGCACGACTCGAAGATCGGGGCGCCGGCGCAGCAATTGCGCCTGCCGGCGCAGCGACGCCGTGCCGATGCTGGCACCCCGTGGCAGGGCCGCGAGGCTCGGCGCCCGCATCGAGAGAAACGCGTCGCGCGGGTCGTCGCGGGGCAGCACACAGGCGATCGCGAGCCCGTCGGGGAGCCAGGTCTCGACGTCCTTTAGCGAATGCACGGCAAGGTCGATCCGCCCGGCGAACAGCGCCTCCTCGATCTCCTTGGTGAACAGACCCTTGCCGCCGATTTCCGCCAGGCGGCGGTCCTGCACCCGGTCGCCGGTCGTACGAATGGTGACGATCTCGACTGCCCCGATGGCGGCGAGGTCGGGATGAGCCGCGAGCAGACGATCGCGCACCAGAGCGGTCTGGCGCAGTGCCATCGGGCTGCCGCGGGTGCCGATGCGAAGCGGGCGGGACGACGACATCCCGGCCGTTCTACCGCGCGCTGCCCGCAAGTTCCAATTTTTGCGGCTATCCCTGCGGCAGCAATGGCAAGGTTCGCGTCAGCGCCAGCCAGAACACGGCAAAACCGAGCGACAGAATCGCAATCGGTACGCCGGCGCGGGCATATTCTGCGAAGGTAAGCCCGGCCCCCATCCGATCGGCCCGTTCGGCGATCAGCACATTTGTCAGGCTGCCGGTCAGCAGCAAATTGCCGGCGAGGCTCGACAGCAGGGCCAGCGCGTAAAGCACCCCCGGAGGCGGCGTCTGCCACAGCTGGAGCAGCAGCATCGCCGTCGGCACGCCGCCGATCGCATTGCTCATCACGACGCTGAACGGGGTCAGCTCCGCGAGACTGTCCGGCAACAGCCCATGGCTGGTCAGGAATTCGAGCAGCTTTGCCGCAATGCCCGAATGATTGAGAGCCCCGGTGATCGCGAACAGGCAGGAGACCAGCAGCAGCAAGGGCCAATCGACCGCACCGATCATCGTCCGGCTGGTGATCTTGCGGTTCGCCAGCAACAGGGCGGCGATGATCAGCGCCCCGGTCTCGCGCGGCAGCGGCGTCGCAAACAGAACGAGCAGCGCCAGCATCGCGACCGCACCCTTGATCGTCTGGTTGCGATCGAGCGGATGGAGGGTCACCTGCGGCGGATCGAGCGTCGCTGCGAGCACGGTCCGGGTGATGCGCGCATGCCACTGCAGCCAGACGACCGCAAAGATCACCACGAGGCTGAACAGCGCCGGCACGGCGCAAATCGCGAGAAAGGTCCAAAAATCGAGCCGACCGAGCGACCCGATCAGGATGTTCTGCGGGTTGCCGATCAGAGTGGCGGCCGATCCCGCATTGGCCGCCGCGGCGAAGGCGATCACGAACGGACGCGGATCAAAGCCGCGGCCTTGCGCTCCGGCTATCAGCAACGGCGCAATCGCGATGACCAGGATGTCGGTCGCCAGCATCGCCGAGAGGCCGCCGCCAATCGCGACGGTCAGCGCCAGCAACGCCGCGGTGCCGCGCCGGCTGTCGGTGATCGTCCGGGCGCAGAGGTCGATGAACCCCGATTCGGCGAACTGCGCCGAGATGATCATCATCGCAAACAGAAACGCGATGGTCGGCAGGTCGACAGCGCTGCCGAAATCGTCCAGGGTCATCTCGCCGCTCGCCAAGAGCGCGATAACCGCGAGCAGCGCGATCCCGGTGCGGTCGACCCGCAGCCAGGCGATCCGCCCGGCGGCCATGCCGATACAGGTCAGGATCAGGACGAGAAGGACGATAGCTGCGTGCATCGGGTGAAGCGGGCGAAAAGCACGGCATCATAGGGGCCTGCACCCTCGCGGCCGTATTGCTATATCATCCCTGTATGTCCGATCCCGCCGTTCTCGTCAGGCCGTCCGCGCCGCAAGCCCCCTATCTTGCCGATCTCAACGACGCCCAGCGCCGCGCGGTCGAGGCGGTCGACGGTCCGGTGCTGGTGCTCGCCGGCGCCGGGACCGGCAAGACCCGTGTGCTGACGACGCGGCTCGCCTACATCCTCGGAACCGGCCGCGCGTTTCCGGCCGAGCTTCTCGCCGTCACCTTTACCAACAAGGCGGCGCGCGAGATGCGCGAGCGGCTCGAGGCAATGATCGGCCGGGCCGCCGACGGCGTGTGGCTCGGCACCTTTCACGCCATCGCCTCGCGGATCTTGCGCCGGCATGCTGAGCTGGTCGGCCTGAAGTCGAGCTTTACGATTCTCGACACCGACGACCAGCTTCGCCTCCTAAAGCAGATCCTCGCGGCCGAGAACATCGACGAGCGGCGCTGGCCCGCGCGGCTCTTGCTTGCGATGATCCAGCGCTGGAAGGACCGCGGGCTCGGTCCGGAAAAGGTCCCGCGCGCCGATGCGGGCGACTTCGCTCGCGGGCGGGCGGTCGATCTCTACCGGCAATACCAGGACAGGCTGATGACGGTGAACGCCGTCGATTTCGGCGACCTGCTGCTCCACAATCTGACGCTGTTGACCGGCAACCCCGACATCCTCGGCGACTACCAGCGGCGCTTTCGCTATCTGCTCGTCGACGAGTACCAGGACACCAACGTCGCCCAATATCTGTGGCTGCGCCTCTTGGCGCAGCAGCGCCGCAATTTGTGCTGCGTCGGCGACGACGACCAGTCGATCTACAGCTGGCGCGGTGCCGAGATCGGCAACATCCTGCGTTTCGAGACCGATTTTCCCGGCGCGACGATCACCCGGCTCGAGCAGAACTACCGCTCGACCTCGCACATTCTGGGTGCCGCGGCGGGGATGATTGCGCAGAACCACGGGCGGCTCGGCAAGACGCTGTGGACCCACGCAGATGACGGCGAAAAGGTCGTCGTGCGTGCGGTGTGGGACGCCGAGGACGAGGCCCGCTGGGTCGGCGACGAGGTCGAGGCCCTGCAGCGCAAAGGCCATGCGCTGAGCGAGATCGCGATCCTCGTGCGCGCCGGTTTTCAGACCCGCGAATTCGAGGAGCGGTTCATCTCCCTGGCGGTGCCCTACCGTGTGATCGGCGGGCCGCGTTTTTACGAGCGCCAGGAGATCCGCGACGCGCTCGCTTATCTGCGGCTGGTAAACCAACCCGCCGACGACCTCGCCTTCGAGCGCATTCTGAACACGCCGCGGCGGGGCATCGGCAGCGCCACCGTGCAGCAGCTGCATACGCTGGCCCGCACCGAGGGCCTGACCCTTGTCGAAGCCGCACGGGAGCTGACCGCCGGCGACCAGCTGAGGCCGGCCGCGCGCAATGCGCTCGCCGGCTTCATTGCCGTGCTCGACCGCTGGCGAGTGCAGGCGGAACGGCTGCCTCATACCGATCTGGTGCAGATCGTCCTCGACGAATCGGGCTACACCGCGATGTGGCAGGCGGACCGCTCGCCCGATGCCGCCGGACGGCTTGAAAACCTCAAGGAGCTCGTCGTCGCGATGGCCGAGTTCGAGAACCTTGGCGGGTTTCTCGAGCATGTCAGCCTGGTTATGGACAACGCCGCAGAGGCCGGCGGCGACATGGTCAATCTGATGACCTTGCACAGCGCCAAGGGGCTCGAATTCGACACCGTGTTTCTTCCCGGCTTTGAGGAGGGGCTGTTTCCCAACCAGCGCTCGCTCGAAGAGAACGGAGCCACCGCGCTCGAGGAGGAGCGCCGGCTCGCTTATGTCGGGCTAACCCGCGCCCGCCACCGCGCCCACATCTCGTTCGCGGCCAATCGCCGGATTCACGGCCAATGGGTTGATACGATCCGCTCGCGCTTTGTCGACGAGCTGCCGCCCGAACATGTCGAAGTGGTCGCCGAACTCGGCTTGCAGCCGAGCACTGCTTGGGGCTCCGATTGGGCAGCCCCCGGACATATGCCACCATCGGCACGGTTCCATCCGCCGGCGGCCGGTCTACGGCGACCACTGCTGATCGAGAACGGCACAGTGCCGCGGCGCGGCGAGGAGATCCGCAGGGTCGGCGGGTTTGCCGTGGGCGGCCGCGTGTTCCACCAGAAATTCGGCTACGGCACGGTGACGGGGGTGGAAGACAACAAGCTCGCCATCCATTTTGACGTCGCCGGCGATAAAAAGGTGATGGACGCCTACGTCGAGCACGCCTGAAGTCTGGCCGATTGCTACTCCTCACACTCCCGCTTCACGGGCCCCTCCCCCTCCCCGCTGACGCGGGGCGAGGGGCTTTAGCTGCATTCTCCCTCGCCCCGCTTGCGGGAAGAGGGTCGGGGTGAGGGGCTCGGCCCATGCCCGTCTGGCGCATCCTCGCAAAAGTCAGCGGGACCGACGCGGCGATCGCAGTGCTGGCGGTTCTCGACGATGTGACTGGTGCCGTATCGGTGTTTGAGACCACGCCGCCGGAGTGGCGCGTCGAGGCCTATCCACCATCACCTGCGCTGACCCCGGATCTCGCGGCGCAGCTCGCCCTCGTCGCCGCCGCGGCAGGAGGCGTCCTCGTCGAGCTCGGCGAGGAGAAGCTGCCGGACCGCGACTGGCTCGCAGAGAACCAGCTCGCCTTCCCGCCTCTGCGGGCCGGCCGGTTCTTTATCTATGGTTCGCACCATCGCGGTCGTGTGCCTTCCGGCGCAATCGGGATCATGCTCGATGCGGCAACCGCCTTCGGCACCGGCGAACATCCGTCGACTCGGGGGTGTCTGATGGCGCTCGACAGTCTCTCCCGGCGCCACCGCTTCCGGTCCCCGCTCGACATCGGCACCGGCACCGGCATTCTCGCAATCGCCGCGGCGAAATTGCTGCACCGCAAGATGTTGGCGAGCGACATCGATCGCAATGCGATCCGCGTCGCGCGGCACAATCTCGCGCGCAACGGCGTCGCCCGCTTGGTGCGTCTTCGCCGCGCGCAGGGATACCGGGACCGGGCAATCCGCAACTCGCGTTACGACTTGGTTTTGTCGAATATTCTGGCGCGTCCGCTGGCGCTGATGGCGCGCGACCTCTCCCGGACGCTAAGACCAGGCGGTCACGCGGTACTCTCGGGATTGCTGCGTCGGCAGGAGCCGATCGTGCTCGCCCCGCACCGCGGCCGCGGCATCGTGCTTGAGCGCCGGCTGGTCATCGACGGGTGGTCGACCCTGGTTTTGCGCGCGGTTCCGACCAAACGATGATCGGCCAAGACGATAACGGCCCAAAAATGAAGATGGGGGCCGCAGCCCCCATCGGTGAATTCGGTTCGGCCGAACTCCAAATCATACGGGCTTTGGCGAGGCGAACTTACCCGGGCGGCTGAGACGAGCGGGCTCTTCCGACTGAGCGGGCGCATGCGAGCCTTCACAGATGGCGCGGATGTCCGAGCGGCGGATTCCGATATCGGCGAGCGAGTGGTCGTCGAGAGCCATCAGTTCGGCATAAGCCCGCTCCCGCCGCCGCCAATCGACAAAGGCTTCCCGGACCGAGTTCAACAGGTTTAAGACGGACATGCCTATGCTCCCATGCAGTTTTTGCTGCGATGCACAATATTTGGCAGCGCACGGGAAGGGATGCCAGTCACACTGTTGCAATTCAGCCATGCCGACCTAATAGGTGGTGCGGGTTACGGGAAGAGGAGCGGTCGATGATGATGAGCGGAGCCGAGCTGGATCGGGGTGAGCTCGGTCGGTTGCTGCGGGAGGCCCGGTCGGTCTACGACCCGCAAAGTGTCGAGAGGTTGATCGAGGGTGTGTTGGCAGCCCCTGCGGAGGTCGGGACGGGCTGGCATGTGCTGGTCGCCGACCCGATAACGCCCGCGCTGGCCGGCGCGCTCGAGGCGCTAAGGACGGCCAAGGCGAAGGTGTATCACAACGGTCTTTCGGCCGAGGATTTCGAAATCCTGCCCCGCGCCGCTCGGCTCGCCCACCTGCGCGAGGAGCTAGCGGCGCAAGGGCTCGGTGGTTTCATCGTGCCGCGTTCCGACGAGCATCAGGGTGAGTACGTCCCGCCCCGCGGGCAACGGCTGGCCTGGCTTACCGGCTTTACCGGGTCGGCCGGTGTGGCGATCGTGCTGCGCGACCGCGCCGCGCTGTTTGTCGATGGCCGCTACACCTTGCAAGCGGCCGCTCAGGTCGACACCCAATCGTTCGAGATTCATCACCTGGTCGACGAGCCACCGGCGCGCTGGATCGGAATGGCACTCACCTCTGGTGCGGTGCTGGGCTACGATCCGTGGCTGCACACTCCGCAAGAGGTTGAGCGGTTTCGCGCCGCGGCAGAAAAGGCCGGCGCGTCGCTATGCGTCGTCGCCAAGAATCCTCTGGATCGGGTCTGGTCCGAGCAGCCCGCAGCACCGGTTGCCCCAGTCGTGCCGCATGACGAGCGTTTCGCCGGCGAAAGTTCGCAATCGAAGCGCATCCGCATCGGCCGCGGCTTGAGCGAGGAAGGCGCTGCGGCGGCGGTGCTGACCATGCCCGAATCGGTCGCCTGGCTGCTGAACATCCGCGGTGGCGACGTGCCGCACACGCCGCTGCCGCTCTCCTTCGCAATCCTGCGTCGGGACGGCAGTGTCACGTTGTTCATCGACCGGCGGAAGCTCGCTCCCGGTCTCGATCGGCATCTCGGCAACGGGGTGACTATCATGCCGCCCGAGGGGCTCGGACCGGCGCTCGACGCGCTCGCCACCGAAGGCGGCCGGGTCCAGGTCGATCCGGCGACAGCGGCATCCTGGGTTTTCGACCGGCTCGAAGCGGCCGGGGCGCAAATCCACCGCGCCGCCGATCCCTGCCTGTTGCCCAAGGCGTGCAAGAACTCGGTCGAGCTCGACGGCAGCCGTGCAGCGCATCGCCGCGACGGCGCCGCATTGACGCGATTTCTCGCCTGGCTCGCGGGCGAGGCGCCGAAGGGCGGCCTCGCCGAGATCGCCGCCAGCGACCGGCTCGAGGCGATCCGCCGCGAGGGTGAGCATTTTCGCGATCTGAGCTTTGCGACGATCTCGGGTGCGGGCTCGAATGGCGCCATCGTGCATTACCGGGCGATGCCGGAGACCGAGAAACGCCTCGAACCCGGCAGCCTCTATCTGCTCGATTCCGGCGCGCAATATCTCGACGGCACCACCGACGTCACGCGCACGGTGGCGATCGGCGAGCCGACCCAAGAGATGCGCGACCGGTTCACCCGCGTGCTGAAGGGCCACATTGCGCTGGCCTTGGCGCATTTTCCGAAGGGGACAACCGGAACCCAGCTCGACGCCTTTGCACGCCGCGCGCTCTGGCAGAAAGGCCTCGACTACGACCACGGCACCGGGCATGGAGTCGGCAGCTATCTCGGCGTCCACGAGGGCCCGCAGCGCATCTCCAAGGCCCCCAACGGGCAGGCGCTATTGCCTGGGATGATCGTCTCGAACGAGCCCGGCTACTACAAGACCGGCGCCTATGGCATTCGCATCGAGAACCTTGTCCTCGTGCAACCTGCCGAGGGGGCCGAGCGCGAGATGCTCGGCTTCGAGACCCTGACCCTGGCGCCGATCGACCGCAATCTGATCGACACGTCATTGCTCGAAGACGACGAGATCGCCTGGCTCGACGAGTACCACAAACGGGTGCGGGAGACCCTGACCCCGGTCGTCGACCCTGCGACGGCGCGCTGGCTCGCCGCCGCGACCGAGCCGATCGCGACTGCTCGGCCAACCTAACGCGTGCGCGACTGCGCATGCTGGTCGGCCAGCACCTGGGCGATCACGACCGAGACTCGCTTGCCGGTCGGGATGTGCAGAAATTCGTTCGGGCCGTGCGCATTCGAATGCGGACCGAGCACCCCGGTAACGACAAACTGCGCCTGCGGGAATTTCTCGCCGAGCATCGCCATGAACGGGATGCTGCCGCCCTCGCCCATATAGGCCGGCGGGGCGCCAAAGGCGGCCTCGGAGGCGCGCTCTAGCGACTGTTCGAGCCAGGACGACGACGCCGGGGCGTTCCATCCGGGCGCACCCGGTCCCGGCTCGTACTCGATCCGCGCCCCGTAGGGCGGGTCCTTTTCCAACAGCCTGCGAACGCTGTCGCCCGCCTTCTCCGGATCCAAAGTCGGTGGCAGCCGGAGGCTGAGCTTGGCGACGGTCGAGGGCAGCAGCACATTGCCGGCGTTGAGCGGGTCGGGCAGTCCGTCGATGCCGATGACCGCCAGTTGCGGCCGCCAGGTACGATTGAGCACGAGCTCGGTCAGATCCTCGCTCATCGCGGTCATGCCGGGCATCAACGGAAACTTGCTGTAGACCGTGTCGCCCAGCGCGGCCGCGGCGCGCCGGGCTTGCATCACCCGCTCGGGCGGAACCTGCGCGTAGAGCTCCGAGGGTCGAACCGCCCCGGTCTCCTCGTCCTCGAGACGCGACAAAAGCTGACGCAGGATGCGAAAGCTCGACGGAACGACACCGGAAGCGTCTCCGGAATGCACCCCCTCGTCGAGCACCTGGACGGTCAAAGTGCCCGACGCGATGCCGCGCAACGATGTGGTCATCCACAGCTGGTCGTAGTTGCCGCATCCGGAATCGAGGCACACCACCAGCGCCGGGCTGCCGATCTTTCGCGCAAGGTGATCGATGTAATGGGGCAGATCGTAGCTGCCGGATTCCTCGCAAGCTTCGATCAGGACCACGCAATGAGCGTGGGGCACGCCTTGTTCGCGCAATGCCAGCAGTGCGCTCAACGCCCCGAACATCGCATACCCGTCATCGGCGCTACCGCGGCCATAAAGCTTGTCGCCCTCGAGACGCGGGATCCACGGGCCGTACCCCTCAGTCCAGCCGACCATCTCCGGCTGCTTGTCAAGATGGCCGTAGAGCAGCACGGTGTCGGCACCCTCGCCCGGGACATCGATGAGGATGACCGGGGTGCGCCCGGCCAGCCTGACGACCTCGAGTGTGGCGCCGGGGAGTGACGAAAGCTTCGTCCGTGCCCAGCGTTCGAACAGCTCAACCGCCTCGTCCATATAGCCGTGCGTCGCCCAATCCGGGTCAAAAGACGGCGATTTGTTGGGGATCTTGATGTATTCGACCAGGGTCGGAATGACCTCGTCGCCCCAGCACTGATCGACGAACTTCCTGGCCTTGGCGATATCCAGCATAGGAAAGCTCCTGCCCTGCCTCGCGTCCCGTTATAGGATCGGGCGCGCCCGGGCACAAAGCCGATGAACAACGTCAGGCGCGGGCTTTACAAGCCCGCCGGGAGCCACGCCTATATTCTAGGTGGCGCAATCCACAAGGAGCGGCAGGCTTGGCCAGTGAGCGGGTCGAGCGGCGGCTGACGGCCATTCTGGCGGCCGATGTCGCTGGCTACAGCCGACTGATGGGAGCAGACGAGGAGGAGACGCTCGCCCGGTTGAAGGCACATCGGCGCGAACTCGTCGATCCCAGGATCGGTGAGCACCGCGGCCGCATCGTCAAGACCACGGGCGACGGTCTGCTGGTCGAGTTTGCCAGCGTCGTCGACGCGGTGCGCTGCGCCGTCGAAATCCAAGACGAGATGGCCAAACGGAACGCCGATGTGCCGCCCGACCGCCGTATCGAATTCCGCATAGGCATCAATGTCGGCGACATCATCCTCGACGAGAGCGACATTTTCGGCGACGGCGTCAATGTCGCGGCACGCCTCGAAGCCCTGGCGGAGCCGGGTGGGATATGCGTCAGCCGGATGGCGCGCGATCAGGTGCGCGACAGGCTCGCTTTGTCGTTCGAGGACATGGGCGAGCAACAAGTCAAAAACATCGCGCGGCCGGTGCGCGCCTATCGGGTCGTGACCGAGGCTGCGGTGCGGCTCCCCGCCACGGCGGCGCCGGGCAGGCGAAGACGGGTACTGCGCCGGGCGCTCGCAGCCAGCATCGCCGCCCTGGTCCTCCTCGCCATCGGGGCGGCTGCATCCTGGCGCCTGTACCGGCCTCATTCGGCGTCGACCGCGGCTGGCGCACCCGCTGCGCCGTCGACGCTGCCCAACAAGCCGTCGATTGCCGTGCTTCCGTTCGCCAATTTGAGCGGCGATCCGGCGCAGGACTACCTCGCCGACGGGCTGACCGACAACCTCCTCGACGCGCTGACGCAAAACCCCGGCCTTTTCGTGATCGCGCGCAACGCGACCCAGGTCTATCGCGGCAAGGCGGCGGCGCCGCGGGCGGTGGCGAAGGATCTCGGTGTCCGCTACGTGCTGGAAGGCAGTGTGCAGAAATCCGGCGACCATATCCGGGTGACCGCGCAGCTGATCGACGCCGTCAACGACAATCACCTGCTGTCGGAAAAGTACGACCGCAATCTGACCGACCTGTTCGCGCTCGAGGATGACCTCAGTCTGCAGATCGCCGGTGCGCTCGACGTGCAGCTGAGGGGCGGGACGATAGCCCGCAGCTTGGCTCATGGCACGCGCAATCTCGAAGCCTGGGAGAGCCTCGTAAAAGCGAGTCAAACCTACTTTCGCTTCAACCCCGCCGACATGAGCGAGGCGCAGAAGCTCGCACAACGCGCCGTCGATCTCGACCCGAATTACTTGGCGGCGTGGCAGTTTCTGGCCTTCACCTATTTCGATCAGGCGGATCTGGGCTGGGCACAAGATCGGATCACGGCACTCGGCCGTGCCCGGCAGCTCGACGACAAGATCCTCCAACTCGACCCGGAGTTTGCGGGTCCATACTGGTTGCGTGCCCGCTTGGAATTGCTTCCCGACTTGCCGGAATACGACCCTGAAGCGGCGCTCGCGGATGCGCGGAAATCCGTGGAGCTGGGCCCCAACGATGACCCCAGCCACTGGACCCTCGGGCTTGTCCTCTTTCAACTCGGGCATTTCGAGGAGGCGATCGCGGAGTTCGCGACCGCCCTGCGGCTGAATCTCCACCCGTATATTTGGGAGTCGGGCTTTCACGCACTGGCGCTCAGCGCCACCGGCCATCACAAAGAGGCGATCGCGGAGATCGAGGGCGCAACCGTCGCGCAACCAAAGAACCCGTTCGGGCTCGTCGTCCGCGGACGCATCGAGGCATTTGCCGGGCATTACGCTAACGGTGCCGGATGGTTCGAGCGGGCGCGCGAGATCGATCCGGCTTCGTCTCAGTATGCCATCTTTCTGGCTCAAATTTATGATCGGTTGGGGCGAGTCGGCGACGCCATCAGCCTGCTCGCGAACGGTCCGCCGCAGTGGCGGAGCGTCCCTGGCGTCCGCCTCTGGCTCGGCCTGTCCTACGCGCTGGCCGGCCGGAAAGAACAGGCCGCGGCAGAGTTTGCAGCCTTCCGCGCGCTGGCGCCGAAGTGGACGCTGTCGAATACGCAACGCTTTTGGGCCCGCTACTTCACGCCGCAGTTTTCGGATCGCGTCCTCGCCCTGTCGCGCGAATACGGCATCCCCGAGAAATAACCGCCGGCGCCGCTTCACAGGGTGGTTGCAACGTCACCGTGATCTCAGCCTACAGAGGTTGACGGGGCGGGTGGCCGACAATACGCTCCCGGCACGATTACCGGAGGAGCAACCGTCATGGCCAAGATCGTCCTCGGGATTGCCACATCGCACACCCCGATGCTGAATACTCCGGCCAAGGACTGGCCGAGCTTTATCGACCGCGACGGGGTGCGCGAGTTTCTCGACAAGGAGGGCGACCCCGCAACCTATGAGGAATTGCTGACCCGCGCTGACCCGAGGGCGTTGCCGGAATTGACACCGGAGCGCTTTGCCACGCGCCACGACGAGGCCATGGAGGCGGTCGATCGCCTAAAGCAAAGCGTGCGTCGGGCCGAGCTCGATGCGCTGATCATCATCGGCGACGACCAGAAGGAGCTGTTTCACGAGGATCACCTGCCGTCAATCCTCGTCTATTACGGCGACACGATCCGCAACGTGCCGCTCTCGCCCAATTTCAAGGGTCCGGAATGGTCTCGCCTCGCCACCGCGCGCTATTACGAGGAGAAGGAGCCGCGCGATTATCCGGTCGACGCGCCACTGGCGCTGCACCTGATCGGTGAGCTGATCGACCGCGAGTTCGATATTGCCTCCTCGAACGGGTTGGCGCCCGGCCACGGCGAGGGCCACGCTCACGCCTTCGTGCGCAAGCGGCTGATGGAGGACCCTGACCTGCCGGTCGTGCCGGTGTTTCTCAACACCTATTACCCACCGAACCAGCCGACGCCGCGGCGCTGCTGGAAACTCGGCCAGGCAATCCGCGCCGCCGTCGAGAGCTGGCCGGGTGACGCGCGCGTCGGTGTCGTCGGCTCGGGTGGGCTCAGCCATTTCGTCGTCGACGAGGAACTCGACCGCGGGGTCATCGACGCCTTGGCGCGCAAGGACGGCGAAGCATTGCAATCCCTGCCGCGCAAAAAACTCAATTCCGGCAGCTCCGAGATCCGCATGTGGATCAGCATCGGCGGTGCGGTCGAGCATCTCGATATGGCCTGGTCACATTATGTTCCCGGCTACCGCACGCCCGCGGGCTCCGGCACCGGGCTCGGCTTTGCCTGCTGGTCGTGACCCGACCGCGTCATTTCCCGCAAAAGCGGAAATCCAGGCCCGACGCCTCGGCGTTTGTCCCCTGTTCAAGCCAGAGGCAGGCCTAGACTCCCGCCTCCCGTGGGGGTGACGGCTAAGACTTCGATCTCCTGAGCAAGACCCGGTTGCACACTAAGCGAGGTTCACGATGAGCAAGCGCAAAGACAGCGACGATCTGCTCCGCGTCGGCGCCGGCACGCCGATGGGCGAGATGATGCGGCAATATTGGATCCCGGCGGTAAATTCGTCGGAGCTCGAGCGCGACGGCGCGCCGCTGCGGCTGATGCTGCTCGGCGAGAAGCTGATCGCGTTCCGCGACAGCTCGGGTCGCGTTGGGGTCATGGACCATCGCTGCCCGCACCGTTGCGCGTCATTGTTCCTCGGCCGCAACGAGGAGAACGGCATCCGCTGCGTCTATCACGGCTGGAAATACGACACGCAAGGCAATTGCGTCGATATGCCGAACGCGCCGCCGCATCAGGACTTCAAAGACAAGATCAAAGCTAAGGCCTATATGGTCGCCGAACGCAATGGCCTGGTCTGGGTCTATATGGGTGCGCGCAAGGAGGCGCCGCCATTGCCGGCGATCGAGGCCTCGTTGATGCCTGCGGCCGATCTGCAGATCAACTTCGTGCAGCGCGAATGCAACTGGCTGCAGGCGCTCGAGGGCGATATCGACACCTCGCATTTCGGCTTTCTGCATACCGGCAGCGTGCAGCCCGATGATGTGCCGTCGGATAGCTTGATGCGCTGGACGGTGACCAATCGGGCGCCGGAATATCACATCACCGACACCGACTATGGCACGATGTATTGCGCCTACCGCCCGGCCGAGCCGGGGCAGACCTATTGGCGCTTTGCGAATTTCCTGTTTCCGTTCTGGACGCAGACGCCGCAAGGTCCGTTCGACCGCGTCAACACCCGCGCGTGGGTCCCGATGGACGACACCCACACGATGTTCGTGAGCCTCAGCTGGCGCGGCTCGCCGACCTCGATGCGCCCGTTGAAGAGCGGGCAGATGGTGCCGGGCTCGCGCCTCGGCTTCGACTACCTGCCGAATACGACCGACTGGTATGGCCGCTGGCGTCTGACCCAAAACCCGTCAAACGACTGGATGATCAACCGGGAGGCGCAGAAGACCGAGAGCTTTACCGGCATCGCCAGCATCCACGGGCAGGACCAGGCGGTGACCGAAAGCATGGGCCCGATCACCGACCACGAATTCGAGAATCTGGGGCCGAGCGACATCATGATCGCCCGCACCCGGCGGCGTCTGTTGCGCGCCGCACGCGCCTTTGCCAAGGATGGCATCGTTCCGCCCTGCGTCAACGAGCCGGGAATCTACACCCAAGTGCGCAGCGGCGATTTCGTCGCCGACTCCAAGATCGCCTGGCGCGACGCTTACGAGATGCAGATGCGCGCTGCGGTGCGGCCATTGCAACAGGCAGCGGAGTAGGGGCTCGTCACGCTACTTCGCCGATAACGACAAACGGTCGGTATCGAGAGCCTGCTTTAGCAGCCGCAACAGCGCGCCATGCTGTCTTCGTCGGCAAGCTGAAGGTGCTGCATGGCCAACATGTAAGTCGAAGCCGGGACGGGGCTATACCATTGGTTTCTGGAACGGGATCGTAGCCCGCGTGTTTGTTACCACATTGTTGCAGATAGGTTACACCGGTAACGAAATTGTCCTCATGTGCGCCGACGAGGCCTGACGAACGCCGCGAAAAGAGCAATGCTTCGGCTGCCCCGAGCGCGCCCGCATCAGCTGGGGGAAGCCATGCGGGTCGGGGTCCGGGGGATGGGACCTAAATC
>Ga0306920_100006392_pt1 | contig 15367 bp, 16 predicted proteins | sample flu12Cox44000170_FD_204666 | JGI IMG/M metagenome (GOLD analysis project Ga0306920, IMG submission 204666) | Lab enrichment of tropical soil microbial communities from Luquillo Experimental Forest, Puerto Rico - flux4day.12C.oxic.44.000.170 (v2)... | ecosystem: Environmental > Terrestrial >... | reverse complement strand
GATCGCGCCGAGCTGATCGCATCGCACTCATCGGAACCTCCGACCAGGTCCGCCATGGCTGATGATGTGGTCGTCCCCACGGCGATCACCAAGGAGAGCCGCCATCCGAGGCTTGTGCGGTGGTGCCGAACGTGCGACAGAGCGAAGCGGGGGACGGGGAGGAAAGAACACGATGGCGGAAACGGCATTTTCGGCCACCGAGAGAGCGCTCGAAAACCAGCGGATCGGCTCTTTGCAGATCAGCGTGGTCGCGCTCTGCACCTTGATCCAGATGTGCGACGGTTACGATGTCGGCTCGATCGGCTGGGCGGTGCCGTCCCTGACCCATGCGTGGAACCTGCCGCCTTCGGCCTTCTCGCTGGCGTTCCTGTGGTCCAATCTTGGTGTCATGGCGGGCGCCCTGGCCTCGGGGCCGATCGGCGACCGCTTTGGGCGTAAGCCATTGCTGTTCGCCAGCGTCGCTATTTTCGGCCTGGCCTCGGTGGCGAGTGCGTTCGCCCCTTCGCTTGGTGTACTGAGCGGATTGCGCTTCTTCACCGGGCTCGGCATCGCCGGCGGGTTTTCCGGAACGACGGCGCTGACCGGCGATTACACGCCGCAGCGCTTGCGAGCGACGATGATCATGGTGACATTCACCGGGGCGCCGCTCGGCGGGTTTGTCGGCGGTCTGATCGTGGCCGCACTGCTGCGGCATTACTCTTGGCCGGTCATCTTCGTGTTGGGCGGCGTCTTTCCGCTGGCGCTGCTGGCGGTCATGGCGCTGTGGTTGCCGGAATCGCCGCGCTTTCTCGCCCGCAAGCCGAACCTGTCATCGCGTCAGCAGGCTCTGCTGGCGCGGCTCGATATCACCCGGAGACAGGCGGAGTCGCATCCCGTCGACATTGCCGTGGAAAACCCGGTCAAGCTGCTGTTCGGCCGGGGCTATGCGCTGCAGACCGTATTGCTGTGGGTCATCTTCTTTTGCAGCCTGCTCAACCTGTACCTGTTTGTCTTCTGGCTGCCCGAGGTCTTGCACCTGACCGGCATGACCCCGCCCCAGGCGGTCTTCGCCTCCAGCCTCATCCCGTTGGGCGGGATTTTTGCAGTCCTCTATCTCGGTCTGCTGATCGATCGCTTTGGCCCGGAGCGGGCACTGGCCCTGCATTACGCGCTGGGCATCGTGTTTGTCGCCCTGATCGCGCTCGCCGCCTTGCCCTATGCGACGCTGCTGATCGTGATCTTCCTTGCCGGCACGACGGTCATTGGCAGCCAGACCGGCGCCAATGCGGCGTGCGGCTCGCTCTACCCGGCGCGGATGCGCACCAGCGGCATCGGTTGGGCGCTCGGCATCGGCCGTCTGGGGGGCATCGCAGCGGCGCCGCTGGGCGGGTTTTTGCTGGCGCGCGGTCTGCCGCCGCAGCAGATCTTTTTGAGCGCCTGCTTCTTTGCGCTGGTCGCGGCAATCGCGACGGCGTTGCTGGTGCTCCGCGGGCGAGCCTCAGCACCCTTCGCCGATCCATCCGTACCGGCGAGCCAGGTCTAACTCAACAGAGCGAACAGGGAGAAAAACGAATTGGCGGAAGTCATCTTATCGGCAACCGAAAGGGCGATCGAAAACCAACGCATCGGTGGTTTGCAGCTTCGTGTCGCGGCATTGTGCGCCTTGGTGCAGGTCTGCGACGGCTACGATGTCAACGCGATCGGTGTTTCGGTGCCGTCGCTGACGCATGCCTGGAACCTGCCGGGGCCAGCCTTTACCCAGGCCTTTCTGTGGTCGAGCATCGGCATCATGGTCGGTGCTCTCTCGGCCGGCCCGCTCGGCGACCGCGTCGGGCGCAAGCCGTTATTGCTCGCCAGCCTCACAATCTTCGGCCTCGCCTCGGTGCTGAGCGCGTTCGCCGGCTCGCTGCTCGTGCTGAGCATCCTGCGCTTTTTCACCGGCATAGGCATCGGCGGCGCTTTCCCGGGAGCGGCCACGTTGACCGGCGACTATGCGCCACACCGGCTGCGCGCGACGATGATCATGGTGACCTTCACCGGGGCTCCGATTGGCGGGTTTCTGTGCGGGCAGCTAGCCGGGGTTCTGCTGCCCCGGTTCGGCTGGCCGAGCGTCTTTCTGGTGGGCGGTGTCGTCCCACTGCTGATGGTGGTGGCGCTGGCATTGTGGCTACCGGAATCGCCGCGCTTTCTTGCCGCCAAGGGCAGATTGTCGCCACGCGAGGCCGCATTGCTGCAGCGCCTCGACATCAGACCGGGACTGGGTACCGCGGCGGGTATCGACCTCGCTCAAGCCAACCCGATCAAGATGCTGCTCGGCAGGGGCTATGCGCTGCAAACCGTACTGTTGTGGATCGTCTTTTTCTGCAGCCTGATGAACCTGTTTTTGTTCGTCTACTGGCTGCCCGAGGTGCTGCATCTGACCGGTATGACACCGGCCGAAGCAGCCCGCGCGACAAGCTTCCGCGAGTTGGGTGCGATATTGGCGGTGCTTTATCTCGGCTTGCTGATCGATCGTTTTGGTCCGGAGCGGGCGTTGGCATTGCATTATGCTGCTGGTATCGTATTCATCGCCGCGATCGCGCTGTTTGCGATGCCTTATCTGCTGCTCGCGATCATGATCTTCTTCTCGGGGATGACAATCATCGGCAGCCAGACTGGCGCCAACGCCGCCTGCGGCAAGCTCTACCCGGCGCGCATGCGCACCAGCGGTCTCGGCTGGGCGCTCGGCATCGGCCGACTGGGCGGCATCGCGGCACCCGTGCTGGGCGGGTATCTGCTGTCGCGCGGGATGGCGCCGCGTCAGATCTTTTTGAGCGCCTGCCTGTTTGCCGTGATCGCCGCGGTGACGACCGGGCTGCTGGTGCTGCGCGGCGTGCATGCCGAGCCGCTGCCCAGCTCGTCCACCGCAGACTAATCCCCCATCAACCGGCGGCGCTGTTCCTTACCTCCGACGGCGTTGCACCATAGCATCGGCGAAACGAACGGTTGAAATATGACAAATCGCCGAACCCGACCTCGAATGCGATCGAGCTGACCGCGCGTTTGGCATGACGCGGATCGCTCAGCAAGCGATGTACATGTGCCAGCCGCCGGCCGAGCACGAGTTCGGAAAATGTCGTTCCCTCTCCCGCAAAGAGCTTGTGGATATAACGCGGCGTCACCCGCTGGCGCCGCGATCGCGGCCAGCTTCAAATCGCAATCGCCGAGGTTTGCGGCAATGTCGGTTTTTGTCGCCGGCAGCCGTGCCGCCCGTACGCCGCACCCTTGAGCGACCGCGGCAGCATCGCGCGTCGCGCCGAGGCTGAGGGCAATCAGATCATGAATGTGGGCAACCACGAGACGATGCAGCTCCGGCAAGGCTAGTCGCGCGCTGGCTCCGACAGCAGCGACATAACGGGTTAGGAGCCGAAGAGGAGCGGTTGCGCTCGGGATCAGCCGCATCACGGCGTCGTCGAGATTTGTCACCAGTGGTGCGAGCGCCGTGCGCGGCACACGTAGCCCGAGCAAGTGCGCTGGTGTCGGACGGCTGATGGCAAAGTCGCCGGCCGCATGGGTCAGCAGGATCGCCTCTCCGTCGCGCACCGTGACTTCGCGGCCGCGCTGAGCGGCGGTGCTGATGCCGGCCAGATTGATGCCGAAAAAGACATCATTGCTGTCGCCGCCGATGTGCCGCGTTGCCACCTGCCGCAATCCGGAGAGCGCGCCCGCGAGGATCCCGGCGCCAGGCAGAAACCACTTGGTGATTTGCGCGTGCAGAGAACAATCCGGCAGCGGCTCCAACGGCACAATGCCGCGCTCGTACAGCTCGCGCACCGCGTTGCCGCGCTCGCTCGGCGGCAAGTCGCCGCTCGAGAAATGGAACGACCTCGGTTCTGCTGTCGCCGACTGCATCGTTCTTTATCCCTGCTCGCGAGCCGGCGAGCATCGCGCGAGTTCGCTCCAGTCCAAAGCTTTGTTCCGCTCGGTCCAAGCCTGCGCCGGTAATCGCTGCCAGCATGACAGCAGCGCCATTGAGATGGAGCAGGACGATGGTTGGCTGCGGACGTATCTTGATCGCGGGTGACGGCATTGCCGGGCTGACCTTGGCGGCCGCGCTGCGGCGGCGCGGCTTCGATCCAGAGCTCGCCGAGCGCAGCGCGGTATGGGAGGCTATCGGGGCAGGTATCGCGGTGCAGCTCAACGGCATGCGCGCGCTGCGCATGCTCGGCGCGGACGCGGCCGTAGAGCATAAAGGGGGCGGTACTCCGCCGGTGGTTCTTCTGCGACCAGAAGGGCGAGACCCTCTGTGAGATCGACCTCGAAGCGTTGTGGGGTGATGTCGGCCCCTTCATCGGCATCGAGCGGATAAAATTGCAGGCCGCTCTTCAGGCGGCCGCCGCCGAGGGCACGCCTTGCCGCCTCGGGACCCGGGTCACGGCAGTGAACCCAATCAAACGGCCGCGTTGCGGTGGACTTCAGCGATCGGAGCAACGGCGAATACGATCTCGTCATCGGTGCCGACGGGATATCGTCTACCGTGCGCCGGCTGAGCTTGAGCGCCACCCCGCCGGTTTACAGCGGACATCTGGCATGGCGCAGCATTGCCCCGATCCGTCCGGGAGGCCTGACGAGCTTGCAGTTTTGGCTCGGCGACGGTTGCTTTTTTGGGCTCTGCCCAGTTGGCGACGGGCGCACCTATGGTTTTGGCAACGTGACCGGGCCGCGGCTGCAAGATCCGGTGCAAGGCCGGCTCGGACGCCTGCGCGACCGCTTCGCAAAGTTTGGCGGGCTGGTGCAGGAATATCTCGCCAGTCTGGACCAGGACGAGCAGATACACTGCGGGCCGATCGAATGGCTGGAGCTCGACGAGTGGCGCAGCGGCCGCGTTGTGCTGATCGGCGACGCCGCCCATGCGAGCTCGCCAATGATAGGGCAGGGCGGTTGCATGGCGATGGAGGACGCGGTCGTGCTGGCGGAGGTCTTGTCCTCGGCGCACAGCATCGAAAGTGCGCTCGACGCCTATGTCGAGGGACGGAGGCCCAGAGTCGGCTGGGTCCGGCAGCAGAGCCGCGCGGTGGGCGAAAGCGTCAGTCTGCCAGCGCGAACCCGCGACGCTGCGCTGCGCGAGCGGGGTGGGCAGATGTTCCGGCAGCGGTTCACGCCGCTCCTGGCAGCGCCTTGAGCCCTAATAAAGTCCCGGAATGAGCCGCGAGGTGCGGGCGCGGTAGGCATCGTATTCCTCGCCAAACTGGGTGCGCAGCAGCCTCTCTTCTGCATGTATGCGGGCGAGCAGCGGCGGAATGAGAAGCGCTGTCAGCAAGATGCCAACGCCCGATCGAAAAGCGAGGGCCCACCCCAGCGAATTAACGAGCAATCCGAGATAGCTGGGGTGGCGGATGATGCCATAGACACCGCTGGTGACGAGCCTATGCCCCGGCTGGATCGCGACCAACCCGCTGAAACGCCGCCCGAGCACAAAAACCGGCCAAATCCGCAACAGGCCACCGGCGGCGAACAGCGCGACACCGAGCCAGCGAACGGTCTCCCCGTCGAGAACCCAGAACCCTTTCCGGTCGGTGTAGGCCGGCAGATACGCGGCGAGGACGCCGATCAGACCAAAGGCCGCGATGACCCAGCGGTTGGCCCGATCCTCGCGCTCGCCGCGGCTCAGATTGCCTTTGGTGAATAGTGCTGCGCCGGTCAATAGGAAGAGAGCGACGGCGAGGGCAATCAAGGCCGGGTGGGAGAAGAAGGCCGCGAACCCTCCCTGGCCGAGGATTGCAAGCCCGAGATAGGCGAAGGTCGCCACGATCGCGAGGAGCGCCAATTTCGGTGGTGTCATGCAGACGGACGATCCCTGTTTCTGTTCGTCGAGATTGCTTCGTCCCCCCAGAACGCCCTCAGAGCCTGCCCTTGGCTTGAACAGGGCCGGCCGTCCGTGGTCCTCGCAATGACGGGCACTTGAGGTGTCATTGCGAGCCGCGGGATCGACCGCCGGGAAGCAATCTCCCTCGCGGCGCGCGCTACCGAGTGTCAGGTTCCCACCATACTCGGAAGTGGCTCGGCTGGATTATAGGACTCTGCTCAGAAATTGCTCGCGTTCTTCAGCTCGCTTGACGGGGCACCGTGGGCTGGTATTGCTCGGCAACAATCCGGGCGACAAGTTCGCGCCGGCTACTGACGCCGGTTTTGTCGAACACCGCCTTGAGGTGCTGCTAAAACGGTCAGCGGTGAAATCGACAGCGTAGCAGCAATCCCGTTGGTTGCTATGCCGCGGAGGATCAATTGTGTCACCTCGGCCTCCCGACGCTTCAACCCATAGGCATCGAGCAGAAGGGGGCGATTTCGGAGGAGCGCGCCGGCTCCAGCATGACCGCCGTCTGGCCGACAGTCCCCGGTCCGGAAAGCCGGGAGGCATGTATCAGCAACCAACGGCCGGACGCGGTCCGCACCCGCGTTTGGGGCAAGGGACGGCTGCCGCCTTCGTCCCCCGTGCTGCGCTCGAGCGCCCACAGTCGCGCGACGACCGATTGCACCGCCTCGGGCAACGCGAGCCGGTTTGCCCGATCGCAGATTTCGGCAATCCAGCGCTCCCCGGCCGGGGTCGTTGCGGCGATCGACAAATCGTCGGCGAGCACGATCAGTCCCGGGCCCTCCTCATGGTCCGGCGAGTTGCGACGGCGTGAATGCTCGAGCAGCAATGCGGTATGCAAGCCTTCGGCGAGATCCGGCGCCACCGCGGCAAGCAGGCGCGCATCCTTGGACGTGTAGCCACGATCCCCGCGCTCGCGGTGCACGCAGGCAAAGCCCCACACCGAGCCACCGGCTCCAAACGCCGCGCGCAATTCATCACCAAATCCCAGCGGCGTCAGGATCTCGCGATAACGCCGACTGGTGTCCGGCCGGTCTTTGGTTGCTCGATAGAGGCTGCCGACCGGCGCTCGAGAGCTCGCGGCGAGCACTCGAAACTTATTAAAATCATCCTCGAGAAACTCGTTCTCGACAAAGCGCGGAACGGCTTTGTTGGGGATCGCCTCCTTGACGGCGCTGGTGAACAACAGGGTCGCCGGGTCGGCCGTCGCCACCCAAAAAGCGTCGACCGGGATGACCTTGCGCAACCGGTGCATCACTTCGAGCCGTAGCGTTGGCGAGTCGATACCGCTGTGCGCAAGCCGCACTATTTCACGATAGACCCTGGCTTCGGCGTTGCTTCCAGCCATGATCGGCTCCTGTCGGCGCGATCATAAAGCTTTCGCGGCACGGCAAACGATACCAGGGTTGTGGTATGGACTCGACAGGGTTGATCGCGTAGGCCTGAGTTGGCTGGAAATGGGAGGCCGCACGCGATGACCATCGCCAACCCCGAGACCGGCACGAGAATCGACGAGGTCACGGACCGGATCTATCGGATCAGCACACCGGTGAAGAAACTTCCCGGTGGGTTCAGCTTCAACCAGTACCTGATCGATGACGACGAGCCGCTGCTGTTTCATACCGGGCCGCGCAAACTCTTTCGGTTGGTGCGCGATGCGATCAGCCACGTGATGCCGGTCGAGCGGCTCCGCTATATCGGCTTCTCGCATTTCGAGGCGGACGAATGCGGCTCGCTCAACGAATTTCTGGCCGTGGCGCCCACTGCCGTGCCGCTCTGCGGCAAGATCGCGGCACTCGTCTCGGTCAACGACATCGCCGAGCGTGAGGCGCGCCCGCTCGAGGACGGCGAGATCGTCGCGCTGGGCCGCCGGCAAATCCAGTGGTTCGATACCCCGCACATGCCGCACGCCTGGGAATGCGGCGTGCTGTTCGAGCGCACGACGCGCACTCTGCTGTGCAGCGATTTGTTTACGGAGGGTGGCTCGGACCATCCGCCGATCACCGAAGGCGACATCCTCGAGCCGAGCGAGCGGTTCCGCCAACAAATGGACTACTACTCGCACACCAGGAACGCCCGGCAGATCCTGGCGCGTGTCGCAGAAGCCGGGCCGACGCTGCTCGCGCGCATGCATGGCAGCGCCTGGCGCGGCAATGGTGGCGAGATGCTGCTGGCGCTCGCCGAGGCACTGGAGGGATAGATCGAGATGCCGCGCAATGTTCTCGTTCGTCCGCTGCGCGAAACCGATCTGCCGGCGGCGGCAAGAATATGTCGCATCGCCTTTGGGACCTTTCTCGGAGCGCCGGAGCCCGAGACCTTCTGGGCGGACCGCGACTATGTCCACGGCCGGTGGCGCGCGGCGCATATAGCGGCGTTTGGCGCCGAAGGCGGGGGTGAATTGGTCGGCAGCAATTTTGCCACCAACTGGGGCAGCGTCGGTTTTTTCGGGCCGATCACGGTTCGTCCGGACCTCGCGGACCAGGGGATAGGGGCAAAGCTGATCGAAGCGGTGATGGGCTCCTTCAGCGATTGGGGAACCCGTCATGCCGGTCTCTTCACCTTTCCCTACAGCCCCAAGCATATTGGCCTCTATGGCAAGTTTGGCTTCTGCCCGCGCTTTCTGACGGCAATAATGGGACTGCCGGTCGGGACAAGTCCGCAACAACCGGCGTGTTCACTATTTTCGGCGCTCTCCGAGGGCGATCGGGAAACGTGTCTCAGCGATTGCCGCGATGTCACCGACGCGATCTATGAGGGGCTCGATTTAACTGAGGAGATCCGTGCTGTTCACGCCCAGCAGCTCGGCGAGACGGTCCTGATCAGCGACGGGGCGCGATTTAGCGGATTTGCGGTCTGCCATTATGGGCCGACCAGCGAGGCCGGTGCCGGTGCCTGCTTTATCAAATTCGCTGCAGTATGGCCGGGTCCTTTCGCCGAGCAGCTGTTTGGCCGTCTGATCGAGGCTTGTGCAACGCAAGCCGCTCGCGAGCGGCTACCGATGCTGGTCGGTGGGGTCAACACCGCGCGTCAGGAAGCCTATGATTATTTGAGGGCACACGGCTTTCGTACGGAATTGCTGGGGATTGCGATGCATCGTCCGAACGAGCCCGGGTACAGTCGGCCCGGTGTCTACCTGATTGATGATTGGCGGTAGGTCTGCTACTCGACAGGTGACTGCCTTGATCGAGTAGCGAGGATTGCCGTGTGCCGCAACATCAAGACGCTGCATAATTTCAAACCGCCCGCGACTGCGGGCGAAATCCGCGCCTCTTCCCTGCAATTCGTGCGAAAGTTGAGCGGCTTCACCCGGCCCTCCAAGGCCAACCAGCCGGCCTTCGACCGCGCCGTCGACGAGGTGGCCAGGGTGGTGCACGAGCTGCTCGACGCGCTCGTGACCAACGCGCCGCCGCGTGATCGCGCCGTCGAGGCGTCAAAGGCGCAGGCGAAAGCGGCGAACCGCTTTGGCGCGCCCGCCACCGGACACCCAGTCTAGTAGAGGGAGCTCAGGCACATTTGAGGGTGATCCCACCGTCGACGACCAGCTCGATGCCGGTGACATATTTCGCCTCGTCCGAGGCAAGGTAGAGGCAGGCATAGGCGACGTCCCAGGCGTCGCCCATATGCCCCATCGGACATTGGGCGTCGCGGGCCTTCCACATCCCGTCGATGTCTCCTTGACCGTACTGGGCGGCGAGCCCAGCCGATTTTTCGACCATTGGGGTCTTCATCAGTCCGGGCAGCACCGTGTTGACCCGGATGTGCTGCGGCGCGTATTGCGCGGCGGTGGTGCGCGTCAGATGGATCATCGCCGCCTTTGTCGCATAGTAGGTGGCATAGGGCACGCCGGTGTAGCGAATACCGGCAATGGACGAAATGTTGATGATCGACCCGCCGCCTTGCTGCTCCATGACCGGAATCACGTGCTTCATCGTCAGGAAGCAGCCCTTGAGGTTCACCGCGAACAGTCGGTCCCACTCCGCCTCCGGCAATTCCACGACCCCACCGACATGCGCAAGCCCGACATTGTAGTCCAGCACGTCGATCCGGCCGTAGGCATCCGTGCAGGCCTGTACCGTGCGACGGATATCGTCATGACTGGTCACGTCGGCACGCACCGCCTGCGCGACGCCACCTTCTGCGGCGATGATGCGCACGGTTTCGTTTGCCGCGTCTTCGTTGACGTCGGCGTACACCACCCTCGCCCTTCGCGAGCGAACAGCACTGCGGTGGCCTTGCCGTTCCCCCAGCCCAATTTCTATAACCTGTCTCGGCGGGTCGCTCTAAAGTCTACCCTCGTCGTCGAGTAAACGACCGACTGCGTCAGCGGCGCGGCCGCAGAACCGGCGGCCGCGTCGCGCTGTGCGCAGACCGCAGATGGGTTGGACCCCTCCCAGGGTGAGCGACCCGACGATTTGGCTGGAAACAGGGATGGCTGCAATTGAATTTCGTTGCGCGCTACCGCTGTGAGGCCGAAAATCGGACTCAACACGCTGGGGCATCCTCTGAATATCGGTTCAGGGACGCTGGATTAGAACAGAAATCGGATGGGTCGCGTTTGGGAGCATCGTGCACACGCGCATGCTCGCGTAGCGCAGCGAGAGATAGCCCAAGAGGAGGTGTCTCATGGCAACGCAGACCTCGTGGCGTATGCATGGTGATGTCATGGAAGCATGCAGTTGTGCGACCACGTGTCCGTGCAATTTCGGCAGCGACCCAACCCCTCTCCCCTGTGAGGTGGTCATCGGTTGGCGGATCCAGGAAGGCAATTACGGGAATACTCGCCTGGATGGCTTGAGCGTGGTGTTGTACGCTCGGATTCCTGGCAACGTCTTTCACGGGAACTGGACCGTCGGCGTCTATCTCGATCAAAGGGCCAGCCAGCAGCAGGCGCAAGCACTCGGGGATATCTTCGCTGGAAATGCCGGTGGCTGGCCGGCCATGCTGAGCTCGCTGATCGGCAACCTCTTGGCCCCCAAGCAGGTTCCGATCCAGTTCCAGACGGTCGACGGCGAACACAGTATTACAGTGCCGGGATTGTTGGAGGTCGGTTCGGAGCGTGTGCCTAACCCCCTACCGGGACAGCCGCCGCTCGACCCCAAGGTCAGCGATCTGGCGGTTCCGTTCTACACGGGCTCGGCCAGCGTCCGTCGTTCCCGAACGCTGAGACTGTCGGACCCGGGGATGAGCTTCCAACACATGGGGGGCTCGTCGTTGGTCGGGCAGTTCGACTACAGTGGACCATAGCTAAAAGCTGTCATCCACTCGACCCTTGAAAAGCCCAGGTTGATCCCAACTCCTCTGGCCGCCACGCGGGGGGTTTGCTTCGGGGTGATGTAGACCCACGGTGCTCGTCTGGACTTGCGTCAACTCGCCAACCTTATCACCAGGTATCCGAAAGAGAGAAGGCGAGTGTCAATAAACGGCACCGCGGGTGGTGATCGGGCAGACGTGCCCGACGTGGTTGCCGCGTACCCAGAGCCCCCTCTCTAACCCTCCCCGCTCGCGGGGGAGGGGAGGGTGGGGTTTACGGTCGGGTCGCAGCGACCCCGGATCAGCCGGATCTTGTCGCCGAGCCTGAGCCGGTTGGTGGTGCCCGAAATGCCAACGGGGCCGCACTCCTTGAAGGCGGGCTCGTAGGTAGCGGCGGGCTTGTCGCAAACACGCGGCGGACCTAAATCGAAAGGCAGCGCCCTCAACCCGCATAGACGATAGCACAGTCCTCGGTCGGGCGGGGCATCACCGTCGCCCAAGCAAAGGGGCTCGGCTCAAACGCCTTGGTCGGCGCGCCGTCGCGGTCCCGGTTACGCCCGTAATCGGCGTCCATGAAGATGTAGGAGCCGCATTGCAATTCGGTGTAGACCCCGCTAGCCGCCTCGAACTCGAAGCCGCTGGCGCCGGCCCCGGTGATGGTCGGACATTCGATGCCGTGGCGCGCCAGCAGGTCGCGAGTGCACCGGGCCCAATCGACCGCTTGGGTCATCGCCTGGCGCCGCTCGTCCCAGCCGCGCAGGTGTTGGGCCGAGCCGTAATAGGCCTGCAACCCGGCAAAGGCGAGGTGCGGTGCGCCGGCGACATGCCGGGCGAGATCGAGCGCCCGCACCTGGCCGACATCGTCGGCGCAAACGCCGACATGGGCGCTCTATGCCAGCGCCGTCAGCCGCTGCGGTTGCGTCGACGCTGCTCTGTCGGCGATGTCAACGAATGCGGACCCCGGCGCGATCGCTATTCAAAGCGTGTGGCTGTCGCGGTGGCGCAGACGGTATTGATTAACTGACCCGTGGCACCGTAGATCTCGGTGGTAGCATTCCATGTCGCTTCGTCGGCGTTTTTATCGAGTTCAATTTCTCGTATGTTTATCGTAGTTCCGTTGAAGCTGCCGTCCGATTTGTATTCGAACCACTTTTCGAGGGCGGTTAGCTGCGGCCGCCCAAATGACTCCACTCCCTAGGCCGGCACTCCGATTGGCTCTGTCGGCGATTTCGGTCAGCGTGCCGCCATCAATGAACATGAGGATGGCGCCATGAGGATCGGTAAATAATGGCGCGCTGCTGGCACACGACACAACCGTTAGGCTGACATCCCAAACGCCTTCAATGCCTCGCTGTTCCTGCCCCTGCTGTTCTTGTGCTGCCTGCCCGGTCGACCCGCTAAGCAAAGAGAAAGCGATCGCAGCCGCGAGCGTCCCTTTCCAGAACGAAGCTTTCATCGTCGCGCTCCTCTCCTTCCGTTGAGTGCGGCGCCATAAGGCTCGTTCACGAAGAGAGGCGCTACGAGACCCGCCCAAAATTTTCCAAATCGGTCCAAGAAATTCCAAACGGCAGCGGTATCGACGAGGCTCGCCGTACAAATGGCGCAGATGGTAAACTCTGCGCCATCGGGCTCACGTCAAAATTGCCGGAAAATAAGCACATGGACAGGCTCGGCTCGGCCGACATCCTCTTCTTCGAGGGTTTCCGCTTGGATCGCGCCGGCGGTGGTCTCTTTCGGCTGGACCCGGAGGGTATCGCCGAGCCGGTCGCGATGAGCTCGCGCGCCCTCGATTTGCTCGGCCTATTGGTCGAGTGGCACGAGGAGCTGGTCTCGAAAGACGTCATCATGGACGCGGTCTGGCCGAAAACGATCGTCGAGGAAGCCAACCTGACGGTCCATATTTCGACGTTGCGCCGCATCCTCGACCAGAATTGCGATAACGGCAGCTGCATCCAAACGATGCCCGGACGAGGCTACCGATTTATTGGCGCGGTGACGCGGGCCGAGCCCACAAGCCCGCCGTTACCGGTTCGGCCCTCCGGCAATGGCAGCGGACCCATCGCCGGGAATGGGGAATCACGAGACGTCGTCACCCCAGACCAGACCGATGGCATTGCGCAGCAACGGACGTCGCAAATGCGGCTTCGGTTTTGGCGTGGTGTCGTGGTTGCTGCCACCGGCGCTCTGGTCCTCGTTGCCGCGGTTGCCGTCGGGATTTGGTACTCACCCGGTCCGAGCACGCGCACCGCGCGCCGCGCCTGTCGATCGTCGTGATGCCGTTCGCCAATCTCAGCGACGACCGGGAGCAGCAGTATTTTGCCGATGGCATCACCGATGATCTGACCAACGATCTGTCGCGGATCGCGGGCATGTTCGTGATCTCGCGGAACACTGCGTTCACCTATTGGGACAAGCCGATCGACCCCAGGCAGATCGGCCGCGAACTGGGGGTGCGCTACGTGCTGGAAGGAAGCGTACAGCGTTGGAGCAAACAGGTCCGCGTCAACGTTCAGCTGATCGAAGCCGAGACCGACGCGCATATTTGGGCGGAGCGGTTCGACCACGACACGAGCGATCTGGGCGCCCTGCAAAGTGAGATCACGGACCGAATCGCGGTCGCGCTCGATACCGAGGTTACCAGTGCGGAGGCCGCCCGGCCGAGCGAGCATCCCGACGCGCTGGAGTACATTCTCCGGGCCCGTGCTGCGTTGTCGAAACCGTCATCGCCGGAGAATTACGCTCAGGCGATCCCCCTTTACGAGCGCGCATTGGAGCTCGATCCCGGCTCTGTCGCAGCCAAGGGCTGGCTGGCGATAGCGCTCGTGAGCCGAATGTTCGACGCAATGGCCGACTCCCCCGCGGCCGACGTCGCGCGGGCGGAAGACCTGGCCAGGCAAGCCGTGGCGGCAGCGCCGCGTAGCCCACTCGCCCATTTTGCCAAAGGGATGGTGCTACGCGCCCAAGGCCGAGACGCAGAGGCCATCCCGGAATACGAAGCCGTGATCGCGTTCAACCCTAACTGGGTATATGCAATAACCAGTCTCAGCTGGTGCAAATTCATGACCGGGTCGCTGGAGGAAGGGACCGCGATGCAAGAGCGAGCCTTGCGCCTCAGCCCCCGCGATCCCGCCATCGACGCATGGTATTGGCGAATTGGGATGGTGCATCTGCTTCAATCTCGCACCGACGAGGCGATCCTCTGGCTCGAGAAGGCACGCAGCGCCAACCCGACCAGGCCGTCGCCTCACGCATGGCTCGCCTCCGCCTATGCCCTCAAAGACGAGGCCGATCGCGCCGCCGGCGAGCTCGCGGAAGCCAGAAGGCTGGCCCACGGCAATCTTTATTCGAGCATCACCCGCATGAAAGCTATCCTCCACTTCGGGGTGCCGAAGATGCGCGCCTTGTTCGAAACGACTTTCCTCACCGGCCAGCGCAAGGCCGGAGTGCCAGAGGAATGAGCGCCTCTCGTTTCACGGGTGGCGCTTTCGGCCTCTCGATTAAGAGACCGCGCCCCGGGCGGTGATCGGCCAGACCTGCTCGACGCGGTTGCCGCGCATGCAGACATACCAAAGCCCCCTCCCTAACCTTCCCCGCTCGCGGGGGGGGGAACAGTCTGGGTCGCAGTGGCCGGGGATCAGCCGGATCTTGTCGCCGGAGCCCGAGCCGGTTGGTGGCGGCCGAGACTGCGAGCCTTCCGTGCTCGTCCGAGGCGCGCTCATGGGTCGCGGCGGGCTCGTCGCAAGCCAGCGGGGGGGGGCGGAATCGAAGGCCAGCGCCTTGAGCCCAGCGTCGACTATCGCACCGGCCCCGGTGATCGTCCGGGAGTCAATACCATGCCGTGCCAACGGATCGCGGGTACCGGTCCGGACGACAAGGTGTGTTGTACGCTGAGCCTCGCCGCCGCCATGGCGTTCGGATCAGCAACATAAAAAGTGTTGCCGGACGCATCGCCATCCAAGCGCAATAGTTTTTTCACTTTACTGTAACAAGCGCTGGGTAAGGCTTTTATGACGATCGTCAGACTTGACTGCGGCAGGGTTTTGTGGCGGAAGCACTTGGAAGGAAATTGCCCGTAGAACTCGACAGGGTCGCCTTACTGAAGGCGTATGCGCGTTGGGCTCCGGTATACGATCTGGTCTTTGGCGCCCTGTTTGAGCGCGGGCGGCGGGCGGCCATCGCCGCAGCCGAGCAGGTTGGTGGCCGGATTCTCGAAGTCGGCGTCGGCACTGGCATCTCGCTTCCCGGCTACTCCTCTCACAATCGCATAGTCGGGATAGATCTATCCGA
>Ga0306920_100006391_pt1 | contig 15368 bp, 14 predicted proteins | sample flu12Cox44000170_FD_204666 | JGI IMG/M metagenome (GOLD analysis project Ga0306920, IMG submission 204666) | Lab enrichment of tropical soil microbial communities from Luquillo Experimental Forest, Puerto Rico - flux4day.12C.oxic.44.000.170 (v2)... | ecosystem: Environmental > Terrestrial >... | reverse complement strand
TGGGCTCGCGCGCGCTGACCAGGAGATCCCAGACTCCGCCCTCCGCCGCGAATCGCCGCCGACACCCGGGACACACGACGTCCCCGGCCAGCGCGCCCACGGTCTTGCCGCAGTCAGGACAGCGTACGAGGGCGGGCTCTGCCGAACTCATCGACCACCTTTTGGTACACCTTGCGCACACGATCCACGGTCATGTCCCAGCGGAAGTGTCGCTCGACTCGCTCCGCCGCGGCCGAGCCGAACCGGGCGAGGAGCGCCGGATCGCGCAGCAGCTGGAGCACCCGCTCGACGAACGCGACCCGGTCATTCCTGCCGACAAGGAACCCGCAGCCCCCGTCGTCCACCATCTCGGCGAGCGAGGCCACCCGGAAGGCGACGACCGGCTTGGCGCAGGACATCGCCTCCTGGGGCGCCAGGGGGAAGCCCTCGAGCAGCGAGGGAAACACGAACACGTCGGCCAGGTTGAGGATCGGGACCTTTTCCGCCTCGGGCACGTACCCCGTGAAGACCACGTCGCGCTCGAGGCCGAGCTTGCCCACGAGCGCGGTGAGCTTGGCGCGCAGCGGCCCAGCGCCGACCCACAGCAGAGCGACCGGTCCCGGCGCGCTCCGCCGGATCTCCGCGAACGCCTCGACGAGAAAGAACGGGTTCTTGCGGTGGATCAGCGGTCCGAGGCACAGGAGAACGCGCTTGTCCTCGAGGCCGTAGCGCTTCAGGAGAGCCCGGTCCTTCGGCATCGGCGCGTACTTCGTGCCGACGCCACAATACACGACGGTGACGTGATCGGTGGCGAGCCCGAGCTCGTCGGCGAGCTGGCGCCGCGCGAACTCGCTGTCCGTGATCACACGGTCGGAGGCCGCGAGCACGCGCCTCTCGATCACAGGATTCAGCGGGCTCGGATCGAGGTGGTGATGATGCGTCACCACCGGAACCGGCAGCCCGTAGCGCCGGCGCGCGAGGAGCGCGGCCGGGCCGACGAATCGCACGGAGTGGGCGCGCAGGAGATCGAAGGGGCTTGTGTCCCACACGCGTTTGATCGCGCGTGGCCACACGAAGGGCGTGACGTACCAGCGAAGCCCCTTCGGGGGCCACACGGGGTGCACGTTGAGGCCGGGCACGCCGCGCTCGTGGGGCTTCCCTCGCGCGAGCAGGACGTCGCACTCGACGCCCAGTCCGGCCAGACCCTTGAGAAGGTCGCGCTCGTAGACCTCGCCGCCCGATCCGGATTCGGGCGCGATGCCGCAGTGGGGAGAGCAGATCCGCATCAGGCCACGCCCTCCGATCGAGCCACCGCCCGAAGCGTGTCGACGACGAGCGCGCGGTCCTCGGCGCTCAGGTCGGGCGAGCTCGACACGTAGAGGCCTCTCGAGACCAGGTCGGCGGCGATCGGCGTATCCGCCGGGTCGAAGCCGAGGCCGCGATACGGCGTCTGGTCGGTGATCAGCGAGAAGAAGGGCCGCGTCTCGATCCCCGCGGCGTGCAACGCCGCCTCGACCCGCCGACGGAGCGACGGCGTGCGAAAGAGCATGTGGTAGCCGAAGTGGGCCGCCCGGGCGAAGGGACGCTCGGAAGGGAGCCGCTCGATCAGCCGGTCGAGCCCGGAGAGCGCCGCGTTCAGCGCGTCGACGTTCTGTCGCCGCCGGTCGATGTACGCGTCGATCTTTCCCAGCTGCACGCACCCGATGGCGGCACAGAGGTCCGTCATCTTGTAGTTGCCGCCCAGGTAGGCGTGAAGGAAGTGTTGCCCCGGAAGTTGGCCGAAGTTGCGGATCGCCAGCATCCGATCGGCGAGCCCGGCATCGCCTGTGACGATCATGCCCCCCTCTCCGGACGTGACGATCTTGTTGGCGTACAGACTGAAGCAGCCCACGCGTCCGAAGCCGCCGACCCGCCGCCCCTTGTACTGCGCGCCGGTGGCCTGCGAGGCATCTTCGATGACGGGCAGCGAGTGACGGGACGCCAGCTCGAGTAGCGGATCCAGGTCGACCGGATGGCCGAACAGATGCACGGGCAGGATGGCTTTGGTGCGCCGCGTGATGCACTTGTCGACCTCCCGGACGTCGAGGTTGTAGGTCTCGGGGTCGACATCAGCGAACACCGGTTTCGCACCCTGCATGAGAATAGGGTTGGCGGAGGCGATACACGAGAGCGGCGTCGTGATCACCTCGTCGCCCGAGCCGATTCCGAGCGCCAGGAGCGCGACGTGAAGCGCCGCCGTTCCGGTGTTGGTCGCGACGGCATGGCTCGCGCCGCACAGGCGGGCGAAGCCCGCCTCGAGCTCGCGCACCTTGGGGCCCTGGGTGATCCAACCGCTCGCCATGACTCGCCGAACGGCTTCTTGCTCAGCGACGCCGATGTCGGGACGCGCGACCGGGATTCGCCAGCCCAACCGCTAGTCCTCGAGAGCCTGGGCGAGCGCCTGCGCCACGCGCTCGATCTGCCCCTGCTCGAGCCCGACGCCCGAGGGCAGATTCAGGCCGCGAGCGGCGAGTTCCTCGGCGACCGGGAGCCGCACGCCGGTCCGGTATGGAGGGAGGGTGTGGATGGGATGAAAGAACGGCCTCGAGTCCACGCCACGCTCGGCGAGCCCATGCCTCACCGCGTCGACCGTCAGCGCGGTGTCCCCGAGCAACACCGAATACATCCAGAAGGCACTCTTGGCCCAGGCCGCCTCGGGTTGTAGGCGAATCTTTCGCGCCAGCGCCAGCGGCGAGAGAAACTTCTCGTACCAGCTGGCGATCTCGCGCTTCTTGGCGATGAACGTGGAAAGCCGCTTCACCTGGGCCACGCCGACCGCGGCCTGGAGGTTGGTCATCCGATAGTTGTAGCCCACCACTTCGTGCCAGTACGGGCGCTTGGGATCCATGCCGTGATCACGCAAGAGCCGGAGGCGCTCGGCCACCGCTCCGTCGTTGGTGACGCACATCCCGCCCTCGCCGGTGGTGATGATCTTGTTGCCGTAGAACGAGAAGCATCCGATATCGCTGAGCGCGCCGACCGGGCGACCCCGGTATTCGGCCCCGTGGGCCTCGGCCGCGTCCTCCACGACGTAGAGCCCATGGCGTCGCGCGAGATCGAGGATCGGATCCATGTCGCAGGGATGTCCGTACAGGTGGACGGGGATGATCGCCTTGGTTCGCGGCGTGAGCCCCGCCTCGAGCGCGCCGCCGTCGAGCTGCCAGGTCTCGGCGCTCGAGTCCATGAAGACCGGCCGAGCCCCGCAATACGTGACCGCGTTCGCCGTCGCCACGAACGACAGACTGGGCACCAGCACCTCGTCGTCCCGTCCGACACCGGCCGCCGCCAGAGCCAGATGGAGGGCGACCGTGCCGCTGGCCACCGCGATTCCGTGCCGGGCACCGCAGAACTCGGCGAACTGGGTCTCGAATTCTCCGATGAAGGAGCCGAGCGAGCTGATCCACCCTGAGCGCACGGCGGCGATGACGTTGGCGAGTTCCTCCTCGCCTAGGACCGGCTCGGCGACCGGGATCCTAGCGGACGTCACGACTGCGCGACGCGGGCCCCGACGAGGTCGAGGACGCGCTCCGAGCTCCGCGTGTCGTCGAAGCCAAGAAACTTGCGGACGAAGTGAGCGCGGCTCGTGGGGTCCATTGGGAAATCCTTGAAGCGCGCTCGGGGAAGAGCATCGAACGCCTCCGGCAGCGGCATGAAATACGATGCCCCTGGAACGTTGTAGCTCTCCCCTTCGCGCAGGTTGTAGAGTCCACGACTCCATCGCCAGAGTCCCATGTCCTCGGCCGAGGGCGCGATGCAGAGACTCGGCACGCCGAGAAAGACCGATTCGTACACCGCTGAGCTGAAAAAGTGGACACAGAGTGAAGCGACGCTCAGCAACTCGAGAATCGTCGCCGGATAGTGCGATGGATCGTAGAGGACCAGGTCGGCGCGAGACCTGGTATACCGCGGCACCCGGCCCTCCTTGCGGCGAGACTTCACAATGAGGAGCGCGTCGTTGGCGTCGCAGAACGCGCGAAGGGCCGCCACGAGACGTCGGTCGTTCCGATCCGACAAGACGTCGCGCCAGTACTCGAATCGGCGTGTCGCAATGACCGCGAACGCGCGTCGAACCCGGCTCGTCGGTGCGTAGACGTGCCGAAGCCAGAATGTCCGCGGATTGCTCATCATGGGATATGGGAGAAATAGCACCACCGGACGTTCAGCCGGAAGCTCTAAGCGCTCCCGGACGGCCTGCGGCTCGATCGCCTCCACCTGATCCAGCTCCGGAACGCCAACAGTGGCAAAGCGACGCGCGATCTCCTGCTCCGTTTTCGCATCGCCATCCCGAAGCGCACCCGTTTCTCTGAAGTACTCGACCGCCTGCTCGAGCCAGAAACGACTGTATCCGGCCACGAGGTCGCTGCTGAAGATGCCCAGGGGCTCGGGCGGATGCACGTAATTCGTCATGTAATGAAGACCCACCCACCGCACCGTCGTCTTTAACGCGGCCGGCCGTGGGGTGATGGCGACTACCGCGTCCGGAGGTCTCGCGTTGAGCAGCGCGACCAGATCCCCCTCGCCGCGGTACTCGACCACTTTGGGCGTACCCCACCGGAATGTGGGCACCGCATCCGGGAACTCGGACGACTTCATGCCTTCACGAGCTTGAGAGTAGTCGTGCCAGCACTCGACGTCCCAGCCGCGCTTCAGCGCGGCATCGACGACGGGGCCCATGACTCGGTAGTAGTTCTTCCGCCATACGACGAAGGTGACGCGCGTCGCGCCGTTCATGAGCGTCGAAACGCCTCCTGATAAGGCTTACCGGCTAGGCGCTCGCCGATCCGCCCATCTCCCAGCGCGTCTCCGAGCACCCGCAGCGCGCCTTCGCAGGCCAAGAGCGTTTCGTCGACGTCCGCCTCCGAGTGAGAGAAGGACATGTTGAAGCCGGCGAAGTGGAAAATCGCGCCGAGCCGTGCGGTCTCCTGAAGAAACAGGCTCATCAGCAGCCGCTGGCTCTCGGGCTTCTCGTGATCGACGACGATCTTCGGATGGACGGGATAGCCGATGCATCGCACCGGCAGCCCGAGTCGCCCGGCGGTCGCGGCGATACCCTCCTGGAAGCGCCGTCCCATCTGCCACTGGTGGGCGACGACGGGGCGGCGCTCGTACTCGTCGAGCGTGGCGAGACACGCCGCGAGGGCCAGGGTGTCGCCTCCGAAGGTGCTCGACACAAAGATCTCCTCGAACTCGCGCATGAGCTCGCGCCGCCCGACAACCGCCGCGAGCGGCAGCCCGTTCGCCATCCCCTTGCCGAAGACGGCGAGGTCGGGAACGACGCCGAAGTACTCCTGGGCTCCGCCCGCCGCCCAGCGGAATCCGCTTACGATCTCGTCGAAGATCAGCAACGCCCCGTGTCGGTGCGCCATGTCCTTGACGCCGGCAAGAAAGCCCGGGCGCGGCGCCTCGAGCAGGACGGGCTCCATCAGGACGGCCGCCACGCTCCCCCGATGCTCCTCGAGCGCCGCCTCGAGCGAGGAGAGATCGTTGTAGGTGAACGGGACTACGTAGCGAGCGAAGTCCTTCGGGATTCCCTTCGAGCGGGGCGTGGTGACCGCGTACCAGTCGTGCCAACCGGAATAGCCGCAGAAGACGATTACGTCACGGCCCGTCGCGGCCCGCGCCACGCGCACGACGGCAGAGTTCGCCTCGGAGCCGGTCTTGAGGAACCGCGCCATCTCCGCGCATGGGATGATCCGGGTGAGCCTTTCGGAGACTTCCACCTCGGCCGGGGCCGGCAGGGAAAAGATGCTCCCTCGCTCCAGCTGACGGGCGACCGCCTGGTCGATTGGCGGATACGAATAGCCGAGCGTGACCGACGCCAGGCCCATCACGTAGTCCACGTACTCGTTGCCGTCCACGTCCCAGACCCGGCATCCCCGACCGCGCTGCAGGAAGACCGGGTAGGCGCCCTCCACGAACATACCCGGGCCCTTGCTCAAGGTCTGCGACGCGCCCGGGACCACGCGACGGGCGCGGGCGAGATACTCCAGGGAACGGTCGAAACGACGGTCGGCCAGGGTCACGGTGTTCGCCCTCCCGGAGAGCGTCGGGGCGCGACGACGTCCCGGGCTCTCGAGTGCTCGAGCCCCTCGTTGCGACGAATGCTCGCGTTGAGCGCCAAAAGCTCCGGACGCCGGCGCAGGATCGCCAGTACCTCCGCCATCCCGAAGATCCGTGGCCCCGGGGTATCGAGCGACGCGTAGATCTCGCGAGCGAAGGCCAGATCCGCCTGGGTGTCCACGACCCAGCGATACGCCGACAGATCCTCGCCGTTGACCACGTTGGCCACGCGAAACCGGTCGCGGTGACCGCGGATGTAGGTCGTCACGTGCTCGCGGTCCGACGGGAGCACCGCCTCGCGCCAGGCGCGCTCCAGCGTCGGCCGCGAGAAGACCTCGGCGTCGAGCCCGTCAGGATAGGTCGGCGGATCGACATTGCTCACGTAGTCGAGCGTGCCGGCCGACCGCATGAACGCGTCGAGCACGAGCTGGACGACCTTCGGATCGAGCAGGGGACAATCGCCGGTCAGCCGCAGCACGACCCCCGCGGGATGCGCGAGGAGGGTCGAGTGGAAGCGATCGAGCACGTCGTGGGTGCTGCCGCGCGCGCAGGCGATGCCGAGATCGCGCGCCAGGCGCGCCAGCTCGTCGTCCTCCGATCTCGTCGTGGTGGCCAGCACGACCCGATCGACCCCGGGAACCGCCGCCGCGCGCATGAGCACGTGGGCGAGCATCGGACGGCCCGCGATCTCCTCGAGAGACTTGCCGGGCAGGCGCGTGGATCCCTGGCGCGCCTGGACGATGGCGAGGACCCCCGCGGCCATCAGAGTTTCACCGCCCGTCGCTCGCGGGCCGAGCGCTTGGCCGCCTCGACGAGCCGGATCGACCGCAGCGCCTCGTCTCCGTCCACGGGCGGCGTCTCGCCGCCCTCGAGGCATCGAACGAAATGGCGCATCTCGTCCAGGTACATGGCGTTGGGGTCACCGTCCTCCACGCGGGTCGGCTCCCCGCTCAGAGAGCCGGGCTCGTAGACCGTCACGCTGTGCGTCGGGTAATCCCAGACGATGACACCTGTGTCGCCGATGATCTCGAGGTTTCGCTGATAGCGCCGCTGCAGGTAGTCGAGGTGGACCTGCGCTAGCACCCCTGATTTAAAGCGGACCGTGACCTCAGCGATGTCCTCCGTGTTACCCGCCAGGTCGCTCCAGTGTTCGGCAGTGCAGACGATCTCCGTCGGTTCTCCGTGGAACCAGCAGAGATAATCGAGCTCGTGGATCGCATCGAGGAGAATGCCGCCGCCGAGCTCAGCGTGCACGGCGTAGTTGTCGCGGTAATCGCGGCCGGGGCGCCACTCCGGCAGGTAGGAGCCGAACGCGGCGCGCACCGCGAGCACGCGTCCCACCCGCTTCGACTCGAGCAGGGTCTTGACGTGTCTGAGGCTCGGCAGGAAGCGGAGGTTGAAGCCGACGGCGAGGAGACGCCTCCCGCGCCGCGCCTCCTCGATCAGCGCCTCTACGCCGTCGCTAACGTGCGCGATCGGCTTCTCGATGAAGAGATGGGCGCCCGCGGCCAGGGCCCGGCGCGCCGGCTCGAGGTGGCGGGACGGCGGGGTGCAGATCACGACGGCGTCCGGGCGCTCGGCCAGCCCCTCGTCGAGGCTCATGGCCGCCTCGATGCCCGGGAGCCTCGCGGCTTCGCGCAGCCGATCGCGATCGACGTCCCAGACGCGCACTCGATGGCCCAGGCCGGCGAGGTTTCGACCGTGCCGCGAGCCGATAGAGCCGGCGCCAACGACGAGGAAGCGCATCAGTCGCGCGCCTTGCGGAGCTCGAAGACCTCGAACTTCATTGTCTGTCCCGCGAGGTTGAACGGGTATGGTCGGGCCTCGACGAGCCGATGGCCGAGCTCCTTGTAGTGTCCCTCGTTGTCGTGCGCAAACATGCTGTCGGATTCCTGGATGTCCTCCGTGTGGATGATGTAGCGGCGGGCCACTCGCGCCAGCTCGCTCCGGTACGCTCGATCGAGCGGCGCCGGGACGTGCATGAGCGAGCCCTGCGTGTAGACCACGTCGAAAGACGAGTCCTCGAACGGAAGGCCCCGGGTCGCATCGGCGAGCACCAGCGGGATCACGGCGGGCGCCAGGTACTTCCGGGCCGTCCCGAGCTGCGGCTCACTGAAGTCGCAGCCCAACAGCCGCGCGTCGAGGCGCTGGCGGAGCTCTTTGAGCATCCGGCCGTAGCCGCAGCCGACCTCGAGAACGCTCGTGGCGCCGAGGCGCGCGATGGCGGTGGCGAGGAATTGTCCCTGCTTCTCGGTGAGGGCACCCGCCCCCAGCAGGAACGCCTCGTCACGCATGTACTGGCCGCCACCCTCGCGCTGCCAGTAGCCCCGAGGATCGGCGCAATACAGGCGTCGCCGCACCGGCATGACGCAGGCTCGCACCACTGCGTTGTGCCAGAGCGGCCTCACGACGTGGTATCCGGTCCGCAGCGGCGCCCACAGTGGGGTGCCGCGCAGCGCTTCGGTGACTCGGCCGCGCCAGCGCTTGGGACCGGTCAGCAGGACGTAGCGGACCCCGTCAGCCCTCACGGCGCACCTTCACCAGGCTCACCGGGGGCTTCGCGACGACAGCGACGAAGCCCGCCTTCCGAAAGGCCGCCAGCGAAGCGGCGTTGTCTGCCTTCACCCGGGCCTCCATTCGCGCGAGGCCGAGCGCACCGAAGGCGATGCGCTCGAGCGCCGCCAGCGCGCTCGGGCCGACACCGCGGCCGCGCCACGCGGGCGCCAGGTGGATACTCACCGTTCCGGCGGCCTCGGCGACGTCGAGACGGACGACCCCGGTCTCGTGCCCGTCGGCGAGGACGATGAACAGATGGCGATCCGGACGCTGCAGGCTATCGTCGAACCAGCGGCGATGGGTCTCGAACGCGATCGGCGCGGAGTCGAAGGACGCCCCGCGCGTCGTCTCCTCGTTTCTCCACAGCCAGACCCGGCGACAATCGTCCGCGACCGCTCGCCGTAGACTGACGAGCGCCGACCCCGCGCCCTCGGCCTTGCCGACGGAGTCGGGGCGCGCGCTCACACGAGATCCCACGTGAGCACGGTGTCCTCCTCGATGTCCACTTTCGCGACTCTCCCTACGAGCAGATCGATCAGCTTGGGTCGAATCCCGTACCCAGGCCGCTTGATGGCGATCATCGAGCGGTCGATCACCGCACCCCGGGGGATCGCTCGAGAGGCCACGAGACTGCGGCGCGCCTTCTGATGCATCTCCTGCTCTTCCGGCGCCGGGCCGAGCTTGAGACCGTCGCCGAGCGCCGCTTCCACTTCACGGATGTGTCGCACCATCTCCTTGAGCTCGCCGGGCTCGACGGCGAACGGATGGTCCGGCCCTGGAAGCGATCGATCGAGTGTGAAGTGCTTCTCGACGACCTTGGCGCCCAGCGCCACGGCGGCGGCCGCCATGTGGATGCCGAGGCTGTGGTCGGAGAGGCCGGTGGGCACGGCGAACGCCCGACGCATCGTCGCCATCGCCCGGAGGTTCATGCGTGCGGCAGGCGCCGGATAGAGCGAGGCGCACTGGAGAAGGACGATGTCGCGGTTGCCGGTGGACGCGCACGTCTCGACGGCGTCGGCGATGTCCTCGTAGCTCGCGAGGCCCGTCGAGATGATCATGGGCCGTCCCTTCGCCGCCGCGTGGCTGATGAGGGCCAGATCCACGATCTCGAATGAAGCGATCTTGTAAGCAGGCACGCTGAGCGCCGCGAGCTCCTCCACCGCCCGGTGATCGAACGGCGTCGAGAGAAAGAAGATCCCCCGCTTCGCGGCGTACGCGGCCAGTTCTCCTTGCCACTCGCGCGGCAGCTCGATCTCTTTGATGAGATCCCAGGTATCCTTGGCGCTCACGCCTTCGAGGTAAGAGAACCGCGGTGTCTTTTTCGAGTAGAGCGTCTCGGCCGAGTAGGTCTGAAACTTGACCGCGTCGGCCCCGGCGTCGACCGCGACATCGATCAGCTCTCTCGCCATCGACAGGTCGCGATTGTGGTTGGCGCCCGCCTCGGCGATGACGAAGCACGGCGCCTCGCCGCCCACCCGTCGGTCGCCGATCCTGAGTTCACGCACCATCACTCACCTCCGCGACATCGGCAGGCGTGCAAGCGCCGCCGCGACCCTGAGTGCCCCCTGCCCGTCCACGAGCCGCCGCGCTCGCGCTCCGATCGACGTCCGGAGCGCACGATTGCATGCGAGACGGCCGAGTGCCGGCGCGAGGGGCTCGGCGACAGACCCATTCCCGTCGACGCGGACCACCAGTGCGGCGCCCGCCCGCTCGAAGCCCTCCACGTTGGCCGCCTGGTTGTCCGCCGTTTGCACGACGACTGTCGGCACGCCGGTCGCGGCCAGCTCGCAGAGCGTCACGCCACCACCGGAGACCGCGATATCGGCGGTGACCATGAGATCGCGAAGGCCGAACCGGTCGCGGTGGATGCTCACCCGGTGCCGGGTGCGGTGCACCGCAGTATCGAGCTCCGGCCAGTCGTGGCTGAAGGGACCAGCGGCCACGTCCACCGTGCACTCGCCGACGGCGGCGTCCAGACCGCGGAGTACGTCGAGGATCGCGTCGCCGTAACGACCGCCGCCGAGACAGACCAGGATTCGTCGTACACTCTCGCCCGACGAGCGATCGAGCGGCTCGGCATAGCTCGGATCGAGCAGCGTGAAGCGTGGGCCGAGCAGGAAGACCGTATCGGGGGTACGGTGGTACGGGAGACGCTCGGCCGATACGCCTCCGTTGACGACCAGGTCCACCGGCAGCTCGCGATCGGCGGCGTCATCCACCGCGACGACCTGCCCGGCGACGGACCGCAGCGCCTGCAAAAACTCCGGCCGCGCCGAGTAGCCGTCCACGACGACCACATCCGGCTCGCGTCGACGCAGGATGCCCAGGGCGGTCGCTGGATCGATTGCCCAGGGCACCGGCGCGATGTCGGGCCACTGCGGGCTCAGGAGCTCCAGGATCCGCGCGTCGGGGGGGACGAGGAAGCTCACCTTGGCCCCCCGGCCGACGACCGCGCGCGCGAGCGCCGCGCAGCGCGCGACGTGGCCGAGCCCGATCGCTTTGCCGCCTTCCGTGACGAAGGCGATGCGGGGCGGGCGGCCGTCCCACGCGTCGAGCGGCTCAGCCACCGATCAGCTCCTTCATCTCGGTCGTCGAGAGCCAGACGCTGTTGGCGTCGCTCGAGTAGCGGAAGCCAGGCGCCGGCCGCTTGCCGCCTTCCCAGGAACGGAAGGCCCATGACGGATAGAGGGGCTCGAGCACGAACATGCCGTCATACTCGAGCGCCTGACGGCTCTCATCCTCGGAGATGAGGATCTCGTGGAGCTTTTCTCCGGGCCGCACCCCGATGTCCTCGATCTCACAGCCAGGCGCGACCACCTCGACCAGGTCCATGATGCGCATGCTCGGGATCTTGGGCACGAAGATCTCGCCGCCACCCATGAGCTCGGCGCCGCGGATCGCAAACTCCACACCTCGCTCGAGACTGATCCAGAACCGCGTCATCGCGCGGTCCGTCACCGTGACGCGGCCCGACGCGCGCTGGGCCTTGAAAAGGGGGATCACGCTGCCGCGACTGCCGATGACATTGCCGTAGCGGACCACACTGAACACGGTGCCGCGCGGATGGCCGTAGGCATTGCCCTGGACGAAGAGCTTCTCGGCGCACAGCTTCGTGGCCCCGTACAGGTTGATCGGATTGACGGCCTTGTCGGTGCTGATCATGATCACACGCTTCACGCCCTGATCGATCGCGGCGCTGACGACGTTCTCGGAGCCGATCACGTTCGTCTGGATCGCCTCGAACGGGTTGTACTCGCAGGAGGTAATCTGTTTGAGCGCCGCCGTGTGGAACACGATGTCCACGCCGTACATCGCCCGCTGAAGCCGCGCCTGGTCCCGCACGTCCCCGACGAAGAAGCGGAGCCGCGGATCATTCAGGCGATTGATCATCTCCGACTGCTTCAGCTCGTCGCGGCTGAACACGACCAGCCGCCGCGGCTGGTAGCGGCTCAGCATGAGCTCGACAAACTTGTTTCCGAAGGAGCCCGTGCCCCCGGTGACGAGGACCGACGTTTCATTCCAGTTCAGCCCCCCGTCTCGTGCGATGGCGTTCACCCCCTGTGTCTCCGTCTCGCCGACCCGTATGATCAGCGGTTCTCCAATGATTCGGACTCCGTGAACTGAAGCCGGTAGAACCGGGCGTAGGTCTCGTTGGTCGCCAGGAGCTCGGCGTGCCGGCCGATCGCCTCCACGGAGCCGCGATTCACGACGACGATTTTGTCCGCCCGCATGACCGTCGAGAGGCGGTGCGCGATCACGATCGAGGTCGTGCCCTGGATGACGCGATCGATGGCCCGGTGCACCAGCCTCTCCGATTCGCTGTCGAGCGAGCTCGTCGCCTCGTCGAGTATCAGGATCGGCGGGTTCGCGACGATCGCACGGGCGATCGCCACGCGCTGCCGCTGGCCGCCCGAGAGGCGCGTCCCGCGGTCGCCGACCGCCGTGTCGTACCCGTCGGGGAGCGTCACGATGAAGTCGTGGGCGTTCGCGATCAGCGCAGCACGGACGATGTCCTCCTCCGACACCTCGTCCCGCCCATATGCGATGTTCTCGCGGATCGTGGCGTTGAACAGCAGGGCCTCCTGCGAGACGACGCCGAACAGCCGACGATAGGGCGCCTGCCGGAGCGTCCGCAGATCCCGCCCGTCGATCGAGATCGAGCCCTCGAGAGGATCGTAGAGACGCAGCACGAGGTCGGCGAGCGTCGACTTGCCTGCGCCGCTCGGCCCGACGAAGGCCACGACCTCACCCTTCTCGATTTCGAAGCTCACGCCGCTCAACACGGGCTCGGCGCCGTAGCTGAACGACACGTCCCGCAGGACGATTCGATCACGGAACTCGGTGATCGCCCCCGACCCGTCTCGCACGGCCGGCTCGAGGCGGAGGAGCTCGTGAATCCGTGAGGCGGCCGCCAAGGTGATCTGGAGCGACGTGTACGCGCTGGCGAGGAGCCCGACCTGCGTCATCGCGGCGCGACCGACGTACAGAAACAGGAAGAAAGTCGACGCGGTGAGGCGCCCGGCGATGAGCTCCCAGGCCGCCAGCGCCAGGAGCGTCGCCTCGACGATGTAGTTGAGCACCGTCCGCGCCGGCTCCTCCGCGTGCTTGTAGGCGCCGAACTTCACGTTGACGCGGACGACGGCCTCGACGGCGCGGCGCAAGCGCGACAGCTCGAACGCCTCGGCGCCGAACGACTTCACAATGCGGATCGACAGCATGGATTCCTGGAAGCGCGCGGCCAGGTCCGCCAGTGCCGAGAACTGATCGCTCACCAGGCGTCTGATCTGGCCCCGGACCGCCCGGCTCAGCGCAGCATGGAGGAGCACGGCGACGGCCGCGGCGAGGACGAGCTTGGGGCTCGTGCGGACGAGGAGCCAGCCGTAGAACACGATCAGCAGAGGCGCCGTCAGCATTGTGGTCACGATCGTCTCGAGGCCGGCCGTCGCCGCCCCAGTGTCCTCGTAGAGATGCGACACCAGCCCACCGGTCCGCTGCTTGCTGAAGAAGCTGATCGACAGCCCGAGCAGATGGCGGAACAGATCGCGCTGGATCGCGGCGGCCGCGCGCACGCGGATCCAGAGCGCCAGGAGATAGTTTCCGAAGTCGATCCAGCCCTTCAAGAACCCGACGCCGACATAGACAGCGCACAGCACGAGAATGGCCCGGGACCGATCCTCGATCGAGGCGAACCCGACCCAGCGCAGGACGCTGGCGCCGAGATTGCGGAGCGAGAGTCCCGCGGGGGCGTCGCCGGCGCCCGCGCCGGTCGGCACACCGAGCGCCAGATCGAGGATCGGCGCCATGAGCAGCGGGAAGAGCGTGGCCACGAAGGTCGCGAGATAGCTGGTGACGAGCAGGAGTCCCACTGCGTACCAGTACGGAGCCGTGTAGCTTCGAAGGAGCCAGAATAGTCGGCGCATGTCGCCGACGCGCGTCACTTCGACCTCGCTTCGCCGCCGGCCGGCAGCGGACGGCGCAGGGTCAGAAGCTTCTCCCGCGGGATGCCCAGACGCGTCAGCTCGGCGAGATCGGGCTCCGGGCGGTCGAATGTCGCGATGACGATCGCGTCGAGCTCCTCGTCAACGGCGTGCGCGATCGGGCGGACCGGAAGACCGAGGAAGAATCCGCCCTCGTCCCGATTGAAGACGGCCAGAGGTTCCAGCCCAAATTCCTTGAGCGTGAGGTACGCGAGCTCCGCGGCCTCGCCCGGGCGGTAGAAGGCGATCCGCTTGAACCCGCGACCGTGCAGGTCGCCGAGTGCCTCACGCAACGTCTCGCGTGTGCGCCGGTAGATTCCCAGCGAGTCGCTCATGTACTCGTACGTGAGCCGGCTCTTCTCGACGAGCCCCTTCGGGGTCAGGACGTAGCGGAGTCGCTTGCGGGCGGCCGGCTTCTTCGGGAACTCGGAGATCTTGATGAGCCCCTTGCCGGCCAGGCGCTTGAGGTAGAGATTCGCCAGCCCGAGCGCCACCCCGAGCCGCTGGGCCAGGAGCCGCTGCGTGAGCGGCCGCCCCTCGCCGATAGCCGTGAGGATCTCGAGATCCCGCTCCTGGTTCCGCTCCATACAGCCGTTCAATATTTGAACATGGAATCGGTGCCCGTCAATCAAATTCGATTACGGCGGTCGGCGGCGGCTCAGCCGGCGTTCGTCAGTAGACGCTTGAGGCGGTGACGCCGGCCGCCGCAAGCGGCCAGGCGGCCCGGCGGCCCATCATCGCGCGTAGTACGCGAGCACTTTCCGCAACGCCGCAATCACGTCTTCGATGTCGCGATCCGTCATCGCCGGGAACAAAGGCAGGGTCAGAATGCGCTGGAACGCCTCCTCGGCCCGAGGGCACAGCCCGCGCCGATAGCCGAGCGCCTCGTAGTAGGGGTGCCAGTACGCGGGTACGTAGTGCACGATGGCCCCGATATTTTCCGCCTTGAGGGCCGCCAGGATCGTGTCCCGGTCGGCACGCAGCGTCTCGAGCCGCAAGAGGACGGGGAAGATGTGCCAGGCGTGTCGCACGTGAGAGCTGACGGCCGGGATCTCGATCTGGGGCATCGACGTCAGCGCCCCCAGGTACAGCTCCGCGATGGCCGACCGCCGCTTGAGGAATTGTTCGAGTCGCCCCAACTGCGAGAGCCCCAGGGCGCACTGCAGATCCGGAAGACGATAGTTGTAGCCCAGATCCACCATGCGCGAGTAGACCTCGCCGCGAGCCGCGCGCTCCCGGAAATCGGTCTCCAGGCCG
>Ga0306920_100006389_pt1 | contig 15368 bp, 16 predicted proteins | sample flu12Cox44000170_FD_204666 | JGI IMG/M metagenome (GOLD analysis project Ga0306920, IMG submission 204666) | Lab enrichment of tropical soil microbial communities from Luquillo Experimental Forest, Puerto Rico - flux4day.12C.oxic.44.000.170 (v2)... | ecosystem: Environmental > Terrestrial >... | reverse complement strand
CCGCGCGGGCCCATTTGGCCACCGGCTCGACCAAGCGTTCGATGCCGCCGACCGTGAGCCCGCCGTACCACTGCTGTTCGATGTCGAGATCCGGGTTCTCGCCGAGCGACCAGGATTCGCCCGACATGACCACCATCGGCACCTCGTTCTGCAAGGCGCCGTGCACCCCCATGCTTCCCTGCAACATGCCGACGCCGGCGTGCAGCAGCGCCGCCTGCGGTCTGCCGGTGATGAGCGTGTAGCCGGTCGCCATGTTGACGGCGAGCGTTTCGTGCCACGACTCGATGAACGTGGGGCCGGCCCTGTTCTCGAGCTTCTGGCGCGCCAGCGCTTCCCACACCGGCGACCACTCCGACCCGGGCGACGACATGATGTAGTCGATCTTGAGCTTGCGGAATGCTTCGAGGATGGCTTCGCCGCCGTCGAGATAGTTCTTCATTGCCGTCGTTTTCCTTTTTCCCTTAACATCGCCGCAAAGCCGAGCTCGATACACTGCAGCTCTAACGCGCCTCCACCCGGCGGTCAAAGACCGTCGCAAGATATTCGCTCAAACTCGGCATGTTCATGAGCACTTTTCCCGCGCCTGCCCGGCGTAATCTGTCGGCGTGATCCGGTCGGCAATGCGAGCCGCCCGCGAAGCCGATCGCGATCATGCCGGCTGCCTTGGCGGCCTCGACGCCGGCGATGCTGTCTTCGATGACGACACAAGTTTCCGGAGCTACGCGCATTTTCTGCGCCGCGAACAGGAACAGATCCGGCGCGGGCTTTCCCCTTATCACGTCGGCCACGCTGAAAATGTTGGGGGCAAAGCGGTCCCACAGGCGCGCCTGCTTGAGCACGCCCCCAAGCATCGTCGGCGAGGAGGATGACGCCACGCAAACCGCGGTCCCGCGCAACATGGCCAGACATTCGTGCACGCCCGGCATGGCCAGCGCGTCCCCGGCCGCCGCGCAGCGGGCGAGCTTGATCGCCTGAGCCTCCTCGACATGACTGCGCGGTATGGGCACGCCCGTTTCGACAGCCAAGGCGCGATACATTTCCGGCGCGGGAAAGCCGCTGAACCGCTCGAGCAGGGCCGGGCCGGAAAACGAAATCCCAAGTTCGGCAAGATGCCGAGCGGCGGCCTCGGATTTGATGTGCTCGCTGTCGACAAGCACGCCGTCGCAATCGAAAATGATGGCCCGATCGGATGTCATTCATCACCATGCCGCGGCGGCAGCATAGCGCTTATTGCGGCAGGCGGCGAGGAACTGTTATCGAAACAACTGAGCCGGATTGCAGGCGGGGTATTAGGCGCCGGCACCATCGCGATTCGAAGAAACGCGATGACTCTTCAGCTGTGGCAATCGTCCCGTCGGGTACCTCCACCGGAGTGTATCAGCAGCAATCCGTTGCCAATGGGAAGAATCACCTTGGAAACATCGATTTTGAGCGCGCTTGTCTTTTCGAGTAGCGCCCGCACCCCCTCGCCTTTGTCCATGCTCGGCGCGAGGTTGAGCGTGTCGCTATTCATGAAGACATCGTCCATCAGCACGAGGCCGCCCGGGTTGAGGCAGGCCAGTGCCGGATCCAACATTTCGCCATAGCTCTGCTTGGCCGCGTCGATCAGCGTCAGGTCGTATTTGCTGCCGGATTTTGCCAACCGGGTAACAATCTCCACCGCGCAGCCTTTCAGCAATTCCACGCGCGCGGCATAGCCGCTGCGCTCCAGATTGATCTTGGCGATGTCATGAAATTCCTGCCCCAGCTCCACGCTGGTCACCTTGCCGCGCTCGCCCACGGCTTTGGCTAGAAACAAGGTGGAGACGCCAATAAAGGGGCCCAGCTCCAGCACACGCTCATAGCGTCCCAGACGGATCAGTAGCTGCTAGAAATGCAGCGTGTTGAAATCCGAACCCAGGCTGGAATAACTCACGCCGGGCTTGGCGACGAGATCGCATTTCTCCTCAATCGTTCGGGTTGGCAGGACCGAGTTCGGCAGCGATTCCAGTTGCGGGTAAAACTGCTCCTGATCTCTATTGAAATATTTGGAGAGAACCGGCTGCGACGGCAGGATTCGGTCCAAGTTGCGGATTTGGCTCAATGCGTCCTGAGTGAGGACGTCTCGCGCCTGCGGCGATGCGCTAGGCACGGCGCTTGATCCGCTGCAAATCCGCGCGCGGGCGGCCGACGACGCCCGCCGCCAGGCCGATGCTGTTCCAGTCGACGAAGCGGAAGTCGATGGGCAGCGCTCGCCACCGGGCGATGATTCGTTCCGCCACCGTGCTGGACATCGGAACGAACACGGTCGCGCCGGGCGGCACCTCGGGCATGGGCAGAATGGGGCAGCCCATCAGGCTTTGCCCGAACCGGCTCGCGTCTTCGTCGGCGAAGAAATCGACCTGCCCGCCCACTTCATGGGCGACCCAGGCGGCGGCGATCGACGATCCCATGATGCCGAAGCGCGGGACCTCCGCGCGCACGGCCCGCGCGGCCTCGCGCACGCCGTCAAACAGATGAAAATAGTCCCGGCACAGCTTGACGGGCGGCACTTCGACCTCCTGCGACGGGGGCTGCGGGTGCACACGGCCCAGGCAAGCCGCGCGTTGAGCGCGCGCGCGTCAGAGGACACCACGCCCATGGGTTCGCGCGGGGATGGACTTGAGCCCCGGCGAATTGCAGACCTGGCAATGTGCGAGCATGACGAGAGGACGATGGTGAATAAAATATGGTTGACAACTCCTTAACGCGCGCACCCTGACGCAATACCCTTGTCGCTCATGAATCGCTTGGACATCACCGCAAGACAGTCGCGCGCTAAGGCGTGCTCTGAGCCTTTTCGGTAGCGTCCTAGGTTGGATCTTTTGAATCGGAGTGAGGTTTGGCCATGGAACGAAACGCAACGTGTTCTTGCGGACAACTCGTCGTCAGCTGCAAAGGAGAGCCGGCCAAGGTTTCACTCTGTCACTGCCTTTCCTGTCAGAAGCGGACGGGCAGCACCTACGGGATCGCTGCGTTTTTTCCGCGCGCGGAGGTTCAATCGAAAGGGCGTTCCGAGCGCTACACGCGGATGGGCGACAGCGGCTTTGAGTTGACGTTCTATTTTTGCCCGACCTGCGGCTCCACGGTTTTTTGGGAGCCGCACCGCGTGCCCGACATTATCGCCGTCGCCGTAGGCGCGTTTGCGGATCCGACGTTCCCGCCCCCATCGCAAGAGGTTTATAAGCAGCACAGCCATCCGTGGGTCAAAAATCTCATCCTGAGGCCGTAGCCATATTAGTCATGAATCGCCTGCCGGAAATCGTCGCCCGTCAAGCCCGCGCCAAGGCGTGGTTCGAGGCCCTACGCGACAATATTTGCGCCGCGTTCGAGATGCTAGAGAACAGGGCGCCGGCAGCGCTATATCCGGGTGAGCCCGCGCGCTTCGTGCGCACGCCGTGGCAGCGCACCGATCACACCGGCGCGCCCGGCGGTGGCGGGGTGATGGCGGTCATGCACGGCCGCCTGTTCGAAAAGGTGGGCGTGCACGTGTCGACGGTGTTCGGCGAGTTCGCGCCCGAGTTCCGCAACGACATTCCGGGCGCCGCGGACGACCCGCGCTTCTGGGCGTCGGGCGTGTCGCTTATCGCGCACATGCATAATCCGCACGTACCGGCGGTGCACATGAACACCCGCTTCGTCGTCACCACCAAGATGTGGTTCGGCGGCGGCGCCGACCTCACGCCGGTGCTCGACTGCCGGCGCCGGCAGGAGGATGCCGACGCGCAGGCGTTCCACGCGGCAATGCGGGCCGCGTGCGAGGCCCATGCCGCCGTCGCGCCCTACGACAAGTACAAGAAATGGTGCGATGAATATTTTTACCTCAAGCACCGCAAGGAGCCGCGCGGCATCGGTGGCATTTTCTTCGACTGGCACGACAGCGGCGGCTGGGACGCGGACTTCGCTTTCGTGCAGGAGGTCGGCCGCGCGTTCCTGCGCGTCTATCCGCAGATCGTCCGCCGCAACATGGCGACGCCGTGGAGCGAGGCCGAGCGCGAAGAACAGCTGGTGCGGCGCGGGCGCTACGTCGAGTTCAACCTCCTCTACGACCGTGGCACCGTGTTCGGCCTCAAGACCGGCGGCAACGTGGACTCGATCCTCTCGTCGATGCCCCCGGTGGTGAAGTGGCCGTGAATGATTTGCGGAATGTCATCATTCCCGGGCGCCGCGAAGCGGCGAACCGGAATCCAGTAACCGCCGCCGTGGATTACTGGATTCCTGATAGCCTCGCTTCGCTCGGCTTCGGGAATGACGGTCAGGGAAAGCGCCGGTCGTGAAATCGCTTTGAGCTCAGCCCGTGTACCCGCTTCCGTCGTACCGACCGGCTGATGTAGCCTAGCCGTCGAGCTGCCGAGTGGGACGTGCCGAAGTCCCTATTGTGAGCGGCAGCGTTAGTGCCGTCGGCGGGCTCGCACTCTGAACATCCCGTTTGACCTGTTTTGTGGATGCCGCGGGCATTCGCAGGAAACCCCGCCCGCACGCTGGAGTGCGTGCAACGTCATTCATTCAGAGAGGTGGCGCCATGAAGTTGGTCCGCCGACAATTTCTCCGCCTCGTAGCGAGCGCCGCCGCGCTGCCGACGCTGACGCGGACCGCCGCGGCACTCACCTACCCGACGCGGCCGGTCCGGGTCATCGTCCCGTTTCCCGCCGGCGGCGGCCCCGACGTCGCGGCGCGCCTGATGTCCTCGTGGCTGTCCGATCGGCTCGGTCAGTCGTTCATCGTCGAGGACCGGCCGGGCGCCGGCGGCACGCTTGCGACCGAGGCGGTCGTGCGCGCACCGCCGGATGGCTACACCCTGCTGAGCTCGAGCGCGGCGAACGCGGTCAACGCCTCGCTCTATAACAATCTCAGCTTCGATTTCGTCCGGGACACCGCGCCGGTAGCACGCATCGGCGACATCCCGTTCGTGATGGTCGTCCATCCCTCGCTGCCAACCGACAGCGTTGCCGAATTCATCAGGTACGCGAAGGCAAACGCGAACAGGGTGAACATGGCTTCGGCCGGGGTCGGAAGCTTTTCCCATGTATCCGGTGCGCTGTTCACGATCATGGCCGGCGTCGACCTGCTGCACGTGCCGTATCGCGCCAATTTCATGCCCGATCTGCTCGCCGGACAGACGCAGGTCGCATTCACGACGATAACGTTCTCGATCCCGTACATTCGGACGGGAAAGCTGCGCGCGCTCGCGGTCACATCGGCAAGGCGCTCCGCCACGCTGCCGGAGCTGCCGATCATCGGCGACTTCGTGCCGGGCTACGAGGCAATTGGGTGGTACGGCCTGAGCGCGCCCAGCAAGATTCAAAGCGATATCGTCCACAAGCTCAACGCCGAGACCAACGCCGGCCTCGCCGACGCCAAGCTCAACGCACGGCTTGTCGATGTCGGCGTCGAGCCGACGCCGATGACCTCTGCCGAGTTCGGCAGGCTCATTGCCGACGACACCGAGAAGTGGGGCAAGGTACTGCGCGCCGCCGGGATCAAAGTAGAGTGAGGATCTTTGCTCGTCATTCCCGAAGCCGAGCGAAGCGAGGCCATCGGGAATCCAGTACTCCACGGCGGTGATTACCGGATTCCCCGGTCGCCGCTCCGCGGCGCCGGGGAATGACGAGGATCGATTGGATGTAAGTTAATCCGCGCTGGGCAGCCGCCGCATGGTGAACTCGATGCAGCCGTCGGGAAGCTCCCGCCAGTGCTCGATCTCGGTCATGTAGGCAGCCTTGGGAAAGCGCTTGAACATCGCGCGCGCCTGCGCGCGGGCGGCGTCACGCTCGAGCGCGAAGGTCTCGCGCCTGAAGCCGTCGTCGGGCTCTCCGCGCGGCCGGCGGCGCAGCGCCTCGGCACTGCGGCGGGCGAGATCGGAGGGTTTGCGGATCGGCGCCATGGCTCAAATCTAAGCGCCGGCTGCGCGCCGTGCTACCCCTCTGGCATCGTCAAAACAGCGCGCGGATTATCACGAATGCCCCGCCCACCAGCACCACGGCATCGAGCAGCGCGGTGTGCAGATGGATCGGCATGCGGTCGACCAGCGCCTTGGCGAGGAATGCGCCCGGGAAGGCGATCACGCCGATCACCAACGCGATGGCGACGACTTGCGCACCGACCACGCCGGCGAAGCCGAATATTGCGATTTTGATGAAGCCGATCACGATGGAAATCGTGGCGTCGGTGGCGATCACCGCGCCGCCTTCGAGCCCCGCCGCCATGAGCAGCGAGAGCAGGATGATGCCGGAGCCCACGGTGCCGCCGACCACGAGCCCGTAGCCGACCGAAGCGGCCGCGAGGCCCTTATCGCTCACCTGCACCTCGTGCTGCTTGAGCAGCCGGCGCAACGGAACGGACGCCATCAGCATCCCGCCGATCACGATGCTCGCGCCGACGCTGGTCAGGAACGTGTAGGCCCAGGCGCCGAGCGCGCTCATCGGCATCGAGGCGCCGAGCACGATCAACATGCGGCGGAAATCGATCAGGTGGCGGAAGGCGACGGCGCGGCTGGTGTTGGTCATGAGCGCCGAGATCGCGATGATCGGCACGATCGGCTCCGCCCCCACGATTGGCACCAGCACGAGCGGCATCAGCGCGCCGGTGCCGTAGCCGGCGACGCCCCCGACCACCGAGGCGAGGAGCGCCATTCCGACGACGGAGAGGAGCTCGAGCTGCGACAGCGCGGCGAGCGCGGCGGCAAGCTGCATCATGCCGCGGGCCCGCTCGCGGCATTGCGCGCCACCGCGTCGGCGATCTCGGCCACCGCGGCCTTGTCGGTCGGAAAGCCGCGCGCGATCCACGCCCGCTCCGCTTCCGCCAGCGCGGCGCCGAGCCCGCGTCCTTTGGCAACGCCGCGCTTCATCAGGTGCACCGCCCGGATGGGGAAGGCCGGCGCGGTCCAGCGCCGCGGCAATGTCACCATGGCGCGCCACGTCGGGTCGGCCGCGCCTTGCTCGGAGCGCGCCCAGGCGAGCAGCACGCGATCGGTGAAGCCCTCGGGCAGGAGCCGGTAGAGCAACTCGCGCGCCGCCGCGTCGTCTGCCGGAGCGACGCGCCACCAGCCCTCCGCCATGGACGCAAGCCGGTCGTGCTCGGCGTTGGTCAGGCGCAGGCGCTGCCACAAGCGCTCGGCGTCCTCGGCGATCATCACTGCGAGCGCGCCGAGGCGGCGCACCGGGTCGGGCGCGAGCCCGCAGGCGGCTTCGAGCTTCGCCATGTTGCTGACGCCGGTGAGATTCGGCACGGCGCCTAGCACCGGGCCGAGGATGCCGGCCTCCGCCATCACCGCGAGCGTCGGCACCGCATGCGCGGCGACGAGGAGTTTTATCACCTCCATGCGCACGCGCTCGCGCGAGAGCCGGTCGAGGTTCTCGCGCGCGGCGACACAAGCCTGCAGCCCTTCCGGATCGGGCAGCCCGACGCCGTAGGCGGCGTGGAAACGAAAGAAGCGCAGCACGCGCAGATAATCCTCCGCGATGCGCGCGGAGGCCTGGCCGATGAAGCGCACGCGCCGCACCGCGATGTCTGCGAGCCCGCCGACGTAATCGTGCACGGCGCCGTCGCGCGAGAGCGAGAGCGCGTTGATGGTGAAATCGCGCCGCGCCGCGTCGGCGCGCCAGTCGCGGCCGAAGCGGACGACCGCGTGGCGCCCGAAGGTCTCGACGTCCTCGCGCAAGGTCGTCACCTCGAACCCTTTATGATCGACCACGACGGTGACGGTGCCGTGCTCGATGCCGGTGGGCACCGCCTTGAAGCCGGCCGCCTGCGCGCGCCGCATCACTTCGTCCGGCAACGCCGTGGTGGCGAGGTCGATTTCGCCAGTCGGCTCGCCGATCAGAATGTTGCGCACGGCGCCGCCGACGACGCGGGCCTCCTCGCCGTCGCAATCGAGCACGTCCATCAGCTTGCCGAGCGCGCCGCCTGTGAGCCACGCCGCGTCGGCGATGCGGACCGGCTCGCTCCCTCCCGTCACTTCGACTCTCCGGGAACGAACTTTCCGTCGTCGACGTGGGCGGGCACGTAGGTCGAGCCCGGAGGCGAATGCCGGAACTGCACCAACACGAAGAAGCTGCCGAGCAGCAACACCAGCGCCGAGATCGTGAGCCACGCCAGCCGCGACCGCGGCCACGATTCGGCGTCGAGCACGCCCGCCCGCGTCGCCCACAGGAAGACCGCATAGGCGACGAACGGCGCCAGGAACAGCGCCACCTCGGTTAGCACCGGGCGTATCATGCCCCCCTCGCCTCACGTCGCATAAATGCGCTCGTAGAGATTCCGCAGAATGCCGGCGGTGACTCCCCAAATGTAACGCTCGCCGAACGGCATGGCGTAGTAGCGCCGGATGATGCCCTTCCAGTCGCGGCTGTGCAGCGCGTGGTTCTGCTCGTCCATCAGGAATGCGAGCGGCACCTCGAACGCATCGGCGACTTCCGCGGGATTTACGGTGAGCCGGTATTCGGGCGCGACCCGCGCGACCGCCGGCAGGACGCGAAAGCCGCTGAAAGTGAGATAGAGGTCGAGATAGCCGATCGGCTCGATCATTTCGTGAGAAAGGCCGATCTCCTCCTCCGCCTCGCGCATGGCGGCGGCGGCCGGGGTCGCATCGTCCGGGTCGATCTTGCCACCGGGAAACGCGACTTGTCCGGCGTGGCTCGCCAGATCCGCAGTGCGTTGGGTGAGCAGCACGGTCGGATCGGGCCGGTCGACCACTGCCACCAGCACCGCCGCCGGCCGCGTGGCGGTGACGCCGGCGCGCGTCCACAGCTCCGGATCCTGGTCGAGATCGCCGCGCGTTGCTGGTGCTGCAAGGTCGTGCAGCGCCGCCGGCACCTCGAGCCGCAAGCGGGCGCGGGCGCGATCGAAGAAATCGCGCCCGACGATCTGCGGCTTGGCGGCGATGTCCATCATCTCAAGCCCTGCAAACTATCGGCCGGCGCCATGACGAAGAACTCCCCGGCCGAGACGACGCCGAACATGCGTTCGCCCGCGATCTCCCGTTCCTCGCCCAGTTCGACGAGATCGTAGAAGAGCGCGCGCGTCACTTTGGCCCACAACTCGCGCCGCACGTGAAGATAAGGCTTGAGGCCCCCCGTCTCCGGTTCCGGCTCGAAGCGTAGCGCATGCTCCGCCCCGCAGGCGACCCAGTCGTCGACGTTGGTGCGGAAATGCAGGTGGCGGCAGGCGCCCGCGCCTTCGACCTCGAGCTCGACTGCGAGGAACGGTGCGTCATCGACGGCGATGCCGCATTTCTCGACCGGCGTCACCAGGAAATACTTGTCGCCTTCGCGCTTGAGCACCGAGGCGAACAGTTTGACCAGGGCGGCACGGCCGATCGGGGTCTTCTGGTAGAACCACGTGCCGTCGCCCGCGATGCGCATGTCGATGTCGCCGCAATACGGCGGATTCCACAGGTGCACCGGCGGCAAGCCTCTGGCGCCCGCGCGCCGCGCGGCACCGGCAATCGATTCGAGCCCGGCGGGCCCTGCTTCCTTCGCCATGGCGCACCCTTAGAGCAGCCTTACATAGGACAGGGCGCCGCGGCTTGCTCGCGTTATCGTGAACCATGTTCGGTGCTTGGGACTTGTAGTTACCGGCAAAACCTCGGGCAGACCGGCACCCCCTAGGCCCGCATGCTGCAAGATCGCCACGATCGGAAACTAGCGTAAGTCGCGATGAAATGAGAGGATTCGCCCGGAGATTCGCGGGCGGCTGCTGGCCCGGCCATTGCATGGCGTAACGGGTGGATTTCGGCGGTTACCGACCGGAATGGTCGGCGACCGGACATGCCAACAGGAGCGTTTCATATGGCGGTGCCGAGCGGCGAAGGACTGGAAAAGCTCGAAGACATGATCGTGCGCGCGGCGGAATCGACCGCGGCACACATCCGCGGGGCTAAAACCGCGATCGGTGCGGTCATCTTCGGGCAGGACCGGGTGGTGGAGCACGCGCTGGCCACGGTCCTGTCCGGCGGTCACGCGCTGCTCGTCGGCGTCCCGGGTCTCGCCAAAACCAAGCTGGTCGAGACCATGGGGGTGGTGCTCGGTCTCGACGCACGCCGCATCCAGTTTACCCCGGATCTGATGCCCTCCGACATTCTCGGCTCGGAAGTTCTGGAAGAGAGTCCCGGCGGCAAACGCAACTTCCGTTTCATCTCCGGGCCGATCTTTGCCCAGCTGCTGATGGCCGACGAGATCAACCGCGCGAGCCCGCGCACGCAGTCGGCGTTGCTGCAGGCCATGCAGGAGCAACACGTGACCGTCGCCGACGCGCGGCACGACCTGCCGCGGCCCTTCCACGTGCTCGCGACGCAGAACCCGCTCGAGCAGGAAGGCACCTACCCACTGCCCGAGGCGCAGCTCGATCGCTTCCTCATGGAGATCGACGTCGACTATCCGGACCGCGACGCTGAGCGTCGCATCCTGTTCGACACCACCGGCGCCGAGGAATCGCGGCCCAAGCCCGCCATGACGGTCGATGAGTTGATCGCCGCGCAACGGCTGGTGCGGCGCCTGCCGGTCGGCGAGTCGGTTGTCGAGGCAATCCTCAATCTGGTGCGCTCGGCACGGCCCGGCTCCGACGGCGAGGCCGCGAAGCTTATCGCCTGGGGTCCCGGTCCGCGCGCGAGTCAGGCGCTCATGCTGGCCGTGCGCGCGCGGGCGCTCATCGATGGACGCTTCGCACCGTCGATCGACGACGTGATGGACCTCGCTGCCCCCGTCCTCAAGCACCGCATGGCGCTCACATTCGCGGCGCGCGCGGACGGCGAAACCGTCGAGGCGGTGATCGGCCGGATCAGGGCGCACATCGGGTGAACGATGGCCGGCGAGCCAAGGCCCGAATCCTACGAGCTCGAGTCGACGCGGCGCGCGGCCGGTCAGGGCCGCTCGCTCGCCGCCACCATGCCGCGGCTCATTCTCGAGGCGCGCCGCGTGGCCGCGACCGTGATCCACGGGCTGCACGGGCGCCGGCGCGCGGGCTCGGGCGAAAACTTTTGGCAGTACCGGCGCTTCATCTCAGGCGAACCGGCTTCGCGGGTCGACTGGCGGCGCTCCGCGCGCGACGATCATCTCTACGTACGCGAGCGCGAATGGGAGGCCGCGCATACGGTGTGGGTATGGCCCGACCGCTCGCCGTCGATGGTCTTCGCTTCGCCGCTCGTGTGGGAAACCAAGCTCGACCGCGCGCTCGTCGTCGCCTTTGCGATCGCGCATGTGATGGTCGAAGGCGGCGAACGCGTGGGCATTCCCGGCCTGCTGCGCCCGACCGCGAGCCGCGACGTGATCGAGAAGATGGCGGAATCGATCGTGCATGACCGCAGCGTGCGGGCGAGCCTGCCGCCCTCGTTCTCGCCCTCCCCGCTCGCCGAGATCGTCATGCTCTCCGATCTGTGGAGCCCGGTCGGCGAGGTGCTGCGCACGATCGCACAGCTCTCCGGTACCGGCGCGCGCGGCCACGTGGTGCAGATCGTCGATCCCGCCGAAGAAACGTTCCCGTATTCCGGCCGCATCGAGTTCATCGAGCCGGAAGGCGCCGGCGCGATCACCGCCGGCCGCGCCGAGACCTGGCGCGCCGAATATGAGACGCGCGTGAGCCGCCACCGCGGCGAGATCCGCGCCGAGTGCGAGCGGCTCGGCTGGAGCTTCAGCATTCACCGCACCGACCGGCCCGCGACCGATTTGCTGCTGCGGCTGCACGCGCAGATGGGCGCCGGGCCGGCGGGCACCGGGCTCAACCGGTGGCACGCGGTGGCGCGGCCCGGGAGGCAAGCGTGATCGCGGGTCTTCCCCTCGGCTTCGCGCAACCGCTCGTGCTGCTCGGGCTGTTGAGCCTGCCGGCGCTGTGGTGGCTGTTGCGGCTGATGCCGCCGCGCCCGCGCCGCATCTCATTCCCGCCGACGCGGCTCTTGTTCGACATCGCGCCGCGCGAAGAGACACCCGCGCGGACGCCATGGTGGCTCACCCTGCTGCGCCTGACGCTCGCGGCACTGGTGATCATCGCCGCCGCGGGACCGCAATGGAATCCGCCGCTCGAAACCGCGACCGGCGCCGCCCCGATCGCGCTGCTCGTCGACGATGGCTGGACCGCGGCCGCCGCCTGGGGCGCGCGCACGCGCACCGCCGAGGATTTGATCTCGCGCGCCGAAGCGGACAATCGCGGCGTTGCGGTGGTGCCGCTCTCCGAACCCGGCCGCGATATCTCGCTCGAGACGCCGGGCGCCGCGCGGGTGCGGCTGCGCCAGATCAAACCCAAGCCGCACGGCATCGAGCGCGTCGACGCGCTGCCGCAGATCACGCGCTTTCTTGCCGCCGCGCCTTCGGTCGAAATCGTTTGGCTCTCAGACGGTGTCGATCTCGGCCGCGCCAAGGAGTTCGTCGAGGGCCTCGCGCGCGCTACCGACAAACGCCCGATCACGGTCGTCGACGGCGGCGTTCGCCCGGCCTACGCACTTGCCGCCGCCGACAACGCCGCGGGGGCGCTCAGCGTGAAGGTGCTGCGCGCGAACGGCGGCAGCGCGGACGCCGGCGTGGTGCGCGCGCTCGATCTCAAGGGATTGCCCCTCGGCGAGGCGCGTTTCTCCTTTGCGTCCGACGATCGCGAGACCGAGGCGCGGGTCGATCTGCCGGTCGAAATCCGCAACGACATTGCGCGCCTGGAAATCGCCGGCGAACGCTCGGCCGGCGCCGTGCAGTTGCTCGACAAGCGCTGGCGCCGTCGCACCGTCGGCGTCGTGTCGGGCGCGACCGCCGATACCGCTCAGCCGCTGCTCGACTCCACCTATTATCTGTCGCGCGCGCTCAATCCGTTTGCCGACGTGCGTCTCGCCGAAGGCGTGTCGCCGGCCGACGCCGTGTCGCGCTTCCTCGATCAGAACCTGCCGTTGCTCATCCTCGCCGACGTCGGCACCGTCGCGGGCGAGGCGCGCGAGCGGCTGACCAAATGGATCGACAACGGCGGCGTGCTGGTGCGCTTCGCCGGCCCGCGCCTTGCCGCTGCCGACGACGACCTCGTGCCGGTGAAGCTGCGACGCGGCGGCCGTATCCTGGGCGGCAGCCTCTCTTGGGATCAGCCCCAGGCGTTGGCGGGCTTTTCTCACGACAGCCCGTTCAACGGCATGACCGTGCCCAACGATGTGACCGTCACGCGCCAGGTGCTGGCCGAACCCGACTCCGAACTCAACGATCACACCTGGGCGACGCTCGCCGACGGCACGCCGCTCGTCACCGCGGCGAAGCGCGGCAAGGGCATGCTCGTGTTGTTCCACGTCACCGCCGACACCCGCTGGTCGGACCTTCCGCTCTCGGGAGCCTTCGTCGAAATGCTCAAGCGCCTGGTTGGGCTCGCCGGCTCGACCGCCGTCGCCGCCGAAACCGGCGCGGCCGCTCCGGCGAATGCGCGCGACGCCGTGCCGCCCAGCCGCGTGCTCGACGGCTTCGGCGCGTTCGAGCCGCCGCCCTCGACCGCGCGGCCCGTGCCGTCCGGTTTCACCGGCCGTGCCACCGCGGATCATCCGCCCGGCTTCTACGGCCCGCCCGAGGGGCTCTTGGCGGTGAACACGTTGCTGCCGGCGGATCGCCCGACGACAATCGACTTCGCGCCGCTGCATGCGCGGCTCGAGCCCTATCGCGTGAGCGAGCCGCGCGACCTACGCGCGCCGACGTTGCTCACCGCCTTCGCGCTGCTCGCGATCGATGCGCTCGTCGTGTTCTCGCTCGCCGGCGGCGTGCAGCGGCTGCTGCCGCGCCGGCGCGTCGCCGCGAGTTTGTTGCTGGTCGCCGGCCTTGCCGCTGCGGCGACGCTCGTGCCCGCACCGCCCAGCCGCGCCGATCCCGCGACCGACGATTTCGCCATGAAGAGCACGCTCGAAACGCGGCTCGCCTACGTGGTGACCGGCGATTCCGAGGTCGACGGAATCAGCAAGGCCGGCCTGCAGGGCCTCACGATGTTTCTTGCGCAGCGCACCGCGCTCGAAGCGGGCGAGCCGACCGGCCTCGACATCGGCCGCGACGAACTCGCGTTCTTCCCTCTCATCTACTGGCCGATCGTGCCGGGCGCGCCGCGGCCTTCGGCCGAGGCGCTCGCGCGCATCGACGCCTACATGAAACAGGGCGGCACCGTTTTGTTTGACACGCGCGACGCGCTGATGGCGCCGCCCGGACCCGGCGGCGAGGCGCGCTCGCCCGGCATGGTGGAGCTGCGCTCGATCCTTGCTTCCCTCGACATCCCCGAACTCGAGCCGGTGCCGCGCGACCACGTGCTCACCAAGACGTTTTTCCTGCTGCGCGATTTCCCCGGCCGCTACAACAGCGGCCAATTATGGGTCGAAGCGCTGCCGGCAGAGGGCGAGGAAGAGCAGAGCCGTCCGGCGCGCGCCGGCGACGGCGTGTCCTCGATCATCATCACGTCAAACGATCTCGCCAGCGCCTGGGCGCTGCGCCCCGACGGCCAGCCCATGCTGCCGGTCGTGCCGGGCGATCCGCGCCAGCGCGAGTTTGCGTTCCGCGCCGGTGTCAACATCGTGATGTACACGCTGACCGGCAACTACAAGGCCGACCAAGTGCACATCCCTGCCCTGCTCGAGCGGCTTGGTCAGTAACGAGTAACAGGGACGCTCCGTGGGTTACGGCATCGCATTCGCTCCTCTCGTTCCGCCGGAAGTGCTGTGGGCGGCCATCGCGGTCGCCGTGCTGCTCGCCGCGTTGCTAATATTCGTGCGCAGCCGCGGCGCCATCGTGCGCGCGGTCGCGCTCGCCTTCGTGGCGCTGGCACTCGCCAACCCCTCCTTCACCCGAGAGGACCGCGAGGCGCTGCCGTCAGTCGCCGTGGTGGTGCTCGACAAGAGCCCGAGCCAGGAGTTTGGGGACCGGCTCGCGCAGACCGAGGCCGCGCGCGCGGCGATCACGCAGCGTCTCTCGCGCATCCCCAACCTCGAGGTGCGCGTGGTCGAGGCCGGGCAAGCCGACGGCGAGACCGACGGCACGCGCCTCTTCGCCGCGCTCGGCTCGGCGCTCGCCGACGTGCCGCCCGACCGCGTGGCGGGCGCGATCTTCGTCACCGACGGCCGCGTTCACGACGTGCCAGCGGAAGCCGCCGCGCTCGGCTTCGCCGCGCCGGTGCACGCGCTCATCACCGGCCACGCCAACGAGCGCGATCGCCGCGTCGCTCTCGCCTCGGCGCCGCGCTTCGGCATCGTCGGCCAGACGCAGACGATCACCTTCCGGATCGAAGACAGCGGGGTACGTCCCGGCACTGCTCAGGTGACGATCCGGCGAGATGGCGAGACGCTCGAAACCCGCACGGTTCCCTCCGGCACACCGGAACGCGTCGAGGTGCCGATCCCGCACGCGGGCGCGAACATCGTCGAGATC
>Ga0306920_100006388_pt1 | contig 15371 bp, 9 predicted proteins | sample flu12Cox44000170_FD_204666 | JGI IMG/M metagenome (GOLD analysis project Ga0306920, IMG submission 204666) | Lab enrichment of tropical soil microbial communities from Luquillo Experimental Forest, Puerto Rico - flux4day.12C.oxic.44.000.170 (v2)... | ecosystem: Environmental > Terrestrial >... | reverse complement strand
TTTACTCAGGCGATGTCCAGTCCCTACTGGCTGCACCTCATGATTCTGCTCTTTCTTTCGGTGGCGATGGGCGAGAGCTGGAACATCATTGGGGGCTACAGCGGCCAATACTCGGTGGGGCATGCCGCGTACTTCGGAGTGGGCTCGTATGCCACGCTGATGCTCCTGCAGTACAAGCACGTCGCCCCGTGGTGGGGAGTGTGGGCGGCGCTGGTCGCGGCTCTGGTGGTTTCGCTGCTGATCGGAACCATCTGCTTTCGGTTGCGGGGGCCTTACTTCGTCCTCGCCTCGATCGCGGTCGCTGAAATCATCCGGTTGATCGTTCTCAATTGGAAACAGTTGACCAACGGAGCCGAAGGTATCCTGCTGGCCGACTTGCCGGCGCTCAAGCTCGGCGACAGGGTGATCACCGACTGGCTCTCGAAGACGCCCTTCTACTATTTGGGATTGGCGCTGGCGCTCACCACGCTGCTGGTGAACTACCTGGTTCAACATTCGAAGCTTGGCTACTACCTACAGGCGATCCGGGAAGACCAGGACGCCGCCCACTCGCTGGGGATCAGCCTCTCCTTCTACAAGAACGTAGCGCTCGCGATCTCGGCGGTGTTCACCGCGCTCAGCGGCATCTTTTACGGACTGTACATCGGGTTCATCGATCCGCCGTCGGTGTTGGGCGTGGATCTGTCGGTTCAAATGGTGCTGATCTGCATCATCGGTGGAATCGGCACCAACTTCGGCCCGGTCGTCGGCGCCTTGGTCCTGGTTCCGCTCTCAGAGGCTCTGCGAGCCAATCTTCTGACGAAGCTTCTCTTCGCCATCGGAGTGGTGAGGGAAAGCTCGGCCGTGGGCGGCTTTTTGAAGGAGAACCTCGCTCACGCCCATGTTTTGATTTACGGAATTTTGGTGGTGGTGGTGATCCTGTTCATGCCGGACGGGGTCCTGGGGTTCGCCAAGAAGCTCATCGCCCGTGACGCGCGGCAGCGGTCGGCCGCGCCTCAACCTTTGGTGGGAGGCCTGCGTGGCCCTACTAGAGATTAAGCATGTGTCCAAATTCTTCGGTGGGCTGGCGGCGCTGAGCGACGTGGTGTGCTCGGCAGAGCAGGGGAAGATCCTCGGCCTCATCGGTCCGAACGGTTCCGGAAAAACCACCCTCTTTAACTGCATCACCGGATACTACCCGCCGTCCAAGGGGGACGTGGTCTTCAAGGGGCAGCGGATCAACGGGTTGCAGCCGGATCGGGTGTGCAAGTTGGGGATGGCTCGCACCTGGCAGAAGGTGCGCCCGCTCGCGAAACTCACAGTGCTGGACAACGTCATGGTGGGGGCGCTGGCCCGAACCAACTCGCTGAAAGTGGCCCGCGAGGCCGCAATGGAGAATTTGAAGCTGGTGCGGATGGAGCGCAAGGCGCAATTCCTCGCCGGGGAGCTCTCGATCGGCGAGCGCAAGAAGTTGGAAGTGGCTCGAGTTTTGGCGACCCAGGCAGAGCTGTTGCTTCTCGACGAGGTGATGGGCGGCCTCAACACCGTGGAGAGCGAGGAGATCATCCAGCTGATCCTAGACATCAAAAAGCGCGGGCTCACCCAGATGGTGATCGAGCACGACATGAAGGCGATCATGCGGATTTCCGATCGGATCGTGGTGCTCAACTCGGGTGAGAAGCTGGCGGAAGGGTCGCCACAGGAAGTGGTTCAGAATCCGGCGGTGGTCACCGCCTACCTGGGGGATGCCAACGTTGCTTAAGGTCAACAAGCTCAACTTCAGCTACGGCGACTTGAAAATCCTCTGGGACATCGATCTCGAGGTCCGCCCCACGGAGATCGTCACCGTGGTGGGTGCCAACGGGGCGGGAAAATCGACCACGTTGAAAAACATCTCCCGGCTCCTCCGCCCGCAAAGTGGCTCGATCGTCTTCGAGGGCGTGAACTTGAGCGAGCTCGAGTCCCACCAGGTGGTGGAACTGGGGATCGTCCAGGTTCCCGAGGCACGTAGAATTTTCCCGGAGATGACGGTCCTTGAGAATTTGCGGATGGGCTCTTACCTGAAGGCCACCCGAAAGGATCGCACCCGCAACGTGGAGCGGGTATTTGCGCTGTTCCCCCGCCTCAAGGAGCGCAGCAAGCAGCTCGGAGGGACGATGTCCGGAGGGGAGCAGCAGATGCTGGCGATCGGCCGGGGGCTGATGGGCAATCCTAAGCTCCTCCTCCTCGACGAACCTTCACTGGGCTTGTCCCCGCTCTTCGTGAGCAACATTTTTTCAATCATCCGCGAAATCAATCGGCAGGGGACAACCATTTTGCTGGTGGAGCAGAACGTCTACCAGTCCCTGAACATCGCCCACCGAGGGTACGTGGTGGAGACCGGAAGGGTGGTGCTCACCGGGCCGGGACCAGAGCTGCTGGGCGACGAGCACGTGAAGAAGGCCTTCCTAGGGATGTGACTCATGGCGAATCAGAAGCGCAACAAGGTCGGCGATTGGATGACCCGTCGCCCGGTTACCATCGAGGAGGACTGCTCGATCATCGAGGCGATGCATCTGCTCAAGGAAAGGAACATCCGCCGCCTCCCGGTGATGCGAAATGGAAGGGTCGCGGGCGTGGTGACGGAGAAGATGCTGCTGAGCTTCACTCCGGGGAAAGCGAGCTCGCTGGACACCTGGGAGGCCCACTACCTGCTGAGCAAGACGCCGGTCAAGGCGGTGATGAATCCCAAGCCCCACGTGGTCACTCCCGAGACCGATATCCGCGAAGCGGCGAAACTTCTCCACGATCGGAAGCTCAATGGCGTTTTGGTGATTGACCCCGAAGGGGAATTGGCTGGAATTTTCACCACCACCAATGCTTTGGAGGCGCTGATCGCATTTGCGACCACGGTGTGAGCAATGAAGCGAAGTCGCCGGCGCGACCATTTTGCGCTCCCCGAACGCTATCGAGTCTTTTGGGATCAGGCGGCGGAGTTCATTTCTCCAGGCAATCTTGCCTGTGATCCGTTCCAGACGCTGACTTTCAGCACCGACGCCAGCTTCTATCGGTTGGTGCCGAAGATCGTCGTTCAGGTGAGAACGCGCGAAGAGATCTCTCGACTGCTCGGCGTTGCCGCTCAACTGAGGACGCCCGTCACTTTTCGAGCGGCCGGAACCAGCCTGTCGGGACAGGCGGGCAGCGACTCGATCCTCTTGGTGCTGGCAGGCGGCTGGCGCGCACATTCGATTCACGACGGGGGCGAGAAAATCAGCCTGGAGCCGGGAATCATCGGCGCCCAGGCGAACGCGCTTCTTACTCGCTATGGGCGGAAGCTCGGCCCCGATCCAGCGTCGATAGGCTCCTGCATGATCGGGGGGATTGCCGCCAACAACGCCAGCGGCATGTGCTGCGGCACCAGCCAGAACAGCTATCAGACCGTGGACAGCATGCGAGTCATCCTTTGGGATGGCACCCTGGTCGACACCGCCGACCCGCAATCCCGCTTTCAGCTGTTCGAGCGTCATCCCCAATTGGTGGATGGATTGGCGGCGATTCGGGACGAGATCGCGGCCGACCCGCAGCTCGCCGAACGCATTCGGCAGAAGTACCGCATCAAAAACACCACCGGCTACGGGCTCAACTCATTCGTTGATTTCCACGATCCGATCGACATCTTGCTGCATCTGATGATCGGCTCCGAAGGAACCTTGGGGTTCATCGCCGAAATCACCTATCGCACAGTTCTGGACCATCGCTACAAGGCAAGCTCGCTGGTGGTGTTTCCGGACATCGCCAACGCGGCCCGGGGCATCCAACGGCTCAAAGGTGGGCCGGTCGCTGCGGCGGAAATGATGGACCGCGCCTCGCTGCGTTCGATTGAGGACAAGCCGGGGATGCCGCCCTACTTCAAGGGTTTGAGCTCCGATGCTTGCGCGTTGTTGATCGAAACCCGGGCACCAGATCCCGATTCGCTCTCGCGCCAGATCCCCGAGATCAAGGAACTGCTGGCGCCGATCCCGACGCTGTTCCCCGTCGAATTCACGGACAAGCGGGTGGAATACGAGCGGCTGTGGGACGTGCGCCGTGGGCTGTTTCCCGCGGTGGGGGCCGTTCGTCGCGTGGGGACCACGGTCGTGATCGAGGATGTCGCGTTTCCCATCCACCATTTGGCGGAAGCGACCGTTGAGCTCCAGAAGCTTCTGCAGCGGCACGGGTACCCCGAGGGAATCATTTTCGGCCACGCTCTCGACGGAAATCTGCATTTCGTTTTCACCCAGGATTTTGGAACACCGGAAGAAGTCCTACGCTACGAGCGCTTCATTGGCGATCTCTCTCAGATGGTGGTGCAGAAGTACGACGGCTCCTTGAAAGGCGAGCACGGAACCGGCAGGAACATGGCGCCCTTCGTGGAGCTCGAATGGGGTGCCAAGGCGTATCGGCTGATGAAGCGGATCAAGTCCCTGTTCGATCCGCTGGGGCTGCTCAATCCGGGTGTGCTGATCAATGACAATCGCCGGATTCACCTGGAGAACCTGAAGGCCCTTCCGGCGGCGCACGAGATCATCGACAAGTGTATCGAATGCGGTTTTTGCGAGGTGAGGTGTCCCTCGCGAGAGGTCACCACCACGCCGAGGCAGCGGATCGCGATTCGCCGCGAGATCGCGCGGCTGTCCGCCAACGGATCCGATCGACGTCGACTTCGCCGCCTCGAGCGCGACTACCGCTACCTGGGAGACGAGACTTGCGCCACCGACAGCTTGTGCGCCACGGCGTGTCCGGTTTCGATCGACACCGGCAAGTACACCAAATACCTGCGAGCGCAGCGACATGGACGCGCTTCGAGCGCTGTGGCGCGAACCCTGAGCTCCCACTACGGCCAAGCTCATGCCGCCTTGAGGACGGCGTTGAGCGGCCTTTCCTCGCTGCATCGTGCGCTAGGCACCAAGGCGATGACCGCCTTGACTAAGTCGGCACGGGCGCTTTCGGGCGGATTGCTGCCTCAGTGGAATCCGTGGATGCCAAAGCGAGCAGGAACGCCAAAACTGCCCACGAAAAACGGAGCCAGCCAGGAGGTGATCTACTTCCCGAGCTGCATTTGTCGCTCCATGGGTCCAGCCCAGGGAGATCCGGACCAGCGCGCGGTCTTCGATGCGATGCTGTCGATTTTGGGAAAGGCCGGTTACCGAGTGCTGTTTCCGCAAAAGCTTCCGGAGCTGTGCTGCGGTATGTCTTTCGATTCCAAAGGATTTGCCGCTGAAGGGCAGCGCAAGGCGGACGAGCTGCGAACCCAGCTTTTGGCGCTCAGCAGAGAAGGCCGGATCCCAGTGCTTTGCGATATGAGCCCTTGCGTCTATCGGATGCGCTCGACGTTTGAGTCTCCGCTTCAGGTCTACGAGCCGGGCGAGTTCATCCACCGCTTCTTACTCGAGCGCCTTCGCTTCGAACGACAGCGAGATCCAGTGGCGCTGCACGTGACTTGCAGCTCGGTGAAGATGGGTGTTGGGACCGCGCTGGAATCGATTGCCCGGGCTTGCGCCGAGGAGGTGGTCATTCCCAGCGAGGTGGGTTGCTGCGGCTTCGCCGGGGACCGAGGATTCACCTACCCAGAGCTCAACGCCTCCGCCCTTTCGAATCTCAAAGCCAGCTTGCCGCCAAAATGCCGCAGCGGCTACTCGAACAGCCGCACCTGTGAGATCGGGCTCTCCCTACACTCGGGCATCCCCTACCAGTCGATCGTTTTCCTGGTGGATCGCTGCTCCCAGCCCATTGGCGGGTAGAGCTACCCGCTGGTGAGCTTGGTTCGCAGCGCGAGCTGTCCCTACTTCGGCCGTTGCGACAAATCCGAATAGCAGCGTCCTGGCGGGTGGCCTTTCTCCACCGGTAAATTTCGCGCCGCCCAACCTGGTTCGATGGTCCTACCGGTCGGGTCCCTGGCGCCGCCAAATCCCGCGCGTTGGTCCACGACGTTTTGGTAGCCCGCTGCTTCGAGCAGTTGGGCCGCTCGCAGCGAACGATTTCCCGACATGCATCCCACGACGATGTTGGTGTCTCTAGGCAGAGCCACTTCCACCACGCGCATGAAATCTGGATTGGGCGACATGCCGCGTGGTCCGGCGTGCATCAGTGGGATGTTGATCGCTCCCGCTGGATGCGAGGCTTCGAATTCCAGCTCGCTGCGGACGTCCAGATAGGTCCAGCCTTCATCCATCAGCGCCTTGGCTTCGGTTGGGGAAACGCGTTTCACACGCTGCCCCTTTCAGTCGTGGACGCCGGCCGTGGATGTCGCCGTACCGCGACCGGGCTCGGCGGGCGCGGTGGCGATTGGACTCAACTTGCGTAGCCGTAGCTCTTCGTTGAGGCGACCAACTTCCTTGCTGATCAACGCGTCGAAATGAGACTGAACGTCGTTCAGCTCGCGCTGCAAGGCGTCGATTCGCTCGAGTTGATAGCGGGCCGGCTTTCCCTCCCAACTCATTAAAGCGCCGTAGAGATGCTCGGCATGCTCGCGGATTCGCTCCTCGCCGGTGATTGCGCCACCCTCCTTGGTGGCAACGACTTCTTTTCTGACGTCCTCGAGACGGTCGGCGAGGGTTCGAAGCTTTTTGTGCAACTCGTCGTTCGCAGGAAGCGCCTTGAGCCGAGCTTCGGTCGAGGAACGAGCCCCTTCGATGCGGTCGACGAGCGTGCTCATCGAGCCGAAGAGGGCATGCACCCGCATCACCGCATCAAACTGCTGCCGGCGGTCCGCGACCGTGTAAGGGGCGCGGCGATCCAAGCCGATCTCCAGCTTGGTCTGAATCACCTCCGAGCCGCTGGTGAGCTTGACGGTATAGGTCCCGGGCAGGACGCGAGGGCCTTGCGAAGCCATCATTGCGACGGTGGCGGCGCGTGGAACCCGCGGAGGTTTGACTTGCATGCTCCACGAGACCCGATTGATTCCGCGCCGCTTGGTTCCCACGATGGTGTTGATCGGCTTGCCATCGGGATCCAGGACGTCGAGCTTGATCGGGCCAAACAGATGCCGCGAGCGTTGATAGTAGGTGATCACCGCGCCGCCCGGAGGGTTGGTTCCCACGAAAGTTGCGTCTCCCTCCGACCAACTGCCTCGACCGTTCATCCGTTGCTGCACCGGTCTAGACGGCAAGAACGCCACCTCCTTGGCGAGCAGCTCGCTGGAGAGAGCGCGCAACGGCGTGAGATCGTCCACGATCCAAATCCCGCGGCCGTGGGTGGCCATCACCAGGTCCTGATCTCGCGGGTGGATCTGCAGGTCGCGAACCGCGACACTAGGGAAGTCTCCGCCCTTGAACTCTGCCCACGTTTTCCCAGCGTCGACGGAAATCCACAGGCCGAACTCGGTGCCGACGAAGAGAAGCTCGGGCCGCACCGCGTCTTCTTTCACCACGTGCGCATAGCCGCGAACACCTTGCGTTGGAGTAACGATCCGCGTCCAGCTTTTGCCGAAATCGTTGGTTCGGTACACCCAGGGGGTCATGTCCCCGAACGTGTGGCGGTCAAAGGCGGCGTAGGCGGTAGCGGCATTGAATCGGCCGGCCTCCACCCAGCTTACCCATGAGGCCTTGGGCAAGCCCTTGATCGCGCCGACGACATTGGTCCATGTCTTCCCGCCGTCGCGCGTCAGTTGGACGTTTCCATCGTCCGTGCCCACCCAGAGGGTCTTGCCGTCCAGTGGAGACTCGCTGATGGAATAAATGGTGGTGTGCTCCTCGGCAGAGGAGTTGTCCACGGTGATGCCGCCCGACAGCTCCTGCTTCTGCTTCTCGGGATCGTTGGTGCTCAGATCCGGAGAGATTCGCTCCCAGGTATCCCCTCGATCGCGGGAGCGGAAGAGAAACTGGGATCCAATGTAAAGGACGTTCTTATCGGTGGGGCTGATCTGGATCGGCGCGTTCCAATTGAGGCGGAGCTTCTCTTTGTAGCCGGCCTTGGGCTGGATGTCGCGCCAGGAGCGGGTCTTGCGGTCCACACGGCCCAAGAATCCGCCCTGCGATTCCGCGTACACCGCGTCCGGATCGGTCGGATCCACGACCGCCCAGAAGCCGTCGCCGCCGTAGAGATTTTCCCAACGCGAATTCGAGATTCCGCCCGGATATGAGGAATCGCCAGCCCACGAGCTGTTGTCCTGCAGACCTCCGTAGACCTGGTAGGGATCCTTGTTGTCTGCGAACACGTGGTAGAACTGCGACACCGGAAGGTTCTCGGATTTCCACCACCGGTTTCCACCATCGTACGAGAGCCACAAACCGCCATCGTTGCCGCCGACGATGTGCTTGGGATTGTCCGGGTTGATCCAGAGATCGTGCCAATCGCCGTGTGCGCGTGCGATTCCACCCGGCCCAAACCCTCCACCCACGCCGGAGGAGAAGCTGCGGCCCCCGTCTTCGCTGACGATCAGGCCGAGATCCGTCTTGAAGATCCGGTTGGGATTGGTCGGATCGACCACCAGCTTAGCGAAGTAGAACGGCCGCCAAACCATGTTCTGACTGCGGTCGCGCGCCTCCCAGGTCTTGCCACCGTCCGCGGAGCGATAGAGCGCCGAGTCCTTGGATTCGATCACCGCGTAGACGATTTTCGGATCCGACCGGGCGATCACTACGTCGAGTCGACCCCAGGGTTTCGCGGGCAGGCCCGACTTGGCGACAGCGGTCAAGTCGGTCCAGGTTTTTCCGCCATCCACGGTGCGGAAAAAACCACTCCCGCTCGGCTTGTCCGGCCCGTCGCCGCCGGAGCGGAACGTCCATCCCTTGCGCCGAAAGTCCCACAGGCCGGCAAACAGCACCTCCGGATTCGTCGGGTCCATGGCCAGCCCCGCACAGCCGGTGGAGAGGTTTGGACCCTTGAGGATCAGTTTCCAGCTCTTCCCTCCGTCGGTGGTCTTGTACAGACCGCGATCGGGGCTGTCGCTCCAGAGCTTACCCGGGACGCAGGCGTAGACGATCGACGAATTCTTGGGATCGATCGCGATGTTGGAAATCCGCTCCGACTCGCGAAGCCCCATGTTCGTCCAGGTCTCGCCACCATCGGTGGACTTGTAGATGCCATCGCCCACCGAAACCGAATTTCGGGTCCAGGACTCGCCGGTTCCCACCCAGACGATCTGGGCGTTGCTCGGGTCGATCGCGACTGCGCCTATGGACTGCACCGACTCTTTGTCGAACACCGGCTTGAAGGTTGTTGCCCCATCGATCGACTTCCACACGCCGCCGCTCGCCGCCCCGACGAAGAGGGTCGTCCGTCCACTGTCATTGCGACCCGCAATCGCAGAGATTCGGCCGCTCATGGTCGCGGATCCGATGTTGCGGGCGCCCAGGCCAGAGACGATGCCGCTTTCGAACTGTGGCGTTCCCTTGTTCGCGCCAACAGGCGGACGGCTCGCCTGGGCGGGTGTGGCCGCCGCGTTGGTGGAAGGAACAATGATCCGTTCTACCTGGGTCCCCGCGGCTGGGAAACGAAAGGCTGCGTTATCGATCTCGACGTTTGCTTCTGCCCTTTCGATGGTGATCTGCATTCCCCGGCGACCGCCCTTGGGCCCGGTCTCAATCGAGAATGGCATCCACACGCCATCGACCTGCTCGTAGCTGCCGTAGTCCGTTTCCGTGGTCCGTTCGACGCCGCGGATTCGGCTCTGGCGCACCAGCCGGATAGTCAGAAAGTAATCTGGGTCGAGGAAGATGTACTCGATGTTTCCGTCCTTGAACGCTACCCGGATCTTGTGGGCCGGCGTGCCGTCGACATCCTCGATTCCAAGGTACTCGACCCGGTGCCCCTTCTCGCGCCAGCCCACCAAGGGCCCATCGATATCGGCGTTCTGAGCCAGCTCCTTGGCGTCGTCGGCAGACATTCGGCTAGGGGTCTTCCGTCCTCGAAACGGCTCCACGCTCCATGCATCGGTGCCGTCGAATGCCAGCACCCCGGTGAGGCCTTGACGCGTCATCTCGGAGCGGATCATCCCCGGTCGTTTGATCACTTCGCCCCAGGCGGATTCGAAGCTTCTGTCTCCAAAGCCGAGGGTCACCTTGCCGGTGAAGCGTACCGAGTGGATGGCTTGCAGCTTCGCCATTCCACCGCGCGCCTCGACGTGGCGAGAGATCAATTCATCCAGGGTGAGCGCAATTGTCGCACTCGCCGGCAAGCACACCATCGCGGCGATTAAGCCGATCATTCTTCGCATTGGGCACCTCCGAAGGCGGCCATCCTTACCAGAGGGGGCAGGACGGGCCAATGGGAAGTGATCAGACTAAGTCGCGAAGTTCCAGCACTACGGCTCGCTTTTGTTCTTTGGACTGCACTGTGAGCCGAATCTTGGTTCCCGGTGGGGCCGTTCTGAAGCGTTGGCGGAACGCCGGCAGGGGAAAGTCGCGCCAACTCTTGTCATCGATGGCCACAATCTTATCCCCCACGCGCAGCCCGGCCGCCGCAGCCGGCCCGTTCGCGTAGATGTCCATCACGGCGAAGCCGTTGCTCGACAGATTGATCCACATGCCGGATCGATCGAACACATCGCGAGCGGTGGAGTTGGCGTTCGGCTTGAAAATCAGCCGCTGATGCCCGTAGTCGAAGGTGATGTTGAATTTCTTCAAAACGCCGCCGCCGACGTTCCCGGCGATGTACGGGTCGGTGAAAGCTCCCTTGGATTGAAGGGAAATCTCGGTAACCGGCTCCTTCACAACCAGGCTGCCCAGTCGAAGTTCCTTGGCACGGGTGATCTGCGACCGCGCCGGTCCGCCGACGCCCCAACCAGTGACGCCTTCCACTTTCGGCGCATACCGAGCCTTGAGGCCGTTCTTTTCCACGAAGGGTGCAAGCAGCGAAAGCGAGGCACGGCTGCCGGTGTCGATGTCGAACGCTCCTTTGAGTCCGTCGATCTCTCCCTCCACCTGTGGGATGTGATAGTTGAATTTAAACGGAAGGACCGTCCCGTCGCCCTTGTATTCGTAGGCGGAGGGCACGGTGAGCGTCAGCAAGCTGTGCTCGTAATCGATGGTGACCACGAATCGCTTGAAGATTTCGTATCCGACGAGCCCGGGGATCGGCAGGCCCTCAACCTCGGCAAAGGTTTGCATCGGATAAGCGGCGAAGAGTTGATTCGAGAGGGACACGTCCCCCACCTGCAGCTTGTCGACTTTCACCAGCCCGACGTCTTCGGACTTCTCGCCGACGCCGCGCCCCTGCAGCGCGCCCACCGGTTTGAGCCCAAGCTCGTTCGCAAGCGGCGGGCTTAGGATGTTCGCCCCACCGGTGTCGCAGAGCAAAGTGAACGGACCTTTTCCGTTCAACTTCACCTTCACATAGATGTGGTTGTTCGCCAGCTCGAAAGGGACCGTGGTCGATGTTTTGCCGCCTTCAAATGCGTAATCGGGTGGCGGAGGCGCTGGCTTGTGGAACAGGCTCTCATCGATCGATACATTGAATTCAACCTTCTCAAGCGTCACGAACTGGTCGTACTGCTTCTCGCCATTGGTGGATCTCTGCTGGAAAGGCAACTTCACTCCAGAAACCGCTCGATAGTCGGAGAAGTAGGTGGTTCGGGTCTCGAGCGCTCCCTTCTCCACGGTTCGGTTGAATAGGGAGCTTGCCGCGTCGATCCACAAGTCGAAGGGGCGACCGCCCTTGGGGGTAATCCGCAGAACGATGTAGGGCTTACCCTCCTCGGTCTTCTCGGTAGGGGCGCCGATGGTCGCTGACCAGCGTTCCGGAAACCAATACGCAAGGCTGCGGCGGTAGGCCTCGTTTGCTGCCGCCTCGAGGGCATCGGCGCCGCCTTCCTCCCGAACTTGCTTCGAGGTGTCCTGAGACCAGACCACCTTCCCGTCGAAGCCCTCCGCGCCGGAGCTTGGGCCCAACTCGTACCGGTCGAGATGTCGTCCAGTCAGAACGTCGTCCCACGACTCACCTTTACCAGTCAGTCCCGAGGTGGAGAGCTTGGCGATCGAGTGGCTCGTGCGAATGGTGTTCCAACCATCTCCGCCCGTCGCCTGCTTCGATTTGGCGAGAATGTCTTTGGCATTTGGCTGGGCGTGGACAGAGAGCGGAATCAAGAGCAAGCCGAGGGAGACTCCAAAGAGCGCATGGGCCATGTTTTGGCTATTAGTACGGCCTTGCTCGGTGTGCATTGCTTTCAAAGAAAAAGAGGGTAACGGCATTTGCCGCTACCCCCTTTCGTCGCAACTACTGCAACAATTGGCGAGTGCCTCTCAGTTGCCACTCAATCTCCGATTACAAAGAGGCGGCCGTCGTTTTGAGCGAAGATTCGGCCCTGTGCATCAATGGCGAGTGGAGTGTAGGCCGCTCCCAGCGCCAAATTGGTGAAGAAGTGCGTCGCCGGTGGGCCAGACGACTGATCATTCCATACGCCGGTGTGCCCCTGTGGCAGAGCGTAGAGACGCCCGTCCTCACTGTTGTTGTAGACAGTCCCATTTCCATCTATCGCGGGGGCATTGATGCACCATTCAAATCCGTGCGGATGGTCGACGGTGCAGTGCTGCGGCTGCTCATCACCCACGCAGCTCATCGTATTGGTGGACTGGAACTTCCACTCCGCAGCCATGTGATTGTTTCCGCCGCAGCCAAAGCTGGTGCAGAAGACCTCCCGCTGAGTGCCGCTCAGCTGGGTGATGTAGAAGGGACCGGCCGGGAAGCCTATTGGCTCATGACACTGGTCACAGTCGCAGACGATGTTTGCGACCGCCGGATTTCCCTGAAAGTTGTTGCAGTAGAAGCCTGACTCCTCGTCGTAGTGGTTGTCCTTGGCCACGACGGAGAAGGTGCCGTCGTGCGTCCAGACCGCGGGCGTTGAATCCCACCCGAAGTCGAACCAGGAGATGAAGGAACCGGTCGAGCTGAATCTAAAGAAATGGCCGCGCGCGACGTTGTAGCGGCTGTAGGCACCATAGATAACGCTGCCATCCGGCAGTACGGTCGGCGAGGACGAGGATTGGTCAATCACACGCCCCGCGGGCATCTGGTTGGTATCGGGAGCGACTCCAATGTGATTGGTGTAGTTACCCCAGCGGCAATGGCCCTTTTGGAGCGGATTCTGTTGAGTAGCGATCGGGATGCTGACTCCGCAGCCGTCGTTGATGCCGCGGTCACGCAGCGACGCCGCCCACTTGGGGGTCAGGTTGGGATTGACCGCCACCACGTAGCTGTAGCGCGTGGCGAGGTCTCCCCGGCTAACTGTATAGATGGTGCCGTCTGGCGCAATTGCCGGGGCTACATTGATGCCGGGCCGCTGGAGTCCGCACGGACCTGAAGCCGGGAGGTTGTTGGGATCAAACGCGCTCGTCGAGTCAAAGGCGGTCGCGACGCCTGGCCACGGCAGGCGCGAGTTCCCGAAGCTGGCTACACAGGTGGTTGGCGCGTTGGGGACGAGGGCGGAGTAGTTTACCTTCGCCGTGCTGTCGTCCGGGGCAATCTTGACCAACCAGCTGTTGAGAGCAAGCTCACTGCCGGCATCGGGATTTGCTGGGTCGAAGTCGAGCTGGAGCGCATTGAAGAAGATGTTTCCATTGCTATCGGCCGAAAGAGGTCCCGCCACATAGACGGTGCTCCCGGCGATTGCAGGATACCCGGGGTTGATCAGGGAGACGACACTTCCGTCGCCTGTATCCAGCTTCCAAACCGTGCCGTGGGCACCGGGCACGTAGATGAAGTCGTTCGCGAGGGCAGCGTGGAAGACCGGCTCCCAACCACCGACCAGGTCGGCCGGCTCCGGCTTCCAATCGCTTGCGAAGGTCCATTTTTCAACCAGCTCGCCACCTTGCCAGTGCAGCCGCTTCTCGTTCCAGATCTGGGTGTTCCAGTGCGTCGCGGTGTTGGTGCCGTCGTCGGGCGTGTAAAATCCGGTCTTGAACATCATGTAAGCATCCTGCTGGTGCAGAAGGGTGGCCTGATAGTGAGCGAGCAGGCCGCCACCCTGGTCCGCCTGCTCCAGCGGTACGAACGGGTCATAGACAATGTTGGCTAGCTTGTTGCTCAGCGACTGGCCAATTGTGGAGACGGAGCCTTGATGCTGTGGGTTTTGACCCCATTGCGCCCAGTTGGTCGACGGCGGGTCATCCTGCGCGAAAGCTTGCAATCCCGTCGCGAGAAGAAATACCGATGCGACACTTATGATGTGTTTCATGCGAACCCCCGAGTTTGTCTTACTGCTGGTGGATGCTGCCCCCCGTGACCAGTAATCCGGCCCGCCACGGCAGCCCTTCAAGTGCGTAGAGCTGCTTTAGCGGTCGGGCTTTTGCTGCTTTCTTCTTCTTAAGTCAAGAAGTACCTGAGGTGGATTGTTCACTGACCGAGCGGTCGGTGCGACTCGAAATCGCGTTGTCTCACTCAGGTTTCAGAGTGATGGCGACGACGTAGCGACACTTTCTTTACGGGCAGGGGGCGCAAGGCCCACGAGCTGTGTGCTTTCGTCCCAGAGTCTCTTCGCCAGCCTCTCATCTTTCGCGAGGAATGACGGGTCTCTCGGGAGATTCCTTTCGAAGTAGAGTCCGCTCTGACTTGAAATATCAGGACTGGTCGCAAGGTAGAGGATGGTTTTTGCTCCTTCGGCGGAGCTGATCATGAATCTTTTTGCGAGCGCCAGAAGAGGATGCGTCCAACGCGGTGCGCCGCTCCAGATGTTGCTGGCAACCGCTCCAGGGTGAAGCGCATTCACGGTGACTCCGGTCCCGGCAAGTCGACGCGCTAGCTCCCGCGTAAAGAGGACGTTGGCCAGTTTCGATCGAGAATAAGCGCGCATGATTTTGTAGCCGTGCTCGAGCATCAAATCTTCGAAGTCCAAAGTGCCGCGATAGTGAGCGGTCGAGGCCACGTTCACGATCCGCGACGGAGCGCTCTTGATCAAAAGGTCCAACAAGAGATGCGTAAGCAGGAAATATCCCAGGTGGTTCACCGCCAGGGTGGCTTCAATTCCATCCTCGCTCAGGGTCCGCTTGGCGAAGACCGTCCCGGCGTTGTTCACCAGGACATGCAGTGAATCGTGTCGGCTGCGAAACGCGTTAGCCAATTCACGAATCTGCTTCTGGGACGCGAAATCGCAGACCAGGAACTCCACGCCGCTCGAGCCGGATCGCCGACGCACCTCGTCAGCCTTCGACGCCGTCTTTGCCGCGGTGCGTCCCACCATCACCAAGGTTGCCCCGCGACGAGCGAGCTCGACGGATGCTTCGAAGCCGATTCCGCTCGTGGCGCCTGTGAGGAGTACGGTTTTTCCGGTGAGGTTCATCATCTCACCTTAAACCGGTTGCTTGTCCCAGTGGCAACGCTGGTTTCTGATCCCGCCTAGGGGGCGTCCCTAATTAGGCGTTGCCAAAAGTCGGATCATTTCGATCGGTTAGGTCGGCGCTTGATTGGAAGTTTGCCGGGTGACCCGGTACATGATCAAAGCT
>Ga0306920_100006383_pt1 | contig 15374 bp, 15 predicted proteins | sample flu12Cox44000170_FD_204666 | JGI IMG/M metagenome (GOLD analysis project Ga0306920, IMG submission 204666) | Lab enrichment of tropical soil microbial communities from Luquillo Experimental Forest, Puerto Rico - flux4day.12C.oxic.44.000.170 (v2)... | ecosystem: Environmental > Terrestrial >... | reverse complement strand
GCGATACAACGCTTCGCGCGGCAGGTCGATTTCAAAAGCTCCGTCGACGCGCATACCGGACTCTTTCCGCAGCAAATCCGACAGCACGCGGGTTGCGCGCAGCGACAAAGGCGGCAGCATGAGCCGCCCCCGCATCATTGCCGATCAGGCTTGCAAACGCGACCTTTACCGAATGATATTTGTTATTACACTATTGTCAATCCGATCCGCTGCCGAGTAGCTGCCTCGGCATGCGGCTCTCTGCGCTTACTCCACATTGACGGGGGAAATCGTGGCACAGACGAAGAAAAAGGAGGTCAGGCGGGCGATCCTCGATGCCGCCTACAAGGTGATTGCGGAGCGCGGCTACGCCGACGCCAGCATCTCGGAGATTGCAAGGCTGGCGAACGTTTCACCGGCAAACGTCTACGTGTATTTCCGCTCAAAACTCGACATTCTGTTCGCGATCTACGATCCGTGGCTGACCGCACAGTTCGACGAGCTCGAACGATCGCTGGTCCAGATCAACGCCCCCTCCCGACGCCTCAAAAAAGTCCTCTCGACGCTTTGGCGGGACATTCCGTCGGCCAACAATGGATTCGCCAACAATATGATGCAGGCGCTGTCGGCAACGACAGGCCGCGAAGGGTACAAGCCGACCTTGCGGTTCGCCGCCGAAAAGCGCCTGTCGAAGATGCTGGAGGAGTGCCTACCGCATTTGGATCGCGAACGCGTGCGCGACCTCGCCAGCATCCTGTTCATGGCGTTCGACGGCTATATCGTCAACTTCCACCTCCTTGAGCGTGCCACCTGCCCAATGAGGCGGCTGGAATTGCTCGGCGAAATCCTACTGTCCTTCGACAGTCAACGGCTGCCGCGCGCCGGTCGCACCGCGCGGCGCGCGCGGGGAGAGCGCAGCGCTAGTGTGGCGGTTCAGAAGTCCGCATCATTCTTGCGGCGAGCCCGATTGCGGACTTCTGAACCAAAGCCACACTAGCGCCGCGCCGGCGCCGCTTCGCCCGTTCGCCAGCTGAGCTTGCCGCCCCATTTCTCAAGCACCCGTTGCACGACCTGCGGATCGTCGACGGTGCGGGGCGGCTTTTCTCCCCAGAATTCGTACTCCTCGTTGCACATCGTGGCATCTATGCCGAATCCGGTTTGCCAGCCCTTCTCGCGCAAAGACACCGCCGGGTCGAGCCACTGACCCGCGCGGCGCGGCAGGATATTGACATCGCGATCGGCACGCACGCGGGTCGACAGCGCCCAATGCACGCTATCGTAGTTCCAGATATCGATGTCGCTGTCGACCACGATGACGTGCTTATAGCGCGCATAAGTCGCGCCCCACACAGCGTCCATGACCTGCTGCGGGTGGCCGGGGAACAGCTTGTCGATCTTGACGATGCATTCGTAGGTGACGTCGCAGCGCATGTCGAGCACCCCCGGCACGAGCTTGCGCACGGTATCGAAGGCAACCGCCTGCGACGACTTTCCGACGACCAGCGCGCTTTCCGATGGATACCATTGCTCGCGTGCGCCGAGATACATCGGCTTCTTGCGCATCGTCACCCGTTGTATCTCGAATACGGGATTTGACCGCGCTTCGCCGTAGTAGCCGGTATATTCCCCAAAACCGCCTTCGATCTTGCGCTCGCTCGGACCCACCGTGCCCTCGAACACGAACTCGCACGTTGCCGGGACGTGAATATCGATGGTCTGGCATTTCACCATATCGAGTGGCTCACCGCGCAAGGCTCCGGCCATCTGGAACTCGTCGATGTTGGGCGGCGTGCGGGTGCTCGCGGCAATAAACACGGTCGGATCGTAGCCGGTGATCACCGCCATCGGCATGACGTCGCCGCGCCGCTCGTACCGGATGTAGTGCTGCCGGCCGTGCGTATATTCGGGTGCGCCCCACCCGAGCAGATTCGGCCCGAGCGTCATCATGCGGTAGATGCCGGCGTTGAGCACGCCGGTATCCGGGTCCTTGGTCACGGATACCGACAGCGTGCCCGGGAACGGACCTCCATCGTAATGGTGCCAAGTAACATTGCAGATCTTGTTGAGATCAATGTCGCTGGCCGCGACCACGACCTCCTGACATGGCGCATCAGCGACAGCACGCCAGGGGACATGCTTCTCGGTGCGCCGGCACCATTCCTCGTTGAAGCTGCTCCACTTGTCGATGCCGAGCGCCCACAAGAAGCGACGGTCGGTCCCGATGAGATTGGTCACGAGCGGATAATCCGCTCCCTTCACCTTCTGGAACACGATCGCCGGCGCGTGCTCCTGCAGGCCGAGGCGGGTAATGCCGTTCACCTCCCAGGTCGGATCGACCTCCTCCTTGATGTACTCGATGTCATTCTTGGTCGCGAGAAAATCGAGAAACTCGCGCATGTCGTACCATTTGCGCTGCTGCATTCGGTCCTCTCCAGTGATGTGTTTGTTCCTTTGGATCAAAGACGCTCAGGCATTTGCGACCGACCGCTCGGGCATGTAATGCAGCACGCGTCGTTCCAGACCGAGCACGGCGACATAGGCGAGTATTCCGACCGCGGTAAGCAGGATGATGCTGGCGAAAACCATCGCAGTCCGACCCTGCCCTTCGCCGAGGATCAAGAGATAGCCGAGCCCCTCGTTCCCGCCGACGAACTCGCCAACAACGATGCCGATCACGGCGAGCGTCGAGCCGATGCGCAGTCCCGCGAACAGTGCCGGCATGGACGCCGGATACTCGACCTTCCAGAAAATCTGCACGCGCGAGGCGGAAAAAGAGCGCGCGAGATTGATCAAGGCAGGGTCGACCGCATGCATGGCCTTCAGCACGTTTATGGCAATGGGAAAGAACACAATCAGCACGGCGACCAGGATCTTCGGATACACCGTGTAGCCCAACCACATGATAAAGAGCGGCGCGAACGCGACCTTGGGCGCGATCTGCAGCATTAGAATGTATGGCGACAGCAGGAATTCGGCGGTGCGCGACAGGCCGAGAGCATACCCCGTGATCATGCCGAGCAGACTGCCGAGGAGAAAGCCGGCCGCAACCTCGGCGAGCGTCACGCCGGTATGCGCCCACAGATTCTCGCGTGCATGCAGGCGCACAAACTCACGGGCGACATCGGAGATAGGCGGCAGGATGAATGTTGGAATCCCGAGCGCTGGTGGCAGCCATTCCCACATTGCCAGCATAGCGAGAAGGAACACGATGCTCAGCCCGACCTCCCGCCGCGCGGTGAACGCGACGAGGTCCCGGATCGAGCGGCGGACTCCCACGCAGCGGCTCACGGAACGAAGGCGTTGGTATAGAGCTCCTTCGGGTCCGTCTTGGAGTCGATGATTTTTTCCTTGAGATAGAACTCCTGCAGGGTGCCGAGACGACTCTCATCCATCGCGCCGAGCCGAGTTTGGCCGGGATAAACCATCGTAGCATAGAGCTGCAGCGTCCGTTTCATTTCCGGCAGCCGGTCGGCGTTGGCGGGGACCGCTTTGACGTATTCCTCCGCTGCCGATTCCGGATTGGTCATGATCTCCTTTACGCCCATGAGCGTCGCACGCACGAACCGTTTGATGACGTCGGGTTTTGTGGCAATCATCTTGTCGGAGGCGATGATGGCTTGCGGCATGTTTGGGAAATAGTCGTGGGCCGCGAAGATCTTCAGCTTGGCACCCGCTGCTTCGGCGGAGGCGATCCAGTCGGGAACCGCGCCCATGGCGTCGGCCTGGCGGGCCACCAACAGCTTCCAGACGTTGACCGGACCGACGGATTGAATATTGACATCCTCCTTCGTCAGGCCAACGGCCGCGAGAGTGCCGAGCAGTGAATAATAGGTAGTGTCCTGTAGCGACCAGGTTGTGATCGTCTTGCCCTTGAGGTCCTTGGGACCGCTGATCCCGCTGTCGGCGTGGACGGCGATGGCGAGCAATGAGCGCCCGCCCAGCACCGCAACCGTTTTTACCGGGATTCCATTCGGCCTGACGATAATGGTTGTGTCGCCCACTCCGCCGCCGAGATCGGCATTGCCCGCGCCCAGCTGCTTTGCGACATCCGTTCCGCCCTTGCCGGTTTGGAACTCGACCTCGAGGCCCTCCGATCTGTAAAGACCCTTGTGCTGCGCGAGCATGAAGGGAGCAAACGCAGGCAGGCTCGCGAGCGACGGGAAGAGGTACAGCAATTTGTCGGCGGCATGCGCCGGCGCGGCGCCGGATAACGCGAGCAGCAAGACGAGCAAACAGGCAGACAAACGGCTGATCTGGGCAGTCACGGAGTTTCTCCCATGGCTTCGAGTGAGGTTTGCGCGTTGACGTCGTCGTCGCAGGCATCTCGCGCAAGTCCGAGCAGATCGAAGATTTCTACCATGTAGTCGTTCATGCGCGGGTTGCTGCGCCGGCGAAACGGCCTGGCACGATCCGGCATGTCGACGATGATCTCACGGACGATCGTGCCGGGCCGGTGCGACATCACCAGCACGCGGTTAGACAATGCCAGTCCCTCGCTGATGTCGTGGGTGATAAACAGGGCCGTCTTGCGCTCGTCCGCGAGTACGCGAGCAAGATCGTTTTGCAGGATCATCTTGGTTTGCGCATCGAGCGCCGAGAAAGGCTCGTCGAGCAGCATGATGTCCGGGTCCATGGCCATGGTCCGCGCGAGAGCGGCGCGCTGACGCATGCCGCCCGACAGCTGATGCGGATAATGCTGAGCAAACTCCCCGAGATGATAGCGGGCGAGCAGACCAAGGCTGCGTTTGGTGCGCTCTTCACGTCGAATTCGCTGTATTTCTTGGCCGAAACTCACGTTCTCGAGTATGGTCCGCCATGGCAGCAGAAGATCGTTCTGCAACATGAAAGCGACATGCCGATTAGGACCGGTCACGCGCTTTGCGTCGACCAGCACCGTGCCGGCGCTGGGCTGATCGAGACCGGCTGCCATGTTCAAGAGCGTGCTCTTGCCGCAACCCGATGGACCGATTAGTGAAACAACTTCACCATCCGCTACAGTGAGCGAGACATCGCTCACCGCAACGACGGACTCGGTTCTCCGACTGCGCGCGGGAAAGAACTTCGTGACGTGGCGAAACTCGAGGCGAACCGCACCGTCCATACGCGCCACCCCACCCTGCCTGGGCTGCCACGCGTGATCTCCTCGCGCCGTTCATATGAACAGCCAATGGAGCCCCGATCGCCAACCTCAATCTGTTGGCCTTTCTTTTAACGAATTCTATTCGGTATTGGATTGTTGTCAATGGCTGTCCTTTGCCAAAATTCCATCTGACCCTGGCTTCGCCTGGCGAGGAATTCGGCTATTCCGGTCATCCTCAGGGCAGCAAAGTAATCGGGTCAGTACCGGTCAAGTCACATCCCTTGCGCCCGCGGGCTCCAAAATAAAGCTCATTCTCCGAGAGGCTTGCCATCGCGCGGGACCGCAGCCGCCGGCGTGCCTCTTTCCACCTCGAAACGCTCGGCCTCAATGAGCAGATTCGCGAGCATGCCGGCGACCGATAAGCGAAAGGGCGCGAGCAGACGGGCCCCCGCGATGGGCGCAAGGACAACCTCCATTTCGCGTCCATCGGAAAGATATTTTACCAGCGGAGCCGATGCGGGATAACCGGCGAGCGGCTGGTACTGCAAAGAGCATACGATTGCCGGGCCGGAATAGCCTTTCCCCGCCGATATTTTATCCAGACGTTTGAAGTCGAGGTTGAGATTATAACGATGGCGTCCGTCGAAGATCGCCAGTGCATGCCGGCATGCGGCCGGCGATAAATCCTCGGCGTTGGCCTCGGATGAAACGAGCAGTGCGGTGAGAGGATCCATTGCTCCTCGACGCTCGGCCTCGCTCACCTCCATGCCTGCGGGCGGGCTTACTGTTAGCTCCGTTACATCGCCGGCCGCGAAGGACATGGTCACATCCTCGCTCGCTTTCTCGGACCTAATGTGCGAAACGAACGTTCCCGGCTGCAGGCGACTGTTGCTGACGGCTCCATGCGTCTCCAGAAGAGCCTCGCCATCCAGCAAGAAGCGCATCGCGCCTCCGGCACGGCCGGTGAGCATGACGCTGTACTCGGTCTCTCCGAGATCGGCGGCGAGCTTGACATTGCCGACCGTCATGCGTGCGAACGTAATCCTGTAGGTCGCTTCCACCTTGCCCTGCGCGTGCGCGCGCTGTTGACCGCCGGCCGAGATCGCCAAGACGAGCGCGATGCGTGCGGCAAGGACTACAATGGGGCCGGGCCGAATGCAGCGACGTAAGCTGAGGAGGGCGCAGCTGCCGCAATGGCGGCGCCTGCAGGCAACGCCGGAATTTAGCGCGCGCTGGCATAATCCGGCGGCGGAGTGGTGGGCTTCCAGTCGATATCCGTGGATATGCTGTTTTGCTTGCGTTCCGCCGCTTCCATCGCCAGCCTTTTTTCCTCGCATTGCTGCGGTGCCGTTGGATTTGCCGTCGTGCATTGCTTGTAATCGTCGGCCGCACGTTGATAGTCGTGGCGGGCAACGACCTTCTCCGCGATTGCGCACCCTGCGAGCGGAATGACGAGGCCCAGCACTCCTATGATACGCACCCTATCCTCCCTTGGTCCCGAGCTTCATCAGGCTGAGAAAGCGCGGCGGCTCGGGCGGATTATGAGACATGAATTGCGGCGGAAGCGCGGTCCGTTACTCGTTTCGAGGGCTCGTCCAGTGCGGTGAATTAAGTGCCATTGCGCAGTGCGAAAACAGCCGGCCGCAAGGGGGCTGCCAACCTCTTGGGTCTCGTCATCAGATGTGGTGCAAAACGCCTTTTTGTGATGGGCATCACATCTGATCTACAACGGATTCGGCTAGAATGGCGTTGGGCGCCGTGGGCGCCAGCGGATATAGTGTTTTTTTGGCTTTGATTGGAGACGTACGATGGGGAAATTCCGGATTGCGTTGTGCGCGTTTGCTGGCGGGGCGCTGGCTTCCTCGATTGCAGCAGCCGGCCCGGTTGGCGTTGCCTTGGTCGAAGACGTGACCGGCAACTCTGCCGGCGTGGAATTCATGGATTACGTCGAGAGGGGAAAGGTCATTCAGCTTGGCCCCCGGGACACCATTGTTCTGAACTACATGAGCTCGTGCGTGCGGGAGACGATCACCGGCGGCAGCGTGACGGTCGGAGCCGATCGCAGCGAAGTGCAAGCGGGCAAGGTTGAGCGAAACGCGGTGGCCTGCGACACCGGCAAGATGCTGCTCGCCGCGGACCAAGCAGCGCAGTTCGGCGGCAGGATCGTGCGCGGCGCACCCTCGGGCCCCGATGCAACTGAAGCGAGCCCACAATTTGTGCTCTACGGCCGATCCCCCATCGTGGAGTTGAAGTCGCCCGGCAGGCTGACGATTGAACGCCTCGATCAGGCCGGCGAGCGCCAAGTCGTCGATATCAAGGCCGGAAGTCTTGTGCACGGCCGGTTTTATGACTTCGCCAAGCGCGGTCCGAATCTCGCCGCGGGTGGCGTCTACCGCGCGAGCCTGGGCGGGCAGGATGTCGTCTTCAAAATTGCTCCGCAAGCCAAGCCGGGCCACACGCCGATCTTGGGACGTCTGCTGCGATTCGTCGGCTCGGCCACCTAGACCAAGCTGACCGGCGACTCGATGGAGTGGGTGCGCGGTCGGGATGCGCTTGCGGCAGTTGCCATTGCGCTCGTGGCCGGCACGGTGGCGGTAGCGCCGCCGTTCGACTTGCTGCAAGGATGGTCCATCGATGCCCTGACGGCGCTGCGTTGGCGGGTGTTTGGCAACAGCCACGACGCCAAGTCATCCCCGACGGTGGTCATTGCGCTTGACGAGGAAACCTACCACACCCCGCCATTCAAAGGCTCGCCGGACGTCACCTGGACGCGAGAGATTGGCCGCGTGCTGACCGCCGTGGTCGAGGGGGGCGCACGCGTGATCGGAATGGATGTGGTGTTTGCCACATCCATAGAGCAATCTGAAATCCCGTTTGGAGAAGATACGCTGGGCGTGCGGCTGCGCGGCTTCGACCGCGACTTTCTGCGCGCCATTGCGCTCGCGGCGCGCGAGGGCAAGCTCGTGCTCGGCGAGATCTCGCTGCACGAGCAGCCAATATTGCCGACCCCTGGCCAACGCATAGCCGTCGGGCAGCGGAGCAATATCCGACCGCTCAATTTGTACGATGACATTGATGAGGTGGTGCGAAGAGTTCCCCTCACATTCACCGTCGACGGCCAACCTGTGCCCGGCATGGCCGTGGAGCTCGCCGCTCGCGCGCTTGCGACGCCACCGCAAGTGCTCCCGGACCAGGGATTGATACTTGACGGATACCGCGTGCCGAACGTCGTGCCGAACACCCTGACGGTGAATTTCGAGGGCGGCTCACAGGATATTCCGACCTACTCGCTCGGCGACCTGCGGGCCTGTGCCGAGCAGGGAGACAAGGAGTTCTTCCGCCGAAACTTCAATGGCAAGGTGGTGATCCTCGGCGCGGTGCTGGAAGCCGAGGATAGAAAAGTCACCTCCAAGCGGTTTGGCACCTCAGAAGACAAGCCGGCGTTCGAAAGATGCGTGCTGCCGCCGCAGCCTGCGGGTGAACGCTTTACAGCGCGTTCGATCGCAGGCCCTTACATCCATGCCACGGCGGTGAACAACCTGCTGCGCCATGATGCGTTGATCGAGATCGGACCGGTGAAAAGCGGGGCTATCGCCGCGGTTTTTGCCGCGATTCCGGCACTCTCCGCGCTGCTCCTGCCGCCCATCGCTGCCGTGGGCTGCTATCTCATGCTGGCTGGGGCGTGGACCGCTGTTGCCCTGCTGGCTTTCCAGTACACCCTGGTGCTTCCGTTCCTCGCCGCGCTGTTCGCCGGGTTTGAAGCGCTGGCCGTGACCATCGGCTTTCGGCTGGCGGTGACCGACAGAGACCGCAGATTCCTGCGCAGGAGCTTCGCCTTGTACCTTGCCCCGGCAGTCATCGAAAAAATGGTCGCCTCGAGCAAGCTCCCCTCGCTTGGGGGAGAGACGCGCAGCGTGACCATGTTTTTCTCGGATGTGGCCGGCTTCTCCTCGTTGGCGGAGACATTGCCGCCGGCAGAGCTGATCTCTCTTATGAACACCTATCTCTCGGCGATGACGGACATCATCGAGGCACACGCAGGCTTTGTCGACAAATATATCGGCGACGCGATCGTGGGTGTGTTCGGCGCCCCCGTGGAGGATCAACATCACGCAGGACAAGCTGTGCTGGCAGCGATCTCCTGCTGCCAGCGGCTCGAAGAGCTCAACAAGACGCAGCCCACGTTCGCGGCGCGTCCGTTGCGCCACAGGATCGGGTTGAACTCCGGCGAAGCCCTGGTCGGCAACGTCGGGTCAGGACGCCGTTTCAATTACACCGTCATCGGTGATGTTGTTAATCTCGCATCTCGATTGGAAGGCGCCAATAAATACTACGGGACCTGCATGCTTGCGTCGGAGGCGACGGTTGCGCTGACCGGCACAGCGTTCAAATGGCGCGAGGTGGACGCAATTCGCGTGCTGGGCCGGCTGCAGCCGCTGCGCGCTTACGAGCCGCTTGCGCTGGCCGGGCAGGAAACGCCTGCGCAGGCAGCGCAGGCGGAAGTCTATGCCCGGGGACTTGCCTGCTGGCGCAAGCGCGACTTCGCAGGCGCCGCGCAGCTGTTTGCACGAACCGCGGACGCCGATCCGGCATCGGCACTGTTCATGGCGCGGGCGCAGAAGCTTGTGCTGTCGCCGCCCGGCCCGGATTGGGAGCCAATCAACTCGCTTGAGGGAAAATAAATGCGATCGGGAAAAACGGCGATGATTTTGTTTGAGCAAATGCTTTCATGAGACCGTTCACCGGCACGTTCTCTATCGCCATCCTCCGCCGCCATTCACGTAGACGGTGTCCGCCGTCATGAAACCGCACGCGTCCGAGCACATGAACAGCACGAGCTCACCGATCTCCTCGGGCTCTCCGAAGCGCCGCATCGGCACGTCATCGAGGAAGCGTTGCAGCAGCTCCGGTGAGGTCTGCGCGGCCGCCTGAAAAGCCGTGCGGATGGGTCCGGGCGAAATCGAAAGACAGCGTATTCCGAGCTGCGCGAACTCGCGCGCAACGCCCAGCGTCATTGAGACCACAGCTCCTTTTGCCGCCGCGTAGTGCACCGACGAGCCCGGCCCGCCGCGCCGATGCGCCATGCTTGCCATATTGACGATCACCCCGCCTCCATTGCTCTGCATGTGCGGGAGAATGGCCTGCATGCAGTAGAACGTCCCCTTCAGGTTGAGCGCGAAGGTTTGGTCGAGCAGCGCGTCATCGATCTCGAGAAATTTCGCGCGGCGCATCGCAGCGCCGGCCGAGTTGAACAGGAATTGCACCTTGCCGAATGTATCGATCGCCTGCTGAGCCATGTCATTCACTTCGGCGCGCGAGGTGACGTCAATTCGCAGCGGGAGTGCTTTGGCGCCTTGCGCACTGACTTGCCCCGCCGTCCGTTGCGCCCCCTCGCCGTCGATATCAGCGCACACGACATTGGCGCGCTCGCGTGCAAAGATCAGCGCCGCGGCCCTGCCGATGCCGCTCGCAGCCCCGGTGATGATGATGGTCTTTCCGACGAAATAGTCCGGATGCTTCGGCATGAGCTTTCATTCTTGGAAAATCACTGCCCCGCAAGCACGCCGCGCAGCGTCTCCTTGGCGTCATCCCGTTGCCAGCTGATATCGGTGATGCGCCAGCCTTCTTTCAGCTTCACGAGATCCAGAACGACCGTCCTGGGCTTGTCGAAATTCTCAAACTTGATCGTTCCGGTTGCCTTGTTTGGAGCTACGTCTTGCACGGCGATATCGAACTCTCGGATATCCCAGTCCCCGGAATCGACGAATGGATCTCCTGTCAGGGCGGGAGCTTCACCGCGCTGCTGCGCATTCTTTCGATCCTTGATGATAAGCGCGGCCAGGCCCGGCTCGAAATAACGTCGGATCGCCGCTTCGCTATCCAGAGAGATCCCGTTGCCATTGCTCCCCTTGTACGCGTTATAGATCGCGCTGATGAAATTGCGAGCCGAGGCATCCGCTGCGATTGCCGAGGCGATGGCGATTCCCGGGCCAAGAATAAGGGCAGCGAGGACGAGCTTGCGCCTGCTCAGCATGATGATGTCCCTCTGCGGTTGATGGCTGACGGTGCGTCATCTGCATACGGCACTCTGACAGCCCTTGTAGCAAAGCTCGGTTCTTGTCAGTCTGCATGAACGATCTTCATCCTATGAATTCCGGGCAGTGACTGCAATCATGATCAAGATCAACGGTGATCGCCTGCTCTCCGATTTGCGCGAGCTTGCCAGCATCGGCCGCTTCAACACCGGGGTGGAGCGCGTGGCGCTTTCCGCCGCGGATTTAGAGGCGCGCCGGTGGCTCATGGGCCGCATGCGCGATGCGGGGCTCGAGCCGCAAATGGACGAGGTCGCGAACGTTTATGGCCGCAATCCAAATGTGGATCGCGCCCTGCTGATCGGCTCGCATACCGATACCGTTCCGCGCGGAGGCTGGCTCGACGGCGCGCTGGGTGTGATCTACGGCCTCGAGATTGCCCGGGCCGCAGCCGATCGCGGTGAGCGCTCGGCCATCGGCATCGACCTCGTTTCCTTCGAGGACGAGGAGGGCACCTATCTCGCCTTTCTCGGCAGCCGGGCGTTCTGCAACGATCTCAGCGAGCCCGAGATCGATGCGGCCAAGAGCGGCGAGACCAGGCTGCGCTGCGCATTGGCCGCGGTTGAGCGCCCGAAGAAGGCAGCGCGCATCGATTCCAAACGACATGTTTGTTATCTGGAGGCGCACATCGAGCAGGGGCCCCGGCTCGAGCGAGCGCATCGGCGTATCGGCGTTGTCACCGCCATTGTGGGTATCCGGCGCTTTCGCATTCGCGCGCGGGGGCAGGCCGACCACGCAGGGACCACGCCCATGGCACAGCGCAAGGACGCGGGCGCGGCGCTGTTTCACCTGGCATCGCAAGTGGCGCACGAGTTTCCTCGCCTGGGCAGTGCCGACACCCTGTGGAACATCGGTAGCATGGCGTTGCTGCCCGGCGCCCCCAATGTGGTGCCCAGCGAAGGCGAGATGGTGCTCGAGTTTCGCGATACCGATCCGGCGATCCTGGACATGCTGGAACGCCATGTTCGTCGTTGGGTGGATCAATTGAGCGGAGGCCCATGCACAGCCGAGATGGAGCTGATGGCGCGCATTCCCCCGACGCCCTTGGCCAAGGAGCTGGCGGAAGTCCTTGCCGATTCGAGCAGGAAGCTCGGCGAGGAGCCCATGCGCATCCCGAGCGGCGCCGGTCACGATGCCATGATCATCGGTCGCTTCATTCCGGCGGCCATGCTGTTCGTGCCCAGCATCGGCGGGCGCAGCCATGATGTGAGCGAGAACACCGCGGAAGCTGACATTGTATTCGGCTGCGAAGTGCTGGCTGAGGCCGTCGACACCTTGCGCGCAAAGACCGGCTCCGGCGGCAATCTCGGCAACACCTGATCCCGGAAGGTTCAGGCGCTGTAGCGCAGACAGGTGAGAACCGCGGCGTAATGGCAAGCGGCCGCAAGCAACACAAAGCCGTGCCAGATCGCGTTCTGAAAGCGCAACTTCTCCCAGAGATGAAATAAGACGCCCAGCGAGTAGAGAAGACCGCCGATAGCGAGAAGCCACAGGCTCGAGCGGGGGACGACGGGGAGCAGATGATCGTAGGCAATGATTCCGCACCATCCCAGCAAGAGATAGAAGGAAATCGAAAGCCGGTCGAACCGGCCGGGAAGGGCAAGCTTCAGGACTATGCCGACCAGCGCGCTCGACCACATGCCGGTAGTAAGGCTGACAAACGCCAAGCTGCTCTTCATCAGAGCCAGAAACGGGCTGTAAGTCCCGCATATCAAGAGATAGACCGCCGAATGGTCGAACCGGCGCAGCAGCCATTTGGTGGGCGAGACCGGCCACATGTTGTAGACGGCCGAAAGACCGAGGCTTGCCAGCAAGGCGAGGACATAGATGAGCGTCGGCGCGATTTCGAATGGTCGCGTTTCCATAGCGACCGCGACGATGGCAATTCCGCCGACCAGGCCGAGCACGATGCCGGCCGCATGGATAACGCCGTCGGCAACGATTTCGGCCTGATCGTAATTCCACTCGATCTGTCCGGGATGCGGATCGGTCACAGGCTCGGCAGTGGGCTTAAGGCGGAACAAGGGGTCCATCTCGTCGGAAGTGTTGCAAGCGTTTGCGAACTCCGGAATCGGGACACTAACTCGCGTCTCGCTCGATTGGAAACAATCCGAGCAGCAACTCAGTCCGCTCCCTCCCCCCTTGTGGGCCTTGTGGGGGAGGGCCGGGGAGGGGGGTAGACGCGCGTGCGCCTCAATAGACAAGATTACGCCAACCTTCAAATCGTTTGCTTTTCCTCCCGCTGGTCGATATGCGAACAGTTGTTTGAAAACGGGACCGGCAATGCAAACGCGCCCTTCCAAAGTTACGCGCGACAAGATTATGAAGGCGGCGACGCGCGTATTCGCGGAGAAGGGTTATCACGGCGCCAGCATCCGCAATATCGTCGCCAAGGCGAACGTCAATCAGGCCGCCATCAGCTACCATTTCGCCGGCAAGGAGGGGCTTTACCGCGCGGTCCTCAAAGCAGCCATGCAGGCGCTGTCAAACGCCGATAATTCAACGGCACGTGTGCCTGGGACAGAAGCGGGGCGCGAGGCTGCGCTACGAGCTTTCATTCGCCGGCAGTTGCAACCAATGCTCGGGCGGGACGAGCTCAGTCATTATCTGCGTATCTTCAATTGGGAAACGGTGCGTCCCACGCCGGAATTCCGCAAGTTTGTGGCCGAGGAAGCGGGGCCTTACCTTGCCAGTGCTGTCACGCTGATACGCGAGTTCCTGCCGTCGAGCGCGCCGGAAAAACAGGCCGTGCTCGGCGCGCTTTGGCTCCTCGGGCAGTGCAGTATCTTCGTGCGCAATCGCGAGCAGCTGGGGCAGGCGCCGCTCGGTTTCCGGGTGGATAGGCCATTTGTGGATGGGTTGGCCGAGACCATCGCCCGCTGGGCAACGGCCGGCCTGCTGGGCTCTGGCTAACTGCCTGGAAATTCAGCTTTTCCGCCAGCGCCTTGCAGCCGAGAAGCCTGCTGCGGTGAATTTAAAGTTTCTATCACCAGCGCCCCGCTTTTGCCTCAAACGGCTGTTTGAAAAACAATCGATCGTTTGAACGGAGGGGAAGAGGCATGCCGGCACGATTTCCGCGCTTGGGAAAGCTCGTCACGAAAGCCCTGGAGATTGCAGGTGCAGCCTGCGCGAGTGCTCTCACCGCGGTCGTGCTCGGCAACATGCGTGAGCCGCCGCGCGAGCCGGCCACCCCCGCGGTCGTTCGCCTTGCACCCGCGGATGAGCAAATGATCAGGTATGTGCGTGACGAAAGCCTGGCCCTGGTCGAGCAGCTCCGCGGCGCCTCAGATGCTCGCAGTCCGGCCGCTCCGGCAGCCGCTCCCGCAGCCAAGCCGGCCAAACCAGCGACAACGACGCCAGCCAATCGCCGCGAGCAAAAGGCCAGCCACGCGCAGCCCGCGGACATGAGGCAGCGCCCAGGTGAGCCGGCGACTGCTCAAAGCGCAGGCAGCTCGCCCGGTCTTGACCCCGCGCGTGTGCGGGCCATCCTTGATGCGATCCCAACCGAGCCAAGAGATGGAGGAGCTAACCCGCCCACGACCGCTGCCAGCGGGAGCGAGCCCAACGTGCTATCGCTGCGAGCACAAATGCCTTCGCCGCAAGTGCCCGTTGTGCAGGTGCCTTCGCGATTGTGGCCAGCCGCCGTGAGTTCATCGCCGGACGCTCCGCGGCCCCCGATCGGCGTGGGCGCAAATCCATCGAGCTCAATGTAGAGTCGAGGCTAGAGGGCGGCCGCCATGGCCGCCCGTTCGTTGTCGGGGCGCGGCGAAACCCTCTGACGGCGACTGGGGTGCCGTCGTCTCATCCATCGCAGCGTATTATAATTGCCGCCGCATCAGACCAAGACGGCGAGGCATGCCTCGAGCCTCGAGGCAGGGCCGATGTGCACAGCCCGCAGGCATGTTGCTAGACCGAAGGAGGAGTTGTCATGGCGCGCTATCTCAAGCGCGGAATGGACGCGAGCGCGATCAAGGCTGCTGACGCCCAGGTCCGCGCAACGGTGGAAAGCATTCTCGCGCAAGTGGAAGCCGGGGGCGACGCGGCGGTCCGCTCGCTCTCGCAGACATTCGACCGCTGGGCGCCCGCAAGTTTCAAGCTGAGCGAGCCGGAAATCGAACGCGCGATCGCAAAGCTGCGCCAGCGCGATATCGATGACATCAGGTTTGCCCAGGCGCAGGTCCGCAACTTCGCGCAGAAGCAGAAGGAGACGCTGCGGGAGCTCG
>Ga0306920_100006382_pt1 | contig 15374 bp, 15 predicted proteins | sample flu12Cox44000170_FD_204666 | JGI IMG/M metagenome (GOLD analysis project Ga0306920, IMG submission 204666) | Lab enrichment of tropical soil microbial communities from Luquillo Experimental Forest, Puerto Rico - flux4day.12C.oxic.44.000.170 (v2)... | ecosystem: Environmental > Terrestrial >... | reverse complement strand
TGGCATCCGAGCTGGCGACGCGCAAGTTCTCGTATCCGCGCAGCGACGGGTCGATGTGGACCCTCACGCTCAGAAAGGTGATTGACCGCGCGAGCGATCTCGAGATGGCGTACAACCCCAATGACTGCGTCGAGCGGCGCTGGGGAGCGCCGGCCAAGAGCGACGAGGCGTCGACCTGCAAGCGCGACGCGCCGGCAGCGCAGCGCGAGAAAATGAGCAAGTACCGCGCCTGGTTCCACGAGCGGCGCCGCCCACCGCGAGCTTGACGACGCCTGTCCTTCCCGAAAATCATATCCGCGCAGTGATAGTGCAGTCCGGAAAGAATTGGCGTGGCGCCGATCCATCGTCTGGATCTGCAGTTTAGTTATGCTTTGCAGTTGCGCCCGGGTGGCATCGACAATTTGCTCCGGCCAGCCCAACGCTCGGGCGGCCGCAGCCATTTTTTCAATCACTTTCTCACTATTTTTCTCGCTGCTCTGGGCGGTCTCGCTAGCCGGCGCCATTGGAATGATCCTCGAATTGGAGAAGGGGTTCGGAGGACTGATCCATGTCTCGCCACAGCCGATGCGCCAGGCCGTCGATGAATCGGAAGCCCAATTACACGAATGAGGCCGCAGGGAAGCTGTCGAACGCAGCATGATCCAGGAACGAGTCCGCGCCGGGCTTTCGAGGGCCAGGAGTGAGGGCAAACGCCTTGGGGTGGCCGCAAATCCCAGCCGAGTTGGAAAGCCGCATACCTAAGGCGCTGAGCGAGTCTGGCCGGCCCGGCATGAGGCAGATCGCGAAACGCTTTCACGTCAGTCCGGGCACGATGACAATGAAGGCAAGGCCGAAAAGAATCCATTGGCCCAATGACCATTAGGCTCAGGCGCGCGATTGTCCTCGGGGGCCAGCATAGCAATCTGCTTCGCGCACGCTAATTGCCTATCAGGCGTCGAGAAACTCGTTCACGACCTTCACCACAGCGTCGGCCTGTTCGAGATGTGGCAGATGGCCAGGCTACAGTAGCGGCCAGCCCATTTGCTAAGTTAGAGACCGGGTACAAGCCATCATCTTTCGAATGATGCGGCGCGATCAGCCGATTGCGGTGATATCGTGGCAATCGCGCCGCATCCCGTCACTTTAGCGCGCATGGCGGCCACCGCGAATATGCGTCGCGAGACGGAACCCCCGACGCGAAATGACGTTATAGCAACGGATCGCGGGGGGTCGGACAGGTTACCTGGCCGGTCTGCTGCTGCATTCATCACAACGGTGTTCGGCTCCTTCGCTGCACCGAGCAGACTTTGTCGCTGCCGAGGAGATCTCGCATGAGACGACGTAGGACTGCGTTGACGCTGGTCACGATCGCAACATTTCAATTAGTTCCCATTCATCTCAAGCCGATACTGGCGAAAGATCAGTCCGGCATGGCGTCGGTCTATTCGACGGAAAGCGGAAGCAAAACGGCAAGCGGGGCAAAATTAAATCCCTCAGCACTTACTGCCGCACATCGCACGCTGCCGCTGGGCAGCAAGGTTAAGGTAACGAACAAGAGGAATGGCCGTTCCGTGGTCGTCACGATCAATGACCGCGGTCCGTTCGTGCGCGGAAGGGTCATCGACGTCACGCCGGCCGCGGCGCGGTCGCTCGGATTTTCCGGAGTGGCGCAGGTCAGCCTGGAAGCCGGCCGATAGCCCGCAGGCGCATATCTGCGACTATCGTGCGCTGTGATGCGCCGATCCGCCGGGTGCAACCGTTTCCCTGATCGATGCGATCTCACCCAGCGGCGCGGGTTGATTACGCTGGTTGCCGGCGCGGTGGCATGGTGCGCAACATCGGCATGTCGCGCATCGAAGTCGTGGAATTGGAATTGAAATGATCTTCCGCCTCAATTCCATCTCGGGAATTTAGGCAGGCTCCTTGATGGTAATGCGCCAGAGCGTGCGGGGATCGGCAGGGTCGGTGAGCGTCGCCGAGTGCAAGGTCGCGAGATCGTCCCAGAGAACCACGTCGCCGACTTCATAGAAGTAGTTGAACCGATATTTGTCCCGGAGCGCGTGCGCCTTCAGCTCATCGAATAAGTGACGCCCATCCTCCGGCGACATCCCTTCGATTTCGAACGAGCTGCCCGATACCGCGTAAAGTGCTTTGCGCCCGGCAAAATGATGCGTACGAACCGTTTGTGGCGCAGCCAGCTGACTTTGTCCTCCTGTTCCGCTGTCAGACCGGGCGAGCGGTTCGAGCGTGGTGCCGACGATGATGATCGGCGGGATCGCATCGAGAAAACAACCGAGTACCACGAATACGAACGCGATGAAAAATCCAACCTCGGTAATCCCCATCCCCCACGAGCTGACATTGGCCAACAGCGCGCGCGGGATCTGGTAGTAGGCGAGGATCCAATCGAAACCCGAGGCAGACGAAGCGCGGCGTGCGGGAGAAGGAGACCAAGAGCGGCAGGGGCCGCACGATTCGTCCTGTCCGCCACCGAGATCGAGGAGCTGCGCAGCCATCGCCTTGAGCAGGCGCAAGGGCTGCTGGCGCTGGGCGTGCGCCTCACCGACGACCACCACGTCGTCACCCGCGAGGACGGGCAACCGCTACAGCCCCGCTCTCTGAGCAATGCGTTTCTAAGGTTTGCTCAGAAGCATGGCGTGCGAATCCGGCTCCACGACCTGCGCCATTCCCACGCAACCCACATGCTGGCGGCGGGCGTTCATCCCAAGATCGCACAAGAGCGGCTTGGCCACTCGAGCGTCGGCATCACGCTGGATCTCTACAGCCACGTGCTGCCGGGGATGCAGGAAGAAGCGGTTAGCCGCGTTGACGCTGTGTTCCAGGCGGCGTTAAATCGCCGTTCGCGGAAAGTAAATGGTAGCAATCCGGTAGCAAATCAGGGTTTTGCCGGGTAACGAGAACAAAAGAGTCCCGGCAAAACAATGCCTTAGGCGTTTAGCTCAAGACTCGATGACCGGTCGCCTTATCCGGTCCTACCTTAACATCAGCACTCTACGTCGCGCGCGGCGCAGCCCGCGTTGCGCCGAACTAAAATCGAAGGGCGACACCATGAGACGGCATTTGGCGGCATTGTTGGCGTGCGGTGCGTTGCTATCGCTGAGCGGCGCCGGGTTGGCGCATCATTCGTTTGCGATGTTCGATCAGGAAAATCCGGTGGAGCTCGCCGGGACTGTGCAGGAGTTCAAGTTCACCAGCCCGCACACCTTCATTCTGTTGCAGGTCAAGGATCAGGACGGAAGCGCCACCGTGTGGAATCTCGAGGGCAACGCGCCGAGCAATCTGGTGCGCGACGGCTGGTCGAGCAAGACGCTCAAGCCGGGCGACGAGGTCGAGCTCACCGTGCAGCCGCTGCGCAGCGGCGCGCCGGGCGGCCAGTGGAGCGCGAACAAGGTCAAGTTCAAGGGCGGCCAGCCGATCGTGGTCAGCCACTAGCGGCCGATGATTTGTGGGATGGGTTGAGCGCAGCGAAACCCATCGATTGTGACTCGTGGCACGGTGATGGGTTTCGCTTCGCTCAACCCATCCTACGGTGACGCAGCCATGTCTTGCCAAACCGCACTTGGTTCGCTCGTGCTTGCGGCCGTGCTGATTGTCACCGCGCCGCATGCTCGCGCCGCCGACGAATCCAAATACCCCGACTGGTCCGGGCAATGGCGGCGCGTCGCCGACGGCGGCGTGCCGCGCTACGACCCGAGCAAGCCGTTGCGCAAACAGGAAGCGCCGCTCACGCCGGAATATCAGGCCCTGCATGAAGCCAGCATCAAGGACCAGGATGCGGGCGGCCATGGTCTCGACGAGGCCTACAAATGCATGCCGCAAGGCATGCCGCGACAGATGTCCGGCGTGTTCCCATTCGAGTTCGTCATCGGACTGAAGGTGACGTACGTTTTGTTCGAGTACATGGTGCAGCAGGCCCGCCGCATCTACACCGACGGCCGTGACTTCCCCAAGGACGAGGATCCGACCTTCGCCGGCTATTCGATCGGCAAATGGATCGACGCGGACGGCGACGGCCGCTACGACGTGCTGGAAATCGAGACGCGCAACCTCAAGGGCCCGCGCACATGGGATCAATCCGGCATGCCCATGCACGCGGACAACGAGACGCTGATCAAGGAGCGGATCTATCTCGACAAGGCCGACAAGGACCTCCTGCACGACGAGATGACCACGTTCGACCACTCGCTGACGCGCCCGTGGTCGGTGATGAAGAATTACCGCCACATCCAAAAGATAATGTGGACCGAGAACAATTGCGTCGAAGGCAACCAGCACGTCACCATCGGCAAGGAAAACTATCTGCTCAGCGCCGATGGCCTCCTGATGCCGACGCGCAAGGGGCAGGCACCGCCCGACCTGCGCTATTTCAATCAGGCGAAGAAGTGATTTCACGCGCTACGGCATTCTCCGCGTGTCGTCCCCGCGAAAGCGGGGACCCAGTAAACACCGGATTGGCGATCTTGCAGGGCGTCAGAACAGGAAGCTCAGTGATTACTGGATTCCGGCTCTCGCTCGCTGCGTTCGCTCGGCCGGAATGACGCTGATCGGCTGTTGCGCGCCCATTCCTCAGAACTGGAGGACCACATGCTCCGTCGAAGTTTGATCGCATCGCTTGCGGCGGCTGCCATGCTGTGCGGCCCCGTCGCCGCCGCGCGCGCCCACGACGAACCCAAATATCCGGACTGGTCGGGCCAGTGGCGGGTGACCGGCGGCAACAAATGGGACCCGACCAAGCCGGTCGGCCGCGGGCAGCAGCCGCCGCTCACCCCGGAATACCAGGCGATCTTCGAGGCGAGCCTCGCCGATCAGGAAGCCGGCGGTCCCGGCAACGACCTGCGCTTCTCCTGCCTGCCCGCGGGAATGCCGCGCATGATGACCGTGATCTTCCCGATGGAATTCGTCTTCCTGCCGAAGCTCACCTACATCCTGTTCGAGAACCAGATGCCGCGTCGCATCTATACCGACGGGCGCGAGTGGCGGAAGGAGGTCGAGCCGTCGTTTGCCGGCTATTCGATCGGCAAATGGATCGATGCGGACGGCGACGGCCGCTACGACGTCCTGGAAATCGAGACCCGCAACCTCAAGGGCCCGCGCGCGTTCGAGCCCAGCGGGCTTCCCCTGCACAAGGACGACCAGACCGTCATCAAGGAGCGCCTGCAGCTCGACAAAGCCAATCGCGACGTTCTGCTCAACGAGATCACCACGATCGACGACGCGCTGACGCGTCCGTGGACCGTGACCAAGAAATATCACCGCTCGCGCAGCGACGTCTGGGTGGAGAACAATTGCACCGAGAACAATCCGCACATCCTGATCGGCAAGGAGGCCTATTACCTCAGCGCCGACGGCACGCTGATGCCCGCCAAGAAGGGCCAGGCGCCGCCTGACTTGCGGTATTTCAATCAGGCAAGGAAGTGAACGACATCGAATATCAAATTCGACAGCAGGCTTGACGGTCGCGCAGAGACCGTCTCGATCGCGGGAGAACACCCATGCGTCAGCCAGGCTCGATCGCTTCGATCGTGCTGGGAGCAGCGCTGTGCACTGTCGTTGCCGGCGCCTCTGCTCACGATGAATCGAAATATCCCGACTGGTCCGGCCAGTGGCGCAGGCCGCCCGGAGTGAACAACCAATGGGACCCGAGCAAGCCAGCGCGCCAGGGACAAGCGCCGCTGACCGCTGAGTATCAGGCCATCTACGAGGCCAACCTCAAGGATCAGGCCGCCGGCGGCCAAGGCACCGATCCGACCTACACCTGCATCCCCGACGGCATGCCGCGGGCGATGAACGTCATCTTTCCGATGGAAGTCATCATCCTGCCGAAGACCACCTACATGCTGATCGAATATTTGAGCATGCTGCGGCGGATTTATACCGACGGACGCGATTGGCCGAAGGACGCCGAGCCGTCATTCATGGGCTATTCGATCGGCAAATGGATCGATACTGACGGCGACGGCCGCTACGACCTGCTCGAAGTCGAGACCCGCAATCTCAAAGGTCCGCGCGCCTTCGATGCCAGCGGCATTCCGCTGCATGCCGACAACCAAACCGTCGTCAAGGAGCGCATTTATCTCGACAAGGCCGACCCGAACGTTCTGCGCGATGAGGTCACCACCATCGATAACGCGCTGACCCGTCCTTGGACCGTGATCAAGAATTATCACCGGGTGCGCGATCCGATCTGGGTCGAGGCGATTTGTTCCGAGCAAAACGAGCACGTCCGCATCGGCAAGGAAAACTACATGATGAGCGCGGACGGCTACCTGATGCCGGCCAAGAAGGACCAGGCACCGCCGGATTTGCGCTATTTCAATCAGACGAAGAAGTAATCAGCCTGTGCCGGCGCGGCATTCTCGGCTGTCGTCCCCACGCAAGCGGGGACCCAGTAAACACTGCATTTCCGCTCCTGGAGTCTGCGGTACGAAGTTCGGTGTTTACTGGATTCCGGCTCTCGCTCGCTGCGCTCGCTCAGCCGGAATGACCCCCACGCGCCGCATCCGCTCGCCCTGTGCACGCGCCGCGCGCGGCCAGGCGGCGACCCCGCCGATGAGCCCGAGGAACTCGCGCCGTTTCACCTAACGCCTCCGACCGTTGCTTATCCGCGTACCATAGCATTTCACGGCATAGGCGGGGAATTGGCGCGCGCCGGATACACGTTGCCTCCTCCGGCCTCATGCTGAGGAGCGAGCGCAGCGAGCGTCTCGAGCATTAGGCCGCCCCCATCCTTCGAGACGCGCCCTTCGGGCGCTCCTCAGGATGAGGGCGGACCTGGTTGGCGCGCCCCTCAAAACTATCCGGTTGACCCTGTCGGAAACCTGCTCATAGTTTGCGTACGCCGGGGGTAACGATGCATCTCATCCCACAGTCCTGGTCGCATTGGCACATTCTCGTCAGTGTCTTTCCCTCGATCGGGCTTCTGTTCCTGCTCGGCTTTTTCGTCACCGCGTTGATCGCGAACGACGCGGCGATGAAGCGAATCTGCCTCGTCCTGTTTGCCGTCCTGGGCTTGCTCGCGATCCCGACTTACGTCAGCGGCGATTATTCCATGGCCGTGCTGTCCGGGGATGCAAAAATCTCTCGCGGCCTGATGAACAGCCACTTCGTTTGGGGGCTCGCCGCGCTCGCCGCACTGGTCATCACCGGTGCGCTGGCGATCGCCGAGCTTTGGCGGTTTCACCGCTTCGGCCGCGTCTCCGACCAGGCGCTGCGGTTGGTGCTGCTGCTCGCGATCGTCACGTTCGGTCTGATGGTGGCAAGCGGCGAGCTCGGTTGGGAGATCAGTCACCATGAACTGCGACTGAATCCGGCGACCCAGCGAACCTCACAGATCTGGTCGCACGAGCACATGATACTCAATCACTTCCCGACCGTCGGACTGGTGTTTGCGCTCGCATTCTACATTATCGCGCTGGTCACGAAGAACATCGTCATGACGCGCGCCACCCTCGTGGTGTTCGTCATCTGCGGCATCCTTGGCGTGCCCACCTATGTCAGCGGCGCCGCTTCGATGTGGGCGCTGACCGATCCGGGAGTACCGGGAATTTCCAAGGCGATGATCAATGTCCACCGCGACATGGCGCTGCTGACGCTGTTCGGCCTCGCGTTTACCGGCGTCGCCGCCTGGATCGAGCTGTGGCGGTTCCGCCACCTGCGGCGCTTTTCCGATTGGTCGCTTTATCTGGTCCTCGCGTTCGCGGTGATCACGCTCGCCGTCGGGGCGGAAACCGGCCACCTCGGCGGTCAGATCAACCATCCGGAGATTCGACTCCCTACCGATGTCATGCCGACCGACCCGAAGGCCGGCTGGACCCCGGCGATCGAATTGCTGATCAACCACGTCATCTGGTTCGTGCCCTGGCAGACCGTGCACTTCTTCGGCTTCTCCTTGATCTTCGGCACGGCGTTGGCGATCTGCCTGCGCGTGCTCGGCTTCTGGAAGTCGCTGCCGTTCTCCGCGGTGCACCGCCTGCTTCCCCTGGGCGTGTTCGGCGTGGTGATCAACGTGTTCAGCGGAATGCTGATTTTGCTTGCCGACTCGCATCGCTATCTGAACGCCGCCACCTTCGCGCCGAAGATCGCCTTGGTTACGATCGGCGCGATCGCGGTTCTCTACTTCTCGCTGTCCGAGCGGCTGTGGAAGGTTGGGGCGGGCCAGAGCGCGCCGATCGGCGCCAAGTGCGTCGCCGCGCTCGTGCTGATCGCCTGGACCGGCGTGATCACGGGCGGCAGGCTGATCGGCTACGTGTGATAGAGGACTGGCTATGGTCTACGGGAGCACCGCCATCGTTCTTATGGTGATATCCGTTGTAGCCTGCGTGCTGGGCCTGACCTTTGCCGGCCTGTACTACTTGAACAAGTCGGTGGACCGAAGCACCGCGTCTGGCAGCACGCTGTCAGCGCTTGATGGGGTGGGGTGAAACGTGCTCGAATGGCTCGCGCATACGCCCTACGCGGAATGGGTCGACCAATCTTATGGCTGGCCGATTGCGCTGACGGTCCACGCGTTCGGCACGGCGACGGTCGTCGGCCTCGTCTTCATCATCGGCCTGCGGATGGCCGGATTGTTTCGGACCATTCCGTACACCGCGCTCAACAAGCTCCTTCCGCTCGTCTGGATCGCCGTGGTGTGCCAGGTGGCCAGCGGCGTTACCCTGTGGATGACGAAACCGGCGCAGTATCTGGCCGACGGAATGTTCGAGGTAAAATTCGCGCTGCTCGTTATCGCGATCGTCGTTATGTGGTATTTCGATGGCACCATGCGGCGCGAGGCTGCGGCCTGGGACGCGAAGGGACGCGCCTCTCCGCGCGGACTCAAGCTCGGCGCCGCGGTTTGCCTGTTGTGGGCGGCGGTCACGATCGGCGGGCGGCTGACCGCTTATCTCGGATCGCTGTATCCGGCCTAGGGAGCATGCAAACGATGCGTTGCGCGAGACTCAGTTTGATTGCCCTGCTCATCGCTGCTGGCGGCATTGCCGTGGCCCAGGAGCGCAAGGCGGACGTCGTCAAGGACGCCATCTTCGCGCGCAAGATTCTCATGGACAGCATCAACAACAACATGGACGAGATCGAGGGGATGATCTCCTCGGGCAAGCCGATCCCGATGGACGAGGCGCGCGAGCACGCGGACCTGATCTCGGTGATGCTGATGGCGTTCCCGCACCTGTTCCCGGACTCGACCAATCAATGGAAACCCAACGTCCAGCGCGATCCCGGCACTGACACGTTCGCGGCTCCCGCCGTGTGGACCAATTTTGCGGATTTCTACGACCGTGCAGCCAAGGCATCGAAGACCGCCTACAACGCAAGCCGCGCGAAAACCGAGGGTGACTTCAAATCTTTTGCCAAGCAGCTGCGCGAGAGCTGCGACAGCTGCCACGCGGCCTATCAAAAAACCAGCGAGCAATAAGCTCGCCTTAGCGCGGCGGGAGGCGCAACGGGAGGTCCGAACGGAGGCAATCATGAGACGGCAACTCGGTGCACTGCTGCTCGGCGGCGCGCTCGTCGGCAGCGGTGGCGCGCTGGCGCATCATTCCTTCGCCATGTTCGATCAGGAGCACCCGGTCGAGCTCGAAGGCACGGTCCAGGAGTTCAAGTTCACCGCGCCGCACGCGTTCATCATCCTCGTGGTGAAGCAGGAGGACGGCCGCCTCGAAACCTGGAGCCTCGAAGGGGTGAGCCCGAGCGCCTTGGTGCGCGAGGGCTGGTCGCGCACGACGCTCAAGCCGGGCGACGAGCTCAAGCTCAGAGTGACGCCGCTGCGCAGCGGCGCGCCGGGCGGCGCCTGGGTCACCCAGCACATCCACTTCCGCGACGGCAAAGCCGTGGTGCTCGCTCCGTGATCCGGTAGCTAGCGCGGAAGCACGCTCATGCTCGACCGACGGGCGATCCAGATCGCAGCTTTGCTGGCGATGCTGGCGCTCGCAGCGAGCGGCGCGCGGGCCCATGACGAAGCCAAATATCCGGACTGGAAAGGCCAGTGGACGCGCGGCAACGGCCCCGCGCAGTGGGATCCCAGCAAGCCCGGCGGACCGCGCCAACAGCCGCCGCTGACACCGGAATACCAGGCGATCTGGGAAGCCAACATGGCGAGCCAGGCCTCCGGCGGCGAGAGCTATAACCCGCAGGCGGTTTGCCTGCCTTCCGGCATGCCGCGCCTGATGATCGCCTACGAGCCGATCGAGATCATCGTCACCGCCGAGGCCACCTACGTGCGCAGCGATCATCTCAGCGAATTCCGCCGCATCTACACGGACGGGCGCGAGTGGCCGAAAAACGTGGAGCCGACCTATACCGGCTATTCCATCGGCAGATGGATCGATAGCGACGGTGATGGCCGCTACGACATGCTCGAAGTGGAGACGCGCCACCTGAAAGGCCCGCGCACTTTCGATGCCAGCGGCATCCCGTTTCATGTGGACAATGCGGCCGTGATCAAGGAGCGCATCGCGCTCGACAAGGCCGATCCCGACCTGTTGCGCGACGAGATCACGGCGATCGACCACGCCTTGACTCGTCCCTGGACGGTGACGCGCACGTATCGGCGCGACCGCGCCGGCGAGTGGTTCGAGCATGTCTGCACCGAGGACAATCACCATGTGGTGATCGGCAAGGAGAGCTATTTCCTCGATGCCGCCGGCTACCTGATGCCGACGCGCAAGGACCAGCCGCCACCCGACTTGCGATATTTCCAGTCGCGGAAGTAACGCCCTGAATCGACGCATCCTCAGCCGCTCATTCCCGCGTAAGCGGGAATCCAGAAGCAAAGGATGGTGTGTATGACCCTGGGTCCCCGCTTACGCGGGGACGAGCGGAAGATGGGCCTACGCCCGCCGCCTACCTTGTCCCGTAGGCGCGGTCGCCGGCGTCGCCGAGGCCGGGGACGATAAAGGCCTGCTCGTCGAGCGCTTCGTCGATGGCCGCGGTCCAGATCGGCACGTCGGGATGAATCCCGCGAATGCGCTCGAGCCCCTCGGGCGCAGCCACCAGGCAAACAAGGCGAATGTCCTTGGCGCCGCGCTCCTTGAGCCGATCCACTGCGGCGACCGCGGTGTTCGCCGTTGCCAAAATCGGCACCACCACGATGACGAGCCGTTCCGCGAGATCGGACGGCGCCTTGAAGAAGTACTCGACCGCAGCCAGCGTTTTCGGCTCGCGATAAAGCCCGATATGCGCGACGCGCGCGGCGGGAACCAGATCCAGCATGCCCTCCGCGAAGGAGAGCCCGCTGCGAATGATGGGAGCAAACACGAGCTTCTTGCCGGCGATCCGCGCCGAGGTCATGCGGGCAAGCGGCGTCTCGATTTCGACTGGGGTGAGCGGCAGGTCTCGCGTCACCTCGTAGCACAGCAGCATGCCCACTTCCTTGAGCAGCTCGCGAAACGACTTGGTCGAGCGATTCTTGTCGCGGATCAGCGAGAGCTTGTGCTGCACCAGCGGATGATCGACGACGGTCACGCCTTGCATGGTTGCGTTCCGGGGTTCTTCCCTCTCCCCGCGAAGCGGGGAGAGGGTGGCGAGCGCCGAAGGCGCGAGCCGGGTGAGGGGCGCATTGACCGATACTTGCCCCTCACCCGGCCCTCGCTTCGCTCGGGCCACCCTCTCCCCGCTTCGCGGGGAGAGGGATCACCGAGCGTGCCGCTCGCGCTGATTACATGCATGGAAAATGCTTTAGCAGCGACGTCCGCGGGCAGCCTCAATACTTATCCAGCGAGCGGCCGACCGACTCGGTGAGGTCCTTGAGGCTCGGCGCCTCGGGCGTGTAATAGCCGGCCGCCTTCTTGGCGGTGATCTCCACATGGGCGTCGGCCGGCACCAGCTCTTCGGGGATCGGCACGCGCTCGCCGATCTCGATACCCTGCGCAACCAGCGCATCGTGCTTCATGTCGCTCATCGATACGAAACGGTCAATGCGGCGCACGCCGAGCCAGTGGATCACGTCCGGCATCAGCTGCTGGAAACGCGCGTCCTGCACGCCGGCGACGCATTCCGTGCGTTCGAAATAGGTGGCGGCCGCGTCGCCGCCCTCCTGCCGCTTGCGTGCGTTGTAGACGAGAAACTTTGTCACCTCGCCGAGCGCGCGGCCTTCCTTGCGGTTGTAGACGATCATGCCGAGCCCGCCGGCCTGCGCGGTGCGCGCGCATTCCTCGACGCCGTGGATCAGGTACGGGCGGCAGGTGCAGATATCGGAGCCGAACACGTCGGAGCCGTTGCACTCGTCGTGCACGCGGCACGTGATGAGCGTACCCGGCTGCGCGAGCTTGGCCACGTCGCCGAACAAATAGACCGTGGTGCCGCCTACTGGCGGCAGAAACACATGCAGGTCGAGCCGCGTCACCAGCTCGGGAAACATGCCGGCGGTCTGCTCGAACAGCGCGCGGCGCAACCCCATCTCGGTGACACCGAACCGCTCGGCGATGCCCGGCAGGTACCAGACCGGATCGATCGCGATCTTGACCACGGCGATGCTGCCGTTCTTGTGCACGACCTCGGCGTCGCTGGCGAGGCGTCCGGCGGCCAGCGCGTCTTGGATTTCGGGAATGTCGAGCCGCGCCCTGGTCACCGCGATCGTGGGCCGCGCGTCGAGGCCTTCGGCAATCTCGCGCGCGAACTCTTCCGAGACCAGGTGCCCCCAGGGATCGAGCGACACGATGCGGCGCGCCTCGCGCCATTGCTCGAACGGACCGATTTGCGCGGCCGGATGGGTGTTGGTGAGGTCGGGACGGCGAATGGGATCGAGCGCGCCCGCCGAAACGGCCAGCGCGCGATACACCGCGTAGGAACCGCCATGGCTGCCGATGACGTTGCGGTCGGCCGGCCGCGACACGGTGGCGATGATCGGCCCGCGCTCGCGCGCGCTCGCCGCGCCCCAATGGATGGGGAAACGGAGCTTGGCGCCCGGATCCGGATGCGAGGTCAACCGGATGTGGTCGGTGCGGTTGGCACGAGTCATGGCACAGAAACGATGATGGCCCGCCGTTTCGACGGGCCTGGCAAATCCTCAGGCCTCATCTGCCCGAGGTGCAACCATAATATAGCGATCCCTAAGGCAGACTCAATGCAGGTAAGCCATTGTTTTTACGGCAAAATCCGTCCACCACCGTCATGGCCGGGCTTGTCCCGGCCATCCACGTCTTACTTGGCCCAAGCACCGAAAGAAAGACGTGGATGCCCGCGCCGAGCGCGGGCATGACGAGCGGGAGACTTACGCCAGGGCTGTGCCCTTCTTTTCCGGGATCAGGAAATAGGTCACGACGATATCGATGACGTAAATCACTGCGAGCATCGCGATCGCGACCGCGAAGGAATAGCTCGCCGCGAGCGCGCCGACCACGAGCGGCCCGAAGCCGCCGATCCCGCGCCCCAGATTGAACAGCACGTTTTCCGCGGTCGCCCGCGCCTCCGTCGGATAAAGCTCCGCCAGCAGCGTGCCGTAGCCGCCCAGCATGCCATTGACGAAGATGCCCATGACCGCGCCGCCGATCAGCAGCGCGAGCGGACCGGTCAGTTGCGAGAACACGATCACCATGATCGCGGCGCCCGCCTGGAACGTGAGGAACGCGGGCCGGCGGCCCACCAGATCGGCGAAGAAGCCGAACACGAAAATGCCGAAACCCATGCCGAGGATGGTGACGGAGATCCACAGCGCCGACTGCAGCGGGTTGTAGCCGAAGCGGCTCGACAGATAGCTCGGCAGCCAGATCATCAGGCCGTAGTAGCCGAAGTTCTGCACCCCGCAGAGGACCAGCATGGCGAAGCTGATTTTCGTCGTCTCGGTGTCCTTGACGAGCAGCTGCAGAGGCACCGTGGCGCGCGGCTTCTTCGCGCGCTCCAGAAAGATTTTCGGCTCGCCGACGTACCAGCGCACGGCAAAAGCGACGAGGCCGGGGATCAGTCCAATCAGGAACATGCCGCGCCAGCCCACATGGGGCAGCAACAGCGGCGTGGTCAGCGCGGCGAGCAGGACGCCGGCCTGCCAGCCCAGGCCCACATAGGAGCAGGCGCGCGCCCGCTGGTTTGGCGGCCACGCCTCGGCGACCAGCGCCATACCGATGCCGAACTCGCCGCCCAGCCCGAGACCGGCGATGAAACGATAGATCACCAAGTCCCAATAGCCCTGCGCGAGCGCGCTGAGTCCGGTGAAGATCGCAAACAGCAGGATGGTCCAGGTGAGCACGCGCACGCGCCCGTAATAATCGCTCAATATTCCGAACCCGATGCCGCCGACCACCGCGCCCGCCAGCGTCCAGGTGGCGAGCCAGCCACGCTGGGGCAAGCTGAGGCCGAGCTCGGCGCCGATCGCCGCCAAAATGAACCCGAGGATGAGGAAGTCGTAGCCATCCATCGCGTAGCCGATGGTGGAGGCGGCGAGTGCCTTCTTTGCCGAAAGGTCGAGCGGCCCCGCCGCCGCGCCCGGCGCTTCCATCCGCTGCGGCATGACGCTCATGGACCCCCCCCTGCTCGTCGCCCGGCGCTGCGACTTTATCCAAACGCGGTTGCGCAGGAAATGGGCGGAGCTTCGATCGGCCTCATGCTGAGGCGGCGCGAAGCGCCGTCTCGAAGCGTGAGGCCGCCCCGCACTTCGAGACGCGCGGCGGGGCGCGGGATTGGCGCGGCCTTTGATCCTGATATTCTCCTGTACACTGGAGAGCCCGCAATGATTCCATTGCAGCGAGCTGGGTTCGTGAGGTGGTTCGCGCCCCCAGGCTTTCTTGCTGCCGCCATTTTGTCGCTAGCCGCGCTCGTTGCGGCAATTCCCACACCAGCGCAGCAATCCTCGCTCGCGGGCCAACTCCTCATCGCCGCACCCACCATGGGCGATCCGCGCTTCGTCCAAACCGTGATTCTGATGGTGCGGCACGATCACAGCGGCGCCATGGGCATCGTCGTCAACCGCCCGTTGGGAGAGCGTCCGCTCGCGGCGCTGCTCGAGGCGCTGGGTGAGAAAGATCCCGGTGCGCTCGGCGACGTGCCGATCTTTGCCGGCGGCCCGGTGCAACTTGAACTCGGTTTCGTCATCCACAGCGCTGAGTACCGGATCGACGGCACCCTTGATATTGACGGCCGTGTGGCCATGACTTCGCACCCGCAGATTCTGCGCGACATCGGCAACAAACAGGGCCCCAAGCGCAGCCTGATCGCCTTCGGCTACGCGGGCTGGGGGCCGGGCCAGCTCGAGAGCGAATTGGAAAAGCGTTTCTGGTTTACCGCGCCGGAAGACGCCAAGCTCGTGTTCGAAACGGACCGCGCGAAGGTATGGGACGACGCCGTCGCGCGGCGAACACAGGAGCTGTGAAGCGAATCAGGATAGTTGCGCGTTCGCGCGCCGTGACCGGCGGCTAACGCGCGCACTTCACGAGAGCACGCGCAGATTA
>Ga0306920_100006380_pt1 | contig 15377 bp, 15 predicted proteins | sample flu12Cox44000170_FD_204666 | JGI IMG/M metagenome (GOLD analysis project Ga0306920, IMG submission 204666) | Lab enrichment of tropical soil microbial communities from Luquillo Experimental Forest, Puerto Rico - flux4day.12C.oxic.44.000.170 (v2)... | ecosystem: Environmental > Terrestrial >... | reverse complement strand
TCATAGTTGCGGATGCGTTCGGCCAGCTTACGGGCTTCTTCGTAAGGCCATAAGTCCAGTCGCGGAGGAACTTGAGGGGCTGATGACATAGCTTGTATAATCGCCTTCTTCCGTCCGGCATTCTAACGGTGCACGATGCGCGCAGTACGCGCTTTCAGGCTCCGCTAGTCGCGGCCGCGCAACACCCTGGCGACCGCCTCATGCATCCACGGGTCTATCTGCAGGTCACGGATATGCTCAGATGCGATCCGCAGCTTTACGCTGCAATTGGCGCACACATGGGCGGTCTCGGCGTACCCGGCCGCATCTTCCACGGTGATTCTGAGCAGCCATTGGCTGATTGGCCGCCGGCATATTTGGCATTTATTTTCCATTGAACCCGTGGCGCAAACGCGGGATACTAAGCCTTCTGCGGATATGTGTGATTCTACATGATTGAAGAGCCTTTCGCCTCTGTGGTAGGGCACTTCCGTGATGAGATTACTCAAATCGAGGCCTGCGCCGTATGAACGACGGCGGCGGGTTTGTCTGTGAGCGTCCGGACCCGATTTTGCGTAAAACCGCTACGGTCCGAAATGTATGGATCACGCACTGACGAGACAAAAAATTAAGGAACTTCGAGCGCTTGTCACTGAAAGCGATCGTATTGCCGTCGTCTTGCAGGACGACCCCGACCCGGATGCGCTGTCGAGCGCAATTGCGCTGCGCGCCTTGCTCGGGCGCAACAAGCAAACCACGCCCATTTTTGCGTTCACCCCGGTAACACGGCCGGAAAATCTGACGATGGCGCACTTGCTGGAAATCGAGGTGGCGCCAGCCGATATGGAGGAATTGAGCGGCTACGACAAGATCGCGATGGTCGATGTGGAGCCCGCCTATTTCGGGCCCAAGCTGCCGCGCTCCGACATCGTTATCGATCATCACCCTGGTTACCAACTTGGCATCTCGCCCTTCGAAGACGTCCGCGTGGGTTATGGGGCGACCGCAACGATAATGACGGAGTACCTTGTTACAGCCGACGAGCGGATTAGCGAGCGTCTCGCTACCGCGCTACTTTATGGTATCCGCAGCGATACTCTGGGCTTGTCCAGGCGGGTCACCGAGAACGACATCCAGGCCTTCGTTCATCTCTATCCATTGGCGAATTACCACTTGCTCCGGCAGATTGACCGCCCGGAATTGCCGATTCAATTTGCCCGAATACTGTCACATGCGATGAGCCGCTTGGAAATCCGTGAGGGTTTGATCGCGATTTACCTCGGCGAGGTCGAGCGCGATGACTTGATTGTGCAGGTCGCGGATTTCTGTCTGCAATTCGAGGGCGTGCAATGGGTCGCGGTTGCCGGCAGGCTGGCTGCGAACCTGGTTATCGCCGTACGCAATCACGGCCTTGGACGCGCCAATGCTGGCGACCTTGTCAAACGGCTATTCAGTGATATCGGCAACGCAGGAGGCCATCGCAATATGGCGAAAGCGATAATTCCGATGCGCAAATGGTCGAAGCGCGAGCATGTCACGCGAAGAGGGGAGCTCGAGCGCCGTCTGCGTGACTTATTTACCCGGGGAATTCTTGGCGAAGCAGAGCTCGCAAATGGCCGTGTTCACAATGCCAGTTCGCGCAATGGCGCATGAGTCCAGTGGGTCTTTGCGATTCACCACTGGCATTCCGCGCGCAAGGACGTTTACCGGTGCGCCGCGAGCGTTTATCGTAAGATTCGTGGACGCGGCGGAAACCACTCTGGAAATCAAGAATCGGCTGGGACTTCATCTCCGAGCTGCATCAACCTTAGCGCAGGCGCTCCGGCAATTCAGCTCGGCCGTAACACTGTCCAACGGTGCGCAGGAGGTTAACGCACGCAGCGTCACCAGTCTAATGATGCTAGGAGCCGGCCAAGGTACCAAGCTCAAGGCCCGGGCCGAAGGCAGTGACGCTCAGGAAGTGCTCTCCGCCCTCAGATCGCTGTTCGAATCACGCTTCGGTGAGGAATAATTCTCGTAGACCCTTCCTTGCGGGAGCGCTCGCAAGTCGGTATCTCGTCAGTATCGAATAGTCTGTGAAAGCGCGGAAGGTTGCGCGACGAGCGCGCGCAAGCCTGCACAATTTTTTATTCGCAAGCGAACATCACGAGGAATCGCTCCAGTCGGCGCTTCCCCCTTTGCTGCCGGGCCGCCCTGGGGCGGCGCCGGGCTGGCGTTGGGGTTATTCCGACGCAAGCGAGCCGAATAAGCCGTGGCTTTCCCCGTCCGGCCCGGACGTGAAGTACAGCGTGCCCGGGTCGGAACCGAGAGCACCGCCGAAGGCCAACGCCCCAAAGCCCTTCGATCTCAATCATTTTATTTGAAGGATCGCGCAGCTGCCCGTCGAACTAGCCGCCGCTCTTGAATGCGTTGATTCTGCCGTCACCAAAGTAGCCGGCGAGCAAATCCGTGCTGAACCGGCCAAAATTGTACGGTGCAGCGGGGATGCCCCAAGGTGAATTGAGCTTTCCGCGCGAAGCGAAGCGCTCTATCCAATTACCATTTAGTGTCGAAAATGTCGACAAACCCATGGCCAGGGCCGCCACGTCGTCATGCTTAAACTGGTCCTGAAGCGCAAAGGTCACGAAGAGGTTTCCATTTATATTTGCGATCCCGAATGGTGCATAGCCCGCTGGTAAATTCGGGTCGCGAAGATTCCCGGCCAGCGACGCCGGTTTGAAGGTGCTGTCAAATACGTCCACAGTGCCCGCGCGGAAGTTGGTGGAGCGTAGAGAAACTCACCCGACGCATTATTTGCCCATCGCCAATCCTTTGTAGGCGCCGGAGGCGCTTCCGCCCTGCGAATTGTCGATAATTAACTGTGCTTGCTTGGGACTGATGTCGGGATTCCAGCCGGAGATTGTCCCGTCCTCGGCAGCGAAGATAAATGGCGCGATGTGAGTAGTCCCAGGTATAACGAACAGCACCTGGGTTGAGTTTCGCCACGATTCCCGTGGGCGACGAGTTGCTCGCTTTAGACCCCGGTGGTAGCGGGATCGTTGCCACTAGGGGAATGATGTCGCCGGCACCGTCATAAAGTGTGGCGAGTCCCGTGCCGTTATCGTTGATCCAGAACGGGTCGCCGGGGAAGAACGTATAGCCCGGGAAAGCGCCGAAGGTTACGCAGTCAGCGTCGTCTGTGGAATTTTTTTATCGAACCGAATACCGTGAGAGAAACCGCCGTCCACCGGATGTGGCTAGTGAGCGCGATGCGGAGCCGGCTCCAGAACGAAACTCGCCTCCGACTCCGTAAGCTCGTCGCGTCGACCTATTTCTGCACGACAAATTCGCCGTTCATGCCCTTGGCCTCATGTACTGCGCAGGTGTATCGATAGGCGCCCGGAACCGAGAATGTTTCGCTGAAGGTATCCCCCGGCTTGAGAAAACCTGAGTCGAACGGCTTAGCCCCAGGAGGATTAGAAACGTCGGTCTTCTTCAGCGCCGCTGCGGGGTCGGTCGTCATATGATGAAGCTGACTACCGGTGTTCTTCCATCCGACCGTATCGCCAACCTTTATAGTTATTCGCGTCGGCTCAAGACTAGCCGGCATGTCCATCATTTCGACAACGATCGCAGCCCTAGCCGCACGGGATTTGGCTACCGCTGTCGCAAGCAACGCGGCGGCAATAAGGCAAAAGAGGACAACTGTCGATTTCAATCTGTAAGCCGATGAGACTTATTCCTGCCCGCATATAATCTCCTTTATTTTTTTGCAGTGTTTGCTCGACGAACACTCAGTGCAGTTTGAGAAATTCCTTGATCGCGCGCATGTCTTTGGCTGGCATATTTGACAGGGTTTTCATGTGCATCGTAATCGCATCCCACTGTGCGGGGGAGAATTGCGAGCCTGGCCGTGCGTTGTGGCATTGGTTGCAGTAAATCGACCAGAGATGCGCGCCTTCGATTAACATGCGGCGTTGCTCAGGCGTCTTCGCTTCAGCCGCCACCTTCCGGACGCTTCCATTTGGCAAGATGAGGATAGCGATGATTATTGCTGCAACCAGTAGTATTCGAATACTCATTGTCAGAAGCCAAATCTCGAACGACATAATTCTTGTCACCGTTCCTGGCTTGAATGACCTAGAGCCCGCTAGACCGCTGTCGTCGAGATATTGGGACGCTGATAACCGAAGGCTACCGGCGGGCTTGAAAAATTTTGGAGTGAATGCGGACCGCGGATCCCCAGGCGCTGTTTGCTCTGCTCTGCATACGATTGCGTTAGAGCGACCGTCGAAGGGTGCCGCGGAGAAAACGTGAACTGCTGAGGCAAAAATATCGCTGACTAGTTAAATTACCGCTGATAAGAACGATCGCCGCCCCGTTCTATAGCGTGGCTGCGAGGACCAGATGTTCGAACTGGTCAAGCGGCATTGGCGCGGCAATCACACTGATGAAATTCCCGTAGCCGCCGACATTGATTAAGCAAAGACTAAAATCCCGGTAGCGATAGAAGAGGAAATGATGGTGCTCGTCACGGGCGGTCAATGGTGGTTTGAAGGCATCGGTCTGCCTGAATATACACATCACCCCGCCTTTGGTCCCGCGAAACCACGTATAGGTTGCCGGCGTCCCGTCGGGTAAAGGGTCCCAACGGCCTCCGACGAGCTTGAACCCTTCGGGACCAAAGTCCCACATATACGCGGGCATACCATGCTCGATGTAGGCGGTCAGCATCGTTTCCATAGAAGTGGAAGGGACGTTGGAATGAAAATCCACCAGCGCTTGCTCATAGCTCTCGATCGCAAGATCAAAATCGGGTATGCGCATGGCACGCGGACTGGCGCCATTGAGGACGAAAAGCAATCCGACGATTGAGGACCCGAGCGCTAGCGGAAACACGCTCTCAGCATTAAAGGCCCCCCATTTTCTTGTAGAGACTTCGGCGGCAACGCGCTGCTGCTGCCACCGAGCTATCCAATTTAGCCAAAAGCGGCCGGCCAACGCCGAAAGTGCGGTGAGGGCCACGAAGGTAAGCACCAACGCGACTGCCGAGATGGGCGGTCTAACTGGCTGACCTATAATCTGGCACAGCACCAGGGCGAAGCAAAAGGCCGCCAACCCCACTGCCCCGCCCGCTACTTCGGGCTGCATTGGAACTCCGCGGCGCACTGCCCAGAACAAGGATAGCCACGGCAGAGCGGCAAGACCGAACAAATTCAGTATCAAGATCGGAGCGGCTTCGACGAACGCATTGAAGGGTCGCCCCGCCGGTTGGAAAGCAAACGCCACCGCAACAAGTGTGATGGTGATCGCCAACTGCGGCCATGTCGGTCCGCGTCCGGGAATTGCGCTCTTCAGCGCCAGGGACGCCGTCGCGATACTGGCGGAAATGAATAGTCCCGCCGCGACCAATTGACCGGTATCGTGAAACAGTGTTTGCAGATTATCGAAGCCTCGGACCCATACAGCCAAACTGAGGATCGCCGCCTCCAATAAAATCCAGCAAACCAGTCTTGCGCCTGCAGCCCAGAGCCTCTTAACCGGATAGAAATCTCTGATCGCGCGATCGATCAGCGCTTCGTAGTCGATCTCATGCCCTGGTGACATGGGTTTAACGAAGTAACGACCTCTTCAAAGATTCATACGCTCGATGCACGCGAACCTTCATCGAGCCCACGCTGGTTCCTGTACGTCTTGCGGCCTCTGCCACCGAAAGGCCGGTCACCTTCGTCAAGCTAAGTGCTTCCATCTGCGTGGGCGAGAGCTGCCCAAGTGCCTCACGCATTTCCAGGTCTTGGCTCGTGCCTCCTTGGCAGCAAATCTCGGGCAGTTCGTCGACCAGTACTTGAAATCCCAGCCTCTGCCGCTCGCGGCGAAAATGCTCTCCGCTCACCTTGCGGACGATTGCAAAAAGCCATGGCTCAAACGGGCGCTCGGGTTCATAGGTATGCCGGGAGCGATACACGGCGATCATGGCCTCCTGGCAGATATCCTCAATTTCGGTATTATCCGACAGGCGCCGGCGCAAGAAGCGCGTAATGAGCGGACCGACATCTTTAAATAGAATGTGAAAAGCATCACGGTCCCCTCCTTGAGCCCGTTCCATGAGCCGTGCCCGGCTCAGGCCCTTCTGGTCGTCCAAAGCCACTACCCGATCAATTGCATGAAATTCTGATTAAAGTTACAACGCCGCAATCGCCCGGCGCTTCTCGTGAAGCCGGGCAGCTCTGCAACCGCGCTCTCGACGCAAACCACTGGGATTTCAGCAATCAGGATTCGCCGCTGCCGCGTCCTTTTTTCAGCGCGGCTCTGAGTGCGCTACAATGCCGGGAGCGAACCGCGTTGTCATGAAGAAGCATCCAACGATTCTCCTTAGTTTCGCCGCGTTTCTCTTCGCGGTCCTGTCTCATCCTCATATCGGCGCAGCGAGCTCGACTCCGCCAGCCGGGGCCAGCCTCGCACCCGGCACGACAATAACTCATCAGAACTGGCAGCGATACCGGCAGTTTATGTCCGAGGGTCTGATTGCGCTCTTTGAAGGCAAACGCTTCTGGCGTCTGCCCAAGGATCTACGGATAGAAGTTGGGCGAACTATTCCCATTCCACTGCCCAAGCGATATCTCGCGGACACTGCCGAATACTCGCAGCAAGTTAAGCTTGTCAGAACTTCTAGCGGTGGCTACGTTCCACTCGACTACGTCGCTCGCCTTCCTTTTCCGCATCCACTTGAAGGCGATCCAGAACTAAGAGGTGAGCGGATTTTCTGGAATGCATACTATCGTTACCAGCCCCGGGTCCAGTCGGCCCCTGGCTACTCGTATACCCTCGATCGCTACGGCAATATGACTCAAACCTCGGAAGTACGGGGGGTGGACTCACAGCTTGCCTATCTCAGCGACGATGATTATCCCCGTACGGTTCCTGACGGAGTGCCATACTATTTCGCACGATTCGAAGAGCAGCTGGCGCCGGAGCAGGGGAAGTATTCGACCATACTAGACTTAACGCCTAGCGATCCCACTCAGCTTGACGAGCTTTACGAGTATGTTCCCACTCTGCGCCGGTCATTGCGGCTCTCGCAAGCTGCGCGATGTGCATCGGTCTTCGGTAGCGACTACTTGATTGACGACGAAAACGGCGGCGTGCCGGGTCTGCCGCAATTGTTCCAAATAAATTATCTCGGCGAGAAGAAAATCCTAGCCCTGGAACATGCGGTCCCTGGCAGTTTTGACTCCCCCGCAACACCCACGCAGTTGGACGGGCACTACTATTATCCAGGAGCCGCAGGAATCATACCCTTCCCCAAGCCGACAATGGGCAAATGGGAGCTGCGGGACACGTACGTGCTTTCACTAAAGCGATTGCCCCAGTTCGCCAAAGGATACTGTTACAGCGAAAGGATAATGTACGTAGATAAAGGGAACTATTTCGGCGCGGGTCAGTTGGATTTGTACGCTGCGCCTGGAGCACTGTCAAAGACCCAATTGGTTTTCTTGTATCCGGCCCCCATTCCAGCATCTGACGGTGATGTGGCCGAACTACTGGCAGGACCATATACCGGGCTCTTGGTCAATTTTCGGGACAAGCACGCAACCGTTTCACCTTACATGCGCTCCTGTCTGGACGACGCCTGCGCAGCAGCCGGATACCTCGATCTCAGTCGTTATGCCAGCCCCGAGGGGTTGATGAAGATTATGCAGTGAACAATAGGTTGCACATCACTGATACTCGTTGATGGCCGCGCAAGATTCTCCATGCGACACCCGCCAAAGAGATGGCCGGCCCGCCTGTCGCTTCATGGCGATGGCTATCCTCGCCTGTATCCTCGCGAGCGCCTCCGGTGGTGTTGCAGAAGAGCCTAATACCGAGGCTCCGAGGCAGCACTGGTTAGGCGAGAGCCTTTGGTCTGGAAGCAGCGCGCCGTTAGTAGATGTCAGCCGGTCGTGGCGATGGCTGCGGGGCCTCTCGGTCAGCGGTTATGGGCAAATAACTTCAGCGATGTGGGCTAACTCCTCATCGCTGACTGAGTTTGGGCGGTCGGCCGGAGAGCATCACGGCGCGAATTCGCTCGCGGTAGAACGCAATCTGCTACAGTTAGATGCCAACTATTTTCTAGACGGCAACAATTCATGGTTCCTACGATTCTGGGGTGTATACGAACCTCCCTATCCGTGGGAAGCGCATAATATCGAGGGTCCCACGCTGCTCTACAACAGGAGCCAATCTGATTTTTACAACCGCTATGATATTCGCGATGCCTACTGGAAAAATACTACCGGCCTCCTGACATTGTTTCTGGGTCACCAAATTGTTACCTGGGGGGAATCCATCGCCTTTCGCGTCGGCGACGTTATCAATCCGCAGGATCTGAGCTGGAATTTCGGCTTCGCCAATCTGGAGCAATCGCGGTTGCCGATGTGGATCATGCATCCGATCGTGGGTTTGCATCGATTTGGACCGTTCAGCAGTAGCTTTGTTGAAGGCATCTGGAGCCCGCCGTGGCAGCCTTTGTACACGAGTGTCAACTATGCCGACCGCCGCTACGCCGGCCAATACAGTGTCGCCGGAACGGTTAACCTGCTCCCGCCGAGTGGCGGCAGATTCGATACTTATCCATACCCATTCACGAGCGCCGCTGATACCCCGGCAGGAGTGCAGGCCGCTTTCCCCCAAATCAAGCAACTCGCGGCGCCATTTCAGAGTTGGGCTCTGCCGCCGGACACCTGGGCGAATTCGGCCGAAGGCCTGAGGTTGCACACACTGGCTGAGAATACCGAGATAACCGCCCTCTATTGGCATAGTCATCAACTGAACCCGACCAGCTTTGTCGCGGGGACCCCCGAGTCGGCTCAGACGCTGCAGCTACGCTATCCACAGCTCAATGATCTTGGTCTGACGATGAACCGGCCAGTCTATATGGAGCCGGTGCTGCTCTCTGATGTTCCCCTTGTCCTAAGGAGCGAGGCAGTATGGCAGGATCGTACCCCCTTCAATACCGTCAGCTTGGCGCGCTCGAGTGCCGTCATCTACTCGAGCACTTTAAACACACTGATGGCGCTCGACCTCGATAACATGGCTGCGCCGTGGCTCACTAGCACGGGGACACTCACTAGCAATCTTGAATGGAATAACTACACTATCCTTAGCCCTAATAGAGACATGGCCTACGGTGGCTACGCAGAAAGGTGGCGCCATAATGAGGAGAACGTCCTGCTGAGTGCCAGCACAAGTTGGTGGTGGGGCGCAGTCGTGCCAACATTCACCAGCATTTATAATCCGGACGGCAACACTTGGGAGTTGTTTCCTAATGTGGTACTCACTCCGCCGTGGACGAACAAGTATTTTCTGAATTTGCAGTACATCGGGATCTTAAGCAATGACAAGTTCAGCGCTTACGCTGGCGGCATCTTCAAGGGCAAGAGCATCTTATTGATGCAGGTCCAATACAATTTCGACCTCGTTCACGGCCGGGACTGAGTCCACATAATAGATGGAAAGGCGGTATAATTTGGTGGCTGAGGCTCGCCTTCGCTGTAATAGTCAACTAGATGGACCCCGCTGACTAGGCATTAACGGCAATCGGAAAGAATAGAGAGAGGGACCGCACAATGGGGAAGCTCAACGGCAAAGTGGCAGTAATCACCGGCGCAGCGAGCGGCATCGGGCGCGCCACAGCGACTCTCTTCGCTGGCGAAGGCGCTGCAGTTGTGATCGCAGATCTGAACCTCGAAGGTGGCGAGGCGGCCGTGCGCGATTGCAGAGAGAAAGGCGGACGCGCGGTCTTCCACAAAACCGACGTTACCGCCGAGGCCGACGTCAAGGCGATGGTCACGCGCGCGGTTGAAGAATTCGGCGGACTCGACATCATCTATAACAACGCGGGGCTCGGAGGCGCACTAGGGCCGCTGGAGCAGATCACGGTCGAGAACTGGGACCGCTCAATCGCGGTGCTCCTGCGCGGCGTGTTCCTTGGGATGAAGTATGCGATTCCGGAGATGCGCAAGCGCGGCGGTGGCTCGATTATCTCGACTGCCTCGATCGCCGGACTGCGCGGCTACCCGGGTCTCCACCCTTACTGCGCTGCGAAGGCCGCGGTCGTGAACCTGACGCGCTCGGCTGCTGTCGAGCTGGGCAAGGATCGTATCCGCGTCAATTGCATCTGCCCGGGCGGGATCAATACGCCGATTTTTACTCGCACTCAGCCGAGCCTCGCGCCACTGGTCGAGGAGCGCCTGGCGCAGGCGCAGCCGATACCGCGGGCCGGACATCCGGAAGATATCGCAAAAATGGCGCTATTTCTTGCCAGCGATGATTCTGAATGGCTCTCCGGCCAAGCGATGGTGGTTGACGGAGCCGCAACCGCGGGCGGCACCGCAGGTCGTCAGCAGCTCGAGCAACAGGATCGGATTCTGCCGATACCAGCGTCAGGCTTCATGGGGCCATCATTCGAAGGTTGAAATGGTCTAGGGGAACCTCTTGAGGCCGTGAGGCCTTGCAAGAAGGTCGTAACAACGGTGGGAACAAGCACCGAGTGCAGCCAATGAAAGAGTCAGATAGCTAGTCTTGGCGCTTTTCGGCGCGCATCCGCTCATTAATCACCATCGCGCTCAGCGCGGCAGTATGCTTGACTGGATAGGTGGCCGGCTTGTCGAGATCTTTGTAACGTTGCTCCAACTTCGCCATCGACTCGAGCAGATACTCGCGCGATTCGAGGAGCGTTGACCTCTGCCCGATGCGGTAACCTTCATTGAACTGCCGCTCCAGCATCGGCAGAACTTCAGCCGCGGCCGGCCTGAATTCGCGTGCGACGGTGGTAGCGCCTTCATCAGCGAGACCAATTGCGTCGGCGTAAAAGCCTCCGTTCGTATTGAAAGCGCGGAACCATTGCTTGCGGCCGGGCAGGGTGAGCTTATTGATTGACGTCTTCAGACGCGGGACACCACGATATTCCGCCAACTTGTAGGCCAAGTCGAGTGAAGGAGCGTCGGCGCTCACCACCATTGCCGTCCCAACTCCGAAAGCGTCGATTGGCGCGCCGGCCCGGATCAGGTCGCGGATTCGATACTCGTCCAGATTGCCGCTAGCGAAAATCGAGACATCTTGCAGGCCGTTTTGGTCAAGGATACGGCGCGCCTTGACGCTGAGGTCGGCGAGGTCTCCACTATCGAGCCGTACGGCCTGCAATTTGAAACCCTTGTCACGCAGATCGCGAGCGACTACCGCCGCGTTTTCAACCCCTCGGAGGGTATCGTAAGTGTCAACCAGCACCGTGCTGAGTCGAGGAAAAAGCTCGACGAAATGTGCAAAGGCGTCGCGCTCGCGCTCGTGCGCCATAATATAGCTGTGCGCCATCGTGCCATAGAGCGGGATATGGTAGCGGCAGCCCGCCAGCACATTGGAGGTGCCAACAAAGCCGGTCAGGTAACAGGAGCGCGCCGCAACCAGGCTCGCATCGACGCCCTGGCTCCGCCGCAATCCGAAATCCACCAGCCGCCGGCCCCTGGCGGCAATAACCGAGCGGGCCGCCTTGCTCGCAATCAGTGTCGCGAGTCCAATCTGGTTCATCACCAGACTTTCGACGAGCTGCGCCTCAATCAGGGGGCCGTTAATTTCAAGAATCGGCTCTTCGGCAAAAAGGATGGTGCCCTCAGGCACTGCATCGATTTCGCAAGTAAAACGAAGATTGCCGAGGAATTGGAGGAACTCAACACTGAACAGTTTGAGCGCATCCAGCGAATCGAGCGCCGACTGGCTGAACTGGAAGTGTTCCAGCGCCTCGAGCAGCCGCTCCAGTCCGGCGGCCACCAAAAACCCCCGATGCGGCGGTAACCGCCGCACACTGAGAGTGAAACACGCCCGGTCGTTGAACCCCATCTGGAAGTAACTCGCCGCCATCGTCAGCTCGTAGAGGTCGGTGAGCAGTGACGTTTCGTCAGGTTCGAAGCGGAGATCAATCGGCATGGTCTTCAGCGCGGCGGCCCTCGCTGCAGCGAAATTCTTCCCGCGCCGGGAACGCGCGAGAATGAAGAACAGGACTCACGTCGTTCTTTTCTCTCATCCGCGAGGCGCCCTAAGATTAGCGTGGCGGCTGGGGCGGCTCCGGCGGTTGCGGCGGCGATGGTTGCGCTGCGGTCTCGTGAACGATGCGGGTTTCGGCAGGGCGTCCGTCACTGATCTTCTCGCTCATTTCGCGCAACCGCTGCGCCACCAGATAATTGATCGTCCCAGGCTGATCGAGTGTGCCAGCACGGACGCCGGTGAGAATTTCGATTCCCTGGTCGATTGTTTCGACCGGGTAAACATGGAACAGCCCATTCTCGACCGCCTGCACCGTCTCTGAGTCGAGCATTAAATTGCGCAGGTTGGTGCGCGGCAATAGCACGCCCTGACGGCCGGTAAGTCCCACCGTCTTGCACACACGGAAGAAACCCTCGATTTTCTCATTGGCCCCGCCGATCGCCTGCACATTACCGTATTGGTCGACCGAACCCGTCACCGCCAGGTCCTGGCGCAACGGTAGGCCGCTCAAGGCCGACAGCAGGCCATACAATTCCGTCGAGCTGGCGCTGTCGCCGTCGATCCCCGAATAAGATTGTTCGAAGCATACACTCGCCGACATCGTGACTGCCCGTTGCTGGCCGAAGCGTCCGCGCAAAAACCCGCTCAAGATCATGATGCCCTTGTCGTGGGTGGAGCCGGACAGCCTGGCCTCGCGCTCGATGTTAATCACCCCGGCCTGGCCGACTCCGGCACTGACGGTCACGCGCGACGGCCGCCCAAAAGCGTACCCGCCCACGTCGAGGACCGCTAGGCCATTGATCTGACCGACGCTGGTGCCGTCTAGATGCACCACCAGCGTGCCGTTAGCGATCAACCGCCTGATTTCCTCCTCAATGAAATTCAACCGCATCACTCGCTGCACCAGGGCACGATGGACATGCTCAGGCGTGGTGCGCGGCGCGCTATCGGCCTGCGCGAAATAAGCCGACTCACGCACCAGGTCGTCAATCGGTTCCAGTGAGCTGGCAACCCGGTCCCGATCGCCGGCCAGGCGCATACCGAACTCGACCACGCGCTTGATCGCGTCACCATCAAACGGCGCGAGATTCTCACGGCGAACCATCGCACCGACGCGCGCTGCATAGCGGCGCGCCGCCTCCCGATCGGCGTCGATTACGGGGCGAATCTCGGCCTTGACCTTAAACAGCTCCGCGAACTCAGAGTCATAGAAATACAACAGATTATAAAGATAGCGGCCACCCAGCACCGCAAGCTTCGCATGAACCTCGATTGGCTTCGGCTTAAGCCCGCTGACGCTGAAGAACGGAAAAGGCTCATAGGTTTCCGGCGTCATGCGGCCGGTCTTGAGCGTGCGTTTGAGGGTTTTCCATACGCCAGGCTCGACCACCGCGTCCTCCAGGTCGAAGACCAAAAAACCGCCGTGCGCACGCAAGAATGAGCCGGGGATGATCCGGGTGAAGTTGGTCGCCGAACGACCCATAGGATCGAGCCAGCGCTCGATGGTGCCGAACAGATTGCGATAGGTTGGCGCGTCCTCGCAAATCACTGGTGCCCCACGCCGGCCGGAATTGTCCACCAGCACGTTCACTTGGTACTCCCAGAAGCGACCCTCAGCGGCGTGAGGCGGAGCCGGAGTTCTCTCCGCCGTTGAGTCCTGACTTTCGCGAAAGTTCTCCAGGTGGCTCAGCATATGTTCGCCGACTTCGTCTAAGTAGGCCGACACCGCAGAGTTGCTAAAGAACTGTTTCAAGGCGGTTATCGCCGGCGTAATCAGGCGGGCGGCGAAAGAGCGTTCGATCGCGCGGATATCGGCCACCAGCTCTTGCATCAGCTCCTGCTGGCGCATCATGATGCTGGCAAGCTCGCCTTGGAGTTCGCTCTGCGCCTTGGCTAGGCGGTCGCGCTGCTCATCCGGCATCGCCTGCATTTCGCGCTGGAGCTCCTCGGGCGACTCCGGCACCTTACCCCTGATGAGCGGGATGAAAACGACTTGGCTGCTGGCGGTGCTCTGAAGTGCAAAGCCGCGCTCGCGGGCGCGCGTCTCAAAACTGCCAAACAATTCCTGCGCGCGCCGGTTATACTTCTCGCGAAGCGCCGCGCGTTCCTGATCGAAATCCTCTCGCCGGAAAGCCTTGGGCAATTGATCGAGTACGTAGTTTATCAATTCGTGCATGCGCGTGCGCAATTCGCTGCCCTGGCCAGACTTGAGATATAACGCGACCGGCGCTTCGGGGCTGCGAAAATTGTTGACGTAGACCCAGTCGCCCGGCGTTGGCGCCCGCGATGCCTGCTCCTCGAGCAGACGCAGAACGGTGCCGCGCTCCTGGCGCGTGCGCAGTCCGGTCACGAACACGTTATAACCGGGTGCGTCGATGCCGATTGCGAGCCGGATAGCTTCGAGCGCGCGCTCCTGGCCGAGCAATCCGTCACCATCAATCTCGGCGGAGGCCATGCGCAGCAATTCCTCCGAGGTCAGTGGGCAGGCGCCGCGGAGCTCGCCGGAGGCGAGTTCCGGATGCAATGGGGCAGGAGTAAAGCTGGCCGGTGAAGTTTCGGAGCCGTCGTGCTTGTCCTGATGATGGTCGGTTTGCTCAGTCATAGGAACCTACAAACGAGGGCTGACAGGCCTGCCCCACTAGTAGTGGTCCTAGCGCACTTCAATCTTACGCCCGCGGGCCTTAGGGGCGAGCACTTCGAGTATGCCCGCACCGAAACGGGCAGTTACGCGTTCGGTGTCGATGCGATGCGAAAAATCGAGAGCCTTCTCCTCGCCCTCCGCCGGCAGGCTCCGCACCACCAGCCGCCATTCGCTGACCTCGACCTCGAGCTGCTGCGGGTCGGCATCAGGCAGGGCCATTTTGATCTGATAATTTTCTTCATCTTCGACAACCTGCGCCTTGCCAAGATTGCGCACGTGCCCCGGCCTGCGCCAGCGCTTGATCAGGAGTTCCTCGAACATGTCATTGAAGGCTCGGTCGAACTCTTCTCCAATCATCGAAGCTGATTGCCATTTCGAAGCCACGGTCATAATTCTAACTTCTCAATACAGCCTCCGTACAGGGCTGCACGACTGGGTGTCATAAACATTGGAGATGTCCGGGTCATAAACATTTAAAGATGTCCGCTGGGTCGGCTAGAGCCGCTCGATGCACAATATCGAGCGGCAGGTGTGGCGGGAGGCGCGAGCCATGACGCGGCGGGAAGTGATCACCAAGCAGCTGACCTGGATCCAGGCGGCGGCAATTTTGGGGGTTACGCCGCGTCACCTGCTCCGGATTCGCTGGGGAGTTGAGCAGTGGGGACTCGAGGCGGTGATGGACCGCCGGGGCGGGCGGCCACGGCGCAAAAAGATCAAGGCGGGCACCATCGAGCTGCTGTGCCGGCTCAAGCGCGATGTC
>Ga0306920_100006379_pt1 | contig 15377 bp, 17 predicted proteins | sample flu12Cox44000170_FD_204666 | JGI IMG/M metagenome (GOLD analysis project Ga0306920, IMG submission 204666) | Lab enrichment of tropical soil microbial communities from Luquillo Experimental Forest, Puerto Rico - flux4day.12C.oxic.44.000.170 (v2)... | ecosystem: Environmental > Terrestrial >... | reverse complement strand
GCCTCGGAAGGTGGTGCGAAGCGTTGGCTCTATGCCGTGCTTAGCAGGCGGCCTCAGCCGGCTGTTGCCCGACAAGGTCAGACTGAGCGGCCCTGATGCGCCCCGCTTTTCCGCCACCAATCGCGATCGGCGGCGATGTCCTGCAACGTGAGCATGTATTAATCTGCCATCCCGCACGGTGTGGCAGAAACGAGTTACCCCGACCCGTTAAAGCACAGCTCAGATCTTAGTTAATTACGGGACGTGGAACAGGCTGGGCCACGCGCGCCTGCGGGCGGCGCTTATCGTTCGCTCGGCACGACCGATTTTTGTTATCAAGCGACTGCTTGACAAAGCCGGGTGTCAGTGTGACCTATCAGGTGCCGTAACCGATGTGGTTGCGATCAATTAACGTCCAACTGGGGGAGAAGGAGAACACTGCGATGCATAGGATCGGGATTTTGCTTTGGAGTTATAAATGGCGATTAAAGGCTTTGCCCACAAAGGGCTTGAGGAAGTCTTTTGCACCGGGCGTTCGCGACGAATTGGCACGGAGTATCATAAGCGACTGACGGTCATTCTCGACGCGATGGAAGGCGCGACCTGCGTCGCCGATTTGCAAGGCGCTTGTGGGTTTCACGCACTTGCCGGCGACAAGGCCGGAAGCTTCGCCATGCAGGTTAGCGGGAATTGGCGAGTGACCTTCCGCTTCGAGCATGGCGATAAGGGCAACATCCTCGATACTGACTTCGAGGACTATCATTGAAGGCTGAACCATGACGATCTGCAACCGGACGAGACGACCGACGCCGCCGGGTGGAATCCTTTCCGAATTGTATCTGGCGCCGCGCAATGTCTCGATCGCGAAATTCGCCGAGGCTGTCGGTGTCACGCGCAAGCATATGAGCGCGATCGTCAACGGCCGCGCCTCAATTACCGCAGAGACCGCGACGCGCATTGCTACGGTGCTCGGCACGACGGCGCAGTATTGGCTGAACCTACAGAACGCTGTCGATCTATACGATGCCGAGGCGAGGCTGCGCGAGGTCGAGCACCCGCCACGCCCGATGGCGGTCTTTGCCGCGGAAGCTGCCTAGACATGCCAACGGCGCGCGAGCGTACCCGGAAAATCTTCGTGACCTTTTTTGATGGTCAAAGGTGGCCATCCGGGCATTTTCGGCCCGGTAATTAATCGGGCTGGGCTGGGCCAGCCGCTGAAAGGAGGATCACAACGGTACAACGGTCAAAGCGTTTGTGGGCCGCTTAGATTAGGCTAGAGGGCACACCTAAAGTGGTGTTCGGCAGGATATGTGAAACACCAAAGAGCCCGGCCCGGCGCCGGGCTTTTTCTTGCCCGGCTGCTGACACAGCTCTGAGTTTTCGGGCGGCGTCACGAAAAACCTCAGAGCAGTGCGGCTAAAGTTCCTGTCGCAGCCAAAGGGGGGTAACGTAACCTAGAGGCGCAACATCCTGCGCAGCGCTATACTAGGACGGCTCTGTTGGATGCTTCATCCGCGCTATTGGTTGCAAGATCTGGAGGAAAGCATTGAACTTACGAAGCGTTTCTAATTTTTTCTTCCTCTATACCATCAGGATCGAAATGCATGACGTCATTCCGGATTTGCCTTACCTTATCGAGGTTGCCGATGAACAGTTTCCGATCAATACGCAGCCCTAGCTTCGACCAGGAGTCATTGCGTTCAAGTAGGCGAATATATTCACCAAAGGTTAAGTCAAATACGCTCAAAGTGCCTTTGCCCGTTCTTGCACCATCCTCGGGGTCGACCGCGCCTCACAGCTCTTGGGCAGTAAATCCCGCTTCTGAAATGAGCGCCCTAATCTGATTTTCAATTTCTGCCAAGAGAAGAAACGGCTCCGTCAGCGACCGAAACAGCATGCTGAGGCCGCTTGTCGTGACGATTCCGCAAATCCTGTCGGTCGGGTCTTTGATTAGAACGTGTTCATTCCTCACGATCTCATCAATTGCGTGGAGCAGCGAGTCGTCCAATTTCAAGACTCGTGGGTTCTCCATGCACTCACGTACTTCTTCACATCTTAGACCAAGGGCAAGCTGCCGTGTGCCGTTTGATCGCCAACTTACTATCCCTTTTACGCTCCGCTCTCCATTCATAACAGGTAATTGGGAGAAGTCGTTTTGTAACATAATGGTGATCGCCTCATTGATGCTTTGATTTGGTGAAACAGAAGTCGGAGTGACGTTGGCCGACCGCAGTCGGCTGATGCGAAAAGTTGCGTCGGTAAGCATCTTACGGGTAGAAATATTCTCCGATCCTGGGAAGGATATTACAGCGCCGTTCTGGCCCAATTCTGCCGGCCTATCCGCGGAAGCGCGCACGCTGAAATTTGCATCCCGGTTCTAGTCGTCTATGTCTATGTCGTCTAAGTTGTCTACGGGATCGGTGTCTTCGATAAGGGGTCCATATTGGCGGGCGCCACCGAGGTGAAATACAATGGGATTGTCGATGTATGCCTCAGCGAAATCGGGTTCAGTTCGAAGATTATTTTTTGCCAACGCTATACCAATAATATGTACTATATTGGCTCCGCGCCGCTTAGCTTCAAACCAACTTAATAACTCGCGGACCGTTACGGGCTCAGCGCTCTTTCCGTCCTTGAGGCTTGCCGAAATTCGTTCCAGCCTTTCCCACCCTTCGACGAGTTCGTTATCTTGGTCCGCGCTCACCGATGTTCTCCCGAAACTGCCCCAGATACAGGTAGCGGTCTCCGGCGAGAAGAGGAAGCCGCCCCGGGGCCTCCACTTTACCCCACCAGCCGCGCCTGAGAGCCGCCGCATCGCCTCTTGGGCGCTGACATGGCCCTGACAATTATCGGGAATTTATGGGAAATGCCCAAGGTTTCTGCGCTTGATGAGATGATCCGGGCCAATCGCGCCAACTGGGACGAGCGCGTCGGCGTCCATCGAGGAGGCAGAGCTGCCGTCCGTCAGGGGTAAGAGCGTGCTCCCATCTGCAGTGCCATTTGGGGCGGACAGCCTGACGCTGGCGCAACCCGGAGCGATCCGCGCAATCGAGGCGGCCCGCAACCTGGCGAACGAGTTGGGCTTAGCCGGTCAGGCGAGGTTTGTTCATGCGGGCGTCTACGATGCCGTGGAGGCGATCCCTGCGCCCCATGCCTTCGACTTGGTCTTCGTGACCTGGGGCGCGATCTGCCGGCTGCCGGACATCACTCAGTGGGCACAAATCGTCGCGGGGATGGCTGCGGCCGGGCGGATCGCTGTACCTCGCCGACGGCCACCCCGCCGCCTACGTGCTCGATGACGAGAACCGCTCGCCCGACGGTACGCCAGGCCTATTCGCGCCCTATTTTTCACGGGAGCCGATAATCGACGCGAACCCGGGCGATTATATCCGATGCCGACGCCCAGCTCACGAACGCAACCACCTACAACTGGATCCACCCGCTTGGCGAAGTCGCGACCAGCTTGATCGCTGCCGGGATGACGCTCGACTGGCTGCACGAGCACGATGCGGTGCCGTGGCGCATGTTCGGCATTCTCGTCAAAGACGACTCGGGCCTTTATCGCTGGCCCGACAAGCGGTGGCTGCCGCTGGCCTTCTCGATTTCTGCGAACCGCCGATGACCGGGGTTCAGGAAGCGAACTGCTCCTTGATGACGCGCTCTTCGAGATTGGCGTCGCGGTCGAACAGCAGTGTCATCTCGACCTCGCGGTTTTCCTTGATCTCCACCGTCAGGACGTCGCGCACTTCGGTGAAATCAGCAACCGCGCTCACCGGCCGTTTGTCGGTCTCGATCACCTCGATGCGCACGTGCGTCCTATGATGCAACAGCGCGCCGCGCCAGCGTCGCGGGCGAAAGGCGCTGATCGGCGTCAGCGCCAGAACCCCCGCACCGAGCGGGATGATCGGGCCGTGCGCCGATAGATTGTAGGCCGTACTGCCGACCGGGGTCGCCACAAGAATGCCATCCGCCATCAGTTCGTCGAGCCGCACCACCCCGTCGATGCTGAGCCGCAGCTTCGCCGCTTGCCGACTTTCGCGCAGCAGCGAAACCTCGTTGAACGCGAGAGCGCGATGAGTGCCGCCGCGCACATCCCGCGCCTTCATCTCGAGTGGATGCAGCACGACCGGCTGCGCGGCGGCGAGCCGATCGTAAAGCCCTTGCGGGCTATAGACGTTCATTAGAAAACCGACGCTGCCTCGATGCATGCCGTAGATCGGTACACCGTTCGACAGATGACGATGCAAGGTCTCCAGCATGAAACCATCGCCGCCGAGCGGCACGATGACCTCGGCGCGCTCGGGAGGGACGCATGGATAGATGCGGCATAATTCTTGGAGCGCCTCCTGCGCCGGTGCGGTTTCCGCTGCAACGACCGCAATCCGGCGTGCCGGAGTAGTCACCCGCCGGTCACGCTCATATGACGGGCGACCGCCGGCCGATTGTGGCGGCGGTCGATGATGAAGTCGTGCCCCTTGGGCTTACGGCTGATTGCCTCTCGGATCGCCGCTTCGAAGAGCTCGTCGCCCTCGGATTGGCGCAACGGAGTACGGAGATCTGCCGCATCCTCCTGGCCGAGGCACATATAAAGGGTTCCGGTGCAAGTGAGCCGGACCCGGTTGCAGCTCTCGCAGAAATTGTGGGTTAACGGCGTGATGAAGCCAAGGCGACGCCCCGTCTCGCGCACGGTCACATAGCGCGCGGGTCCGCCGGTTCGGTAGTCGGTCTCGTCGAGAGTCCAGCGCCGCTGCAATCGGACCCGCACCAGCGACAACGGCAGATATTGATCGACCCGGTTTTCGCCGCCGATATCGCCCATTGGCATCACCTCGATGAATACGAGGTCGAAGCCCTGCTCGCCAGCCCACGCCACGAGGTCATCGAACTCGTCTTCGTTGACGCCACGCAACGCAACCGTATTGATCTTGACAGCAAGGCCGGCGGCTTTCGCCGCCGCCAGGCCCTCGAGCACGACGTCGAGACGGCCGCGGCGCGTAATATCCGCGAATTTCGCCGGGTCGAGGGTATCCACCGACACGTTGATCCGGCGCACGCCGCAATCGCGCAACTCGCCGGCATAGCGCGCAAGCTGGCTGCCGTTGGTCGTCAGGGTCAGCTCGTCGAGCGCGCCGGCGCCGATATGCCGGCGAAGCGCGCGGAACAGCGTCATGATGTTGCGCCGCACGAGCGGCTCGCCGCCGGTGAGGCGGAGCTTTCTGACGCCGAGCCGGACGAAGGCGCTGCATACCCGGTCGAGCTCCTCAAGGGTGAGCAGTTCGGCTTTCGGCAGAAACGTCATCTCTTCCGCCATGCAATAGACGCAGCGGAAGTCGCAGCGATCGGTGACCGATACGCGCAGATAAGTGATGGTTCGTCCGAATGGGTCGATCATGCCTGTGCGTCCGCGCTCGCCCGCGCCCTGACTTGTCCCGTTAACATAGGAGCGCGAGGTGGAAATGTCGCCCCCGATCTCGTTACGGTTATGCCGCGCTACCGCGGCGGCTCCTCCGGGAACCAATCGCCCAGGACCTGCTCCTCGGTGTAGGAAGTGCGGCGGAGGACGTCCGCATCCACTTCATCGATCTCGGCGTGCTCGTCGAGATCGCCGACCGCAAGTTCGATCCCGCCTCTGGTTTCGTCTTCGATAAGGCGGCCGAGTTCCGGCTTCAAACTTGGATTATCCCTGATCCGTTTTTCAGCCTGCAACCGCGCAAGCCGGATCGTCCGCCGCCACCCGTTTCGCGGCTCCACGGATGGCGAATATTCCAGCTTAACCAGATGCTGAATGATCCGAGTAATATGACCGCGGAGCGCCGAGCGCTGCGAGATACCCAAACCTTCGATCTCCTCGGCGAGGTGCTCCCAATCCAGGAGCTCGTTCGAACCGTCCCGCGCGGCCGTCCGCAGCGCCTCGGCCTGTTGATGTGCCCAGGCGGCGAAGTCCTTCTCATACAGGGTTTTGAAATCCGTCATGACCGGCTCAATATGGCATCGGCCGCCTTGCAGCGGAAGCCGTCCCGGCCCATCATCGTAGCATGCAGGAATTTGCTGTCCGCCCTCAGCCTGAGGATCCGCGGCTGACCCGAAAGGTCACCGGCATCGACCACGACGGCCGGTCCGTCGAGACCGCCGTCGTCATGGAGCGGCCGCTGACCCTGTTTCTCAACGGGCGCGAGATCGTCACGATGATGACGATCGGTGACCATCCCGACTACCTCGCCGCCGGGTACCTGCTCAATCAGAACATGCTGCGCGCCGAGGACACCATCATTGGCATCGACTATGACGACGAGCTGGAAACGGTCGTCGTCCGCACCGATCACGAGACCGATTTCGAGGACAAGCTCAAAAAGAAGACGCTGACTTCCGGCTGCGCCCAGGGAACCGTCTTCGGCGATTTGATGGAGAGGTTCGAAGAGGTCCGGCTCGACGCCGATGCGGTGCTGCACACCTCCTGGCTCTACGCGCTGACCCGCAAGATCAACACAGTGCCGAGCCTTTATCTGGCGGCCGGCGCGATCCACGGCTGCGTGTTATGCGAGGAAGACCGGCCGTTGATCTATATGGAGGATGTCGGCCGGCACAACGCGATCGACAAGATCGCCGGCTACATGCACCTGCACCGTATCTCTACGGCCGGCAAGATCTTCTACACCACCGGGCGGCTGACCTCGGAGATGGTGATCAAGACCGTGCAGATGGGCATTCCGATCCTGATCTCGCGCTCCGGCTTTACCGCCTGGGGGGTCGATCTCGCCCGACAAGCGGGGCTGACCCTCATCGGCCGAGCCAAGGGAAAGCGCTTCGTGGCGCTCGCCGGGAGCAAGCGCATCGTTTTCGACGGCGATCTCCGGACCGTCGAGGACGAGCATCCGCGCCTGTCCCGAAAGGCCAGCATCGAGGAAGACGCGGCGTGAAGGTCATCGGCCTGCTGCTCGCAGGCGGACAGTCGCGGCGCATGGGGGGCGGCGACAAGAGCTTGCGGGTGCTCGACGGGGCATCGCTGCTCGAACGGGTGATTGAGCGGCTGCGGCCGCAAGTCGACGCACTCGTGCTCAATGCCAACGGCGACCCCGACCGCTTTGCTGAATTTGCTTTGCCCGTCGTGGCCGATAGCGTACCCGATTTTGCCGGGCCGCTTGCGGGAGTGCTGGCGGGGCTCGATTGGGCTGCAGCACACCGCCCCGACTCCACCTTCATCGCCAGCGTCGCGACGGATGCGCCGTTTCTGCCGGCCGATTTTGTTGCCCGTCTTACGGCAGCGCGCAAAGCCGCAGAGGCGGATTTGGCTTGCGCCTGCTCGGGCGGCCGCGCCCACCCCGTGTTTGGGCTCTGGCCGCTGCGGCTGCGCGAGGACCTACGCCGCGCGATTGTCGATGACGGCATTCGTAAGGTTGATGAATGGACGGCGCGCCATCGCCTCGTTACGGTCCCGTTCGCTGATCGCCCGATCGACCCGTTCTTCAACGCCAACCGTCTGGAGGATCTCGAAGCGGCCGCCAAGCTGCTGAAGTTCGCCAAGCGCTGATTACTGTGGCTCCCGATCTCTCGCGTGGACGGTTGGCTGACGCCCGGGGCTTACGAAGGAGGCTTTGCACCCTCGATCAGTTGATTTTGCGATGCCCCGACAAAGTGTAGAACGCTTCACGCCGAGTGCGACGATTATCAGCGCCGACGACCAGACTGCGTCGATTGACGGTGCCGACGCCGCCGAAGGCCCGCTGATCGAGATGCGTATTTTGGAGCTGCTCACCACCCGGCTGTGCCATGAGCTCAGCGGACCGGTCGCCGCGATCAACAACGGCATCGAGTTGCTCGATGAAGACCTGGAAGCAGGGACTCCACCCGGGCCGGGCTTTGTCCGAGATGCGGTTGCGTTGGTCAGCGACAGTGCGCATCGCGCCCGCAATCGGCTGCAATTCTACCGCTTCGCCTATGGCTTCAGCCGGCTCGGCGCGAGCACCGGCCCGGCCCCCCATGAACTTGCCGCCGCGCTGTTCTCAGCGAGAAGCATCGCCTTCGATTATGCCGAAAGCGCTCGCACGATGTCACCGCACTGGCAGAAGCTGGCCTGCAACCTGCTACCGGTCGGGGCCGATACTTTGCCCCGCGGCGGGCGGCTGGCGGTCAGCGCCAACCCGCTGACGATCGAAGCAGCCGGCGAAGCCGCCGCTCTGACGGCCGAAGCGCATGCGGCACTAATGCTCGCCCCGCCGGTCACCGAACTTACCGCCCGGACGGTCCAGCCCTACTTCACCGGCCTGCTTGCCAAAACATTGGGCTGCCGTCTGATAGCGACGGCGGAGCCGGGACGGGTTCGGCTGACTGCCATCGCGAACGGTATCTAGGCGACCGCCGTGCTGCGCCGGGCGGCGGCATCATCGGCGCCGGCGTTCGTGGGGGTCGGCATTACAACCGGATCGCGAAGCACGTAGCCGCGCCCCCATACCGTCTCGATATAATGGCTGCCGCCGGTCGCTTGAGCGAGCTTTTTGCGCAGCTTGCAGACGAAGACATCGATGATCTTGAGCTCGGGTTCGTCCATCCCGCCGTAGAGGTGGTTGAGGAACATCTCCTTCGTCAATGTCGTACCTTTGCGCAGGCTGAGCAGCTCGAGGATCCCGTACTCTTTGCCGGTCAGGTGAACCGGCTGACTGTCGACCGAAACAACGCGGGTGTCGAGATTGACGACGAGCTTACCGGTCCGGATCGTCGACTCCGAGTGACCCTTTGAACGGCGCACGATCGCCTGAATTCGCGCGATCAACTCGCGTCGGTCAAACGGCTTTGTCAGGAAGTCGTCGGCGCCGAAGCCCAGTCCCTTGATCTTGTGGTCGAGCTCGGCAAGACCGGAGAGGATCAGAATCGGCGTACGGACTCGCGCCGCGCGCAGCCGGCGCAACACTTCGTAACCGTCGATATCGGGCAACATCAAATCGAGAAGGATGATGTCGTAATCATAGATCTTGCCGATCTCCAGACCATCTTCGCCAAGGTCGGTCGTGTCGCAAATAAAGCTCTCCTTTTCCAGTATCATCTTGATACTGGTGGCGGTTGTTGCATCGTCCTCGACCAAAAGCACGCGCATGGGAACCTCCGGGTTCGGCCGGTCGCTCTGACCGGCGGGGCCTTGGTTAATCAGGATTACCAAAATTAGTTAACGAGAGCTTACCGTCAGCTCGATTGCATGGCACTCGATCAGGCGCTCGCGCAGCGGCGGGCGCCGAGCCCTGGTTTCGCCCTGCTCCGCGGAGACTGGGGCGTCACTCCGCGGTTTTGAATGGTATCCGCCGCGAGCATAACGGGACATCAATACGTCCTTCTCGCTGTTGGTGTCGCAAATACGACAAAAGATCGACCGTTCACAGCGGTAGAAGTGTGAACTCCATCACACCCATCACGAAAAATTTACGTCTCGATTACTCCTCTTAACCCGCACGCCGTCACTCCGGCGTCCGCCCGCCGTCCGACTGAGAACTAGCGCCGCAGGCTGAAGCGGATCGTCACCGACACTTCCATCCGCGGCTCGAGCATTCCCACCGGAAAGGGCGGCAAGGTCGCACCCGACATCATCTCCTCCACCGCATGGTCGAGATCAGTGTAGCCAGAACTCGAGGTTATGGCGTAGTCGAGCACCCGGCCGGTGCGGTCGATCAGAAAACGGAGCATGGCGTGTCCCTCTTCACCGCGCTCGCGCGCCGACTCGGGGTAGCGCTTGTGGCTCTCGAGCCAAGCGCTGAGCAGAGCGCGGTATCCGGCGACGGCCTGGGGTGAAGGAATGGGCGCCGGCACCGGGGTCGCGGTCGCAGCAGTCTGGGGTCGCGGGGCTGGCACCGATGCGGACTGCGGTGCCACCGGTTGAGCCGGTAGGGGCGGGGCATAAGCCTGGGTCGGCCGCGGCATCTCCTGACGCCGCGGCACCGGCTTCGGCGGCTTTTTTACCGCGAGTTTGTGAGGCGGCGGAGGCTCGCTCGCCGCGGGCGGCGCTTCGGGCGCTGGCGGGAGCGGTTCCGTTGTCGCTGTCGACGGCTGCGGTTGTGGTGGTTCCGGCGCTGGCTGAGGCTCGACCGACGTTGGAGGAGGCTCGGGTTCGACCGGCGGCGTCGCCACGGGAGCCGGCTCGGGTGCCGGTGGCGGCGCGAAGACCACCTCGATCCCGCCCTTGACGATCGGCTCCGGCACCGGAGGCGCCCGACTCATCAGAAGGATCAGCAGCGCCACACCGATCGCGTGGCCTATCACCGAGAAAGCCAGAGGAAGCTTAATTTCGCTCACTTGGAGGCGATCGCTTCAGCGACCAGCGAGACTTTCGAGAAACCGGCCCGGTTGACGATGCCGAGCGCCTCCATTAGCTGCGCATAACTGATCGTCCGGTCTCCCCGTATGTAGACGATCCGACTCGCATCCTCGGCAGCAAGGCCGGCGAGCCGCTGCTCTAGATCTTCGGGCGCGATGCGGTCGTTGCCGATAAACATCTCTCCTTCGCGGTCGAGGCTGATGACGACCGGTTTCTTCGGCTCAGTGAGCGTGGTCACCTGCGACTTTGGAAGATCGAGCGGCACGCTGACGGTCAGCAACGGGGCAGTGACCATGAAGATCACCAGGAGCACCAGCATGACGTCGACCATCGGTGTGACGTTTATCTCGGCCAGCGGCACGTAGCGATCCTCGCCGGCTTCGCCCGATGGAGGAAGCGAGAAGGCCATCGTTAGGCCTCCGCGCTGCCGCGGGCGAGCAGACCACCGGACCGCCCGATCAACCCTTGCATGCGGCCCGCGAAGCGGCCGAGATCGACGGTGATCTTGTTATAGGCGACGACCGCCGGGATCGCTGCAGCAAGGCCCATCGCGGTGGCGAAAAGGGCCTCGGCGATCCCCGGCGCCACCACCGCAAGGCTCGTGTTGTTCGCCGCTGCGATCCCGTCGAAGCTGCGCATAATGCCCCAGACTGTGCCGAAGAGCCCGATGAATGGCGCAGCGGAACCGAGCGTCGCCAGGAACGGTAAGCGCAACTCGAGGTGCCGCAGCTCGGCGTTCAAGGCGAGCCGCATCGCCCGCTCGATGCGCTCGCGCCGCTCGCCGACGGTTTCGGGCTGTGGCCGCGGCTCGGCCGCGCTCTCGCTGAGGCCCGCCAGCAGAACGAGACCCGCGGGATCGGCGGTCTTGCGGCGAACCTCGGTCGCTGCAAGATCTTGCGGCGCGCGGGCGGCTGCCGCGCGCGTCTCGTGTTCGCGGGCCGCGCGGCTCGCGGCTTTGAGGCGCCAGAGCTTGTCGATGATTACAGCCCAGCTCCACACCGAGCACGCGAGCAGCAGTACCAACACTCCCTTTACGACGGGGTCGGCGTTCATGAACAACTTGACGACATTGAGAGACGCGGCGGGGTCGTTCACGGTTGGCCTCTAAACTTCACGTGCTGAAACCAAGCTTGAAGCACGGAGAATGTGGCGGGGCCACGGCGCGAATGGGACAAGTTAGAACTACCGGGTCAGTTCGGCGAAGGACGTTTCGCGCCGCGAACCACTTTCGCAATATCGGCACTGGCCCTATCCTGCGGGTAGCGGATCGGAGAAACACGCTTATGAGACCTGCCCTGATCGCGATCGGATGTCTCGCATTCTTTGTCGCCGGCGGCCAATCGCATGCCGCCGGGGTCGACCTCGAGGTGACCCTCGCGGCCGATGTCTCTCGGAGCATCGATGACGGCGAATTCGATTTGCAGCGCAAGGGCTACGCCGCCGCGCTGAGCGATCCGCGCGTCTTGCAAGCTATTCGCGGGCGGCCGGGCGCTACGATCGGCGTTTGCTTTATCGAATGGTCGGGCGATGAGGACCAGCAGGTTGTCGTCGATTGGACCGAGATCAGAGACGAAGAGGATGCCGGCGGAATGGCCGCAGCGATCCTTGCCGCACCACGCTCGTTTATGGGGCGAACCTCGATCAGCGCCGCGATTGATTTCGCAATGGCGCATTTCGCCACTTCGAAATGGCAGGCGGCCCGCCGCATCATCGACATTTCCGGCGATGGGACGAACAATTCGGGCCGCCCTATCACCGAGGCGCGCGATGAAGCGATAGCCCGCGGGGTCACGATCAATGGATTGGCGATCATCAACGACAAGCCCAATCTGGGCTACTCCGCACACACCCAGCCGCCCGGCGGGTTGCCGCTCTACTACCAGCAGAACGTGGTCGGTGGACCAAACTCGTTTTTGCTCGTCGTCAAGGATTTCAATTCCTTCGCCGACGCGATGGCGCAAAAGCTCGTCAAGGAGATCGATGTCGCCGGCGCGACCGCCGAAAAGCGGGTGTCCTCGCTTCGTTGAGCGGCGGCGTCCCCACTGCACGCCTCGGTCAGTGAAACCTTAAATTCGCGGAATTATGTAACAGGCGCACCTGCGTTGCGCGAAGCTCCGTGGCCAGCGTTCCTGACAAGGAGTAACCTGGCGGGTCGATTATGGTTAACGAAGAAAGCGCGGCATGGACAACAACAGACGCGTGTGGGCAGCGGCGATATTCCCGATCGGCCATGCCGAAGTCTTTGGCGGTATGTGGGATAGCGACCAGCTGCATTGGACGCGAGCCGCCGCCATCGCGGAGATCGAGAACCATGTCGTCAAGATGGGTCTGTTACCGATGCAGTGGACCGGTGGCGCGGGAGATCTCATAATCGGTCGAACCCATTATCCCGGCAACGAACAGCGGGGCTTCGCGGCAATGGTCCGCAGCGTCCGCCTGCCCGAGGGGGAGCCGCCTTCAGATTAGCTGAAGGTGAGCGGCGCTCGCCGCTGTTTTTGCCCGCGCGGCGGCGATCGAACTCTAGGGTTTCTGCGGAAAATGACAAGTTCTTCGCTGATAATCCCGTGGAAGAACAGCAAGACCCCCGGCGCAGAACTGCCGGTCCGACGACCTACTGCAGCAGCCGCAGATTGTCTTGGCCGCTAGGTGATCGTGGCCCGGCCTCGTAAACTGGCTCGCAATGATAGGCCGTCGCGATTTGTTCCCACCAATCGAGCCTTATCGAGCCGGCACTCTGCGGCTCGACGCGCCGCACACGATGTATTGGGAGCAATCGGGAAATCCACGCGGCGTGCCGGCATTGTTTCTGCACGGCGGTCCGGGCGCCGGTGCCACCCCGGTTCACCGCCGCTTCTTCGACCCGGAATACTGGCGGATCGTGATCTTCGACCAGCGCGGCGCCGGCCGCTCGACGCCGCTCGGCGAGATCGTCGACAACTCGCCTGCCCATCTGGCCGCCGACATCGAGCGCCTGCGTGTCGCGCTCGGCATCGAACAATGGTTGGTGTTCGGCGGCTCTTGGGGCTCGACCCTGGCCTTGCATTATGCCGAAACCCACCCGGCCCGCTGCATCGGACTGGTTCTGCGCGGCATATTTCTTTGCCGGCGCGAGGAGGTCGAGTGGTTTCTCTATGGTTTGCGCCGGGTATTTCCCGAGGCCTGGCGCGCCTTCTCCGGCTTTCTCCCGGAAGCAGAGCGTCATGACATCCTCGGCGCCTATTACCGTCGCCTGCTCGACCCGGATCCGCGCGTGCACATGCCGGCGGCGCGGGCCTGGAGCACCTACGAGGGTGCGTGCTCGACATTGCTGCCCAACCCCGAGACGGTGGCGGCTTTTGGTGAGGATCGGCTCGCTTTGGGCCTAGCGCGAATCGAGGCGCATTTCTTCAGCCGGCATCTATTCACCGGCGACGGGGATCTGATCGCCCGGATAGGGCGAATCCGTCGATTGCCCGGAATTATTGTTCAGGGCCGCTACGACATGGTCTGCCCGATCTGCAGCGCCGACGAACTTGCTCGGGCTTGGCCCAGAGTAAAATATGTGATCGTTCCGGATGCCGGCCACTCCGCAATGGAGCCGGGCATTCGCGAGCAATTGGTGCTGGCGACCGAGCAAATGAAGCGGCTTTGAGCTTGTTCACCGAAAAGTTTCTCTTGTGCGGCACCGCTTGCGTTTTAGGATAGCGCCCGTTATCGCGACCGCCGCGCGGTCGACCGGGAGAGAATTTTGAGCGTGAGAGTCATACGCAGGTCGGGTGTGGTCCTCGTTTTAACGCTCGGCATCGCCGCAGTAAGTCCGGCGGTTGCGCAAATCACGTTGGGCTCGCAAATCACCATGGGCTCGCCTGACGATCCGCCGCGGGTCGCGCTCGGCGGCGGCGCGTTCGACGTGCTGCCCGATAGTAAGAAGCCGGGCGCCGGAGCCACTGGCTTGGCGTTGAGCGAATACCGCTTCGGCGATGTGTTATGGGTTGTGGCGCCGTTCATCGGCGTTATGGGCACGGGCAAAGGCGCCTTTTATGGTTATGGCGGCTTCGGCTTTGACATCAATTTCGCCGGGAAATGGGTGATTACTCCGACGGCGGCGGTTGGGTATTTCAGCCATGGCAGCGGCATAGACGTCGGGGCTCATTGCGAATTCCGGACCGGCGCGGAATTCGATTATCGTTTCGACAATCTGGTTCGCCTCGGGGCCGGATTTTATCACATGTCAAACGCTGGCATCGGCAAGCAAAACCCAGGGACGGAGCTGGCGATGGTCGTCCTCACGGTGCCGCTGCGCTGATTTCGCGTCTGTGTACCACCATCCTCCTCGCATTGCCGGCAGATGGGCGGGCCGGTTTCGAATGCCTTCGCCGACCGCGCCGCGACTGACGCCGATTACGCGCGCGGCGCTGTGGATGCTGCTCAGCGGCATCTGCTCGGTGATGATGAATGCGCTGATTCGCATCGCCGCCCACGCGATGCACCCGTTTGAGGTCGCTTTCTTTCGTTGTCTCTTCGGGCTCATGCTTCTGGCTCCGTGGGTCGTCCGCAGCGGTCCTGCTCTGTTGCGCAGCCGAAACAACGGCTTCTATCTGCTGCGGGCCGGCGTCGGGGTCGTGTCGATGGCGACCTGGTTCTATGGGATCACCGTGGTGCCGCTGGCAACGGCCACTGCCGTCAACTTCACCGCACCGCTGTTCGCCACCCTCGCCGCCGCTCTTGTGCTCCACGAAGATGTTAGGCTTCGTCGCTGGAGCGCGGTCCTGGTCGGCTTCCTCGGCGTGCTCGTCATCATGCGGCCGGGCAGCGAGCGGCTCGATGCCAACCTGTTGATCTTGCTGCTATCCGCAGCGACGGCGGCAATGAACAACATCACCGTCAAGTTCCTGGCGCGTAGTGAGCCTCCAAGCAGAATCGTGGCGTTGTTTATGATCTATCTCACGCCGCTGTCGCTGATCCCGGCGCTGTTACGACACGCCGGCGTTCTCGGGCGCGGGTGCCATTATGAGCCGGCTGACCGCGCGGCTACTGGACACGCCGGTGTTCTCCGGTGCCGCGGCGCTGGCGCCCGTCGAGAAGGCGCGCATCCCATCGGCGGCGATTTACTCGGCCGCCG
>Ga0306920_100006378_pt1 | contig 15378 bp, 7 predicted proteins | sample flu12Cox44000170_FD_204666 | JGI IMG/M metagenome (GOLD analysis project Ga0306920, IMG submission 204666) | Lab enrichment of tropical soil microbial communities from Luquillo Experimental Forest, Puerto Rico - flux4day.12C.oxic.44.000.170 (v2)... | ecosystem: Environmental > Terrestrial >... | reverse complement strand
CGTGGCCAGCACCATGTTTCGGCTCGAGTTTTTCTCGAGTGGCCAATGTGATCCCAGTGGATTCGGCCAGGGACAACATTTCCTCGGCTCGACCGTAGTGACCACCGATGGAAACTGCAGCGCGACATTTGGGCCGTTGACATTTCCGCTGACTACCGGCGACGATTGGCTGACTGCGACGGCGACGAGAGTTGATGGCGCCGGCAATCCGATTGAAACTTCTGAGTTCTCGCAGTGCGTAAACATCTCCGGCGCACCTACGCCAACACCAACAGCTACACCGACGTCCACGGCAAGTCCCACGGCTACATTCACTCCGACTCCAACGCCGACGGCTACTCACACGCCGACAGTCACACCGACCGCAACATTGACGCCCACAGCGACGGCGGCGTTTACTCCCACACCAACAGCAACAGCTACGAACACGCCCAGCCCGACACCAACGGCGACGGTAACACCAACCGCTACGGCCACACCCTCAGGCGGGTGTGTTCTAGGACAAGGGTACTGGAAAAATCATCCCAACCAATGGCCGGTATCTCAGTTGCAGCTTGGCAATGTGACTTACAACCAGCAGCAATTGCTTTCGATTCTAAATTCAGCCGTGCGTGGCAATGGTTTGGTGTCGTTGGCGTATCAGGAAATCGCTGCAAAACTAAATATCGCCAGCGGCGCGGACGGAAGCTGCGTCCAGCAAACTCTGGTCGCTGCGGATGCTTTGATCGGGAACCTGGTTATTCCGCCGGTAGGCAATGGGTCCTTGCGGCCGAGCTCGTACGAGCGCAATCTCGAGCAGTACAACCAGGGTTCATTATGCGCCCCGGCTTGTGAATTGCCCCCACAGCCAACGCCGAGTCTCTTTCCTTCGCCGCGAGCACGGCGGAGCCCAGCACCACGGCCATGAAAGGTGGGAAATCAAGCTACCCGGTGCAGCGTCTCAAGGAGTGACCGTCTTCGAGCCGTCACGTTTGAACTGCGACGGCTGCCGAGGCCGTCGTTCCTTGTTAATTCTCCCTTGGGGCTAGGGAAGCGAGGATTCTTTCAAAGCGAGGATCACCGCGCAGCGGATCCCAATATGGCATCAGTTTCAATTGGCCATAGCTAAGATCGCCCGGCTTGCGAGTGGCGATCGCCAATTGTTCACAAGCGAGATCTTTCTCGCCAGCCCAGGCCGCGATCATCGCCAAATACTTCACCATCGCGATGCCCAGGAGGGCATCTTTTTCGATCGGACAAAGTTCCACCGCGCGTCGGCCTTCGCGCACCGCTTCCTCTTTTCGCCCAAGACCGGCATCGATCAAACCAAGCATGCTGAGTGCGGGAGCATAGTTAGGTTGCGCTTGGACAGTTTTTTTCTGTTCAACCCGTGCAGCGGTAAACGCGGACCGCATTTTGGCATCGTCCCCGGCCATCCTGGCGATAACCCCTTCCATAAATGGACGATTGAATCTCACGTCGACGATCGGACCTAAGGAGGCTGAATTCTCACCCAAGGCAGTTAAAGCGTTTTTTGCGTCGGCGGAGTCGCGTTCAGCGAACGCGCAGAGAAGCCAATTGTCAGCGATACTGGACAGCGCAGCCGGGTTCTTCTCTCGAATGAATTCAGTTACTTCATGCAACGGTCGCGTGTCAGCTTTGGAATCGAGCTCCACGAACGCATGCGCCGATTTCGTGACTGGATCGTTCGGCTGGAAAGCCAATATGCGCTCGTACGTCGATTTCTCTTCAGCGTAGCGCCGAAGCTGTTCGTAGGTTAGTGCCAGCTGCTGAAGCGTTAGAACGTTGCGCGGATCGAGCTCAGTAGCGCGCTCGAGATCGCGTATGCATTCTTCCCAGTGACCCTGGCGCCGCTCGATGTAGCCTTTCAACGAGAATATCCAATCCTCGCCGGGCAGGCTTTGGCGGGCAATTTCCAACTCGCGTAACGCGCCGTCATAATCGAGGTAACCCCAATAAAGATTGCGGGCGCGCGCGAGATGGGTTTCTCCGGCGTCTGAACGAAGGCGAGCCGCTGACTGCAAAGCGGCTTCGGCTTGCGCCAAGTACGCTGGGTTGTGATCCAGAACACCGTAAATGTTGATCTCCGTGAAGGCGAGTTGGCAATATGCCTGGAAGAATTGTGGATCACGCGCCACCGCTTGCTTCAGCAGATCGACTGCTTGCAGCAAATCGGCTCGCCCATTAGCACCGGCGAACGCGGTTAGAAAAAGATTTTTGGCGTGAGAGTAGAGATTAAACGCAGTGAGATCGGTCGTAGGCGCCTGTTCAATGGCGCTCTTTTCACTTGGCGAAAGTTTTGCCTGGAGCTGATCGGCGATGGTTTTTGCGATTTCGCTCTGAATGGCGAAAACGTCGGCCAGATCGCGATCATAAGTCTGCGCCCAGAGATGCGCATCGGTGCGCGCATCGATCAGCTGCGCGTTTACTCGCACCCGGTTGCCAACACGCTGGACGCCGCCTTCCACGACATGCGCCACGCCTAGTTCAGTTCCGATTTGGCGCAGATTACGTTTCGCTCCGGTCTTGTACTGCATCACCGAGGTGCGGCTGATCACTTTCAAGTCAGCGACCCTGGCCAGATCGGTCAGAATTTCATCCTGCACGCCGTCGGTAAAAAACGCGTTCTCCGGATCGCTGCTTCGGTTTTCAAACGGCAGCACAGCGATGCTTTTCTCCGGAATTTGTGCCGGCGTCCCGAAATCTTTCGGGATACCAGGCGGGGCAACGAGTTCTTGGAAACGCGAATCATTTCGAAGCGGATCGAACATCGGATCGAGCCGAAGCAAAACAGGAGTAAATGGCGCTGCTGTATCCGTAATTGCAGGTATGGACAGCAGTTTCTGTAAAGCAGCGATGGCGCGGTCGGGCTCTCCCACGTGCGCCGCTACCCGGGCGAGAGTCTCGATCCCAGAGGGTCCGCTGATTGCATCTTTCTCGATCGGGTTCGCTGCGATCGCGCGTTCGGCGAAAGCGAATGCCGCAACCTTGTCACCAAGGCCCATGTTGGTCAGCGCGAGATCAGTAAGCACGTTAAAATTGTCTGGCTGGTCCTTCAGGAACGATTCCAGTTCGCTGCGTGCCTGTCGCCAGCTCTTCTGAGCAGCGACATGGTCGCCTGCGAGATCCTGTGCCCAGCCTAACCAATAGCGCAGGTCGCTGTTGAAATAACCCAACTCAGGATCAGGCTTCTTCAATACCTCTTCTAGCCGGGGGATGACTGTTGCAGGGCGGCGCTCCAGGATCGCCTGGTAAACTTGCGTTTCCAGGGTGCCGGCGTCGTCTGCGTTTGGATGCAGCGGAGCGAGAAGCGCTGCGGCTCGCGGTAGGTCGCCTTGCGCTTGTGCGATACCTGCCTTGAATGCAACGGTACGAACGTCGTCTGGTGTTATATTAAGAACCTGATCAAGCTTCCGCAGTGCTTCCGGGAAGCGGCGAAGTCTCATTAATGAAACCGCGTGTTGTGTGAGGAGGTTGGCATTGCGCGGGTCGAGCCGCTCGGCTTCGTTGAAGTACGTTTCGCTTCGCTCCCACTGGCCACGCCTTCGTGTAACATAGGCCAACGATTCCGGGATGCGGCTGTCATTGGGCAGAATCTGACGTGCCTGCTCAAAATAACGTATCGCTGTGTCATAATCCTTCAGGCAACCGTAGTGGTAATAGCCCGTAGCCATCAATGCCTCGCCGAGATCAGGACGGAGAGATAGCGCGGTTTCAGCGGCTTGCCGCGCCTCTTCACGAAGAGCGACCGTGGGTTGAAGGGTCTTCGTTAGGTAGCCGACCGAGTCCACCGACGAAAGCACTGCCCAGGCGAGAGCGAACTTTGGGTCTAACCGCACTGCTTCTCTGAGATATCTTTGTGCACCAAGGGAGTTGGCGGTTGTGTTGGCAGGTTTCAGAGAGTAAGCCAGACCGCGCAAATAAGCGTCGTAAGCCTCGGGATTGTCGGTTGGTTTGCCAGCTATAACTTGCTCCTCCTGACCAGTCAGTTTCGCCCCTAGCTGGTCTGCGATCGCTTTCGCCACCTCACTCTCAACGGAAAAGGGATCGGTAAGTTTGCGATCAAAGGTATCGGCCCAAACATGCGAGTCCGTGGCCGCTTTGATTAACTGCACATTCACCCGCACGGCATCACCGCTCTTTTGCACACTTCCTTCTACAATGAATGCCACCCCAAGTTGTTTCGCGATGTCGGGCACGTTTGCGGGCGCACTCTTGTACTGCCGGGTTGAGGTGCGCGAGATGACCTTTAAGTCACCGATTTTGGATAAGCGCGTCAAAATCTCGTCCTGAACACCTTCAGCGAAATAAGCGTTATCCGGATCGCGGCTGAGATTTTCAAACGGGAGCACCGCAATCGATTTCGCGGGCACACTCGTGCCGGGCTCCATCGCTTCTTCGACGATTTTTTTAAAGCGTGGATCACTCCGCAGCGGATCGAACATCGGATCGAGCCGAAGCAGAGCGGGAGTCAGTGGTGCGCCAGGACCAAGCGCCCCGGAATAAGGAATAGACAAAAGTCTCTGCAGAGCTGCGATCGCGCGATCGGATTCTCCGAGTTTTGCTGCCACGCGCGCGAGAATTTCAATTGTAGCAGGGCCACGTACGGCGTCTTTCTCGACAGGAAGCGCAGCTATGGCTCGCTCTGAGAAATCCAACGCAGAGGCCTTGTCACCAAGGCTCATCGCAGTCAGCGCAAGATCGCCAAGCAGGATATGATTTTCCGCTTGTTCTGTGAGGAAAGGCTCCAGTTCTCGACGTGCCTGTTGCCAGCTTTCGTTCGCGGCATTGTGATCACCGGCAACGTCCTGGGCCCAGCCCAGCCAAAATCTCAGTCCGCCTTTGTAAAAACCCAGTGCCGCGTCTGGGTTAGCTAATACCGTTTTTAGCTGTGAGATGATTGGGGCCGGGCGGCGCTCCAGGATCGCTTGATACGCTTGGGTTTCCAATGCGTTAGTGTCGTCCGCTGCAGGCTGTACCGAAGCGAGGAAAGCCGAAGCCCGCGACAGGTCGCCCTCGGCTTGCGCGATTGCCGCCTTCTCGACAATCGTGTCGACGTCGTCTGGAGTAATATTGAGGATCTGTTCAAGCTTCTGCAACGCTTCTGGGAAACGACGACGGTCCTTGTACGAAAGTGCGTGTTGAGTAAGCAGGGAAACGTTGCGTGGATCTAACCGCTCCGCTTCGTTAAAATACATTTCGCTCCGATCCCATTGCCCCTGCCTTCGCGTAACATAAGCGAGCGATTCCGGAATCCGGCTGCTATTTGGCAGGAATTGGCGCGCCTGATCGAAGTAACGCACCGCAGTGCCGTAATCCTTTAGGCAGGCGTAATGAAAGAAGCCCTTGGCCAATATGGCTTCGCCAAGGTTGGGCTGCAGGGTGAGAGCCGTTTCTGCCGCCTGCCGTGCCTCTTCGCGCAGGGCGTCCGTTGGTTGCAGAGTCACTGTGCCATACCCGCGCGCCTCCACGAATGACAGCAGCGCCCAGGCGAGGGCGAATTTCGGGTCTAACCGAACCGCTTCTCTGAGGTATTTCTGCGCGTTAAGAACATTGGCGGTTGAGTTGGCCGTTTTCAGGCTATAAGCCAGTCCACGCAGGTAGGCATCGTAAGCCTCGGGGCTATCAGTCGGTTTGGCAGCTATAACTTGCTCTTCCTGCCCAGTCAGTTTCGCCCCTAACTTGTCCGCGATCGCTTTGGCAACCTCGCTCTCAACCAACAAGACATCAGTCAGTTTGCGATCAAAGGTATCGGCCCAAACATGGGCATCGTTAGCTGCTTTGATTAACTGCACGTTCACACGTACGGAGTCGCCGCTCTTTTGCACACTTCCTTCCAAAATGTGGGCCACGCCAAGTTGCTTTGCGATGTCGGGCACGTTTGCTGGCACAGTCTTGTAATGCTGCGTTGACGTGCGCGAGATCACTTTCAAGTCGGCGATCTTTGATAACCGCGTCAAAATCTCGTCCTGGATGGCGTCGGCAAAGTACGCGTTGTCCGCATCGTGGCTTCGGTTTTCAAACGGCAGTACGGCGATGCTCTTTTCCGGGATATTTGCTGGAGTAGTTACTTCTGCGCTACCCGCGGAAGATGAGCTCGCCGTCCGCACATCAAGCCGCGAGCTGCGATAGCGCGTGAAAAACAAAGCCCCAATGCCAATAAGAACGATCGCTGATGCAGCAGCAGTCCACAGCCAGGCAGGCTGGATCTTCGGCGCAGACGCTGCCCGTTCCAACTTCCCCTTCAAAGACCGCAGGGCAGCGAGCATCTCCGCGATTGTCTGGTAACGCTCATCCCTGCTTTTGTGCAACGCTTTGTTCAATATCGATTGCAGTTCAGTCGGGACAGTAGGCGCCAGGCGGGATAGAGGAGGCGCTTCGGTTTTCAGGATAGAAGCAATGCAATCGTTCGGCGTTGGGCCGGAGAACGCCGGCGCCCCGCCTACCATTTCGTAAATGACCGCGCCCAAGCTCCAAATATCCGATCGTGCATCCGATCGCTGGCCGCGCGCCTGTTCGGGAGACATGTAACGCGGAGTCCCCACCAATAGGCCGGCGTGCGTGTGCTGCGTGTTCGTTATTGTTAGGTTCTGATCATCTAACGCCAATTTCTGTTCGGTGAGTTTGGCAAGACCGAAATCGAGGACCTTCACGTAACCGTCCGGCCTGATCATGATGTTTTCCGGTTTGATATCGCGATGCACTACGCCGGTTTCATGTGCGGCAGCCAGCGCGGAGGCCACTTGCACCGCAATCTCCAGCGCGTCTTGCACTCTCATTCTGCCGCGCGCCAGCGCTGCACGCAGCGTCACGCCTTCAATGAACTCGGTCGCAATGAAGTGGCGGTTTCCTTCCGTGCCGATTTCGTAGACCGTCAAAATGTTCGGATGATTTAGAGCGGAGGCAGTGCGTGCCTCGCTTTTGAAGCGGCTTAATTGAATGTTGTTCGCCGTCAGACGCTCTGGAAGAAACTTGAGCGCCACTTTGCGCCCGAGTCGCTCGTCTCGCGCCAGGTACACCTCGCCCATTCCACCGACACCAATGAGAGATTCGATCTGATAATGACCGATCGATTCACCGATTATCGCGCTTGTCCGGTCGTCGGTCAGAAGTTCCGGAACAACTTCGAAAGCCGGTGATTCGATAAAATTTTCTGCGCGCTCATAAGAAGCGATCAAAGATTCTACTTCGCGCCGCAATCCTTCATCGCCCTGACAAGCTGATTGAAGAAACGTCGTCCTTTCCTCAGGAGCACGTTCGGCTGCTAACTGAAAAAGCTCGTTGACCTGTTGCCAGCGCTCAGATGTCATTGGCTTCTTCCCCGCTCAACGCACGGTAAAGCCACGCCTTTGCCATCATCCATTCCCGCTCGACCATCCGCTGAGACAGTTGCAGAAATCCAGCTGTCTCTTCCACGGTTAAACCTCCAAAATAACGCAGCTCAACAATTTGAGTTTTGCGCGGATCCAGCGCCGCCAGTTTCTCCAACGCTTCGTCCAACGCCAGCAATTCTTCCGATCTGCGTTCAGTCACCAGCGCAGCATCATCCAACTCGACTTTGACCGCACCACCGCCGCGCTTCAGCGCGCGGCGTTCACGGGCATGATCAACCATGATGCGCCGCATGAGTTGTGCAGCCGCAGCGACAAAATGGGTGCGGTTTTGCCAATTGCGTTTCGGATCGTCAACCAGGTGGAGGTACGCCTCATTCAAAAGCGCCGTGGTTTGCAGGGTGTGCCCGATGGGCTCCCGACTCATGTAATGATGCGCGAGTCGATGCAATTCAGGCTGCACGAGTGGAATTAGTCTTTCGAGCGCGCTCTTGTCTCCGCCGCTCCAATCGGCGAGCAATCTAGTCACTTCTTGCTGTGAAGAAGGGGGAATCGTCATATGGCCTGCTTCGACGCGCGGAATGCTAGCACAGTCGAGCAACTTTTACAGCCGCGCGCTGTGCGAAGAAAAAACCTGGCGGGTTTTAACCGCGATTTCCGCTTTACCGGACAGAAACACTTGTGCAGGTGCAAAAAAAGGAGGCACTGGCCCAGATGTAACAACACAAAACCAAAACCCAAAGAAGGACACCAATGAACAGACAAATGAGAACATTTAACTCAAATACGTGCCGGATTCTGTTTGCAACCTGCTTGAGCGCATTATGCCTGGTCGCACCGAGTACTCAGGCAGCGACGATCACTGTCACCAACACCAATGATAGCGGCGCGGGTTCGCTACGTCAGGCGATCGCGGACGCAGTCAACGGAGACACGATCGATTTCGGAGTCACCGGCACCATTACCCTGACCACTGGGGAACTGCTAGTGAATAAGGGCATCAGCATCAACGGCCCTGGTTCGGATCACCTAACAGTTGATGGCAACCATGCCAGCGGCGTCTTCCAGGTCCAGCTCGACGGCGGGGGTGCTGCCACCATCGCCGGTCTAACTATTACGAATGGTAACGCCAACTGGGGTGGTGGCATTTTCAGCGAGTCCTCGATGCTGACCGTAAACAACTGTAATATCAGCGGCAACTCGGCCCCTGGTACCTTTGGACAGGGCGGCGGCATCTTCAACGACGTTGCCTTCAGTAACGGAATGCTGGAGATCCTCAACAGCACAATCAGTGGCAACTCAGCCGGCGACAACGGCGGCGGCATCTACAACTATGGCGGCTCCAATACCGCGACGCTGAAGGTCGTCAACAGCACACTCAGCGGCAACTCAGCCCACTTCTATGGCGGCGGCATCTACAACCTCAGTGCCTACGGCGGCAGCGCGCCAGCGGACGTTCTCAACAGCACCTTCAGCGGCAACACGGCCGGCCGCTTTGGCGGCGGCATCTACAACGATGTTTTCAACGGCGGCAGTTCGCCGTTGGCGGTCTTGCATAGCACCTTCAGCGACAACTCAGCTCAACAGGGGCCCAACGGCGGGATCGCCAACTTCTCCGGAACTCTGCAGCTCGGTAGCAGCATCCTTAACGCCAGCAGCATCTCCAATGGCAGCGGCACGATTACGTCGCTCGGTTACAATCTCAGCAGCGACAACGGCGGCGGTTTTCTCACTGCGACTGGCGACCAGATCAATACCACTGCGATGCTTGGGCCATTGCAGGATAACGGAGGTCCAACTTTCACCCATGCACTTCAGGCCGGCAGCCCGGCCATTGACGCTGGCGACCCAAACTTTGATCCAAATGCTTTCAATCCACCGATGCTCTACGATCAGCGCGGTTCAGGTTATGACCGTGTCGCGCATGGTCGCATCGATATCGGCGCATTCGAAATAGTTATGCCGGGTTATGCCGGACAGGTTCAGCCACCGATTAACGCTGACGGGTCGAGCACCTTTAACGTCAGGCGCGGGGTCGTCCCGGTGAGATTTAATCTGACCTTGAATGGTGTTGCAACCTGCGACCTGCCGCCGGCCACAATCGCTGTGACGCGAACGGCTGGGGGAGTGGTTGGCCAGGTCAACGAGTCCGATTACAGCGGCAACGCTGACACAGGCTCAAACTTCCGAATCGGTAGCTGCCAGTATGTCTATAACGTAAACGCGCGAGCACTTGGAGTTGGCACATATCGCGTTGACATACTGATCGATGGTCAGGTCGTAGGCAGTGCGACCTTCGGGTTGAACTGACATTATGCTTTGGCGATCAGTAACTGTAATGGCATTTACTTAAAGTTAGAGCGTTAAAGGTTTGAAGGCGCGGCGTCCGGTCAGTTCGGACGCCGTGTTATTTTTAAGTGGCGTAATCCCGCGCTCGGGGGCACACGGTTGAACCTGGCATCGTCAGGATTCGTAGCAAAGAATCCGCGCATGATTTCGCGTGTTTAGTGCGCCAGAAATCTTCCGGTCGGAGGCGATAAAAAACTTGGCGGGTTTTAACCACGATTTCCGCTTTACCCGACAGAAACACATGCGGGCCTGCCAAAAATAGAGCCGCGCAGATGTACAACATTAAAACCAACACATAAAGGAAAACGTCTATGAAACACACACGAATTCTGCCAGCAATGCTTCGCTCAGCGATGCAGGCGGGTCTTCTTCTGATCGCGTTGCTCGCTGCGGCGGCTGTTGCCTTGCCCAGTCTTCGCGGCGCGACAATTACAGTTGTAAACACGAGTGACAACGGCCCGGGTTCGCTGCGCCAGGCGCTTGCAGATGCAGTCGACGGCGACACCGTTAATTTCGATTCGTCGCTCAACGGACAGGCGATCACGCTTACCAGTGGCCAACTCCTGGTGAACAAAAGCATCACGATCACCGGCCCTGGCGCCGATCAATTGAGGCTGCTAAGGAGCACGACACTCGGCACGCCTGAGTTTCGAATTTTTTACATTAGTTCTGGCAACACTGTCACGATCTCAGGCCTGAGCATTTCAGGAGGGCACGTACCCAGCGATTTCGGTGGCGGGATTTACAACGATCAAAACAGCAATCTGACATTGAACAGCTGCGAGGTCAGCGGCAACGTCGGCGCCGCAGGCGCCGGAATCTTTAGCCGCAACGCGACGCTAACAATCAACGACAGCACGGTAGGACCCAACCTTGCCAGTTCCGATGGCGGTGGCATCTGCAACAGCGGCTCCCTTTCCGGCGGCGCGGCGACGCTCACAATCAACAACAGCAATGTGAGCAGTAACTGGTCCTCCAGCGGGTTCGGCGGCGGCATCTTCAACGGCGGTTTCTCTTCCGGCAGCGCGACACTGACAGTCACTAACAGCATTTTGATGGGCAATCGGGCCATCTTCGGCGGCAGCATCTATAACGACGGCGACTCCTCCGGCAACGCGGTACTGACAATCAGCAACAGCACCCTGAGCATCAACTCCGCCGACACCAATGGCGGCGGCATCTACAGCAACGGCATTTCCGGCAACGCGAGCCTGACCGTCAACAACTGCACCTTTAGCGGCAACTGGGCGCCCAACGGCAGCGGCATCATCAACGATGGCCGCAATCTCGGCGCCGCCACGCTTACCATCGGAAACACGATACTGAACGTCGGCCCTGCGGGCGCCGGCGCGACTCTCATCAATAACTCCGGCACGATTACCTCGCGGGGGTACAACTTGAGCAGCGACAATGCCAGCGCTTACCTCAATGCAACCGGTGACCAAAACAGCACTGATCCGATGCTTGGCCCGATACAGGATAACGGCGGCCCGACTCTCACCTATGGGCTGTTGACCGGGAGTCCGGCTATTGACGCCGGCGATCCGAACTTCACTCCGCCACCGGATTACGACCAACGCGGCCCTGGTTACCCGCGCGTATTGGGCAACCGTGTCGATATCGGCTCATTCGAGGCGCAGGCGACACCAGCGCCGACACCCAGTCCCACGCCTACGGCCACACCGCGGGGTCACCGGCAACCACATCCTCATCCCACTCCCCGCCGGTGATCGCTGTGCTGCCAGGCGATAGGCTATAGTTGTTAGGTTCTACACGGAGAAGCGAACGAGGCTTTTCAAAAAGCAGTGAGGTGGAGAGCAGTGACAGCGCTGCCGCGCTGTCACTGCGTCCGTACAGATAGCCCCATTAATTGCAAGAGATCCAGGATCGCATGGCGCGATGAAAAACCTGGCGGGTCTCAACCGCGATTTCCGGGAGGAGCTCGGGCGCGTCCGTTTTCTGGATGGTGAGATCCACGTAATCGCGATCTCGGTCACGTTTCAAAAAACCTGCGCAATCCTGGCGGTTTTTAACCGCGATTTCCGCTTTACCGGACAGAAACACATTTATGCGCTGGCAAAAAGAGAGCCGCGAAGATGTGGGAAAGCTAAAACCAAAACACAAAGGAAAACATCTATGAAACACACACGAATTTTTCTGATCGCGTTGCTTGGCGCGGCGGCCGTCGGTTTGCCCACCCTTCGTGGCGCGAGTATCACAGTTACTACCATAAACGACAACGGCCCGGGCTCGCTGCGCCAGGCGCTTGCAGATGCAGTCGACGGCGACACGATCAACTTCGCTTCTTCACTCAATGGACAGACCATCACGCTCGGCAGCGGCGAACTGCTCGTGAACAAAAGCGTTACCATCAACGGCCCGGGTGCCAACACGTTGACCGTGGATGCGAACCACGCCAGCCGCGTGTTTTACATTGCCTCAGGTAAAGACGTTACCATCTCCGGTCTGACGATCACCAATGGGTCTGCTCCGAACCCCTATTTTCGCGGCGGCGGCATCTATAATGATCACGCGACCCTTACAGTGAACAGCTGCACAATCAGCGGCAACTCGGCCTTTCCGGGCGTCGGCGGTGGCATCTTCAACCACCAGGGGACACTGACAGTAAGCGGCAGCACTTTGAGCGGCAACTCAACCTGGTACGGCGGAGCTATCAGTAACAACTGGTTGGGCGGGGGCAGCGCCACGGTGACGATCATCAACAGCACTCTTACCGGCAATTCGGCTATCTCCGCAGGTGGCGGCATCATCAACCAGGACGGCACCGTGACGTTGAGCAACAGCACAGTGAGCGGCAACTCCACCGAAAATGGGGGAGGCGGGATCGAAAACCACGCAACGCTTGTGATCAGCAACAGCACGTTCAGCGGTAACTCAGCCTCTTACGGCGGCGGCATCTTCAACGAGGGGACGCTAACGATTACCAACAGCACCGTCAGCGGCAACTCGGCCGGCGGCTACAGCAACATCTACGACGGGCGCGGTGGCGCCATCTGGAACAGGTGGACGCTCACGGTGACGAACAGCACTCTCAGCGGCAACTCGGCCCTGACAAACGGCGGCGGCATCTACAATAACGATGTCGCCGGCAACGCCATTCTGAAGATTGGAGACACGATTCTCAATGCCGGTTCGTCCGGCGGAAACATTTATAACGAAGCGGATGGCACAGTGACCTCGCTCGGATACAATTTGAGCAGCGATAATGGCGGCGGTTTTTTAACGGCCACTGGTGATCGGATCAACACCGACCCGAGGCTCGGTCCGTTGCAAAATAATGGCGGTCCGACCTTCACCCATATGCCGGCATCGAACAGCCCGGCAATCGACGCGGGTGATGCAACGCTGGGGATGGATCAGCGCGGCGCTGGCTTTCAGCGGGTAGCGAATGGACGGATTGATATTGGCGCGACCGAGGTCCAGGCGACACCAGCGCCGACACCTAAGCCTCACGGGCATCACTAAGACGCATTCGCTTACATAGCAGCAAAGTGGATCGCAGGGACAGCGCGCCGCGCTGGCCCTGCGTCTTGTACAGATAGCTCCATTGACTGCAAACGTCCAAGATCCAGGTGCAGGATAAAAACTTGGCGGGTTTCGACCGCCATTTCCGCTTTACCGGACAGAAACATGTTTGTGCGGCTCTCAGAGACGAGCACAGCACAGATTCGAACACTGAGAACCCAACAATTGAAAGGAAAACGTCTATGAAAAATCAAAAGATCATATTTACATCTGTTCTGCTTGGCCTTGCCTGCTTCGCTGCAGCGCCAATGGCACTGGCAAGGCCCGTGCCGACGCCCACCCCCACACCGACCCCTACACCGCGGTTCGGTGAAGACCGTGGAAATAACAATAGCGCGGCCGAGAACGTTGATGCGCTTAACATCAACACAACCGGCACGTACAATACAGCACACGGTTGGCACGCACTGTCGGCGAACACGACCGGTAGCAACAACACCGTCGATGGCAGTTCCGCGCTTTCTTCGAACATGACTGGATCGAGGAACACCGCAGTAGGCGCTTATTCGCTCCAGAACAACACAACGGGATCGTACAATACCGCCTTGGGTGATAGTGCCCTTTGGAGCAACACCACAGGTTTATATAATGTAGCCGTGGGTTTTAATGCCCTTGGAGATAATACAACTGGTGAAGGTAACAACGCCGTTGGCGAAGACGTACTCTCCGCTAATACAACGGGCGTGGAAAATACAGCGATGGGCGATGCCGCCCTCCAGAACAATATCACTGGCAGTGGTAATGTGGCTGTTGGCGCTGTAGCTCTCTTTTATACGACCGGCGCTTCTTACCAGCTCCAAGGCGCCAACACGGCAGTTGGCTACCGGGCGCTTGAATATACTGGTGCACCCTGGAACACCGGCTCGGGCGGTGACGGTAATACGGCACTGGGCGACAGAGCACTAAGGCTTAACGTAGATGGCAGCTTCAACTGTGCTTTCGGTCTGTTGGCGTTAAGTGCAGACAATGGAATAACCGAAGGCAGCGAAAATACGGCAATGGGCGATCATGCCGGTTACGGCCTGATGACGGGTGTCGGGAATGTCTATCTCGGTGAACACGAAATGGCACGGGATCCCAACGAGAATTATCACACCTACATACACAATATTAACACAACCTCGGTCAGCGGCGGTAGCGCGGACACTGTTACCATCGACTTAAATACCGGTTTACTTGGTCATCTCACCTCGTCGCGACGTCACAAGGAAGACATCAAATCGATGGACGATGCGAGTGAGACGCTCTACCGGCTCAAGCCTGTCACCTACCGTTATAAGAAGGAAATCGATCGAAACCAAGCCCTCGACTATGGCCTGATCGCTGAAGAGGTGGCCGAGGTAGACCCGAACCTGGCGATCCGCAACGCAAAGGGTGAAATCGAGACCGTCCGCTACAACGCGATAAACGTCATGCTGCTTAACGAATTCCTCAAAGAGCACAAGGCGTTTGTCGAAGAGCAGGAAAAGGTGAAGAAATTAGAAGCAGGATTCGCAGATCTCCTGGCGACAGTGAAAGAGCAAGCCGCGCAGATCGAAAAAGTGAATGCCCAGGTTCAGGTCCGCAAACCTGTACAAAGCTTAGCTCGGATTATCCAGTAAACGCCGGAGTTAAAGCGTTGCCGCGTTCAAACCCGCGGAATGAGACGGGAAACGGTTAAATAATGTGGCCGGGATCGTCGATCCCGGCCACAGCTTGTACAGCAGAACCGATCGATGCGCCTGGGGCTTTGTCGGTCACAAGCGGATCGGTTTTCTCTTCGGCACCGCGAGGCTGAAAAGCTGTTCCTAAAGAAATGAACATTAGGAAAGCGTTTTCGCAGATTCCCTCCGCTTCACCGCGGCGGACAAAAAACTTGGCGGGTTTTGGCCGCGGTTTCCGCTTTACCCAGCAGAAACACATTTGTGCGGCTGCCAAAAAAGACATGCCGCACGGACGTAGAAACCAAAAACCCAAAACCCAAGGAAAAATCTATGAAACCCAACCTCAACAGATTCGCGGCCATTTTGCTCTTCGCATGTGTGGCCATCACTTGCTCGCTCACGGTGTGGGCGACGACCCCCGGGCACGGCGCACCAATCCCTCTCAGCGGAGGCAATCAGCCGGCTGGCAATTTCTCAGCGTGTGTTGGGGATACCAGGGTCTTCATCCC
>Ga0306920_100006377_pt1 | contig 15381 bp, 14 predicted proteins | sample flu12Cox44000170_FD_204666 | JGI IMG/M metagenome (GOLD analysis project Ga0306920, IMG submission 204666) | Lab enrichment of tropical soil microbial communities from Luquillo Experimental Forest, Puerto Rico - flux4day.12C.oxic.44.000.170 (v2)... | ecosystem: Environmental > Terrestrial >... | reverse complement strand
GTCGCCGGTATAGCCGGTGCGGGAAATGTCCACGGGAACGCCGGCGATGTTTCCGCGGGTGACGCGGAAGTACTTTAGGTTATCGACGGCAGCGTCGGCCACCGCGCGCAGCGCGCGGCCGGACATGGGCCCCTGGAGCGCGAGCGCGGCTATGCGTTCCGAAATATCTTCAATCTTCACGTCGAGCGCCAGCGCGTTTTGCTGGAACCAGCGCAGGCTGGGATCCGCCGCGGTCCAGCGATACTCGTTTTCGCCGAGGCGCGTGATGGTGCCGTCGTCGATGACTTTTCCTTCCGGATCACACCAGCAGCAATAAATGACCTGATCGATGGCGACTCGGCTGATATCCCGTGCGATGACGCGGTTGACGAACTTCGTAGCGTCGCGGCCGGTGACACGGTACTTGAAGAGCGGAGAGATGTCGATGAGCGCGACGGAGTTGCGGATCGCGTTGTATTCGTGCTCATGGGTCATCTCATAAACGCTGACGGTGTAGTAGCCCGACCATTCGCGATAACTCAGGCTTTCGCACAGCGCCAAGGTGCGTTCATGAAAGGCAGTTCCGACCGGCACGATTCCCTCGCTGTAATGCCGCAGAAATAGGTTGCGAGAACGATGAATTATAGAGGCGTGGGAGTTTGCTCGCAAGGCGGACAAGCCAAGCGAACCAAGCGGAGAATGGATGGCGTCTCAAGACCCGACCGCCGCACCAACAGGCCTTTTTAGTGAATCCTGTCCCTGCGGAGAGTGTCCGAGCCCGGGGGCTTATTCGTTCGACCGAGCCAAACGCAGGTTCCCTGCCAGCTGGTAGTCTCTCGAATCCCGGGCGTCCGAGGTGGCGAGCCGTGCGAGTACTCATTTCCCGGCTGTTTTCCAAAATCAACCGGCCTCCAGTCCCTGAACGGCAACCACCGTCTGCCGGACATCCCAGAGAGGTCACGAGTCTGTACCGCGCAGGGTGCCTCAGTGCCGGCCCCCGTCGGAATTAGCATTCTTGATTCTGTACGCTTTGAATATCGCCTGGGTTTCCAGTATAAAGACAGGACGTGACCGGTCATGTCCGATAAACCTCCAGCGGATCGCTTCAAGGCGGACATGCCGCAAATCCCAGGCGTCTCCTCGCCGGGCACCCAACCGGCTTCCCGCGATTCTTCCCTGAGACTCGGAATCGGGCTCATCGCCGTGCTTCTCGTTGTTTTCCTCGGAGCGCGCTGGGCGCTTCATCCCAGGCACGAACCTAGCCTCGCTGATAAGCCGCAAAGCGAAGTTTCCGCGCCGGCTCCGGACCCAAGCACCCTGATGCCGCACGCCACCGAAGCCTCGCCCGGCATCGCCAAGATCGAAGAAATGGCCAAGCCCTGGTCTTCCAAACAGTTTTTTATTCGCAATGAACTGAGCGGCGAAGACATTCCTGCAATGTTGATCCGCCTGCCGACCGATTCCGCATCGCAGGCCAGCGGCTACTGGGCTTTTTCGGTGAGTTCACCGTATGGAGACTGCCGACTCGAGTATGTCACCGACGTGACTAAACTAAAAACGGACTACGGCTTCAGCGCCGCGAAACATCCCATGGTTGGCAATCCCTGTAGCGGCACGCTTTTCGATCCGCTCAAGATGACGAATCTTCCGGGAAACTTCTTTGTGCGTGGAGCGATCGTGCAGGGTTCCGACTTGCGCCCGCCTCTTGGCGTCGAGATCCGCGTTCGCGGCAGAGATATCCTCGCCGTCCGTACCGAGTAACTCTTAATCTTGGTTTGAGCTTGGTTTTGTGTCCGTGTTTGGTAGGCTTATTTCTGTCTTGAAGCTTTGCATTCTCTAGTTTCCAGCGGTGCAGCGCCGAACTTCCTCGCCCATCTTTCCGATAAGCATCAGCGTCACCATCTTTTGGTCCGCCCACCAGGACCACAACGGATGTTCGAATGTGGCTGGCCGGTTGTGCTCCACAAAGAAGTGGGAGATCCACGCGAGCGCATACGAAACAACGAGCGCCAGCGCAATCCACCACCAGCGCTGTAGCGCCACCGCAGCAACCAGCAGCGCCCACCCACCGAGCGTCCCCGCGAGGTGAATCGCCCGTGTGCCTGGCCGGCTGTGCGCGCGCACATACTCGGGCCAAAAACTCGCGAAATTGTCCTGTGAATTCATGGTGCGGGAGATTACCACAATTCTGGATTTGCAACCCTTCAGATGCATCTAGCTTTGTCTTGACCCGGAGGCATCGACTCTTGTGTAGACGGCACGCCATCGGTGATCTTCACGAGCGGTTGCGCCCTTGGAGATTCAAGTAAGCGGGCCGAGTCCGGGGCTTTTTGAGTTCGGGTCTCTCCGCATACTTGAATCTAAATTACATAAAACCTCCAGAAGTATCGAAGCTTGATTTTTTTCGCGCTCAAATTGGTATGTAAGACATAGAAAATTCGAACGTTAACCTCAGCCGTCAATGGCGCTTGACCTGCAGTTTGTGTGCGCGGCCTAAAGCTGGATCGTCGCCTTTAGGCGATTTTGGTGTGAAGGCTTCAGAGCTGTAACGGGTTGTGGTGAGTGGTTTCATTTCAAGTGGTTTCATTCAAATGGAGGAAGCAATGAATCGTGAGGGGAGAAACGCGGCCGGGGCTTGTCGATACGCGGCCCATCGCCTAAGGGGTGCTATGCTCGCGCTGTTGGCCATGGCCACAGCGCTGTTTTTTCCTGTATTCGCGTTTGCTCAGGGAACCACCGGTACGCTCCGGGGACAGGTGCTAGACCCAACGGGCAGCGCAGTGGCAAACGCCCAGGTCACCGCCACCAACAAAGAAACGGGAGTTTCTACGAAGAGCGTCACGACCTCCGCAGGAACTTACAGTTTCCCGAGTCTCTTGCCGGGCAAATACTCGGTGATCGTAGAGGTGTCCGGATTCAAGAAATACGTCAAGAATGATGTCACAGTGATAGCGGACCAGGACAACGTGGCGGACGCGCAGCTCGAACTGGGGGTAGCCACGGAAATCGTTGAAGTCAGCGCTGGAGCCGTCCAGGTTCAAACGACGTCTTCTTCATTAGCCAATGAGTTTAATGCCGACGATGTCTCGAATCTTCCACAGGCTGCGGGCACGCTGAACGGGAGCCCCCTGAACTTGGCTGTGCTTGCTCCGAACGTTGTTGCGCAGCCGGGAGGAGTGACCGGGGTTGGCGGATCGGTGGGGGGAACTCGCCCTCGGGAAAACAACTTCGTGATCGACGGCGTGGACGACAACAATTTGGGCGTAACTGGACCCAATTCGACGGTAATTCCCGACGCAGTTGCTGAATTCAATCTGCAGACGAATCAATTCAGCGCCGAGTATGGCCATTCGTCTGGCGGTCAGTTTACGCTTGTCACAAAGACGGGCACCAACAATTGGCATGGATCAGGGGAGTGGTATAACCAGAACAAGAACTACAACTCCGTGGATCAATTGACCAAGCAAGCCATCACCGGCGGGACAATTGCGGGTCAGCCGGACTACGATAACAACCGTTTTGGCGGCACCGTCGGCGGCCCTATCCTTAAAGACAAGCTTTTCGTGTTTGGTGCCTATGAATACACTACGCTGCATGGCGCAGGAAGTCCTACGCCACTTTTGGCACCGACGGCAAGCGGTTTGGCCGCGCTCAAGTCGATGGCAGCAAACTCAGCGGTCACGAATGTTTTAAACAACTTCCCAGTCGCTCCCCAAAATGACGCCGGCACGGTCACGGTTAACGGTACGGCGGTTCCCATTGGTAACCTGACGATAATCAGCCCTGTTTTTCAGAGAGAGCATGACGCCCAGGTAAACGCGGACTATACCAGGGGGAAACATCAATTTGGCGCCCGATTTACGTTCAACCAGGAAAAATTCATTCTTCCAGTGAACTCGACACAGGCTGTGTTTAACCAGGACGAGCCGGTTCACAATCGCAAGATCGCGCTCACAGATACTTGGAGCATTAACAGCCATTGGGTCAATGATTTGCGATTGCAGTATTCCTTTTACTTCTTAGGCCTTTTGAATTCCTGCACGGTGTGTCCGGGAGACGTCACGCTGGAGGATATGGGAGCTAACACGATCGGTCCTTCAGACATTCAGCACCAGCAGCAAAATACCTACCAACTCGTGGACAATGTTTCCTGGTCGGTTGGCAAACATACTTTCAAGTTCGGTGGACAGTACACGCATTTCATTTATCCGCAGTTCTTTTTGCCGCGAAGCAACGGTGACAACTGGTACAAAACTACGCAGGAGTTCATCAACGACCTTGTTCCGGGGGATGCAGGGAGAACACTCCGCGGCGCGGGCTCAGGCAGTTTTTTGGGTACGCAAACGCTGTTTGCCGGATACGCTCAGGATGATTTCAAGTTCAACCCGCGTCTGACCTTGAACCTCGGCCTGCGGTATGAGTATTGGACAAACCCCGTAGGTTCGAACGCCCAGGCGCTGAATGCCATTTCGAGCGTCCCCGGAGTGATTACCTTTGGCGAGCCGAAGACGGACAAAAACAACGTTGGCCCACGCGTCGGGTTCGCCTATGATCCCCAAGGAAAAGGCAAGACTTCCGTCCGGGGAGGCTTTGGAATCTCCTACGGATGGAAATTCCAGAACTTCTCCTCCATTACGCTGCCTCCGCAATTGCAAAGTGAAATGGATGAGACTTCGGCCTGCTCACTGTCGAACAAGCCGGCTTGGTGCGCGAACGGCGGCAGGGCGTTCTTGCAGAACGGTGGTCTCCCGGCAACGTATATCGCCCCTGCGGACCAGGCGAGCGCACGCGCACTGACAACCGCGTACATCGACGATACAGTCATGCCCAAGATTTTGACTTGGAGCCTCGGCGTTCAACATGAGCTGTACCGCAATGCGACCCTCGAGGCCCGCTATATCGGCACTCGTGGATTGGAGTTGCCGGTGCAGTTCAGGCGCAACAGGCAAAGTGGGTTCGACGCCGGGCTCGCACCTCTCCCCGAATATTTCAGGAAGCAAGACGTTCCAGCAGTCGCATCCGCCAGCGTTCCTACACGGGCTCCGTGGGACGCTTTCAACAGCAATATCTACGCACAATATGGCTTCTTGGCAAACGTAACCTCGGATCCGCCGCTGGGAGGCAGCAGATATCACGCTGGCTCCCTGGACTTCACGCAGCGGTCTCGGTTTGGATTGACCCTGAATGCCAACTATACGTATTCCATAACACAAGACAATTCCACCAACGAATTCTTCACGAGTCTGCTCAACCCGCGGCGAGCGCAAGACACGAATCGGCTTGCGGATGATTGGGCCTATTCCGACCTGCACGTGCGCAACAAGGGATCGCTGGCCTGGGGCTATGACGTTCCCAAGGCGAGGACCGAGAACGGCTTCCTCAAGGCGTTATTCAACGGGTACCAATTGGGATCCGTCTTCTTGGCGCAAACGGGGCAGCCAGTGACTCTGCAATCCCTTAATGATGCCAATCGCAACGGTGACAGTGCTGGTGATCGCGTCATGTTCAATCGGTTTGGCACGAGCCTGGCGGGTGGCACCACGTCTCTAGTTGATGTCTGCGCTCCGGCAGGCGGTGGAAGTACTCACACCGGCACCTGCGCTGTGGGGGAAAATATCGTCGGCTACTTGGCCGTAGATACGAACACGGGCGGAGACACGACGGCAAAATATGTCGTCGCCGGCCGCGGCGTGCGAACCACTGTCGGTAGAAACAGCTGGTTCACACCGGGCTTTGCCGTCCTGAACTTGTCGGTTGGCAAGAGAACTTACTTCGCAGAGGGAAAGTACTTGCTGGTTAAAGCGGATGTCTTCAACATCCTGAACCATCCCAACTTCGCCCTTAGCAACGGCAACATCTTCAGTACAGCGGGAGTTACAACGGCAACCACGACGCAAGGATACGCATTGCCGATTGATCCTAACTTCTTGAGGCCCGACGCGTTTTTCAGCGGTGGAATCCGGTCGATGACGCTCGGATTGAAGCTGGTGTTCTAGGCTCGCTTCAAGTTTTGCATCTCCCGGGAGGTGCTCGCCGAGCACCTCCCCCTTTTTGTGGTGTGCCGAGCATGATCGACTGCTTAGAGGCGTCTGACCGTCAATCTCCCTTCAACCACGTTCAACAAGTCGGGAGTCTCCAGGAGGGAGCGTTTGGGGGCTTCCTCTTTTTTTCCTCCCCTCGGTCTTGACAACCGCAGGCTGCACAGATAAATCTTTTCCCGCCATGCCCAAGCAAACCTCGAGTGTTGTCACTACACCATCGCGCCGGGAATTCTTGAAAGGTGCTTCGGTGGCACCCGTTCTCGGAATAACGCCTCTGCGCAAGTTGATTCCCGAAAGCGCAGCCGATCCGCTTCCCGAAGCCTTCTCGGGGCTTAGGCCTCTCGGTTCGCGCGTTCATCCCATCACTGCCGACGAGTATCGCGGCAGGCTCGAGCACGCGCAGAAGTTGATGGCCGAGCTAGGGCCGAAGTATGACGCTCTATTTGTCGCTCCCGGCACCTCTCTTTATTACTTCACTGGCATTCGCTGGGGAATGAGCGAGCGGCTGCTCGCCCTCGTGCTTCCGCGCTCGGGTGAGCCCATCATCGTTGTGCCGGCGTTTGAAGAAGGGCGCCTGCGCGAGAAGCTGCAATTCCCGGCCGAAGTCCACATCTGGCAGGAGGATCAGAGTCCTACAAAGGTTGCCGCCGCGGCGCTGGCGGATCGCGGCATCCGCACAGGGCGAGTCGGCGTGGAAGAAACCGTACCCTTCACGTTCTTCGAGCACCTGCGCTTGGCAGCCCCGGGACTCGAGTGCGTTTCCGCTGACGACGTGACCATCGCCTGCCGCGGGCGGAAGTCGCCTCATGAGCTAGAGCTAATGCGGCTGGCGTGTGAGGCCACTTTTGACGTTTTTCGCTCGGTTTTCGCATCGGTCAAGGAAGGCATGTCTCAGGAAGACATCGGCAAGCTGGTCGAAAGCGGCTTCTCGAAGATGAGCCTGCATGGCGGAGCGCTCGTGTTGCTGGGAGCGTCTGCGGCGCTGCCGCACGGCACCATCAAGCCGCAAAAACTAAAAGAGGGAGACGTCATTCTCATCGACGGGGGCTGCTCCGTGGAGGGCTATCAATCCGACGTGACGCGGACAGGCGTGTTAGGCAAACCCTCTGAAAAAGTAACGGGCGTTTTTGAAATCGTTCGCAAAGCGCAGGATGCCGCGCTCGATGCGGCACGCGCAGACCGACTGTCAGGGACAGTTGACGATGCTGCCCGCAAAGTCGTCACCGATGCCGGGTTCGGCCCAGACTACAAGACCTTCACGCATCGACTGGGGCACGGAATCGGCCTTGACGGCCACGAACATCCGTACCTCGTGCGCGGAAGCAAAACCGTTCTCGAACCGGGCATGACCTTCTCGAATGAGCCGGGCATCTATCTTCCCGGTGAATTCGGTTTGCGATGTGAGGACGACATGGTGATCACCGCAGGCGGTCCGGCTCAACTTTTGACTCCGGGATTCGCCGTATCGCTCGAAAAACCGCTCGGGTGAATCCTTCAGCGCCAGCGTTTTACTCGGCCTTTTCGCATCGCTCTCGTATCTCCATTGCCCCAGTTTATCGAATTGCCGCGAGCGCGACGGCGTCGTTAGCGTCGATGCACCCTCACCCAGCCTGCTTCCTCGGAATCCCGGAAACAATTTCAGCGGCCGCGCACTGTTCCGCGATCCTGTTCCTTACGCGTGTGCGGTGTCGCTCATGCCTAGGAAAAGAGAGCGCATTCACTCAGACCACCGTGTGATTGTGACAGAAATCCACGATGCGCTGCTCGGCCCAGAAGCGCTCGGCGCCGGCGTGTTTCGAAACAAAGCCACAATGCCCGCCGTGCGGCGGCGCGATGAGGCGGATCGCTGGATTGTCGGCGATTTTTGCGGCGAGGAACAGAGAGTACGGCACAAACGGGTCGTCCTGCGCAGTAATGAGAAGGAATGGCACGCGGATCTGCGCGGTAACGCGCTTGGCGCTGACGCTTTCGTAGTAGTGCTGGGCATCACGATAGCCAAAGTGCGGAGCGATGATGAAATCGTCAAATTGGCGGACGGTGTGAATCGGCGGTAACCCATCGTTCGAGTAGAGCCGCGGAAACAGCTTTTGCTTCCGCGAGTAATGGGACATCAAACCCGAAACGAAGTGGCGCTGGTAAGGATAGTTGTCCCAGCGCTCGAGCGCGTCGGCGCAGGGGGCGAGGTCTATGGCGGGGCATACGGCGCAGACCGCGCGCAGAGCAGGAGGTGCGGCAGCGCCATATTCGCCCGCCATCTTGGCGACCAGATTTCCTCCCATCGAGTATCCCGCGAAAAAGACTTCCTTGAATCCGTCGCCGTCTGAGAGTTCCTCGAAAACGGCGCGATAATCACCACTCATCCCGGAGTTGTAAAGAGTTGGAGTAAGGGCTTCGGTGCCTCCGCAATTCCGCTGGTTCAACCGCACGACGTGAAAACCGCGGTGGAACGCCTTCTCGGCGATGCCGCGCATGTAATTCGAATCGCTCGAGCCCTCCAGGCCATGCACCAAAACGAGCACCGGCGCTTGCTTTCTCTTTCCCGGCAGCCAATGGCAATGCCCGAGCAACGAGGAATCCTTGTCCACCTGAAAACGTCGAGCCTCCGATGGAGGAAGATCGAATCGACGCGGCACGAATGCCGCCGCGATGGTCATCGCATGCCCGTTTTTCAGGAATGGATAAGGCTCAAATGCTCTAGCGAATGTCTCCACAGAAAAACCCTATTGTAGGTTGATTCCCAGAAAATGGGCGCGCAGCGAAGCTTCGACGCCTCAGCGAGGCCGCTCATTCACCCGTCCTCCGCGGTTGACAAACACGTGATAGGTAATGGCATCCCACGCGTTATGAATGCCGACGAAGAGCAGCAGCGCCGCCGCCGCAACGCCAAACATGGCCTCGTGCGCATGGGCAAGGGTCGCGTACGCCGATCCGGCAAGCGTTGCATATGCGGCGAAGGGCAACAGAACATGAAACAACCAGTCTTCAAACTCAGGGGTGTACACGATTTGTCTTTGCATACGTCGAACCACGATGATCTCGTACGCGAGCCCGCTGAGGCCCAGCAATCCCCAAAGAACTGCGGCGCTCCCGACCCGCTGCCAGGGAGCGTTTAGAATCGCCGACAGCAACAGCGCGGCCCCGAAATGAACGATGGTGGGCGTGGCAAATGCCTCGCCGGCCTGCTCTTTGGTTCCCTCGGATCGGCATGTCCGCGATCAGGGTTATCACTACGAACTGCAATCCGATCAGCGCGCCGGCAGAGGAGCCGACAATGACGTAGAAGTTCTCCCATCCGGCGAGTGCTGTCATACCGTCGCCCCTAGCTGGGTGACACCCAAGGTTGCCTGGCTCGGCGCAGTTTGGCCAGGTCCCTTGTTGGCGCACTCCCGAAAAAGCCGCTGTATTCTCGGCTGAACCGTGCCGCGCTTGGATACCCCACGGGCTGACTTGGCGCGTCCATCACGCTGGACAAAATGAGACGCCTCGCCTCTTGAAGCCGCAGCGCTTTTTGATGCTGCAGCGGGCTCATCGAGGTAACCGACTCAAAGTGCTCGTGGAAAGAGAAACACTCATGAGCACGATCTCGGCCAGCTCTTCGACCTTCCTGGGCTCGTTTCGCTTCCGATCTTGAGGGATTCCTCGGGATACGCTGTTTTGCCGTCGATCTTCACGCTTTCAAGAATACCTCCCTTGCAACGGTCATGGCGCTCATTGCCTCTGGGCGAGGACCGCGACGTCGAACTTTGAATAGTACTTCTTCACGTCGCCGGCCCCGTACTTGGCACGGAAGTTAGCGACCACAGACGACACCTGTGCGGAGCCCTTGATCGGAACAGTGTTGAATTCAGCCTCCGCACCCCGCGCAGCGACGCGAATCGAGGAGTTCTTAAGCACATTCTTGTACCACTGTGTATCTGATCCCTCGACCGGCAGCAGGTAAAGCTTCTCGTCGTTCCATACGAACCAGACGGGGATGGAGATCGTGCGTCCGGAGGTTCTGCCGGTCACGGCGATGGTGATTTCGCGAGATCGGGCAAGGCGATCTGTTAAAGCATCCGTCCGGGCTGACATGTGTTCTCCCTTCCGCGCTTAGGATTGTTTTGCATCATTCATTTTCAATCCCTGCGGTATTGTTCGTCGCTGACTTTTTCCATCCAGTCTACAACCTTACCCTCGAGCTTTTCCTGAACGGCGATGTGCGTCATGGCCGTGGTTGGCGTGGCACCGTGCCAATGCTTCTCACCTGGGGAGAACCAGACCACGTCGCCGGGCCGGATTTCCTCGATCGGTCCACCCCAGCGTTGTGCCCAGCCAAAGCCGGCGATGACAATGAGAGTCTGACCGAGCGGATGAGTATGCCACGCAGTTCGTGCGCCCGGCTCAAACGTGACGCTGGCACCTTGAACAAGCGCCGGATCAGGTGCTTGAAATAATGGATCGATCCGCACCGTACCGGTGAACCACTCTGAGGGTCCTTTGCCGGATGACTGCGAGCCAGCTCTCTTGATTTCCATTCTGTGTACTCCCTACCCCTTCGTGTCTTGCGTCCTCAAGGTCACGCGGCTCAGTCTCATCGCTTGTGATATTGCTCCTCGGCTATGCGATTGAGTTGCCCCGTGTTCCGGTGTGAGCCGGTTATTCGTCACGACCATTCACATCTTATCCCGGTTGCTTGCCGACATTGTCCGGAGTTGCCTTGAACGCCGGGTCTGTAAGCCTTCTCTAAGCAATTGTGAGATTTGACTTCCCCAAACGCAACCGACACCGATTCTTTGGCGTAGTTTAAGACATCCATAACATCCTTGGCGATCGCTTCGGCGGGACGGATCTTTTGCTGTTCGCAACGATGGATGAGTGTTCGTTGCGCTTCCTTGGCAGTTTTTGAGCCTACAAAGGGAGCTCTCCGTCCCGCCCTTCAGCCCCCAAGACGTTCGTTCGAGAGAACCGGCACGTCCTCCCCGAGCTTCTCAGGCAACGCGTCTACTGCCTACCGTTCGGGAAACACTTCGACTTATGGGGGCCTCGCCAGCATGGAGAACTCGGGCCTCGCTACTATGGGAGCCCGCGTGACCCTCCCCGCGAAGGGGAACAATGCAACGGGCAAGGACGCTAAACTCCATAACTCCAATAAACTCCATGGGAAACTTGACCCTGGTAGCGTCGCACCCTAGAATGGAGAGTTCACCCGTGATGCATTTTTTTGATTTGATGCGTTTGCGTAACAGCCCAGCGGGCACCCGCTGGGCTGCTTGCTTTATGGCTGCCATTTTTCGGTAGCCAATCCTTGAACGTGAGGCTGGAATGAACGACGGTTCGATTCCCGACGCGCTTACCTTTGACGACGTGTTGCTTTTGCCTGGCCGGTCGACGGTATTGCCAACGGAAGTGGACACCACTACAAATTTCTCTCGCAAAGTAAAGTTGAACGTGCCGCTGGCTTCTGCCGCCATGGACACGGTTACGGAATCTCGCTTGGCGATCGCCATCGCGCGCCAGGGCGGCATCGGCATCGTGCACCGCAGCATGTCCGCCGAAAAGCAAGCCGAAGAAGTGGACCGCGTGAAGCGCTCGGAGAGCGGCATGATCGTCGACCCCGTCACTATTTCTCCGGACATCACCATCCGGCAGGCGCTGGAAATCATGAACAAATACAAAATCTCCGGGTTGCCGGTGACTCGCGGGTCTCGTCTGACGGGAATTCTGACGAATCGTGATTTGCGATTCGAAAAGAATCATTCGCAACTGGTCAGCTCGGTTATGACAAAAGAAAATCTGGTGACCGTGCCCGTGGGCACCACTCTGGACGAAGCAGAGCGCATTCTGCAAAAACACCGTATCGAGAAACTGCTCGTCGTTGATCAGGACTTCAATTTGAAGGGCCTCATCACTGTGAAAGACATCCAGAAAAAACTGGAATATCCGCGCGCAGCGAAAGACGAACATGGGAGATTGCGTGTCGGCGCCGCCGTGGGCGCCACCGGCGATTTCCTCGAGCGCGCCGTGGAGTTGTCGAAAGCGAAAGTGGATGTACTGGCGATTGACACGGCGCACGGGCATTCCTTCCGCGTGATGGAGGCGATCAAAGCTATCCGTCACCGGCTTCCCGACGTGCAACTCATCGCAGGAAATGTGGCCACGTTCGAAGGCACGAAAGAGCTGATTTCGCTGGGCGTGGATGGCTTAAAGGTCGGCATCGGGCCGGGATCGATTTGCACCACGCGCGTGGTGACTGGCGCTGGAGTGCCGCAATTGACGGCCATCCTGGAAGCGGCGCGGGCCGCCCAAGGCACGGACGTGCCGCTCATTGCCGATGGTGGAATCAAATATTCGGGGGACATTTCGAAGGCGCTGGCGGCGGGGGCATGCTGCGTGATGATTGGAAGCTTGTTTGCCGGAACGGAAGAATCGCCGGGCGAAACAATTTTGTATCAGGGGCGCACCTTCAAGTCTTACCGCGGGATGGGTTCGACGGGCGCGATGGAAGCGGGCTCCGACCGCTACGCTACGGTTCAGGACACCGGCGAACGCGGCAAGTCCGTGCCGGAAGGCGTGGAAGGGCGCGTTCCGTACAAAGGCTCGCTGGGCGCGCTGACCGATCAGCTTGTGGGCGGGCTGCGCAGTGGAATGGGTTATGTTGGTGCGAGCACGCTGAGGGAATTCCAGGAGAAGAGCCGCTTTATTCGCGTCACGGCAGCAGGACTGCGCGAGAGCCACGTCCACGACGTCATCATCACTAAAGAAGCGCCGAACTATCGCATGGAGTGAGAGCGCCTTGCTCGAGCGATGACATGAGAATGATTACGACACGGAGAAGACCGAAAGACGTACAGAGAAAAACGGAAAGAGCTGAGCGGTAATCGTGGACCCGCAACCCTGGCGCAACCCTCGTCCCGCACCAAGCTTCTCTGAAATCCGCGCGAAGACACCAGCGCCGCGAGCTCTCAGGTGGTTCTGGTCGTGGTGGCCGGCGATTGTGTGGTCGGGCGTGATCTTCACCATGTCTACCGATACCTTTTCCGCGGAACACACGAAATGGGTCTTCGAACCGATCCTGCGCTGGCTGATCCCAGGGCTGGCGCAAAGCCGGTATGACTTGATGCATCACTTCATTCGCAAGTGCGCACATTTTACGGAGTATTTTGTGTTTTGCTTGATGCTCTACCGCGCGGTGCGCGCTGGCCGCGAGGGATGGCGCTGGGCCTGGGGAACCGCCGCCCTGCTCATCGCCGCGGGTTACTCCCTTACCGACGAATTTCATCAGTCGTTCGTGGCCAGCCGTGGTGCGTCGGTTTACGATTCGCTGCTCGATTCCACAGGCGCGTTCGTGGCGCTGGTTGTGCTTTGGCTGTGGTTTCGCCGGCGTGCGGCCGCGCCTGCCGTTCCTTGCGGTCGTAAGTGGTAAGTCGAAGAAGCTCCCCCAAAAATCGTCGCGCGAGTGGTAATCCGGTGACCGGCGACTTGTAGGCGTCCAAGTGAGGGCGGGTTTCTACCCTTGTTTTTTGGGCGACAGGCATTCATTAATTTTCCGATAGGAACGAAACGCAACCCCTTCTTTTGCCCGGCGGCAAGGATGTGAGGAAGAGCCCGAAGACTACGCTTGGCGTCCCGGATGTCGTCGTGGAGGATGACGACGGCTCCGGGAACCAGGTTTTTCCCGACTGGCCAGCGGATATACCAGACCGGAGGGCGCATCGGATCGTCAGGGTAGGCGCAGCCGAGGACGCAGGTATAACCGCGCTCGCAAGCCAGTTTGATCTGCCTTGGCCATGCAAATCCGCCTGGGGGGCGGAAGAACTTCAACCCTTTAATGCCGCCGAGTGGGCTTTCGGTCTGTTCCAGGTTGCAAACAAACTCGGTGTCAGAGTGGCCAAGGGTCGAAGCGTTCCTGACGTAATGGTTTCCAACCTCGTGCCCTCCAGCCTTGATCCGGGCGACTATGTCGGGGTGGCGCAGCACTCGTTCGCCGATGAGAAAAAAAGTGGCCTTGGCATCCTGCCGCTCGAGGATCTCTAGCACTTGAGGAGTGAAGGTCGGATGCGGGCCGTCATCGAACGAGAGAGCCACCAGTGGAAGGTGCGTTCGGACACGATAAACGATATTGGGGGTGATCCGCTCGAGGAGCGCAAGCACGAACAGCGGCTCGGTCCAAAACAGAAACAGCCCAATTATTGCGAGGGCGCCGGCCGCCACGAGAAACACCAGTCCGTATCCCATGCCAAATCTATGAATTACAGCTTTTCCTGCGGCAGTCCTGAAATGTCTTGCCCTGCGGGCTCACCGCCAGAAAGGCCCCTGGGAAAGTCTTTCACTTGTGCTCAGGCGAGGTAGTCTACCAGACGTGGTTGCGGGCGATCCATTTTCTTCCGAACACGGGTCAAGAGGTATGACGTAGGAGAGGGGAAACTGATGAAGACCCTGGCCCGGCCGCTGCCTTGCCCCGGATGATTGTTCGGGAGCTACGACGCGTATCTCGACTTTCTTCGAAAGAGAACGCGCGATACACCCGATATCCTGTCGATCAAGAAATGCCAAGCACGGTGAACGTTCTTGTACTGCCCCCACTTAGTTGACTGGCCCCATGCCCAACGCGGTCAGGAGGGACCGCCTATCTTGTGGGTTGAGGCGCTCGAGGAACTCCTTGAGAAATTCCTTTTGCTCTTCCGGGTTCATATTGCTCATGTCCTCTGCGACCAGCTCTGCCAGTGCCCCGCCGCGGGTGCCCTCAGGCATTTTATCGATCTCGTCGCACCTGCGCCGGAACTGCTCCACGCTCATAGGTTCCTTCCTTTTCGTCACGGCGTCTTCTCCCTTCTGCAATTCTGTTTTCCCCGCGATTTTTGGGCAGTGTGGACGAGCCCTGGGGGCCACGCCCGCCCAGTCGCGCCCAATCTCGAGGCTATCGCCCACCACTTCACCTTCACCGCCATGCCCTCTCCTTCTTTTCCATGACCGTCGCGGTTACGTTTCCCAGTTAGGGACACGCTCCGCGGGAGCGAGACGGCCTCGACGACCGCGAGCACGAACCAGAAGGCCTCGTAAAGAGGCGCGTTGAGCGGCGGGAAGACGGCCCTGCAGTCTGGTCAATGAGTCTGATGAATCCGTCGAGGCTGGACACCGCACGTTCGCCCATTCTTTGAGGAACATGCAGATTCCAAATCGTCGCGCCCCCCTAACCGAAGTCAAGAGAACTAACCGGGCGGTACCCAAGAAACAATGCTAAAAGTACTAGAAAGGTAAAAACTTCGGTTCCATTACCTTTTCGTCTTGGTTTCTTGGAGGTTGCGCAACAGAACGGTTCGGTTGTGTTTTCGGTTAGAGCTGGACCCTGGCCAGAGCGGACGAAGGAGGTGAGAAACGCTAA
>Ga0306920_100006376_pt1 | contig 15384 bp, 14 predicted proteins | sample flu12Cox44000170_FD_204666 | JGI IMG/M metagenome (GOLD analysis project Ga0306920, IMG submission 204666) | Lab enrichment of tropical soil microbial communities from Luquillo Experimental Forest, Puerto Rico - flux4day.12C.oxic.44.000.170 (v2)... | ecosystem: Environmental > Terrestrial >... | reverse complement strand
CGCGCTGGTCGCATCTGGTGCTGGGTTTTGCACTCGGCATCGCTCCCGCTGCAGCCTGGATCGCGGTCCGCGGCTCGCTCGATCCGCGCATCCTTCTCCTTACCGCCGCCGTCACCTTCTGGGTCGCGGGCTTCGACGTCCTCTATGCCTGTCAGGACTACGAGTTCGACCGTGCCTCGAACCTCCACTCGCTCCCGCGTTACGTAGGCATCCCAACCGCGCTCTGGATCGCGCGCCTGTTTCATCTGTTCATGATTGGATTATTAATAACCCTGCCACTGGCATTTGGGCTCGGAACGCTGGCGATTGTGGGCGTGATGGCTGTGGCCATCCTGCTCGCCTACGAGCATAGCCTGGTCTCGCCACGCGATCTTTCCAAACTGAACGCTGCTTTCTTCACCATGAATGGCGTAATTTCCGTCGTGTTCTTCGTTTTCGTAGCCGCGGACTTGCTGTTTCGACGATAGAAGCGCGCCGTCTGCGATGGCTAGTGCCGGAGGAACCCGCCCAACAAGTCTTGCAGCGCGTGCCCGATCATTCCAGGTCGAACGCTGCGGCGCCAGTAAGCCAGAATTCCACCCATGATCCCCAATACGACGATCACCGCGGCCCTGCTCGCGCCCTGATAGGCGTGGCCTGCCCCAAACGCAACCGCAGATAGCAGGATCCCGCCCGGCACACTCCTGGTCATCGCCATGAACTGTCTCTGCAAATAGCCTCGAAAAATCGCCTCCTCGCAAATCCCCGCCGAGAGTGCGACCACAATCCACCACGCTCTTTCCGAGTTGGTTTGTGGAAGCAGAAACAGCGTGGCGCTATCGGTGGTTCGCTGCTGGCCGCCCAAGACGGACGTTACTGTGATCGACGCGACCAGGAACAGCAGCCCAAGCCCGATGTCCTTGAAGAATCGCCGTGCCGATCGCCAACGTTCACCCAGAGCGCTGAGAGGGGAGGACCCGTGCAGCCAGATGCCTCCCAGCGCCAATCCCAACTGCATCCATTCCGAAAGGATGGTGCGCGTATAGAGCGAGATTCGATCCAGATTGACGGCCGGCCGCATTGCATCGGCGCGCATCCATCCCCGGAACGCGATTGTGCCAATGACCAGCATCATCACTGCCGTGTGCCAAGGCGCAGCGATCGGAGCGAAAGGTGGAGCCTCTGATTTCGTGGGAACGACGGTTTCGATGAGGGCTCCTCGTGGGCAGCCGGCTTGATCGAGCCTGCACGCCCGATTGCAGCAGACGATCTTTGGACGCTCGGCTCCGCAATTAGTCACGCCTCACTACTTGCGGCTCTCCTTCGACCCGCGCTCGATCAGCCGCTTCGTCCGCACACCCAGGCCCAGAATCTGCGTCCACTCCGAAACGAGGTTCCCGACCACCTGTCCCCACTTCGCATCCGGATTCATGCGTCAGTACAACAGCGCCCAACCAATCCCAGTGATGACCAGAAAGATTGTCAGCGAATGCTCCCGGACCCGATCCCACAATCGCTCCGGAAAGTGTCGGGGCAGCTCTTTGCTCTCGGCCGATCCAACCTCGTACATCAGCTTGGTCGCCAGAACCGTCACCAGCAAGCCGGAGCAATCGGCGACCGCGTTCCCGTAAAACGCCCCCAAATGCGTGTGCTCGTCCGAAACCACGTAGAGCACGATCCACACAATCAGAATCCCCCCTGACACAAGGCTGTGCGAATGCTTGGCAAGAAATCCTCGGTCGTCGTTTTTCGTCACTCAACCTCCGTCGCTGCCCGCCACCTGAGATGCGCGCGAAGGGCGCAGCCAGCAGGTTTCTTGATGTCGCCCCATCGCCACTCCGACGTCCCTTTGCCGTTTCAGGTCCATGGGCGCCACCTCGTGATACGCTAACCCGCCATTCCGATAGCGAGTGGAGCGGACTATGAAAACAACCGCCTGCATGATCGCGTTGCTGGTGCTGAGCTCGTCGGCTCTCGCACAAACCGAAGCTGAGATCCGTCAACATCTCGTCGGCACCTGGAAACTGGTCTCCGCCGAGCACACCATGAAAGACGGCACCACGCGCCCCTATCCCCGTTATGGGGAGCACGCCAAAGGCTTCCTGATGTACCAATCGGATGGCTACATGTGCGCCGACCTGGTGAACCCGGACCGTCCGAAGTGGGCCGATCCAGTGCACACCACGCAGGAAGAGAAGATCGCCGCCGGGGATGGCACCTTCGCCTACTGCGGGCGCTTCGAGATCGACGCAAAACAGAAGCAGGTGATTCATCTGCCAGAGGTTTGTACCGATCCCGGCTACGTCGGCTCGCGCCAGGTCCGACCCTATACCTTCGAAGGCAACCGGCTGATCCTCAGCGATGTCGAAAAAGACGAACCAGCGGTCGCTCGCTGGACGATTGTCTGGGAGAAAGTGCACTAGATCGCGGTTCGGGAAGCGCTTTTTTGCGTGCGCGGAAACGCGTCCCGTGGTTTGTCTAATACTCTTTCGAGAAACATCTCAAATAACCATGATCTGCGTTCATCAGCGCAATCTGCGGCTGACTGGCTTTTGCTTTTTACCAAGCCCCCTGCTTCCTCCCCACCCACCAGATCAGTCCGACCGTCGCGGTGTTTTGCTGCGTGCTCTTGCCTCCCTGCACGTCCGTCAGGAAATACGGCTGGTTCGAAAAATCGCGACGCCATTCGTAGCGCATCAGGAACCCATCTGCGACTTTGTAATCGAACGTCGCCGTCGTCTCCTTCAAAGCCTGGGACACACCACTAAACATTCCCTGCCGGTCGGACAAATACTCCGCGCGCGCTCCGAAAGCAAAACGCGGTGACAGCTGATAACGCGCGTACGCCGCCCCGCCCGCCACGTCTGTCGGTGCCGACGAATGTCCAGCGGACGCATGGCGCCACAGCCGCTCGATCACATAGTCACCCTCGACCGCGAACGTCCATCGCGGCGTCGCCTGCCAATTGACGTAGCTGTCGAAAATATGCAGCCGCCCATCCGGCGCCGGCCGGATCGCGACAAAGTTTAGCCCGGGCTGCACCGGGATCGGCCCGCCGTTGGAAATCTGTTGCGCATCCGGATGCTCTTGCCCAAGGTAGTAGTTCACATTCCACGTCACTGACTTACGCGGCGTCGCCGTGAAGCCGAACAGCTGATCCTTGAATGCATTCACCGGCTCTGTCTGCTGGGTCCCGTTAACGATCCAATAGTTCAGCGTGAACTTGTCATTCACTGGATAACTTGCCCGAATCCCCATGTGGTAGAACGGCAGAAAATCGAACCAGTACGCGCGCGAATAATTGAGCTGGTCCTTGCTGTAGTTGCCTTCGATCCCAATCGAACTGCCCCACTTGCCGAAGTCCACATTCAAGCCACGGCCGAGCGGCACAACGTAGGTCCCATAGGCCTGGAAGATGTTTCTGTAGATGTCAGGTCGTGGCTCATTCGCCGGATTGCCTTGCAGAGTCGCAGTGGCCTGCCCAAATTGCAGATCCAGCCGCAACCCGAAGCGTTTGCCCGCCGCCACATCCGGGGCGTGCTCGAACACCACGCTTGCCTGATTCAAACTGAATGCGTTGCTCAGTACGTCATACGACCGCAGCAGGTTCACGCGCCCGACTGGATGATTGAAGTTGTACGCATAGTAACCGTCGAGCGAGACGTTCGTCGTCGTGCCTCTCAGGAAATCGAGAATTCCTCGATCCGCTTCGGTCAGTGTTCCGCCCGTCGTGCTGCCCGTTGTAAGATTCTGCTCGACCGGAGCGGCATTAGTCGCACACTGCGAACTGGGCGTTGCGCCGAGCGGTCCATCCAACGCAACGTGCGGTCCTCCCGAACCTTCCTGGCGCCTCCCATGCATCTCTTCGCGCAGGTCTTCCAGTTCAGCCTCGAGCCGCGCGTCGCGGGCTTCGAGCTGCTGGACCTTAGCCTGCAAAGCGCGCATTTCGTCGGAAAGTGCCGGCGAACTGCGCGTAGGAGAGGCGAGGGAAGAGGTACTAGCCTGCAGCCCGAAGCCTCTCATCGGCGTAAATAGCGTCCCGCAGGCAAAAACGAACGCGATGCCTTGAGCGACCAACCAGAGGTTTGGTAAGAACCAGGAGAACGACGGGGCACTGACTCGCATGGTAAGTCCGATCCCGGGCACGCGCGTCTTTGTGACGCCGCGCCGCCCGCTGCGATATCATTAACACAATGGCGAACTTGCACCCGTTCCAGACAGACGACGCGACGCGCCTTCAGCCGATTTACACAAAGGTTCTTGCCGGTGAGCGCCTCAACGCCGACGACGCCCTTGCCCTCTACCGCACCGGCGACATCCTCGCCGTCGGATGGATGGCCAATCACGTCCGCGAACGAGTGCATGGCGACCGCGCCTACTTCAACGTCAATCGCCACATCAATCCGACGAACGTTTGTGTCGCCGCCTGCCGCCTGTGCGCCTTCGGCCGCAAGAAAGACGCGCCCGGCGCCTACACTATGGCGCTCGAAGAAGCCTTTGAAACCGCCGCAACCGGATACACCGAGGCCGTCACCGAGTTCCATGTCGTCGGCGGACTGCATCCCGACCTGCCGTTTCAGTATTTTCTGGATTTGTGTTCTGGTTTGAAACAGCGCTTCCCGCAGGTGCACCTGAAAGCCTTTACCATGGTCGAAGTCGCTTACCTCGCCAAGCGCGCCAAGCTTTCGATTCGCGAAACCCTTGAGCAGATGAAAGCCGCGGGCGTCGATTCACTCCCCGGCGGGGGCGCCGAAATTTTCGCCGATCGCATTCGTCACATCATCTGCGATCACAAGATCGACGGCGCTCAATGGCTCGACACGGCAAAGATCGCGCACCAGATCGGCCTCAAGTCGAACGCCACCATGCTCTACGGCCACGTCGAGAACGACGCAGACCGCGTCGACCACCTGATTAAGTTACGCGCACTGCAGGACGAAACCCACGGCTTCCAAACATTTATTCCGCTAGCGTTCCATCCCGACAATACCGCGCTGGCACACCTGCCGAAGACGACCGGCATGCTCGACATCAAGCAGATCGCGGTCAGCCGCCTCGTGCTCGACAACTTCCCGCACATCAAGGCCTACTGGCAGATGATGACCGCGAAGATCGCGCAAATCGCCCTGCGTTTCGGCGCCGACGACATTGATGGCACGGTGGTCGAAGAAAAGATCTACCACGACGCCGGCGCTACTACGCCGCAAGGCATGCGGCGCCAGGACCTGGTTCGCTTAATTACCGAAGCCGGCCGCGAACCGATCGAGCGCGACACCCTCTACCGCCCGGTCACACGCACGGAGACATCGGTCACGGTCGCTGTCTAGCCGCACGAGCGGCCGCAGGCTAGTGTGCTGGGGGTGCTGCACTGCGCGACAGATGAGCAGCGATCATCCTCCAGCCGCCCGCTTCCTTTTGATAGACGAGCGTGAACCGCAGGTCTGGGTCCGCTCCCACAAAGCTGATATCGCCCATTACGATTCCGGTTTCGCCGAACGTGCGGGTTGTGGTTTGTTTCAAGGTTGCGTTCGACCAGCGCCCTGCATCCTGCCCGGGTTCCGGGAGGATGTCGCTTCGCGTCAGCACCGAATCGCCGAAGGCGGTGCCAATAAATTGTGGATCGATCAGAGCTTCCATCGACTTGCGGTCCAAGGCCGCCTGCGCTGTGAGCCATTTCTGAACTTCCTGCACAAGTTGCTGATCTGTAGCGGAGGCGGCGGATGATTGTGCCGACGCACCGAGGGCAAGGCCAACCGTAAGGGCGTACGCTGTCAGCATTCTCAACATAGAGATTCCTCCTCTTTGATAGACACCGGCAGCGAACCGAAAGGGCCTGTGGAACCGAATACGCAAGCCGTCCGCTAGATGTTCCGTCAGCCACCATCAAACCTCTTTAGCCGGAGGGGTTTAACTGTTCTTGATCGAAACAATCGAAACGGTCCCGTTTTACATCCAATACCCTATGCGAGCCCGTAGCTTCGTCGCCTTCATCGCGGTCGTTCAGACCGTCCTCTTTCTGGCCCACTACTTCCTTTATCAGACTTGGACGTTTGCGTCGCCAGCGGGCGACGCTTCGTTAGGGCTCAAACTCGCCCTCGGCTTCGCCTCAGCCAGCTTCGTCGCTGCCTCGCTCCTGGCCTATCGCTACCACAACATCGCGGTGCGGGCACTCTATAAGGCCTCCGCGATCTGGCTCGGCCTGTTCTCGTTTCTTTTTGTAGCGGCGGTGGCTTCGTGGCTTGCGTTTGGCGTCACGCGCATCGCGAGCCACGCGGTGAGTTTCCATCGCATGGTCGAGATCCTCTTCGCCCTCGGAGCCGCAGCCGGCATTTACGGCGTTTTCAATGCGGGCTACACGCGAATAACGCGGATCACTGTCCGCCTTGCCAACTTGCCCGAGACATGGCGGGGCCGCCGCGCCGCACTGATCAGCGACGTGCATCTTGGCCATGTGCGTAACGGCAGCTTCCTCCGCCGCCTGGTGTCGACGGTTCTGCGTGAGGAGCCACACGCCATCTTCATCGCAGGTGACTTGTACGACGGCACCGCCATCGACGCCCGTCGTGCTGCCGCGCCGCTGCAAAACCTTACCGCGCCCTACGGCGTGTACTTTGTCGCCGGCAATCATGAGCAGTTCGGAGATGACGGCAAATATCTCAGCGCCGTCGAGGCAGCGGGTGTGCGCGTCCTGAGAAATGAGAAAGTTGAGGTCGACGGCCTGCAGATCGTCGGCGTGCCCTACCGCAATGCCACCCAGCATGGCCACCTCGCCGCCGCTCTCGAAGCGGCGGACATCGATCGAGGCCGCGCCAGCATTCTAGTCGTGCACGCTCCCGACCATCCGGAAGTAGCCGAGGCCGCTGGAGTCTCGCTACAGCTCTCCGGACACACTCATCTCGGCCAGTTCATTCCGTTCAGTTGGTTTGCCCGCCGCGTGTACCGCCAGTTCGTCTACGGCCTGAGCCGGATCGGCAAAATGCAAGTATTCACTTCGAGCGGCGCAGGGACATGGGGCCCGCCGCTACGCCTAGGCTCGAATCCGGAAATCGTCATGCTGGAATTTGAAAAATCGTAACCTGGGTTGCGTCGCCTTCTCTCGATCAGTGCCATGCCATCTATGCAAAGGCTCCCCGCCCGACTCGATTGTCATTCCGAATCCGGCTTCAGCCGGTGAGGAATCTGCTCCGGTGCATGCGCGACCCGTGCCACCACAAGCCGAAAGCAGATCCCTCCCTTCGGTCGGAATGACAAACTTGGTTGGGACGGCTGAGGCCTCCGAGTTCACGGTTCGCGTTGCTGTAGAATCGGCCGTTGCCCTTATCCTCTGGCCGGAGTCACTCCCATTGCCCTGTTGTCGTTTATTGCTATTCACAGCGGTCGTCGCAAGCGCCGCACTCCCCTTGTATGCGCAGGACTATCCCCGGGGTGATGCGTTCGGAGGCTATCAACGCACAAGTTTTCCTGATGGAACATTGACCACGGTCTCGGGCGATGGCTGGAACACCGGTGGAGCTTTCTACTTCAGTCAATGGCTGGGCGTGAAGGGAGAGTTCAGCGGAACTTACGCGACCGACTCCACTGTACCGAAAGCGCGTTCCGTTCACAACTACACGTACACATTCGGGCCAGTGATCACGGTGCGTTCCTATCACCGAGTCAACCCGTTCGCAGAAGTGCTCTTCGGTAGCTACCATGAAACGATCAAGGGCTCTCCGGTTTCAAACAATGGCTTCGCGCTTCTCGCGGGCGGGGGCGCGGACATCAATCTGAATTTTCGGTTCGCCCTTCGGATTGGGCCTTTTGACCTGCAACACCTGCAGGCGCCGGGCAACGTGCTGCGCTGGAAGGCTGATAGCGTGCGCTACGGCGGTGGTATCGTGGTGCATTTCTAGAAGCGCGCAAGCCTGGAACCACACAATCAACATTTCGCTGTGCTTGAGATTCGATCCGTGCGTCGCTGTAGGCTTTCGGACTCGTTCAGAATCGCTTGCCCAAGGTTCACCAACCCTTCACCCGCGCAAGTGCATCCGTCACAACCTCTTCGCTATGGCAATCAAATTCGCCATTCGTAATCAAAATTTCTTGATTTGAGTTTGCACTCGTGCCCGCGGGTGTAGAATCCGCTTAGAAAGACAGGACTGAAGCTTCACGGGATCTGCTCCCGGTTTCCGAGGCTCTCATGAATGTGCATGTTAGTTATAAGGTCCACAAAACGCCAGACATCGATAAAGACTTCCAAACCCAGATCGACAAATTGCAACGCCGCCTGCAGGTGTTCCGCCCGGAACTCGTTCACCTGAAAGGATTGGTCGAGCAGAACTCGGCGCGCGAGGGGTTCCTTGTCTCGCTGAACCTGCGCTTGCCCTCCGGACAGATGTCGGTGCAGCAGACCGCACCCACCGCGCTGGCCGCTCTCAAGGCTGCGTTTGAAGATTTAAAGCAGCAAATCACGCGTCACAAGGACCTCCTGCGCTCTACCCACAAGTGGTCACGCCGGCGATCGGCATCCACACGTACCCTGCCGCAGGTCCCGTTTGAGAAAACACTCGCTGCAGTCACGCCGCCCTTAGTTTCTCCGGAGGACATTCGTGGCTACGTGAACGCCAACCTCGCGCGGTTGGAAGCGTTCGTGGAAAGAGAACTCGCTTACCGCGAAGCCGAAGACCGGCTGCAGGCCGGCGATATCGGCAAAGATGAAATCATCGACGAGGTTATTGTCGGAGCGCTCGGCGAAACCGGTGAGCGCCCGGAACGCATGGCGCTGGAGCCGTGGCTCTATCGTCTTGCCATTCATGCGATTGAAGATCTCTCGCATGGCGCGGAAGACGGCAACGGCAACGTGCACCTCGAAGCCTCGGTGCGCAAGCCGAACGTGCTGGGGTCGGACGAGCCCGAACTGCAATTTCATCAATCCGACGAGTCGTTTACGCAGGAAACCGTAATCGCGGACCGGCGCGTCTCCACGCCCGAGCAGTTGGCGTCATCGGATGAAATGCTGCGTCTGGTCGAGAACGCCTTGCGCGGCACCGACCGGCGGGCGCGCGAAGCCTTCATTTTGCACGCGCTCGAAGGCTTCACCGCCGACGAGATCGCCGTCATCACTGACTGCAAGCCCGATGAAGTGCGGGCTTCGGTTACAACCGCGCGCGAACATCTCCGTAAGTCCCCGCTCTTTCGGGGTAGTCCGGGCAGTACTTCTGGGGTAAAGACGGTCGCGTCCCACACCGGCACGGCTTAAACACTCGCAAATCCGAGGAGAGAAACGACATGATGACCCGCGAGGACATCCGTGAACTGGCTTCCTTTCAGGCGCAACGCGAAGCCTGCGCCATTACTTTTTACTTTCAACCGCGCACGCCGCAAAATCGCGCGCACAAAGAAGACGCGATCGTCGCCAAGGACCTAGTGAAGCGCGCCCTGCAGGAAGCTGAAAAGCAAGGCAAGAACGGCTGCGCCGGCACCGACCTCGACAGAATTCTTGAGTTGTCCGGGAGCCTGCGCGGCAACCGGGCGAAGGCGAAAGCCGTGTTTGCTTCGAGCGCCAACAAAATCTGGCGCGAGTTCGACCTGCCGGCGCGGTTGCCGGAGACCCAGCTGTTTGTGAACCGGCGCTTTCACTTGAAGCCGCTGGCCGAATTATTCGGCGCGCATCCCAGCCTGGCGGTGGCCCTGGTCGACCGGCAGCGCGGTCGTTTCTTTGATCTTCGTCTGGACGAACTGATCGAGCGGGACGGACTGTTCCGCAAGTTGCCCCGCAAGCGAAGCGACGGCTATGCCGGCTACGACGGCGGGCACACCGAGCGGCATGTTCAGAATGAAGCCATGCAGCACTTCAAGGCCGTCGCGGACCGCGTGAAGGAAGATTTGGAGCGCGGCGCGCATCAGAAATTGGTCATCGGCTGCCACGACGCCGGCTGGTCTGAGTTCGAATCATATCTGAACCCGTCGGTAAAGCAGCGTTTACTGGGACACTTCCCGTGCGACGTGGTCAGCACAACCTCGGATGAAATCCGCGAGCATGCCGGGCGCATCTTGCGGGAGTGGCAGGAGAGCCGGCGGCGGAGCTTGGTTGCCGAAACTCTGGGCATGGCACGCGGCAATGCACGGGGCGTGACAGGTTTGCGGCGCGTGCTTCGGGCATTGCAGATGGGTGAAGTGCAAACGCTGCTGCTCGGTGAAAACTATTCCGCGCGCGCCGTCGAGTGCACCGGCTGCGGCCAGATCGATTCGCACGTGGTCCCGTTCTGCGCGCTGTGCGGACGTGCGACCCGCGAGCTCGAAGATGTTTGCGAGGCCATGATTCCGGTAGCCATCAAGCGCGACATCGAATTGTTCTACGTGAAAGACGATCCGGAGTTCGACAAAGTGGGCAACATCGCCGCGATGCTGCGCTTCCGAGCCGATCGGGGCAAGGCGCCGCAGATGGCGGTGGCGTCGTAGGGAGGAGCGCGTGTGCGCGCCTTCGTTGCTGGAGCGCTTCACTGCAACGCCTCCCCCTTAAGTTTGTCATTCGGACCGGAGGGAGGAATCTGCTCTTGGGCGGCGAGAAGCGTTACTCTGTCTACATCATGAGTAGCAAAGGCCCGGATCTCGTACACGGGCGTGACTGGATTTCTCATGCCTCGGGTGCTGCAACACAAGTCGGGTGCGGTTGAGGGATTCACGCAGCGGTATCACATCAATCGATTGGTCTACTACGAAGCATTCCACTATGTGAACAATGCCATCGCCCGCGAAACGCAGATCAAGAAGTGGCGCCGGGAGAAACGAGTCGCCCTGATCGAGGCGACGAATCCGGCTGGGGAAGACTTGGCGTCGGATTGGGGTAAGCCGACGGGGATGCGCAAGGGCAAGCCTCTGAGGCAGCGTTAAGGAGAGCAGATTCCTCAGCGACGAAAGTCGGTTCGGAATGACAAATCCTAAAAGCAACGACTGAGGGCATCCTTGATGCCCGCGCACGCCCTCCTCACGTGTCCTCAAGAGCTTACAGAAAGTATCAATAAGTTATAGGCATTTCGCGCCCGCTAGGGGCCTGCACTTCCAGATCGGGCGCCCCGATCACTTCCCAGAATGCCCTGTAATTGCGTTTGCAGGCCGCTGGGGAGGATTTTGACACCCGATGTATAGTTCCCTCGACCTGTGACTCAAGAAGGCCCTAAAATCGATTCTGGCGAGAAGATAGCTGCAGGCTAAGGAGTATTGCCGGTCTGCGACACAATATCTTCTGGCTGTTGACTACCCTGGGCCCACATTCCGTCATGCTTGTCCGTTCTGCTGCTATCCTAAGCGGCGCCTTCCGAGTCGTTCATTTCTGCTGAGCCCTGGGGGCCTCATGTCCTTTTCTCGCCGTGACTTTCTAACTTCTGCTGCGCTCAGTTCACTCGCACTGGGCATTCCGGCGCAGGCAGGCACTTCGAACAAGAATGGTAAGGTCGACGGGACGCCGAACCTGCCCCAGGGCGAAGCGAAGTCCGGCAGTTCGAAGCGGCCGATCATCATTTGTGCCGGGAACGGATTCGCCTATCTCGATCGCGCCTACGATTTTCTGCGCAAAGGCGGAGACACGCTCGATGCGGGGATCCTGGTGGTAACGGGGCCAGAAGATGATCCGAACGATGACTCGGTCGGACTCGGCGGCTTGCCGAACGAAGAATGCGTGGTCGAACTCGACGCCTGCTGCATGCATGGACCAACCCGGCGTGCGGGGTCGGTGGGGGGCGTACGCAACATCAAGAACGTGTCGAAGGTTTCGAAAGCTGTGATGGAGCATACCGGCCACGTCATGCTGGTGGGCGAAGGCGCGGAGCGCTTCGCAGTTGCAATGGGATTTCCCCGCGAGAACCTGCTCACCGAACACTCGCGCAAGATCTGGCTGCTCTGGAAGGAGTACCACTCGAACGGCGACTGGTGGGGGCCGGGGCTTGCCGATCCGCATTGGCAGCCGCCTGCTTCCGATCAGCCGCAGGCCGAGTCGTGGCAGGAGCGGATTCGCGCGCTCGCAGCCCGCACCGCCGATCTTGGGATTGCGCCAGAGCAGAGACTCATGGTGGTGCACAAAGTGCTGTTCCCGCCTACGGGCACGATTCACTGCTCAGTGCTAAACGAGAAAGGCGAGATGTCGGGCATCACCACTACGAGCGGCCTTGCCTTCAAGCTGCCCGGCAGGTGCGGCGACTCCCCGGTCATTGGTGCGGGCTGCTACACCGATCAGGATGTGGGCTCGGCCGGCGCCACCGGAAGCGGGGAAGAGAACATCAAGGTTGCGGGCGCGCATACCATTGTCGAAAATATGCGCCGCGGCATGGAGCCGCAGGAAGCGGGCGTGGACGCACTCAAGCGCATCGTGCGCAACTACAACGGCGACATGAACAAGCTGCGCTTTGTCGATATGACGTACTACGTGCTGCGCAAAGACGGCGCGTGGGCAGGCGTGTCGCTGTGGGAGGGTTACTCGCCGACGAAGCCACACCGAATCGCCGTCCACGATGGTACGAAAGCGCGCGTGATCCCGAGTGTGGCACTGATGAAAGGCTATTCGCAGGACTTTCCACCGTTTCCGAAAGTGCCGGATCCGCTGAAGGATGGGGAGTACCTCAAGTAGGGAGAGGGAAATTAGCTGAATACGATTGGGCGCGCTGGAAGGCAAGTGTGCGACACTCTACAGCAAGGATCTACGGAGCGGGCAGGAAATTGAAGGCCTGCACATTCAAAATCCGTTCGCGGTGTAGCCCTCAGGAGAACCGCACCTTCACGTCCGGCTTCTTCTCGAGATGAATGCTTTCGATGAAGCGCACGCGGCCGGTGTTCAGCGTGACGATCACTGATGTCGTGCGCGTGCCTTCGCCAAAGAAGCGGACGCCTTTCATGAGCGCGCCATCGGTCACGCCGGTGGCGGCGAAAATGAGTTGCTTGCCGGGGGCAAGGTCTTCGGCTTTGTAAATCTTGTTCTTGTCTTTGATACCCATCTTCGCCATCCGCTCTTCCTGCTCGGGCTTGGTCACCACCAGTCTTCCCAGCATATAACCGTTCAGGCAACGGATTGCGGCAGCGGTAATCACACCTTCGGGCGCGCCTCCCGAGCCCATGACTGCGTGCACGCCCGTGCCAATCACAGCGGCAGCAATGCCGGCCGAGAGATCGCCGTCCCCAATCAGCTTGATGCGCGCGCCGGCTTTGCGAATATCGGAGATAAGTTTCTCGTGGCGCGGACGATCGAGCACCATCACGACCAGATCTTCCACATCGCGCTCGAGACGCTTGGCGATGTTCTTCAGGTTGTCGGCAACGGGTGCGTCCATTTCGACGGCACCTTTGCACGACGGGCCGACGACAATTTTTTCCATGTAGCAATCCGGGGCATGCAGCAGGCCGCCCCGCTCAGAAGCGGCAAGTACGGTAATCGCACCCGGCGCGCCGGTCGCGCAGAGGTTGGTGCCTTCGAGTGGATCGACTGCGATGTCGACTTCGGGGACCTCGTGTCCATCGGGGAATTCGGCGCCGACGTGTTCGCCGATGTAAAGCATGGGAGCTTCATCACGCTCGCCCTCGCCGATCACGATTGTGCCGCGCATGGGAACGGAGTCCATGGTCTGGCGCATGGCTTCGGTCGCGACTTGATCGGAGAGTGGGCGGTCGCCCTGGCCCATGGTGCGGGCGGATGCGATTGCTGCATTCTCCACAACGCGCAAGAATTCGAGTGCGAGATCACTTTCCAGGTTAACCCCGAAGCGCTTGGCTGCGGGACGGGTTTGGGTGGTTGCCATAAGTGTTCTCCGATGCGAAAAGCGGGATGAACCGCAGGCGAATATACGCCTGTCGCAAAGCTGAGGGGAAGGTAGCAAATCACATTCCACCGGTCGTCGGACCGGGAGGTCGGTCGGAGCCTATCGTGAGTAGGCGCGTCTTCACAGGCGAAGGCAACAGTTACTTCTCGGCGGCGAACTCTAACGTAACGTCGACAATTCCACGGCTTTTCGAGAAGCTGTAAACGACGGCGCTGACGGCGTTACGCCTAGGGCTCGTCGCATCACTACTACCTTCGAACCTCAGACCCGGCACATTTGGAAAAGGATTCTTGAATGGATACTGCGGCAAAGACTGCGCCAGCGCCTGCCACATCGGAACCCCGAACCGTCCCTGCACCCGTTCTGTTGCAGGCCATGCTGAAAGTGCCTGGCAAGGTCAGCGATCTAATCTTGTCGCCGGGCAGCCATCCGATGGTGGAACTCTCGGGCAAACTGGTTCCGGTCAAAATCTCGGGGTTGCCGCCGCTCAGCGAAGAGGACACGCGCCGGATTGGGTATGAATTGATCGACGGCAACAAACAGGCGAAGGAGTCGCTGAAGACGCTCGGATCGTGTGACACTTCGTACCGGCTGCCGGGGCAGTGCAGGTTTCGCGTCAATGTGTTTCAGCAACGCGGCAGCCATGCGATTGTGATGCGTGTGATCCCGCAGGACATTCCTACGTTCGACCAGCTCCATTTGCCTCCGCAGCTTACCGAAATTGCGGACCTCAAAAACGGCATCGTGCTGGTAACCGGTCCTACGGGGTCGGGGAAATCCTCGACACTCGCCGCGGTGCTCAATCGAATCAATGAGACGCATGCTTATCACATTCTGACCATTGAGGATCCGATCGAGTTCATGCATCGGCATAAGAAGTCGATCATTCACCAGCGCGAACTGCATAGCGACACGCCGAGCTTTGCGCTGGCTCTGCGGGCGGCTTTGCGGCAGGCACCAAAAGTCATTCTGGTGGGCGAGATGCGCGATAAGGAGACGATTGAAATCGCGCTGGAGGCGGCCGAGACTGGCCACCTGGTGCTTTCGACGCTGCACACGATTGACGCTTCGAAAACCGTGGAGCGCATTGTGGGCGTGTTTCCGACGGCAGAGCATCACAGTATCCGCAACCGCCTAGCGAAGAGCTTTCGGGCGATCGTGTCGCAACGGCTGATTCCAAGAAAAGATGGGAGCGGGCGGGTGGCGATGGTGGAGATTCTGAAATCGACGCTGCGGACCCGCGAATACGTGGAGAAGGGCGAGCAGTCCGGAAAGACTCTGCTCGAAGCCATGCAAGATGGCGAGAGCGAAGGCATGCAGCACTTCGATGGGGAGATCGAAAAGCTCGTGCGAGGCGGAGTGGCGGACCTGGACACCGGACTCGCTTATGCTACCAATCCTGGAAACCTGCGGCTCGCGCTGGCGGATCTAGGTGCGGCCCCGGCTGAAGCGTAGGCGGCTTGCATCAATCGCTGTAGTAGCTTCGAAGGGTTGCGGAGTGCACTCGCAACGGGCGAAAGCACTCCGCTTCGTTTTGGAATGAATCCGTACCTGGCTGACCAGGTGTGCGTGTCCGTTTTCGTTTGACGTGGTTGATTCGGTCAGGGTTCAGAATGGTGGG
>Ga0306920_100006374_pt1 | contig 15386 bp, 11 predicted proteins | sample flu12Cox44000170_FD_204666 | JGI IMG/M metagenome (GOLD analysis project Ga0306920, IMG submission 204666) | Lab enrichment of tropical soil microbial communities from Luquillo Experimental Forest, Puerto Rico - flux4day.12C.oxic.44.000.170 (v2)... | ecosystem: Environmental > Terrestrial >... | reverse complement strand
ACGGCCAGAGCCGGCATCGAGGCGTGCCTGGCGTCGATACTTGCACCGGGTGACAAGCTCCTGGTGCCGATCTTCGGGCGTTTCGGCCATCTCAAAGTCGAGATCGGCCGGCGCCTGGGCGCCGAGTTGGTGGCGATCGAGACCAATTGGGGCCGAGTGTTCGAGACAGACGTCATCGAGGCGGCCATCGAGCAGCATCGCCCGAAGATGATCGCCATAAGCCATGGTGACACTTCCACCGCCATGCTGCAGCCGCTGGCCGAGATCGGCGCGCTGTGCCGCAAGCACGACGTGCTGCTTTACGTCGACTGCACGGCCTCGCTCGGCGGCAATCCTTTCGAAATGGATGCGTGGCATGTCGATGTGGCCTCGGCCGGCCTGCAGAAGTGCCTCTCCGGGCCGCCGGGCTCGTCGCCCGTCACCTTCAACGATCGGGTCGCGGCTGTGGTCAACAGCCGCAAGCACGTCGAGCAGGGCCTCAAGGCGCCTGACATCGTGGAGGCCAACGGCCCAGTCATCCGCTCAAACTACTTCGACTTGGCCATGTTGATGGACTATTGGTCGCCGAAGCGGCTCAACCATCACACCGAAGCCGCGTCAATGCTGTATGCGGCACGCGAATGCGCCCGTGTTGTACTCGGAGAGGGGCTGGAGGCTGGCTTTGCCCGCCACAAGCTCGCCAGTGGCGCGCTGCGGGCTGGCCTCGAAGCAATGGGGCTCGAGCTATATGGCGATCCCGCGCATCGCATGGCGAATGTGACAGGCGTCATCATCCCAAAGGCGATCGCCGACGGCGAGAGGGTACGGCGCGATATGCTGCAGGACTTCGGCATCGAGATCGGCACCTCATTCGGGTCGCTTGCGGGCAAGATCTGGCGCATCGGCACGATGGGCTATGTGTGCCGCAAGGCAAACGTGCTGCGCTGCCTCACAGCGCTGGAGGCCGTGCTACGTCGCAATGGCTACAAATTACCGGCCGGCGCGGCGGTCGATGCGGCCTGCCAAGTGTATGAAGGCGCGAACCCGTAGAACTATTGGAGCGCAGGGGATGGCGGCCGAGGACAAGACGACGGACGGGAAGAAGCCAGCTTCGCTCCTCGGCCAACCTCTGTGCGTCATCAACGTCGGGCTCGAGCGCTTTGCCGAGGATCTCGCGGCGCACGGCACGACCGTACAGCAGGTCCAATGGGTGCCACCGGCCGGCGGCGATCCGCGGCTCGCCCGTCTCCTGTCGAAGCTCGGAAGCTAGCGGAGGCTTGCGACGCGCATGGAGAAGATCGAGAAAGCCAACGCCGAGGCGCTGCGGCGTCTGCTTGCGGGCGACCCGGTGCTGGTCGATTTAGTTCCGGCAGCCGAGGCGATCGAGGGCCTCGGCAAGCACCACATCCTACACGCGGGGCCGCCGATAAGCTGGGAGCGCATGTGCGGGCCCTTGCGCGGCGCCATCATGGGCATCGCCGTGTTCGAGGGTTGGGCAAAAGACCTGAAGGACGCGGCGGCAAAAGCCGAAGCTGGCGCATTCCGCTTCGAGCCCAACCACCACTACGACACCGTCGGCCCCATGACTGGCATGACCACGCAGAGCCAGCCGGTGCTGGTGGTCGAGAACCGCGCATTCGGCAATCGCGCCTATTGCGCCATCAACGAAGGGCTCGGCAAGGTCATGCGCTTCGGCGGCAACGACGCCGAGGTGCTTGCCCGCCTCGCCTGGCTGCGCGACACGCTGGGACCGGCGCTCGGCTGCGCCATCCGCGAGACCGGCGGCATCCCACTTAAGCCGATCATCGCCCGTGGTCTCACCATGGGAGACGAGATGCATCAGCGGAATGTCGCCTGCTCGAGCCTGCTGCTGCGTATCTTGGCTCCGTCGCTGGCGCGCACCAGCAAGGACGGCGAAGCGCTGGCGCGCTGTCTCGATTTCATCGGAAAGAACGATCAGTTTTTCCTCAACGTGGCGATGACGGTTGGCAAAGCTCTCACTGACCCAGCGGGCGGCATTGAGGGCTCCTCGCTCGTCACCGCCATGTGCCGTAACGGCACCGACTTCGGCATCCGCGTCTCCGGCACCGGCGATACCTGGTTCACGGCACCGGTGGAGATGCCGGTTGGGCTCTACTTTCCAGGCTATACGGCCAACGACGCCAATCCTGATATGGGCGACTCAGCGATCGTCGAGACGGTCGGCCTCGGTGCGTTCGCCATGGCGGCGGCGCCGGCCGTGGTCGGCTTCATAGGCGCCGGGCGAGCCTCGGGGGCCGCGCGGTTCACCCGCTCGATGGGCGAGATCACCGCCGGCAACAATCTGGAGTGGACGATCCCGCTGCTGGATGGCTTGGGAGTGCCGACCGGCATCGACATCCGCCTGGTGGTCGAGACAGGCATCGTGCCAAACATCAACACGGGCATCGCTCATCGCAAGCCGGGCATGGGCCAGGTAGGGGCCGGCGTCGTCAAGGCGCCAATGCTGTGCTTCACCCAGGCACTGGAGGCGTTCGCCGCAAAGTTGGGTGTCGTGTATTGATGATCCGCAACGAGATCCGCAACGGCTTTTATCGCGACTCGGTTGCGCTGATGCGCGCCGCGCGGGCGATCGCCGCGTTGCCCGGGATCGAGGAAGCCGGAATGATGATCGGCACTCCTGCCAACAAGGAGATTTTGCGCGAGGCCGGCCTGCTGGATGAAGACGGTGCCCGCGCAGGACCCGGAGACCTGGTCATCGCGCTCAGGGCGCGGGACCCGATCGCGGCCGCCGCAGCCATGATGGAGGCGAGGCGCCTGTTGGACCAACCGCTTCGCGACGAGGCCGGCGACACATCCTGGCGGCCGCGCACCCTGCGGGCCGCGGTGCAGCAGATGCCGGACGCGAACTTCGCGCTAATCTCTGTTCCTGGCGACTTTGCCGCTGCCGAGGCCCGCAAAGGGTTACGGCTCGGATTGAACGTGATGATTTTCTCCGACAACGTGCCGCTCGCGCAGGAAGTCGCCTTGAAGCGCGAGGCGTGCGAGAGTGGGCTGCTTGTCATGGGTCCCGACTGCGGCACCGCCATAATTGGCGGCGTGCCGTTGGCGTTCGCCAACTCCGTACCGCGGGGTGACGTCGGCATCATCGGTGCCTCCGGCACTGGCATCCAGGAGGCGTCCTGCCTGATTGCCAACGGCGGGCGCGGTATCTCTCATGCCATCGGCACTGGCGGGCGCGATCTATCGGTTGAGGTAGGCGGCATCACCACGCTGACGGCCATCGATCTACTCGACAAGGATGCAGCAACCCAGCACGTCGTACTGATCTCCAAACCGCCGGCACCGGAAGTGGCCAAGCAAGTCCTCGCACGAGTGGGAAAGAGCTCAAAGCCGTTTACTGTCTGCCTCGTTGGCGCCAAGCTGGACAGCGCGCTGCCCGCCAACGCGCGCTTTGCAGACACGTTGGCCGAGGCGGCAGAGGACGTCCTCGGGCACAAGCTTGGCACCTATCAAGGCGCGTTGCCGAAGCCCAATAGCGCCAAACTGATCCGCGGTCTCTTCTGCGGTGGGACCTTATGCTCCGAGGCGCAGCTGATCCTGCAACGATCAGGGCTCGACGTGGTCTCCAACGCTCCAATTCGCGGCACAGGGCGGCTCGGCGCAAAGCGCGACGCTCACATCCTGATTGATCTTGGCGATGACAGGTTCACTCGCGGGCGGCCGCATCCGATGATCGAACCCGCGACGCGCGATGTGTTGCTCAGAGAAGCTCTGATCGACAATACGGTCGGCGTGGTCATGCTCGATGTCATTCTGGGCTGGGGCATTCACCCCGATCCTGCAGGGCAGCTAGTGCGCGCCCTCAGCAACCGGTCCGGGGCGGGACCGGTGATTGTTGCGTCCGTGATCGGGACGGAGGCCGATCCCCAAGTTCGCTCTTCCCAGGTGCGCAAGCTCACGGACGCCGGAATCATCCTGGCACCGTCGAATGCCAGTGCCACCGAGATCGCCCTGCAGTGCGTCCGGTAACGTCCATTTCCATATGGGGCGCGCGCGCTCAGCGCTTCTGCGAGTGCCGCGCCTTGGCGCGCGTGGTAGCGGTGTTCGCCCGCAGCTTTCATTTGGAGGCGGACGGCGAGTTTGTCTGCATCGGCGATGCCAGCATCGGGAGGGGTCCGCTCAATGCGATTGTGGACCTCGCCGGCTGGTCGCGGGTGGCAAGGCATCTGCCGGAGGTCGGCGCCGAGGCGCGCATCGGCGACGGAAGGTTGCAATGCGATCGCGTCGCACTTGTCACAGCTGCCGCTTCCAGGTGGCTCCCTCCGCCGTGGCCGCGCAATGCCGAACGGAAAGCGCTGACTGTTGCTTTGGAGGACTTCGAGCGCCTCGCGTGCGAGGAAGCTCCCGTCGATGGCATTGCGCGCATCGCACTAATGAGTCCTGCCTGTTTGCCGTTCTCGACGTTGGCCCGGGTTGCTAGACCGCGGATTGCGCGGCTGCGGGAATGGGTGGAGACACGGCTCAGGCGGCCAATGCGCGAACCGGCGCCCCTCGATTTGGTTGGGCTCGGCTCGGGCCTGACACCGTCGGGAGACGATCTGTTGTGCGGCGCGCTTGTAGCGCTGCACGCCATCGGCCGGGTCGATGCGGCCCGTGATCTCTATGCGGCGATTAGCGAGGCAGCACGTCTTGCAACGAGCTCGCTTTCGGCAGCATTCCTGAGGGCCGCCGCTGAGGGGCAGAGCTCGGAGCCGTTGCACGAAGCCATCATTGCGCTCCTGGAAAATCAGAGCGTTGCCCGCCCGGTCGAAGCTGTGGCCCATATCGGCCACACCTCGGGTTGGGATGCTCTTGCAGGCGCGGCGCTCGTTTTGCGGGCATTCGCCTCAATGGGCGGGCAGGTCTGCCGCGTCGCACGGCGGTCGATTTCCTTGTAAGCTCGCGACCCGTGTCGGACGGCGGATGATTGATCCACGTCGTTCACGGGAACCAAGATCAAGCGGCGCATGACTGCGCTGCGCAGCGCCGGCTCCACGCAGTTCACGATGCAAGTGGTGCCTGGCCAAGAAGCACCGAAAGGATGCAACGAGCTCGACGGATGACTTCCTAGCTGCGCTCGACGCATTAGCTCGATGGCTTGATGGCATCACGGTGACCAGGTCCTGCAATTGGGGCATGACGTACCGGCTAGAGCACGCGACGGCGGAACTGCGTCAACTCGAATAGGCGGCGGCACGCCCACCGTGAGCCAGAAAGTCCGCTTTCAAGCATCGACAATCGTGCCCCGGGTAGCTCGCGCCCATCGAGACGCAGCACTACCATCTGCGCGTCTCTCCCCAACTATGCGCTAGTATAGAACGCCCAGTAGGCAAGCGCTGGACGTCACCACCACAATGGCGATTTTCCTGCGTCGAGGAAGGTGCCGCACGCGACAGGGAAGAGGCAGCCGAGATGAAACCGTCGATTGACCGGGCATCAATTGTGACCCTGGACCAACACGATCCCCTGCGCACCAAGCGCGACGCGTTCGTCCTGCCGGACGGCGTCATCTACCTCGTCGGCAACTCGCTTGGGCCAGTGCCGAAGGCAGCGCTGCGCGAACTCAAAATCGCGGCGGAACAGGAATGGGGCGAGGACCTCATCCGAAGCTGGAATGGGGCCGGCTGGTTTGATTTGCCCGCAACGCTTGGCGACCGGATTGCGCGCCTGATCGGCGCCGCGCCTGGTGAGACCGTCATTACGGACACGACCTCACTCAACATCTACAAGGCGATACACGCAGGCCTGAACCTCAGGCCGGGCCGTTCCGTCATCGTCGCCGAAGGCGCGGGCTTCCCGACCGACATCTACATGACCGAGGGCGTCGCCAGTGTGCGCCCAGACATGCGCATAAGATTGGAGGGCGTCGATGCCCCGCGCATCGAGGACCTGCTCAGCGACGACGTCGCCGTGGTGCTCGTCAACCACGTAGACTACCGCACGGGCGTGCTGCGCGACATGGCCGCACTAACGGGCTGCATCCATGGCGCAGGCGCCATCGCGATCTGGGATCTCTGTCACAGCGCGGGCGCGCTAAAGGTTGATCTCAATGCGGACGGCGCCGATTTCGCCGTTGGCTGCACGTACAAGTACCTCAGCGGAGGCCCTGGTGCGCCAGCGTTTGTGTTCGCCGCCAGGCGCCATCACGGCAAGCTCTCGCAGCCACTAACGGGTTGGTGGGGCCATGCGAGCCCGTTCGCCTTCGATCGCTCCTTCAGAGCTGGCGACGGCGTCCGCCCGATGCTGTGCGGGACACAGCCGATACTTTCCATGCGCGCACTTGCCGGCGCGCTCGAGGTCTGGGACGATGTCGACCTCGATCAGCTGCGCGAGAAGAGCCTTGGGCTCACGGACCTGTTTATCGCGCTTGTCGAGGAAGGCTGCGGCCCCTTTGGCGTCACGCTGGCGGCGCCCCGCGAGCGGACGATGCGCGGCAGCCAAGTCTCGTTCCGCCACCCACATGGATACGAGATCATGCAAGCCCTCATCGACCGGGGTGTGATCGGCGACTTCCGCAGCCCCGACTACATGCGCTTCGGCTTCGCGCCACTATACCTCAGCTATGCCGACGTCTATGCCGCCGCCACGATCCTGCATGACATCCTGGCGAACAACACTTGGCGCGCTTCACGCTTTGCTAATCGCGGAAGGGTCACGTGAGCAAGGGTTAGAGGTAGGCACTCACTCACTCGCTGAAGGTCGCCCAATGATTTCGGCCATCTGTGTCTCCAGCAAAGGCTGGCTCTCCGTGAGAGGCATATGCCTGCGACCGCGGGTACGTGATTGCATTAGTAGGGCGTCTGTCGACGCGATGCCCGTTCAAGACCGGCCGACGCGCCGGTTGTTGGATGGCGATGACTGAAATCGGGGCGATATTGGGCGGCGGCAGGGGAGTGAGGTGAAGTTGGAAAAGGGGATCATTCTTCGCGAGGCGAACGGTGCTGACGTGCCCGGCATCTCACGGGTTCGCACGTCGGTGAGCGAAAATCTGCTAACGCTCAAGCAGCTCGCAGAGCGCGGCATTACCGAGGAGAGTGTTGCCGCGTCGCTGTTACTTAACCGAAAGGGTTGGGTTGCGGAGTCCAACGGCGAGGTCGTGGCATTCTCGATGGCCGATCGCCGGAACGGCTCCATCTTTGCCCTGTTCGTGCTGCCCGGCTACGAGGGAAGGGGACTGGGAACCCGTCTACTTGACGCGGCGGTCGAATGGCTCTGGCAGAGCGGTATCGAGCGTATTTGGTTGACGACTGCCCGCGACACTCGCGCAGCTAGGTTCTATCCGCTGCGAGGATGGGTTTGCGTCGCTGAGCTGCCGAACGGAGAATTGTATTTCGAGCTCGCAAGGTCAAGCGTGCTTCACGCTCAACGCGTGGCCACAGTAATGCAAGGCCCGTCATGATGTTGGTGAGGGGCTGCGATCTATTCCGCTATCTCGCAATGTCGTGTTCTATCGCGTGACACCGAAGGCCATTGAAATCGTACGCGTCCTTGATGAGCGGCCCGACGTCCGGACGAATTCCGAGCGAGTATTGGGAGTAGTCTCACTTGTCTGACTGAGGGTAACCGGTACTCGGGGGCGGCCAGGGTGTGACCGCCGGTTGCGGCAATAGAGCTGCGGTGTTCGTTAGCGCCCCCTGAACTGCGGCGTCTTCTTGGCCGTGAAGGCCGTCACGCCTTCGCGGAAGTCATCGGTGTGACCACTGGCGGCGATGGATTGCGACTCCAATTCCATCTGAGTCTCGAGGCTCTCTTGGGTTGATTGCTGGAACAGAAGCTTGGCGGCACCGAAGGCTTTCGTCGGGCCGTTGGCTAACTCCTTGGCCAGGGCCTTCGTCGCGCTCGCGAGTTCCCCGTCGGGAATGACCCGCGTCACCAAACCCCAGTCAAGTGCTTCCTTTGCAGAGAGCACGCGGTTGGTCAGGTACATCTCAAGCGCGCGCCGAACGCCGACGAGGCGTGGCAGGAAGTACGAAGAGGACCCATCGGGGGTGGCGCCGATCTTTGAGTAGGCCATTGTAAACCGCGCGGACTCTGCGGCGAGCACGAGATCGCCTGAGAGGGCGAGGGAGAGCCCACCGCCCGCGGCTATGCCGTTGACGGCGACGACAACCGGTTTCGGGCTCCGGACAAGACGCGAAACGGCACCGTGAACGTACGTGGTAAGTTCCTTCACGAGGAGGCCGATCCGCGGCAGGTTTTCGGCGAAGTCCTTCACGTCACCACCACCGCAAAAGGCTTTGCCCGTGCCCGTGATGACGACGCAACGGACCCCGGGGTCGTCATCCACTTCCAGGACGGCGTCGAACAAGTCGCGACCCAGCGCGAGGTTCAACGCATTGTATGTGTCGGGGCGGTTCAACGTGATGGTCGCAACCGCATCGGCGCGATCTAGCAGCAAGGTTTTGTAAGGCATAAAGGCCTCCGTTAGGCCGCCACTCGCAGGAGGTGTATGATGCTCGCACACGATGTTATCGCAAAAGCCATGCGACTGACAGTGGGAATGTGAGGAATTGGAAAGTGCAGAGGCGCAAGAGCATCCTGGGAAAATGTGAGAGGGGGTGCCTGCGTGTATTGAAGCATGGGGCTGCGTGTGCTTATTCAATCATCGAGTAGAGCAAAAGCGCGCACAGGGCTTCCATCGCCGCCTCTGATGCTGAGCGGCATCCCGAAGAATTGAAAGCGTTGCGGGAGTTTGTCGAGGTTGCGCAGACGCTCATATGAGATGATGCCGGCCTCGAGGAGGTCTCTTTCAATGTTTATATCGAATTCGAATGCGCAGGAAAGGCCGACGAAGGGGGGTCGAATCGTCTTGATTTTTTGGGTAATCGTAGCGTCGATGTTCTGATCGCGGAACAGTATGCCTGTTCTGGTTGATAGCGGCGAGAAGGGTTCGTAGATTTCGGCCGAGCCACAGAAATCCGAGAGGGTGTAATCATCGAGCGTTTTGCCGTTCGCGGTTCCGTGGATGGGCACGTTGACGTGCGTGCCGTCGTGTGAATTCATCTCAATGCGGCGCATGTTCCATCCGTCTCTCTCGAACGTTTGGATAGTTTCGATCGAGACCTCTGGGTCGCCGGGAAAGACCGGCATCCCAGTATACATCGGAAGGGTGAGGTCAATGATGCGCATGCTGCGTGCACACTTGGCTCGAGCGGGGAGGCTCCATGGACTCCCGGCGCGCTGCGCCGAAGACTTTCTCTTCTAGGCTGGAGAGGCGAACCTCCGTTTCTGGTATCGCGGACTTGGCGCTCGATGGAATTAATCTGGTCGTGAACGGCAGCAATGTCCCCTTTGAGTTCGCGGCAGAGATCGGCGCCGTCGCCTGCGACGGCCGAAAAGCCCTTCTCAATGATGTTGTGAGCGCGTCAATTTTCTCTTCGACCGAAGGTGTCTTCCTGGCCATGGTGGAAGTATAGCACACCGCGAGCAAAGTAGTTGCAGTTTGAGATGAGGGAGGTTGTGGGCGGCTCATCGCGCCAAGCGCTTGCGGGAGTCGGATGATCAATGAAACATCGTCGCCCCGCGGGGCGGTCATGCTGGGCTTCATTTGGATATCTTGGCAGCTCGAGTGGAAGCTCGAGAAGGTGAGTGAGCGATGGAATCGTTTGCCGGTAGCGGAGCGCTTCTCTGCAGCGACAATCGTCGTCAGTTGGACGGCTCCTGTAAAAACGGCGTGTTGGAACGCAACTAAATGATCGTTATCACGTCAGTAGCGATAAAGGCGTTCACGCGGACGTCGTCGCTGACTAATCAGAAACAACCCCTAGCCTACAGAGGACCGCTTTCAAAGCTCGCGCGCGGACCAGCGATGGGACAATGAATAGAATGAACGCGGTTTTGACCAGTTTGGCGCCCCACGCTCTTAGGTTGCTCAGGATCGTTGTTGGTTTGTTGTTCCTTCCGCATGGACTTGTCAAACTGTTTGCATTTTCCGATGCCGTTTCTGAATCCTCCAGCGGTCGGAACCTAATCTGGTACCAGGGGATTATTGAGCTTCTCGGCGGACCGCTGCTCATCCTCGGCCTTTTCACTCGGCCAGTGGCGTTCATACTGGCTGGCGATATGGCGTTTGCGTACTTCATGTCTCATGCGCCACGTTCGGTCTATTCGATCCAGAACTCCGGCAATCTCGCGATTCTCTACTGTTTTGTGTTTTTTCTATCTCGTGTTCGCTGGTCCCGGGCCGTGGAGTATCGACGCCAGAGGTTCCAAAGAGTCGTCTGCATGAGGCGAGCCAGCTTAGGGTAGCCAGCAGCTACTACGAATGCCGCCTCGAAGCGGAACGCTTTGGTTTGCAACGCGGGTTGGGGATTTTCGACGAACATAGCGGCGGGAACCGACATTGTAGATCGTGTGAGCGATGATCTCATCGAATTTTGGATGAAAGCCTCACGCAATTTGGAAGCAAGTGCGTGAATTCTGGATAACGAAGCGACACTCCGTTTCCAATGCAGTCAGGGAACGGGGCCGCTTTCGTTTTGATTCTTTTGATGTTGCCGCAGGCGCACCAAGGGGCACCACCGGGTCCCCATCGATGCAATTGCTTGCAGTGTCGTCGCCAATCCATAACATCATAAATAGATTTGAAATCTGAAACGCTGCCACAACCGGGACACGTGATCGTTTTGACGGACACCGAGAAAATCGCGTGACGAGCCGCCGCAGTTGAAGGAGCAATTTACGGGGTGCCAAGGGATCAGTCCCGACACTGCTGCGGCGGGGTCGGGAATAAATAGGCGACGATTTGCGAGGCTAATTGTCGGTGACGGTGTAATGACGGCCGGCGAATGTATGTTTCTTCCTCGCCAAAAGCCCCATGCAGGCGGTTTGCTCATCGCCTTGAAGGATTGCCCGCGGCACGCGAGCTTGCCCGTCTCTACGCGGCGGCACGGCTATGCGTGAACTTTCTTCCAGCCCTCGTTTAAGCTGATTGAGAAGATCCGAGAGGCTCCTTGGTGAGGAAACGCTACGACGCTTCGGCAACGCCGTGCCAACGGCTATTGGCCGACTCGAATACGGCTGAGCAAGTGTGGGCAAAGCTGAAGACGTTATGGGCTCGGCTTGATCCGGTGGCGCTGCTGCACGAGATCCGGCACCGCCAGCGCCGGCTTGTTGCAATCGCCGACAAGGCTGGATGGGAGGAGGGAGAATCTGGGGCTCCTGACAACTTCGTGGCAGTTCTGAGGAGGGCCTAGGCGGATGGCACGACACGGCCGACCGAGCAGCGGCTTCCAGCGAAAGTACGCTGGTGGCGATCGCGCAAGAACCCGTTTGAGACTGGGTTGAGATCAAGAAGTGACTCGAGGCCGAGCCGGGGCTCTCCGGCCGTCAGGTTCTGCAACGTCTTCTGGCTCAATATCCAAACGCGCATTCCGCCGGTCAGCTGCGTACCCTGCAGCGTCGGCTCGAGGTTTTGGCGTGGAGAGATGGCTCGCGCATTCTGTCCTTGGACCATCGAGCGACGATCTGAGAGCTGAACAACAATCGACATCGAAATCGTCCACAGGACTCGACACGGACCAGGGTGCCATCGTGCTCTCTGCCAAGCACGAGCCCTTCGGATGGCCGCCAGAGCGGCCATCCGTGACAGCCGCTGCGCGCGACGGCGTGTAAAAGGAGCGGTCGGAGTGGAAGAATGCTCTTGGCGCGGGTCGAACAGAAGCATGCAACAGCTTGACCGGTTGCTCCCGTTGGGAGCCTCATGACGCAACGGGAGCGCCGAGGCATCGGGAAATCATGAATGAGGCAACAGTCGGGGCGATAGGGAGCATTCCTCCGTGAGGCAATATGGTTCTCACCATGATCGTCGCTGCCCCATTCCGACGGAGTGCGCGGGCGCATCCTCGACGAGTGGAGCGGAACGCTCGCTTTGTGCTAGCCTTGATGTCATCGCCCGGGGGGAATCATGATCGCGCGCATTTCTGCTGACGTCGTTCGTGACGGCGCGACGCTGACCCTCAAGACGGGTTCCGACCTCGTCTTCAAGGCCAGCACCGCGGCCGACGACGGTGTTTTTGACGATTTTTACACCGACTACGATAAGGCTTTCATCCTCGCCAGCGAAAAGGAGGGCTACGAGGGATTTGTCCGCTGTCTGGCGCTCAACGCCGGAGGCGCCTATGAGGCGCTAGCCACGCGTTTCGGCGCGTTTTGCGAATATGTCTTGACCGTCAGCGACGTGGCGACGGGGATAAGAATCGGCGGCGCCAACCTGATCGCATATCCCATTCCATCCAATTCAGCCGCATCGGATGGGGTTTTGGCGATCAACCTCAACTACGTATTCATCAATGCCGCGTGGCGCCACAAGGGCTATTTCGGGCGCCTCATCCGAGAACTACCCCTGGCGGCGCTTAATCTCCTGCAGGCGACGAATACCGTTAAGCTGCCCATCTCCTGTTTCACCGCCGGAAGCGCTCCACCAATCTTGATGTTCATCGAGCAGAACGATCCCCTGCGCATGCCGGCAGCGGATTACGCGCGCGACACCCAGCTCACCGGGCTCGACCAGCTGGTCCGGATCGGCATCTGGGCCCGGCTCGGTGCGAAAATTGTCGATTTCGACTACGTCCAGCCCGCGCTTTCCCCGGGGCAGTCGGCGGACGAAAACCTCGTCCTCGCTGTCCTCGGTGTGCCCGGCGACGTCCTCAGCGCCTGCCTGCTGCGTCAGCACCTGTTGCGATTTTTCGCCATCTCTGTCCTCAAGGGTGGTGATCCCATCACCAATCCGACCGCCGGTCCGCAGCTTGGAGAGCTGCAACGGCTATGCGAGGAGGGCCGACAGGTCAGCCTGCTTGCGGCCGTGAACCTCGCCGGCGCGCCTGGAGCCGCAGCGTCACTCCGGTCCTACCTCTCGCGCGAACAAGGCCAATAGAGATCGCAGCCTTGGGGGGACCAATGCCAGACCTTTATCAGCTTTTTCAGAAGCTCCACGCGTACTGGTGGCTTGTTCCCGTCATCGTCCTCGCCGTTCTCAACATTCGCGACTTCTCGCGGGGGACGACGCTCATGTCCCGCGTCCTCTATGGGCCACTGACGGGTCGAGCGAGGGCCACGTTCGAGCTCGGACGAATCTTTATTAAGCATCCGTGGCTGTTCTTGAGCTGGAGTAGGGACACGCGCTTTCGCGCCGCGCGGCTGTTTGCGGAAGTCGAAATCCTCAACCCGAGGAACCCCGCTCCAAATCCACACGACTTCAGCGATAAAGCCTTATTCAGGGAAGTGCGGCTGAACTGGACCAAGGGTGAGGCCGCGCGCAGGCGCTACACCGCGGCCTACATCAGGGAACAACTCGCCGAAGAACGATCAAGCTTCTACTCGCGCCTGTGGGAGTTCTGCAGACGTATCATCCCATCCAGAAGACACCTCTCCTCGGAGGGGTGTCGGCGGACACACTTCGTGCCGGTGTCCAGCTTCGCCTCCCTCGATGAAAGCAGACCGCTCATCAAGCGCTATTTCAGCGTGCTCGCCAGCCTCTCCGAGGCCGACACCACCTTCGTCTCGACAACGCAGATCGACATCGGCTATCTCGCGCCTCTGTTCCTGATCACCGGGCTCATTAACCGATTCAAGGACGAAGACGGCTGGAAGCTCGTCATCGACAATTACCGGAAGCTCGTCGAGCACGACCGCGACTACTCCGAGGAACTTAGGGAGCTGAGAGCCTTCCTCTTCAACTGCTGGCTCCTGTGGGGACCTAGCGTCCCACCCTGCTCTTGCGCGTTCTGGCGGCCGCGCCGAGAGGAGAGGCGCTCCGACCTTACCGTCCAGTACGGCTTCGGCGACGAAAACAACTCACTCGATCTCGTGATCGGGCAGGGGTTGAGCCCGGCGTTCCTGCGCGACCTGCAGCTCGAACTCAATCCGGTTCCGGGCTCCGCCGGAACGAGTCTCGGTACGCCCGTTGCCCTTTGCGCCGTGCCATACACAGTGACCGGACGGTTCGGCTGGGGACCCCATCTGGCCGATGATGATCTGCCACCCGCCCAGCGCATGATCCAAGGCGGGTCCCGGGAGCTCGGGCTGCGCGATCCAAACCGGGGACGGGTCTTCCTGCAATGCGATCGCCGGGACTGCGAGACCCGCGACATTTCCGCCTCGGCGCGCTATTACTCCGCCTACCTCTGGATCATCTTTGTCCTCCTGAACGGCCAAGGACAACCTTTCTATTCGGCCGATCCCGACAGCAAGATCGAATCCTGGAAGAACCTGCTCTGCTACTTCGAGCACGGCAACATCGCCGATGCCACCATCTATCAAACCCTCAAGGAGAACCTAATCGCCAAGTGCTGCTCATCATTGAAGGAAATCCTGCAGCGGGACCGTGACACCCGCTTGGGGCCCGATGGAAAAGGTAGCCTCAAGATTGCATACGCCTGCGCCTTCGACGATTCCAACTGCGGGCCCGACCACGGCGTGCTGTCTCCACCAGCGGAGATCTTTCCCCAGAATGGTGCCGGCCGAAAAGCAAGGCTCATTGACATTTTTGGTGCCAGCGTCGGAAGGGACGCCGTGCTGGGAGCCGCACTCGGATCGGGACGCTTGATGCTGCCAGAAGGACCCCGCCCGGGGGCCGAAAATCCGTTCTCGTCGTGCCACCTCCCTGGGATGATCGAGCAGTTCTACAAAGAGCTCAAGGGCGTGGCCGCACCGCCTTCGTAGGTGCTCGGGATGCATAGTGGCCGCGGCGCAGATCCCCATCTCAAGGGGGACGCCCATTGTCCCGGAAAGCGAGGGCGCCGACACCAGCCGGCCGCTGCGCAGCATCGCCGCACCCTCCTGCTTAGCGGCAATACGAGCCCGATCGCCTCGGCGCAGCAGCAGACGCGCTACCAAACGGCCGCCTCGAGGTCTTCACCGGCTAATCACCGCGTCTCTGCTTTTGCCCTAGCAGTGCGCGCGCGTCGCCTCGGATTTCTGGCGGTCGCTGCCTTAAGGGCCCCCGCGCTGGATGTGATCGCTCGATCATTCTGAATACGAGCCTCGCAGGTTTGATGACCGCGGCGATTGCGAATTCGGCGAGCCTGAAGGCCTGAAGGCGTCGGAGGCCGAGCCTATAACCAAGCGCTCTCCGAATGCCGAGCTCCGACCAGTGCCGCTCAACACTATCGGGCTTGTGACGGAGACGGGTAGCACTCTCTCGGCAGCTTCTCGTCACGCCGGGCATGACAGGCTATCCCGCGAGAGTGGGCGGCAGTCAGCGCGTGAACTCGAGGCCGAACGACCCGAGCGCAGTGAGCTGGCGATCGGGCGTCGCCGCGCGCAGTTCCTGCATGCGGCCATGGTCGTGCCGCGCTACCAGCTCCTTGAGGCGCGGCGCCACCTCCTTGGCATAGAGCTTCATCGAGCCGAGCGTCTCCGCCATAGTGAGGAAGCCCGCCTGACCC
>Ga0306920_100006373_pt1 | contig 15388 bp, 7 predicted proteins | sample flu12Cox44000170_FD_204666 | JGI IMG/M metagenome (GOLD analysis project Ga0306920, IMG submission 204666) | Lab enrichment of tropical soil microbial communities from Luquillo Experimental Forest, Puerto Rico - flux4day.12C.oxic.44.000.170 (v2)... | ecosystem: Environmental > Terrestrial >... | reverse complement strand
TCGGTGACGTGCGGAACAATCACATGCGCGTTGCGGCCGCGCAGGATGGTGTCTATCTCGACCTGGGCCACGACGACGCTGCTGCCGTGCACGTTACCGCGAGCGGGTGGCGGGTCGTCGAGAGTCCTCCCGTGATCTGGCGCCGCACTCGCAAGACGAGAGCACTTCCTGAGCCGTCGCGGGGAGGCAGCCTCGATGACCTGTGGCCTGTCGCTCGGGTTCCGATGGCCGAGCGCCCGCTCGTGGCGGCGTGGCAGGTCTGCGCGCTGCTGGACATGATCACCCCGGTGCTCAACATCATCGGTGAGCATGGCAGCGGCAAGACCTCGGCGGCCAAGGCGGTCGCCGGTGCCATCGACACCGCCAGGCCCGGCACGGTGCCCGGTAATGCGGTCGATCTGGTCATCGGGGCTCACGCGCGCTACATCACGATCCTGGACAACCTCAGCCACATTCAGCCCTGGCTGGCCGACGCTCTCTGTCGGCTCGTCACCGGCGACGAGCTGGACCGCCGGATGCTGTGGACCGACTCCGACGTGGCAACTCTCAGCTTGCACCGGCCCGTGATCACCACCTCGATCGACACCGGAGCCGCGCCACCCGACTACGCCGACCGGCGCGTCAACGTCCACGTACCCGTCCTCGACGAGGCGGAAGGCATCTCCGAGTCGCAGTGGGAAGCAAAGAATAAGGCAGCGCAATCAAAGATCATGGGCGCCGTCCTCGACCTCACGAGCGCGGTGCTCGCGATCTTGCCCAGTGTCAAGCTCGCCCGTATCCCGCGCATGGGTGACTACGCCCGCGTACTTGCCGCAGTCGATGAGGTCCTGGGGACCACCGGCCTGAAGGAGTACCGCAGGCAGCGAGAGCTGGCGTCGGCCGAGAGCGTCACGTCCGACCCGGTCGGTTCACGGCTCATCGTGTGGGCCGACGACCAGAAGGCGGTGCCGGGCGGATGGCCGTGGCGCGGCTCGATGCAGGAACTGCTCGGCATGCTCACTCCCGACCAGCTGCCGAAGGACTGGCCCAAGTCACCGCGGGGCCTGGCGGCGCGACTCGCCAAGCTCGGCCCGGACCTGCGCAAGCTCGGGCTCGATGCTGGTGACACCGGCGGCCAGGACCCGGTGACGCGGCGTGCCATCTGGATGATCCAAGAGGTACCCGTCCGATCCTTCGGAAGCTTCGATGCTTCAGAAACCGCATCTAGGCAGGGCAAACGTCCCGAAGAATTGCCCGAAGGATCTCCAGGCGCCGACCGACATCCTTCGGGTCTGGATGCCGAAGGATCTCGGCTCGCTGCGGCCCGATCCTCCGCCGATCCCTCGGACAGCAAACCGGGCATGACCTGCGTTGACGAAGGATCGAACGATCCGAAGGATCCCACGGGTACCTACTATGAGCCGGCCAGCGACGCTGACGACGAGTCGTTCTGGGCCGGACTTGGGTCGGCCTCGCCCTATCACACGAGCCGGATGACACGCTGCGCATCCGCGGCCCGCGGGCAGCCGGCCCCATCGCCCGCCAGTTGCTCGCGCGCAAGAATGATGTGCTGGCGACGGTCAGCGTCTACAACGGCCAGGTCGCACGGCTCGACTGGCGCAAGGGCACGATCCTCGACCAGCCCCGGCTATGCGTGCTGTGCGGCAGGCAGACGCTGCTCATCGAGCCCTACGATGGCCGGCCATGTCATAAGACCTGCGCCGAAGATGCGATCGGCCAGGGAGCCGCGATGCCACCGGGTAACAGCCGAACCAGCTGATGGTCCGGTCAAGGCACCCGGCCTGAGACATGTCACCGGGTCGGCCGCGGGCCGGGCGGGGCCGGGCGGCGAGGACCCCGTACCCGGCCGGGCCGGGCCATAGCCGGGCGGACCGTGACCGGCGGCCCGGGGAAGTCGGCCGGGGCCAGCCGGACCGGGACCTCTGCCGGGTCAGGCCCGGTCGCAGCCGCAGCAGCCAGGTCGGCCGCGGCCCGTCGTGCGGCAGCCGCCTGCAGGAGCCGGCGCTGTGCGTCGCGCATCTCAGCGACCGCGATGGCGAGTCCGGCCAGGGCGCGGACCAGCGCCAGCCGGTCGGTCCTGCGGCGGGACCCGGCCGGTATGCAGGCCGTGAGCAGGTACGCGGCAGTCCGCAGCTCAGAGCCGGGAGGCGACGGGGCCGGGATCCGGCCCCACGAGGCCCGGGCGGCCCGGCTGAAGCTGTCGGCGGCCCGGGCCAGCTCAGTACTGCCGGTCGCCTCGGCGGCGGCGGTGAGCACGTCGGCGGCGGCCCAGGCGATGTCGGCGGCCTGGTCCGAGCCGGGCGCGGCGCGGACCTGGCGGGCCGCCTCGGCGGCGGCAGCGGCGGCATAGCTGAAGATATCCGTGGCGTCGGCGCCGGTGAAGTCCGCCGGGCCGGGCGGAGCCCCGGTCCGGCCGGCCTGCCACCGGCGGCGCAGCGCGCCGAGCGCCAGGTGCGGAGCCAAGGTGTGGCCGCCGTACCAGAGCTGGCCGCCGTCCCGGCCGGCCAGGCCGGGCAGGCTGACCGCGTACCCGGCCGCCCGGCCGGGCCGGGCCGGGTCATCGCGGAGCCGGACCAGCAGCCCGGCCGCACCCAGGGCGGCGAAGAACTCCGCCTCCGACCGGGCCGTCGCCGCGCACCGGCCGGTCTCGCGGCCCAGCGCGGCCCGGGCCGCCCCGTCCGGCATGCCGTGCCCGTACAGCCGGGCCTGCGGCCCGGGCCGGCCGGAGGATTGCCGGCCCGAGCCGGGGTCGGGCCACCGACGGCGCAGCTTCGGCAAGGTCAGGTCTGGGGCGAGCTTCCCGCCGCCGAACCATACCTGCTGCCCCGCGGCGGCCAGGTGGCCGGGCAGGCCGACCGCATACCCGGTCACCTCGGCCGGGTCACGCTCACTGTGCCGCAGCCAGACCCGGACCTCACGGCGGGCCAGGACGGCGAAGAACTCCGCCTCGGACCGGGCCCCGGCCGCGGCCGCCTGGACGTGGCGGCGCAGCGTGACCCGGGGCGGCTCGGCCTGCCCGGCCCGGGCCGCAGTCCGGGTCTCGGCCCGGCCCGGCCGCCGGGCCGCAGTCCGGTCGGCCCGGGCCACCGCCGCCAGGCCATACTGGGCCTCGAGGTCGCGCAGAGCCTCCCCGATCCGGTAGTACTCGTTGTGCAGATGGGCCCGGCGGCTGTCGTGGCGGGCAAGCACGGCCACGATATGAATGTGGTTGTCGCCGTGGTGCACCGCGACCCACGGCACCGCCTCGTCCTCCTCGCCGCGGCGAGACAGACCAGTGCGGTGCATGATCTCCGCGGCGATCTGCATCCACGCGCCGTCGCCCAGGTCCGGGTCACCGGGCGCGGCGCGGACCGCGCAGTGCCACACCGGGTCGGACGGGGCACGGTCGCCGAGCATCGCCAGCGGGATTTCCATCAGCCCGGTCAGGCGGCGGAAGTCCCGCTGGCCGCCCGGCCGCAGCGGCGGCTCGAGCTCGGCCGGGTGCCGCCACCCGGCCACCAGGTGCGGGTTCCGGTGCTCGCAGGCCTTCCCCGGGCCGTAGAGGTAGTACAGCAGCCCGGCCAGGTTGCTGCCGCGCTTCAGAACCCGGCCGATCACCGCAGCCGCCTGCTGAGCAGCAGGGCCGCTTCGTCAATGTGGCGGATGACCCGCAGGCAGTAGGCCACCGTGGGGTCCGGACCCGGCTCGTCAGTGGTATGCAGCCGCGCCACGGCCTGGTGTACCAGGCCGCGGATGCGCACCAGCTCACCCAGCATCTCCTGCTGGAACACCGGGATCGGCATGGCCCGGTGCTCGGCCGCGTCCAGGCCCGCCTGCACTAGATAGGCGGCTACAGCCAGCCCGTCCTGTTCCGCCGCCGCCGACAGCGATGCCTTCTCCGCTGCCGACAGCTTGGCTTTGATCACGTGCTCGCGTGGCTGTTGCTCCCGCGGGCGCCGCCCGCGGCCCTTTTCTGAGGATGCTGGCACAGTTCAGCCTTTCTTCGGCCGCCGTCCCAGCAGACAGTTACCAGGATAGGTGTTGACCGCGCTCGGTCAACACCTAAAGGACCCCTTAATCACATCTTGCTTCCCGCGCTTCGGTACGCTTCCTGCCTGCGACAACACCCGGCTGAGGACGCTCAGCAACATTATTGCCGGGCAGCTCCGGAATATCAGCGGAAACGACATGGCAACAGTACAGAGCCATTAGCGCCGACAGGCCAGGCACGGGCCGCTAATCGGGCCATAAAGGAAATGAAATGCGAGACCGGCCGACCCGCCAAGGGGCGGCCGGTCGAGCGGGCCGGGCCCGGGCCGGGTGCTCCTCGACGGCGGGCCGGTCGAGCGGGCCGGGCCCGTGTGCTCAGTCGCGGGTATCGGGCCCGACTCCGGCGGCCCGGTCCAGGGCCGGATCGGCGTCGGGAAGCAGGCGCCGGGCTTCCTGGTCAGGGTCGGGGACGGATCGCTGCCTGAGTTCGGCGGCCAGGGCGGCCAGCACATATTGCGGGCGGGGGCCAGCCCGGGGGCCGCGTGCTCGGCGAGTTGCCTGAGCAGGCCGACGGGCGGTTGCTGGCCGGCGTCGTGCCAGACGAGCAGGGCGAGGACGACGATCTGCTGGTAGCGCTGGGTGCGGAAGCTGGCGGTGACGTGCTGGATGGAGCCGGTCAACGCGGCCTGGGTGATGCTGGTGAGCGCATCGCCGGATCGTGCACGGCAAGCAGATGAAAAACCCTACCCGGGGTCGGCATCAGCCGTGACGGCCTGCGCAGGCAGAGGGATACCGAGCCGAGCTGGCCCAGGCCCACCCAGAAGCTCGTGTTCCTCACATCTCGTGACGCCGCACTGACATTGTCGTGACGCTGAACACTCAATCCGGGTAAGTCCTGGCTGGTCGGCTGTTGCCATTTCCAGGATTGCGAGGGAGTTCTGTCCGGCTCGCGTCCGTACGGGTACCTGGAGGCCTCGTCAGGATAGGCCTTGAGGAAAAGATCGAACATGCCCGCATTGGCGGCCCGTGTGGCCAGGGTACGGGCGGCGTCGTCGGCTCCGGCCTCACGTAGCCCTGTGAGCAGGGAGGCGACATCACCTGGGTTGTCGAGGCTGGCGTGGCCAGCGGGGTCGCGGGCCAGCAGGACACGGGCCGCGTCGTCAGCCCCGGCCTCGCGCAGCTCCCTCAGCAGCTGCGCGCCGATCGCCGGTTTATCGAAGTCGGCCTGGCTGGCAGCTCGTGCGGCTAGGGCCGAGGCTGCGTCGTCGGCCCCGGCGCTGCGCAGCAACCTCAGCGTAGTTCCGAGACCACGCGGGCGGTCGGACCTGAGAATATGATCGGCAAACCAAACAAGCATGTCGGGCCAGTCCTTGACAACATCTGGCTTGTCACGGCTGGAGTGGTCAGCGGCCCGTGCGGCTAGGGTACGGGCGGCGTCGTGGGCCCCGGCTTCACGCAGCTCGTCCAGCAGGTTGGCGGGGTTGCGCAGGCCGCCGAGACTGACCTGTTCAGCGGCCCGTGTGGCCAGGATACGGGCGGCGTCGTCGGCCCCGGCTTCGCACAGCCTTTTGAGCAGTGAGGCGACATCATCTGGGTCGTTGAGGCTGACCTGGTCAGCGGCTCGTGCGGCTAGGGCACGGGCGGCGTCGTCAGCCCCGGCCGCGCGCAGCCGCTCCAGCAGAAAGGCGACGTCGCTCAGTTTGTCGAGGCTGGCATGGCCAGCGGGGTCCCGGGCCAGCAGGACGCGGACGGCGTCGTCAGCGCCGACCTGCCGCGATCCTTCCAGCAGCTCAGCGACATCGCCCGGGTTGTCGAGGCTGACCTGGCCAGCGGCCAGTGTGGCCAGGGTACGGGCGGAGTCGTCAGCCGCGGCCATGCCCAGCATTTCCAGCCGTCTGGTGACATCGAGCGGGTCGTTGAGGTTGACGAGGCCAGCGGCCCGTATAGCTAGGGCACGGGCGGCGTCGTCGGCCCCGGCCTCGCGCAGCTCAAGCAGCAGAGGGGCGACGATATACATCGGGTAGTCCAGGGTGACCTGGCCAGCGGGGTCGCGGGCCAGCAGGGCACGGACCGCGTCGTCGGCCCCTGCTTCGCGTAGCTCCTTCAGGAGCCAGGCAACGGTGCTCGGGTACTCGAGGGTGACCTGGCCAGTGGGGTCGCGGGCCAGCAGGGCACCGACCGCGTCGTCGGCCCCGATCTGGCGCAGGAACCCCAGCAGCCGGGCGACGTGGTGCGGTTCATCGAGGCCGGCGCGGCCGGCGGCCCATTGGGCAACGTGCGCACTGTCGCCAGGGCTGATGTTGCGGACGTGAGCGATGAGCATCCCGGCTGCGTCCGCACCACCCAGGGCAGCCGCGGTTGTCCAGAGGGCCGCCGCGTGCCGGTACAGGCCGCGGTCGCGTGCGGCCTGCCCGAGGCGGGTCAAGTCGCTGACGGAGAAGGCGTGGGCAGTGAGAGCATCCCACAGGGATGGCGGCCCGAGTTGGTCCTGGCGGGTGCGGCGGCCGTACTGCCAGAGGTAGTCGGCCACTTGATAGCCAACGACACCGGTACCTGATGGAGGCGGGACGGGCTGCAAGGCCCGGACCGCGCCCTTGAGCTCCTTTCTGGCCCAAGCCAGGGCGGTGTCGCGCCACGTGGTGATGTCATTGGTGCGCTGCGGGCCGGTCAGGTAGCCAACTGCGGCCTCCTGAAGCAGTGCGGCAGACAGCGGGCTGGCGTGGCCGAGCCGGGTGGCGTCCATCGCCGCCGTGATGATCGCCTGCCCGTAGGGGTCGCCACCAGGTCCCGCGTAGCGGTCTAGCAGGTCGGGGACCCCGGCCAGGTACTGGGCAACCTGCCCCTCTTGCCCTGCACTGGCGGCCGCCTCGGCCGCCTCGACCAGCACCGGGTCGCCGGTGCCGACCGCAGCTTCCAGGTCGGCGGTAGTGAAACGGTCCGGGACGTCGATGATCCCGCCTAGGACGGGATCGATCCGAGCCGGGTCGCTGTCAGTCAGCTCAGGCAGTCGGGCCAGCAGCCGCCCGGCCGTGCCGGCAGGATCGGCGGCCCCAGACCCGGCGCGGGCCGCGTTAGCATAGGTCTCCGATTGCTCCGGCCACACGGTGGTGATGACCGCGCGGCCTTCACCGTCAAGCAGGTCGGCCAGGCGGCCCAGCACCTCCGCACCGCCGTCGACGTCGACGTACTGACGCAGTTCGCCCAGCCACAACACCGTGCGGGCCGGGACCCCGGCATCCAGCCGCTCCTTAAGCGCACCGGGGTCCAGCGGGTAGTCCAGCCGCCAGTTCGCGAGCTGGTCGACGACCGCCTCATAGGCCGCGCGAGTCTTGCCCGTGGACGACCCGCCGCGAACCACCACGAGTCGGCTGGCCGGCACCGCCGGGTCCAAGACGGCGCGCAGCAGATTATCGTGCGGCCTACGGACATATGGCGGCATCGGGCCACCACCGATCACCCTGTGCACGCCAAGCTCCACCGGATCCCACCGGCTCGGCAGCCGGCCGAACGCCGACCTTCTCGCCACGCTGATCACGCCCGGCACTGCCAGCCAGGCTACGTACAGGGCCGGCACAAGAAGCAGGATCGTCACCACCACCGGCTGCCACGGCAGGTGATATAGGACCGTCAGCACCACCGCCGCCGCGACGGTCAGCGCGAGCAGGGCAAGCGCCTTAACACCGGCGCGCCGAATACCCGCGTGGCGGCCAGGCTCGCGTACGTGCCAGGATTTCCAATGGCCCATCACCGCAGGCATACACCATCCACACCACGTCATGAGTACCCGCCGCAGAACTGGCGTTCAGGTGCGCAGCCACCGGTAGTCACGTAGAGCGACCATATTCTCTTGCGGCTCAACGAGTACCTACCAGGCGCTGCCCGCAGATTGCTAAAGGCGAGCCCAGAGTCGGTGAGATCGCCGTCAACACCAGTGTCTCGAGGATTTCAGCGCAACGGCCCTCGGCTGAGCGCCGACACCACGTTCAACATAGAGCGGATGGCTGACGCGATGCTTTGTGCAAGATCATGCATCTGGCTGAGCAGCACATCGGCGGGTTGGCTGAGATCAAGGGCGTGGCAGAAGATCTGGATGCCGGATTGGCGGACGACGTGGCGGGCTGGTTCCTCGTTGCCCTTGGCATAAACGAGGTGGCCTTCGCCGAGGCCGAGGACGGTGCAGTAGGCGAGGAGCTGATACAGGTCGGCGTTCGGGTACCCGGCGGGCTTCTCGGCCTTGTACTTGGCGTCGATGACGGCGACGGGCGAGCCGCGTATCTTCCAGACGATGTCGGGCCGGAGCACCACCCTGGCCGCCTGGTCGAGGTAGTGCCGGTCCTGGTCGTCGACGCGGCCGCCGAATCCGGTCACGAGCGCCTCGCGCAGCGCCACTGCGACGAAGTCCTCAAACAGCTTCGGCATGTCGAGGAGAAAGCCGTTCAGCAGCACGCTTCCAGGCTGGTGCTCGACCGAGGTTGCCCGCAGCACGATCTCGGCGAGCCGGAGTGCCGCGTGGTAACGGGCGTTGAGCCTGGTGGGCTGCCAAGCCGGGATCGGGTCACCGCGTGACAGGGACGTCACCTCGCTGAAGTCCCGCAGCAGACGCCGCAGCATTCGCTGCGACCCTGCATCGACGCGGGGGACGAGGAGCATCCGCTCGCATGCGGTGCGCAGGATCTGGTTTTCCGGGATGTCGGTGGTGAACTCGTCGTGTCTGATTTCGAGCGGAAGGGGCAGCCCGTGGTGCCGGTGCAGTTGCTCGCTCTCCCGCAGCCTGCCGCGCAGTACCGGTGAGCTTTCCTCCACGACGATGTAGCCGGGCAGCAAGCCCTGATGGATCGCACGTTCGGTCTGCCGCCACAGTGCCTGGGCGACAACTGGGATGAGGTCGGCGGCCTGCGCCACTGGCACCATCTCTGACCGCCATGCGGGCGCGTGCTGGGAGTATCCGGCGAGGAATAGCAGCCGGGCGATGGGGACCTTCGGCCTGATGTGGATCTCCATGTCGCCGATCCGGGCTGCTCCGACCTTTCCGGTCGCGCCGAGCAGCCAGGACCCGGAACGGAATGCCGACGGGATGGCGCTGACCACGCCCGAACTGGCCAGCGCTCGTCCCTGTTCCGGCGTGAGCTGCAGCTCGATGGGAGGACCAAGCTCGTCCAGCTCGATAGGTGTCACGGTTCGGGTTGCTCGGAGGCAGCGGCGATGGCCTTGCGGAGGCTCGGCAGGCCATAGTGCTCGTCAAGGTCGCTTTGGCCGTAGAACAGGTCCTCAAGCAGCGGCATGATCTGGTACTGCCACACGCGTTCCAGCCCCCCCTGGCGCTGGTAGATCTGCTCGTCCATCAGGTATGAGGGGCCGATCGCTGCGTCGGAGTCTTCGATGCGCTGGTTTAGCTCGTCGAGCAGCAGCGCCGCGTCCATCGGAAGGTCGCGGGCGGCCAGCCAGCGGCTGAGCAGGCCCTGGACCGGCGGGATGCGTGGGTCTAGTTCGACGAACACGAATCGGCGGCGCATCGCGTTGTCGATCCGGGCGATCGAGCGGTCGGCGGTGTTCATCGTGCCGATGAGGAACAGGTTCTCCGGGAGTACGAACTCTGTGTCTGGTGAGTACTGGAGGCTGATTGACTGGTCGCGGTATTCCAGCAGGAAATACAGCTCGCCGAACACCTTGGCCAGGTTGGCCCGGTTGATCTCGTCGATGATCAGGATGTACGCGGTGCTCGGGTTCGCCGCGGCCACTTCCGCGAAGTCGCGGAACGGCCCGGCGCGCAGCGTGAAGGTCAGCGCGCCGCTGCCGCCCGGCTCGGGTCGGAAGCCCTCGAAGAAGTCCTCGTAGGTGTAGGACGGGTGGAATTGAACGAGCTTGACTGCGCCGTCTTCGGTCAGGTGCCTGGCGAGCTTAGTGGCGAGATAGGTCTTGCCCGTTCCCGGCGGCCCGTAGAAGATGATCTGTTTCTTTTCCCAGAGCAGGCCCGCGATCTTCGTCAGTTTGGCCTGGTCCAGCTCTAGGTCTTTGGCGAACTCCGGAGTAATCGCGTTGAAGGACAGTTCGCGCCTGACTGGCGCAGGCACTGGCACCGGCGGCTCGGGTGGCACCTCGCGGGGAGTCAGAGCGGCGAGCTGATCGTAGGCCTCGGTCAGGTCGACGATGTACGCCTGGCTCTGCAGCAGCGCAGGCACCGGCGCGCGGAGCTGGTTGCCATCGACGGGGTTGTCCGGGTTGAGCCACCGGACATTCCGGCGGAGGTTGGAGTGCGGCGCGGCGGACTCGGCGAAGTACGCGGGCCCGGTCACCTCGCCAAGGAACACGCCGCCGTGCAGCGGCGTGAGCACCAGGTCGCTCGTACGCATTCGGCGGAGGAACCGGTCGAACTCCTCAAGTCGCTGCGCGCGATAGGCATAGGACTTGTGCTGGTATCCGGTCTCGACGGCCTGCTTCAGTTCGTCGTAGCCGGTAGCGGGATCGACCTGGCCGAGCTGCGAAGCGCTGAGCGAAACGAACCCATCGCGCAGCCAGTCGGGAACGAGGTTGTAGCCGTCGACGTTGGACCCTCGCACCATCCAAGCCCGCTTTGCACTAGCCGGTGCCTCGTCCTCGGCCTCGCGTGCTTCAAGAAGCTCTCTCAAAGCGTCCGCGGTCAACCGCTGTGCCTGGGAAGCGCACCCGTCGGCGTTGAACTCAATGCCCTCGCCGATCAGTCGCCGCTGCAAGTCCATGCCCCTATAGGCGGCGTTCAGTATGCCCTCGTCCGGAATGCTTCCGTCGGCGTTGAGTACACGGTATGAGCTGGGCAAACGGACGCTGGCGTTTGCGAGGAAGTAGGCGACCTCACTCGCGGTGGTATCCGCCAGCACGGCAAGATCATCGTGGGCGGTCCACAAGCCGGGATCGACCATCTGCAGCGTGGTGGCGATGAACTGGTGCACCTCGCTCAGGTTCTGCAGCGCCTGCCTGCGCCGCTGATCGACCTCTCGGTAAAGGCGCTGCAGTTCCGTCCACAGATCCGAGGCGTCTGGATAGGCCTCCAGGGCCTCGATACCGGCGTCGGTGATGGACCAGCCGCCGATCTTGGACATCCAGCCGATGGTCGCTGCTTCGAGGGTGTGGAATCCGACTGCGCGGTTATAGCGCTGCATGCCGCTGTTGTCGACGCTTAGCTCATATGAGGTCAGCTCCAGCCTGCCGCGCAACTCATCTAGCACCTGGCTCGGCGGAATTTTCGTCCCAGCGTCGCGCAAGATCTCCAATACCGTCTTGATCAGCAGGTCCCGCCGGACATGATCCTCAGCCATGGCGCGGCCCCTGTCCGGGTGGCGGCTCGAGGATCGTCTGGTACGACATTCCGGTTCGCGCAGCCTCGGTCATCGCGTCGTACACCTGCAAGATCAGCTCCTTGGTGCGGTTGAAGCGCGCCGCGTCGTTGTGCTGGAAGGCAACGAAGCTGTCCATGATGTAGCCCACGTCATCTCGCTCGATGTCATACAGGTGAAAGAACGCTGCATCCAGCTCTGCCCGGATCGCGAACCGCCGCTCTTCGTCCCAGCGGAACGGCGGACCATCGTCGCGGAGGTCGGCTGCGAACGGCTCGATGTCGAATGCCGTGAAGGTGAGTTCAAGTACCCGTTCTCGGATCCAGGTAGCGGGAGTTGCGCCGCCCAGCCAGAGCATCGGCTCGTCGTACGCTCGCGGAGGCAGCGCCGGAAGCTGCTTGAATACGAAATACTTCAAGTGCGTTCCAGTTGCCTTCTGCCTGGCGCAATAGTCCAACGCGAATGTCGAAAGGTTTGCCTGGAGCAGCGCTGCTGGACCATTGGTAAACGCAAGGAGCAGCGTGTCACCAGTAGCCGTCTGCGGTAGCACGCTACAGATGACAGTACGCTCGTCTGTGCTACGGGCGATGTCGCGCCAGCCGAACAGCCAGCCCTTGTCCCAACCGCGCCGGGCCAAGCGTTCATTGACCGCGGTCTCGTCCAGCCAGTAACGCGGCAGGAGCACGCGATCTGGGTCGTCGTGCTGCTTGGGGGTCAGGCGGGGAAGGGTGCCCATGTTGGCCTGGGCTTCGGTCTGACCTTCGTAGGTGCCGAGGCGGTGGTCGAAGTGGTGGATCATCTTGGCCTCGTACAGAGGCAGCATGCGCTCACTTCCGCGGATGAAGTCGTTGCCGCGCAAGGTCCAGCCGTCCTGCTCCAGTTGGTTGCGGGTGCGGAACAGGCCCGAGTCGCTAGCCATGTTGAAGATGCCCTGCATGAACGACAGGCCCCACGGGTTCTCCTCCGGGTCATCGCGCCACAGGACTGGGACGCGCTTGTAGATGCCGATCGTGATCTCAGCGTCCCGGCGGGAGCGGAACACCGGGGTGGTCCCGGTGTTCGGATTGACGAGCAGGATCTCCTCAGGCGGCATAGTGAACCGGCGAGCGGCCAGGTCGGGCATGTACCGGGTGCCGAACGCAAAGCTGGCAAGATCGACGCGCGCAGCGCGGCCGCAGACGGTGAGCAGGCAGAACCGCACCGAATGATGCACCGAACGGCTGAGCAGGAACGCCTCGTTCTCGAAGTCGAGGAACGAGACCAGTCGGGCCCGGCGGACCAGGTTGCCGAAGAACGGCGCGGTGGTCGCGTCGGTAGCGATGCCGGTGGGCAGCACGAGGCCGCTGCGGCCGCGGGAACCGATGACCGTGCTGGCGGTTTCGGCGAAGACGGCGTAAGTGTTGAGCCGCCCATGGCCGGTGAGAGGATATCGGCCCGACTCCTTCAGCAGGTGTGTCCAACCGCTGGATCTGCGCTGTTCGCCGCGAAATTCGGCGTCAAGGGTGCGGTCCGCTGGGTTGTCGCTGGTGGCCAGCGCAGCGATCAGCTTCTTGCGGGCCGCGGCGTTCGGGGCCTGGGCGATCCCAGGGTCGCGCTGAGCGAAAAACTCCTGCTCCTTGAGTTCAACCTTCTCCCAGGGCGGGTTGCCGATGACGCAGGAGAAGCCGCCGGACCAGCCGGTGGCGGGGTCGAGGTCGGTAGCGCCGTTGCCGACGCGGAAGATGTGGGGGAACTCGACGTGCCAGTGGAAGAACCGGTATTGGCGGGTCAAGTCGGCGACCAGGTCCTCGGCGGCCACCAGATCCAAGGTGTTGGAGCCTGCGCCGAATTGCTCCAGGGTGGCTTGGGCGATCCCGGTGGCGCGAGTCTCGTCGGTCTTCGGCTGGACGAAGGCGGCGCACCAGGCGTCGGCGAGGAGTTTCTGGGTGCGGCGTTCGGGCGACTCGGCGAGTTCGGCGGCTTGGCGCTGCTGGTGGATGTGCAGGTCTTCCAGGCTCTCGGGGAGGGCATGGGCGACCTCGGCGGCGCGTTGGGCCAGGGTGGCGTTGGTGACCGGGATGCCTGCAGGCCTGAAGAGGTCGTGCTGGCCTTGGCGCTCGGCGGCGTTCTGCTTCTTCAGGGCCGCGGCGACCTTGCGGTCGTCGCCTTCGATCGGCTTGAACGCTTCGTCCGGCAGGCCGTCGGCGAGGAGTGCGGGGGTGACGCCGAGCAGGGAGTTGCCGACTCGGATGTTCTGGTCCAGGTAGGACAGTGGCTTGCCCGGTTCCAGTGCTTCCAGCCACAGGGAGACCCTGGCCAGTTCGGCGGCCATGGGGTTCACGTCCACGCCGTAGATGCAGCGGCCGACCACGCGGCGCAGCGCCGCCCGTACCTCGGCTTCCGGTGGCTCGGATTCGTCGGTTTCCGCAGCGGCGACGCGCTTGGCGATCCGCCTGGCCGCCGCAACCAGGAAGTGGCCGGAGCCGCAAGCCGGGTCGCAGATGGTGATGTCGAACAGCGCGGCGATCCGCTCCTCATGCGTCGGCTTGGCGCACGCCTCGTCCAGCAGCGGATCCAGCGCGGAGTCCAGCAGGCAGTCGACCAGGGAGGTCGGGGTGTAGTACGAGCCGGTCTCTTTCCGTTCGTTGCCGGGCAGGGTCTCCAGCGTGTAGGACAGCTGCTCGGCGTCATAACGCGGGATCAGCTCCAGCAGCGACTCGTAGATGCTGCCGAGTTCTTCGGCGCCGAGGTTGCCGAAGTCCACCGGGCGCATCGGTCCGCCGTCGCGCGGCCTTATCTGGGACAGCGCGCGGACGGCCCCGAGCAGGGCCTCGTTAGCCAGGCGGGCACCGGCCAGCGGCTCATCGAGCGGAACGGCGCTGCCGTCGTCGCGTTTGGTCTCGAAGATGCCGCCGATGCCGGGCAGGGCGAGTTCGGGGACGCCGCCCTCGGTGCCGAGCGCGTCGAAGACTAGCTCGACGGCGTCGAACAGGTCGCTGTGCCTGCCGCCGCGGTGGCGGCGCGCCATGCGCCGCAGCCGGGCCGAAGAGAAGTACGTCACATAGCGGTCGCGGGCTTCGCGGAGCCGCGCCCTGACCGAGTCGGCGGCGCCGGAGGGGTCCGGCTGCAGCAGCAGGCTGCGGTCCTCGGCGACGAACCAGAACAACAACCGGTACACCAGCCGCAGCAACGCCCGGTTGAGATCGTCGAGCGTCAGCTCGGCATTGGCGAGACGGGTGCGGAGCTGGGGATTGGCGGGGTGGGACAGGAACCCGGTGCCGAGGATGGAGATGGCTTGCTGCACTCCGCCGCGGAGCTGGTTCAGCGCCCGCTCGCCCTGCTCGGCGGCAAAACCCCGCCACTGCTCCAGGTAGCAGGTCTCCGGGCCGCCATCGCCCTGCACCGCGAACCTGGACTCGTGGCAGACCAGGTAGAGCAGCACGAAGTCGGGGAACAGCTCGCCGTCGAAGATCGCGGCCAGGTCGAACTCGAGGTACGCCGATCCGGTCAAGGAGGCCGAGTCGCGCAGCAGCCGCAGCGTAGTCCCGTTGGACAGGATCGCCCACAGGTAGCGGTCGTCGCGGTTGAGCAGCCCCTGGAGCATGGACTGCGGTGCGCGGGCGGTAACGTGCGGGGTCTTGCGGTCCAGGTCGGTGTCCCATCCCAGCAGGTGGATGGGGACGTGGCCAGAGCGATTGCTAACCGGGAAGGTCTTGCCGTCGAGCTCGAAGCTGCCGCCCGTTACCTGGTGAAAGCCGAGCTCGCGCAGCAGGATGCGCAGCCAGCGTTCCCTGGTGACCCGCGCCGAGGTGGCTTCGGCGGCGTCCGGTCCGGTGACCCGCTGCTTATGGTCCTGCCAGATCTCGAGCAGGTAGAGCCAGGACCGCGAGGCCTGCCGCCGGACTGACTCGCCGCGCTCCAGGCCGTAGCTCAGCGGCGCGGTCCCCGGCACTTGCGGGTCACCGGCGAAGATCCGGTCGAGCAGGCTGGAGGGGAGTAGCCCGCCGACGATGTCGAGCGATGGGAACTCGGTCATGACGCACCAGGCAGGTAGACGTAGACGCCGAGGATGTCAGCGGGTTTCTGGGCTCGGACCGCGAGCTGCCTCCTGACGTGCTGGCCGCTCGCCT
>Ga0306920_100006372_pt1 | contig 15389 bp, 5 predicted proteins | sample flu12Cox44000170_FD_204666 | JGI IMG/M metagenome (GOLD analysis project Ga0306920, IMG submission 204666) | Lab enrichment of tropical soil microbial communities from Luquillo Experimental Forest, Puerto Rico - flux4day.12C.oxic.44.000.170 (v2)... | ecosystem: Environmental > Terrestrial >... | reverse complement strand
CACCCTTGCGGCCGCGGAAGGAAACCGGAATCACCTGGCCAGTTTCGGTGTAATCGCCGAAGCCGGTCGAGTCCGGCATACGGATAAACTCGTATTTGACGACAGGTTCATCGACCTCCAGCGGCTCCGGCACCAGCGCGCGCAACTTATCCGGATCAGTCCGGTAAGCGATGATGAGATATTCCCGCTGACGGAAGCGGTAGGGTCCAGGCGGAAACGTGGGGCTCGTCAACGGCATGGCAAATGCTCGTGCCCGCACATCACTTTCCTTCATGACGATTCCTCTCGTGAACAATGAAGACCGAACGCGCGCACAATTCGATGTTAGGGCCGCTCTTCGCCGATATCGAACGTGCGCACCCCTTCGAGCCGATCCGGAAGCTCAAGCACCTCGGGATTGGCCAATGTCTGGCGCGCATTGCGGTAACCGGTCTGCCAGTGCTCCTCCATGGTGCGCCGGGAGAACTCAAAATCCTTGGCGATGCCTTCATAGGGCTGGGCGCGATAAATCAGATGCACGATGTTACAGACCTTGTCGTCGGCTTCGGCGAGCAAGAGCTTGGCGTCGGCGCTCTCGCGCAATTCCTCGGGCATCTGTCTGAGCAGATTGGCGCATGCAATCCGCAGCTTCTGAATATATTGATATCGATCGGTAGCGGCGCGATTGCGGCTGGAATAGATGATCTCCTTTTGCCGTACCTCGACTGCGATCATGTCCTTCGGCAATTCGCCCCGCGCATTCCAAAGATCGACCTGGAAGGCGAGCGTGTCGCGCCGGGGGCGCGCGCCGAGCACCCATTCGAGCGGCGTATTCGAGATCAAGCCGCCGTCCCAAAAATACTCGTCGCCGATCTTGGTCGCCGGGAAACCCGGCGGCAGCGAGCCCGAGGCGGCGATATGTTCGAAAGCGATCTTGTGCTTGGTGTTGTCGAAATAGGTGAAATTGCCGCTGCGCACTTCGACCGCGCCGACGCTAAAGCGCATCTCGCCGGAATTGATACGGTCGAAATCGACCAGCCGCTCGAGTGTCGTACGCAACGGCGTGTTGTCGTAATAGCCCGCTCTCTCAGGACTGCCGGGCGGCCAAATGGCCGGCGGTGGCAGGCGCGGCACAAAGAAATTCGGCGTACCGAACAACAAGATATCTATGGCACGAGCCTGATTGAGAAGCTGATGCTGGTCGTCGCTGAATTCGATCTGTCTGAAATAGGGTATGCCGACTGGCGAAGTAGAGACCGCGTGCCAAAATTCGCGCAGCGCGTCCACCCGCTGGTTCGGCGGATTGCCGGCGATGATCGCCGAGTTGATGGCGCCGATCGAGATTCCGGCAACCCAATCGGGATGCAGATCGGCCTCGGCGAGCGCCTCATAGACGCCCGCCTGATAAGCCCCGAGCGCGCCGCCGCCCTGTAGCAACAGCGCAATTTGTTCGAACGGAGTACGCCCCTGGGGCTCGCGCCCGTGCTCCCAAGTTGGGGAGGGCGCTGGATGCGGCCGGCATCGAAGGCCGATATGTTTATCAGCCATTTGGGCTCCCATTCTTCCAGCTTGCCTACGTTGGCCTCTAGTTGACCCGCATGCGCTGCTGGCGCCAATCAAGCCCGGCAAATCGCACCAAATTGTTGCAAAAGAGACGGCAGGAACCGTGCGCGTGTCGGATCAGGCAAGCGGCTGGTATTTCTCAGAATATCCGGTACGATTGCTGCACGGCGGAGAGAGGCTTCGGGGGCGCGTGGTGTACGCCGGAGTCACAATTGATGCCGGATTTGCTGATCGGCGCGTATTCGGACGGCGGCTCTCAGGTCTTTTGGGAGGACGGCGAACGCGTCTTTCGCAGACTGGACGATAATGGCAAGCGCGCCGTGTTGCTCGTTATGCCTGCCGCCGACCAGCCATCCCGCTCAAGCCTCGATCGCCTCACCCACGAATACGAACTCAAGGATGAGTTATCGACGGGGCGTGGGCGGTCCGGCCGCTCGAGCTCGTGCACGAGTCCAGTCGGACCATACTGGTGCTCGAGGATGTGGGCGGCGAGCCGGGCCGACGCCCGTCTTTGCCAGAGCGTCGACGAACTGGATCTTCTCGGGGATGCCGAATTTCGGGATGACACCCGAGGCCGCGAACGCGAGCAACTGCTCCCTGCCGGCGCCAGTGAAGCCCGGCAAATCGTGCCAAATCGTTGCAAACGAGACGGCGCCGAGTTCCGGATTGCCGATGGCGCGTGCAACAAGCTCACGCACTTTCGCGTTATCGCGGCACGCTATGACAAACTCGCGAGAAATTTTCTCGCCGTTAACCACCTGGCTTCCGCTATCATTCTGCTCAACTGAAGATAGGAGCTAAGGCGGCGTAGAGGATTCCATGGACACCAAGAAACGCACTATTTTCGATCGACGCCGGCTGTTGCAGACGGGAGGTGCCGCGCTCGCTGCTGCCGCGGGTCCGCTGCTGGCGGCCGGGCGCACGCTCGCGCAGGCGCGGGCGGTATTCGTCAATACCTGGGGCGGCAGCTGGACCGCGGCGGAGGAAGCTGCTTTCTTCAAGCCGTTCATCGAGGCGACCGGCGTCCGCGTGCACACCGTGGCGCCTGTGTCCTACGCCAAGCTCAAGGCGCAGGTGCAGAGCGGACGCTACGAATGGGACGTCACCGAGATCAACCAATCCGAATTGTTGCGGGCGGAGCGCGAGGGCCTTGTCGAGCCGATCGACTGGACCGTCGTGCAGAAGGACAAGCTGTTCCCCGATGCCGTCTTCGCCAACGGCATCTCCAACTGCGCGCTGGGCACCAATCTGTGCTATCGCAAGGATAAGTTCCCAAAGGGCGGTCCACAATCCTGGGCCGATTTCTGGGACGTCAAGAGGTTTCCCGGAACGCGCTCGCTCTACAACAACGCGCCACGGTCGCTGACCTTCGCCCTGCTGGCGGACGGTGTACCGCCGGATAAACTCTATCCGATGGACATCGATCGCGGCTTCAGGAAGCTCGACCTGCTCAAGCCGCATATCAAAGTGTGGTGGACGCAGGGCAATCAGTCGCAGCAGTTGATCCGCGACGGGGAAATCGACATGATGGCGATCTGGAACGCGCGCGCCAGCGAGTTGGCCGCCCAGGGGGTGCCCGTCGAGCTCGTCTGGAACGGCGCCCACCTCACCATCACGATGTGGGGCGTCGGAAAGGGCGCACCCAATCGCAAGCTTGCGTGGGAGCTGATCCAGTTCGCGGTCCAGCCGAAGCAGCAGGCCGAATTCTGCAACCGTCTATATTACGGGCCGACCAATCCCAAGGCTTACGAGTTCATCAAGCCCGAGATCGCCGCGCAGATGCCCACCTATCCGCAGAACGCGAAACAGGCCGTTACCGCCAATGCGGAATGGGAAGCGGACAACGCCGCCATGTTGCAGGAACGGTTCACGCAATGGCTGGCCAGCTGACGGTCACCGCGACAGGTAGCAGCACCTCAGATTCATGGTCGCTTCCAACCCTCATACCTTGCGCTGACGTTAAGTAATTTCCTCGTCGGGCGTTGTTCCAAGAGCACCCCTCCGCTGGCAACGTCCCCTATTTTCATATCGACTGGCGGCGTAAAATTGATCGACCGCAACGAAATCTCCCGGCCCGGAGAGTTGCCGTTGATCGACCCGCGTGCAGACTATTCGGACAGCGGCTCTCAGGTCTTGTGGGAGGACGGCGAACGCGTCTTCCGCCGTGGCTGGCAACTGGACGATAACGGCAAGCGCGCCGTGCTGATCGTTCAGCCTGCCGCAGAGCACCCGTCGCGTTCAAGCCTCGATCGCATCACCAACGAATACCAACTTAAGGATGAGCTCGACGGCGCATGGGCGGTGCGGCCGCTGGACCTCGTGCGCGATGCCGGTCGCACAATGCTGGTGCTCGAGGATGCTCGCGGCGAGCTACTCGACCGGCTGCTCGGCGCGCCCATGGAGGTGGGACGCTTCTTACGACTTGCCATCGCTATCGCCGCGGCTTTAGGCAAGCTCCACCAGCGCGGGATCGTCCACAAGGACATCAAGCCAGCCAATATTCTGATCGACGGCGCGACTTGCGAGGCGCGGCTGACCGGGTTCGGCATCGCCTCACGCTTGCCGCGCGAGCGCCAGTCCCTTCACCCTCCCGAGACGATCGCCGGCACGCTCGCCTACATGGCCCCCGAGCAGACCGGACGGATGAATCGGTCAATCGATTCCCGCAGCGACCTCTATGCGCTCGGCGTGACATTCTACCAGATGCTCACTGGTGCTTTGCCGTTTAACGCGGCTGATCCCATGGAATGGGTGCACTGCCACCTGGCCAGACGGCCGGTGGCGCCTGCCGAGCGGCTCATGGAAATCCCCGGCGCCGTGTCGATGATTGTCATTAAACTGCTCGCGAAGCGGGCCGAAGATCGCTACCAGACCGCCGCCGGCCTCGAAAGCGATCTGCGCCGCTGCCAGACCGAATGGGAGGCCCGTCAACGGATTGACGACTTCTTGCCCGGCGAACACGACAAGCCCGACCGGCTGCTGATCCCTGAGAAACTCTATGGGCGGCGACGCGAGGTCGAGACCTTGCTCGCCTCCTTCGATCACGTCGTCAGAGGTGGGGCCCCGGAACTGGTCCTGGTCTCGGGCTATTCCGGCATCGGCAAGTCCTCGGTCGTCAACGAGCTGCAGCCGGTGCTGGTGCCCCCGCGCGGCCTGTTCGCGTCCGGCAAGTTCGATCAGCACAAACGCGACATCCCCTACTCGACGCCGGCACAGGCCTTTCAGAACCTGATCCGGCCGCTGCTCGGCAAAAGCGAAGCAGAGCTTGCGCCTTGGCGTGACGCGTTGCGAGAAGCGCTGGGACCGAACGCAGGACTGATCGTGGATCTCGTTCCTGAAGTGAAAGCTATCATCGGAGAGGCGCCGTCGATCCCTGAGCTTCCGCCACAGGACGCGCAACGGCGCTTCCAGCTGGTGTTTCGGCAGTTCATCGGCGTCTTCGCGCGGCCGGAACATCCTCTGGCGCTCTTCCTCGATGATCTGCAATGGCTCGACGCGGCAACGCTCGATCTGCTGGAAGATCTGCTGACGCGTTCGGAGCTACAGCACCTCATGCTGGTTGGTGCTTACCGCGACAACGAAGTCAGCGCAGCACATCCGCTCGTGCGCAAGCTGCAGGCGATCAAGACCGCTGGCGGAAAGGTGCAGGATATCAAGCTCGATCCGCTGACGACCAACGACCTGGGAAGCCTTGTCGCGGACTCGCTACGCTGCGACACGGAGCACGCCTCCGCGCTTGGAGCGTTAGTGCACGCGAAGACCGCCGGAAATCCGTTCTTTGCAGTCCAATTCCTTCACGCGCTCGCCGACGAAGGTCTCTTATACTTGGATCACGAGCGGGCGCGATGGTCCTGGGACCTCGATGGCATCCAAGCCAAACAGTACACGGACAACGTCGTGGATCTCCTGGCGGAGAAGCTGACGCGGTTACCGCTCGAAACGCAGGACGCCTTGCGGCAGCTCGCTTGCCTCGGCAACGTCGCCGATGTCGCGATGCTCTCGATCATTCTGGAAATGCCCGAGGAACAGTTGCACGCGACTCTCTGGGAGGCCCTGCGTCAACAATTGATCGAGCGTGTCGAGCACTCCTATAAGTTTGTTCATGACCGGGTGCAGGAAGCCGCCTATGCGCTGATCCCGCAGAAGACGCACGCCGAAGCGCATTTGAAAATCGGTCGGCTGCTGTTGGCGGAGACACCATCGGGAAAACGCGATGAGCCAATTTTCGAGATCGTCAACCAGCTCAACCGCGGTGCACCGCTGATCACGTCACCCGAAGAACGCGAGCAGCTCGCAGAGCTGAACTTAGTTGCGGGCAAGCGCGCCAAGGCATCGGCGGCCTATGCCTCCGCGCTGACATATTTCAGCGCCGGGGAAGCGCTGTTGCCCGAGGACGCGTGGGAGCGCCGGTGGGACCTGGCCTTCGAATTGGAGCTGCACCGGGCCGACTGCGAGGTGTATGCCGGCGAGCTGCAAGGGGCCGAGGAGCGCCTGGCGGCGCTCGCAACGCGCGCCGTCGGCACGGTCCAACGATGCGCCGTGGCACGGCGGCGGGTGTATCTGTACCCTATGCTCGGGGCACACGAGCGTGCGGTGGCGGTCGCCCTGGAATGTCTGGGGCATGTGGGCATCGATTGGTCGGCGCATCCCACCGAGGTGGAAACGCGCAGCGAGTACGAGCGTTTCTGGTCTCAGCTCGGAAATCGCTCGATCGAGGATATCGTTGACCTGCCGCTCATGCAGGATCCGGAAGCTCTGGCGACGTTCGACGTGCTCACAAGCCTCGTCGCTCCGGCGTTATACACCGACGTGAATCTGTGCGTACTCAGTGTTTGCAGGGCCACCAATCTCAGCCTCGAGCACGGCAACAGTGACGCCGCACCCTACAACTACGGTGGAATGGGCCTGATCGCAAGCGCCCGCTTCGGCCACCATGATGAAGCTTATCGGCTCGGAAAGATGGCCTGCGATCTGCTCGAACGTCGCGGGTGGAAACACTCTGGAGGACGGACCTATTTCGTCTTCGCGTCTCTGCTCCCCTGGACACGGCCGCTCGTAGATGCGATCGATCCGGCACGCCGGGCCTTCCAAATGGCGGCAGATCACGGCGACCCGGCATTTGTCGCAATTGCCTCCCGCGGTCTCAATTCCATTTTTCTTGCCGCGGGCCACCCACTCGATCAAGTCGAGCGTGAGGCCGAGCACGGGTTGGAGTTCGTGCAGCGGTTCGGATTCTTTCTCGACAGAATTTCCGCGCCCCTGGCGCTCGTGCGGATGCTGCGCGGAAGGACCACGAGATTCGGCTCCCTCGATGATGGCCGGTTCACTGAGCGCTCCTTCGAGGAGCGCACGACCGGTCATTCCACCCAGGGTTTTCTGGAATATTACTACTGGATCCGAAAGCTCCAAGCGCGCTTCTTCGCCGGGGATTACGTCTCGGCCACCGAAGCAGCGGACAAGGCGGATGCCTGGTACGTCAGGTTGGCGTCGCTGTCACACTTCATGCTGGAGGTGGAGGAACATCACTTTTATGCCGCCCTGTCCCGCGCGCCATGCTGCGAGCCCCTGGGTCCCGACCCTTACGCCAAGCATCGAGAAGCACTTGGGACGCACGCGCGAAAGCTTTCGGCCTGGGCGGCGAATTGTCCGCAGAACTTCGAGGATCGTGCAGCGCTGGTCAACGCCGAGATTGCTCGTATCGAGGGACGCCCGCTCGATGCCATGAATCTTTACGAGCGCGCCATCGCGTCGGCACGCGCCAACGGCTTCGTCCACAACGAGGCGCTTGCCAACGAGCTTGCGGCGCGTTTCCACGCGACCCGCGGCTTCGAGACGATAGCAAACGCTTATCTGCGGGAGGCCCGGTCCTGCTATCTGCGATGGGGCGCCGACGGAAAGGTGCGGCAACTCGATCAGCTCCATCCGCGGCTCAGGCAGGACGAGCACGCACCGGGGCCAACGGGAACGATCGAAGCACCGGTCGAACAGCTTGACCTCGCGACCGTGATCAAAATGTCACAAGCGGTTTCCGGCGAGATGGTTTTGGAAAAGCTCATCGACAGGCTCATGCGGGCGGCCATCGAGCAAGCCGGCGCCGAGCGAGGGTTGCTAATTACACCGCGAAGTGAAGAGCTGCACATAGATGCGGAAGCGACCACTAGCGGAGAGGATGTGACCGTGCAGCTGCGAGAGGCCGCTTACACTCCGACCATGCTGCCTGAGGCGCCCGTTCGTTACGCAATGCGCACGCAAGAGACCGTGATTCTCGACGATGCATTGTCTGATAATCCGTTTACTGCCGATCCCTACATCGTTGAGCGTCGTGCCCGCTCCATTCTCTGTTTGCCATTGATCAACCAGGGAAAACTTATCGGCATTCTCTATCTTGAGAACAATCTGACTCCACGCGTTTTTACGCCTGAGCGCATTACGGTGTTGAAGGTGCTTGCTTCGCAGGCGGCGATTTCGCTCGAGAATACGCGACTCTATCTCGATCTGGCAGATCGCGAAGGGAAGATCCGGCGCTTGGTCGACGCCAATATCATTGGCATCTTCGTTGCCGACCTCGAAGGTCGGGTTGTTGAGGCCAACGACGCGTTTCTGCGTATCATAGGCTACGACCGTGAGGACTTGGTTTCGGGTCGCGTACGCTGGAACGAGCTGACCCCGCCGGAATGGCGCGAGCGCGACACACGTACGCTGGCAGAGCTGAACTCAACCGGGACCGTTCAGCCCTTCGAGAAGGAGTATTTTCGGAAAGATGGCGGCCGCGTGCCTGTGCTCCTTGGCGGCGCGCTGTTCAAAGAAGGCGGCAATGAAGCCGTTGTGTTCGTGCTCGATTTGACCGAGCGCAAGCGGGCCGAACAGGCGCTGCGCGAGCTTGAATCGGATTTCGCCCACATGAACCGCGTGAGCATGATGGGAGAATTGGCTGCCTCGCTCGCTCACGAAATCACGCAACCGATCGCCAGTGCGCGCAACAACGCCCGTGCAGCCCAAAATTTTCTGGACATGCAGCCACCGGAGCTGAGCGAGGTCAGGGAAGCACTCACCTGCGCCGTTGGCGATGCCGATCGAGCCGGAGACATCGTCGACCGCATCCGGGATCACATCAAGAAGGCACCGCCGCGGAAGGCTGGTTTTGATCTCAATAAGGCGATCAATGAAGTGATCGTCTTGGCGCGAAGCGCAATCATCAGGAATGGCGTCTCGGTCCAGACTCGCCTCGTGGAAGGCTTGCTTCCCGTTCAGGGGGATCGTGTTCAACTGCAGCAGGTGGTCCTGAACCTGGTCCTGAATGCGGCCGAAGCAATGGGCTCGGTTGAGGGAGGAGCCCGAGAGCTGTTGATAAGCACCGAGCAAGACCACTCCGGGGTCTTCGTGGCAGTGCGCGATTCCGGGCCGGGTATCGATCCGACGCATCTGGAGTGTGTTTTCCAGGCCTTCTACACCACGAAATCCGGCGGAACGGGGATGGGGCTGTCGATCTGCCGGTCGATCATCGACGCCCATGGCGGTCGGCTGTGGGCAGATGCGAACGAGCCTCGCGGCGCGGTATTTCAGTTCACCTTACCCGCCGGGTCGCCCGACGCCGGAGTGTGACAGATGGCGCCGCATTCAGTGATCGGCGCGTTCTCGGACGGCAGCTCCGAAGTTTTGTGGGAGGACGGCGAACGCGTCTTTCGCCGTGGCTGGCGGCTGGACGATCACAGCACGCGTCGCCGCGTTCTGATCGCTCTACCCGCCGCCGAACACCCGTCCCGCTCAACACTCGATCGCCTCACGCACGAATACGAACTAAGGGATGAGCTCGACGGGTCGTGGGCGGTGCGGCCGCTCGATCTCGTGCGCGACGCCGACCGGACCATGCTGGTACTCGAGGATGCCGCCGGCGAGCCGCTCGACCGACTGCTTGGCGCGCCCATGGTGGTTGGACGGTTCTTGCGCTTGGCCATAGGCATTGTCACTGCACTCGGCAAGCTCCATCAACGCGGGCTCATCCATAAGGACATTAAGCCGGCCAATCTCGTGGTCGACAGCGGAGCCGACGAGGTGCGTCTGACCGGGTTCGGCATCGCCTCACGCTTGCCGCGCGAGCGCCAGTCACCTCACCCTCCCGAGACGATCGCCGGCACGCTCGCCTACATGGCTCCCGAGCAGACCGGACGGATGAACCGGTCGATTGATTCTCGCAGCGACCTCTACGCCCTCGGCGTCACGTTTTACCAAATGCTCACCGGTGCTTTGCCGTTTAGCGCGACCGGTCCCATGGAATGGGTACACTGCCACCTCGCGAGGCGGGCGGCCACGCCTGCCGAGCGGCACAAAGAGATCCCCGGCACCGTCTCGGCGATCGTCATGAAGCTGCTCGCGAAGAGAGCCGAAGATCGCTATCAGACCGCCGCCGGCCTGGAAAGCGACCTTCGCCGCTGCCAGACTGAATGGGAGGCGCTGAACCGGATTGACGAGTTTCCACTCGGCGAACGCGATACGCCCGACCGGCTGCTGATCCCCGAGAAACTCTACGGACGGCAGCGCGAGGTCGAGACCTTGCTCGCCTCCTTCGATCGCGTCGTCAACGGTGGCGCCCCGGAACTGGTCCTGGTCTCGGGCTATTCCGGCATCGGCAAGTCCTCGGTCGTCAACGAGCTGCAGCCGGTGCTGGTCCCACCGCGCGGCCTGTTCGCTTCCGGCAAGTTCGATCAATACAAACGCGACATTCCCTACTCGACGCTGGCACAGGCCTTTGCGAGCCTGATCCGGCCGCTGCTCGGCAAAAGCGAAGCGGACCTGGCGCGGTGGCGCGACGCGTTGCAGGAGGCACTCGGTCCGAATGCTGGACTAATTGCCGATCTCGTTCCTGAAGTGAAGCTCATCATCGGAGAGCCGCCGCCGGTCCTTGAGCTTCCGCCACAGGACGCGCGGCGGCGCTTCCAGACGGTATTTCGGCAGTTTATCGGCGTCTTCGCGCGGCCGGAACATCCTCTGGCGCTTTTCCTTGATGACTTGCAATGGCTCGACGCGGCGACGCTGGACCTGCTGGAAGACCTGCTGAGCCGGTCCGATCTCCGCAATCTTCTCCTTATCGGTGCCTACCGCAACAACGAAGTCACTCCAGCGCATCCGCTCATGCGCAAGCTCGATGCGATCAAGACCGCTGGCGGAAGGATAGAGGAGATCACGCTTGGGCCGCTCGGCCGAGAGCATCTCGGGCAGTTGATTGCAGACGCGCTTCGCTGTGAGTCCGAACGCAGCGCTCCGCTCACAGAACTGGTGCACCAGAAGACGGGTGGCAATCCGTTCTTCGCCATTCAGTTCATTTCCTCGCTCGCCGATGAAAGAATGCTCACCTTTGATCATGATGCTGCGCGCTGGTCCTGGGATCTCGAGCGCATTCACGCCAAGAGTTACACCGATAATGTGGTGGACCTCCTGGTCGCGAAGCTGGCCCGCCTGCCGGCGAAAACGCAGCTGGCGTTGCAGCAGATGGCCTGTCTCGGCAATGCCGCCGAATTCACGATGCATGCGATCGTTCTCGGGACGTCCACCGAGGACGTCCACGCGGCGCAATCGGAAGCGGTGCGTCAGGAATTGGTCGAGCGCCTGGACGGTTCCTACAAGTTCATCCACGACCGGGTGCAGGAAGCCGCTTACTCAATGATACCGCCAGCACTGCGTGCGGAGACCCATCTCGCTATCGGTAGACTGCTTGAGGCAAACATTCCTGCGGAAGTGCGGGAGGAGGCGATCTTCGAGATCGTCAATCATTTGAACCGCGGAGCCGCTCTGATCACGGCACCAGACGAGCGGGACCGGGTAGCCGAGCTCAACCTGATCGCAGGCAAGCGCGCCAAGGCTTCGGCGGCCTATGCCTCCGCGCTGACCTATCTCACCGCCGGCGCGGCGCTGTTGCCCACGGATGCGTGGGAGCGCCGGCAGGAGCTGGCCTTTGAGTTGGAGCTGCACCCGGCCGACTGCGAGGTCTGCACGGGCGCGCTGCAGGCCGCCGAGGCCCGTCTGGCGGTGCTCGCAACGCGCACTGTCGGCACGGTCCAACAATGCTCCGTGGCACAGCGCCGCGTGGATCTGTACACGATTCTTGGGGCGGGCGAGCGCGCGGTCGCGGTGGCCCTGGAATGCTTGCGGCACAGGGGCATCGACTGGCCTGCGCATCCCAAAGAGGTGGACGCGCGTGCCGAGTACGAGCGCATCTGGTCCCGGCTTGGAAATCGCGCGATCGAGGATCTCGTTGACCTGCCCCCGATGCAGGATCCGGAGGTTCTGGCAACGCTCGGCGTGCTCAGCAGCCTGACCGTATCAGCCATGTACACCGATGCGAATTTGCACGCACTCAACGTCAGCAGAGCGGTCAATCTCAGCCTGGAGCACTGCAACAACAACGCCGCACCGGCGTACGAGTCACTGGGAATGATCGCCGGCCCCCGCTTCGGCCACTACCAGGAAGGTTATCGATTCGGAAAGATGGCCTGTGATCTGCTCGAACGTCGCGGACTGAATCACCTTGGGGGACAGACCTACTTCGGATTCGCGGCTCTCGTCCCATGGACACGACCGCTCGAGGAAGCGATCGATCCGGCGCGTCGTGCCTTCCAGATGGCGAAAGAGCACGGCCACCCGGCATTTGCCGCACTCGCCTGCCGCGCTCTCAATTCCATTCTTCTTGCCTTGGGCCACCCACTCGATCAAGTCGAGTGCGAGGCCGAGCACGGATTGGAGTTCGTGCAGCAATTCGGTTTCTTCCTGGACAGAATTTCCGCGCCACTCGCGCTCGTCCGGACGCTGCGCGGATTGACCACGAACTTCGGCTCCCTCGACGATGGTCGGTTCATCGAGCGCTCCTTCGAGGAGCGCATGACGGGTCAACCCGCCCGCTGCTTCCTGGAATGTTACTACTGGATCCGAAAACTTCAGGCGCGCTTCTTCGCCGGCGATTACACATCGGCGATCGACGCAGCGGACAAGGCGGAGGCGTGGTACGCGACGTCTGCGTCGCTGTCGCTCTTTCCGTTGGAGAAGGCGGAATATCACTTCTATGCCGCACTGTCTCGCGCCGCATGGTGCGAGCCCTTGGGCCCCGACCCTCACCCCAAGCATCGGGAAGCACTTGCGGCGCATGCGCGGCAGCTTCGAACCTTTGCGGCGAATTGCCCGCAGAACTTCGAGGATCGTGCAGCGCTGGTCGGCGCTGAGATTGCCCGTATCGAAGGGCGTCTGCTCGATGCCATGGACCTCTACGAGCGTGCCATCGCATCGGCACGCGCACACGGCTTTGTCCACAACGAGGCGCTCGCCTACGAGCTGGCAGCTCGCTTTTACGCCGCGCGCGGATTCGATGAGGTCGCGCATCTCTACCTGCAAAACGCACGGCGGGGCTATCTGCGATGGGGAGCCGAAGGAAAGGTGCGCCAACTCGATCAGCTCCATCCGCGGCTGAGGCCGGACGAGCGCTCGCCGGGTCCAACGGGCACGATCGAAGCTCTGGTCGAACAGCTCGATCTTGCGACCGTGATCAAAATGTCGCAAGCCGTTTCCGGCGAGATGGTTCTGGAAAGGCTCATCGATAAGCTCATGCGGTCAGCAATCGAGCAAGCCGGCGCCGAGCGAGGGCTGCTGATCAGGCCGCAAAATGAAGGGTTGCAGATAGACGCGGAAGCGACCACTCGCGGAGAGGATGTGATCGTGCAGCTGCGAGACGGAGCCCGCACTGCAGGTGAGCTTCCGGATGCGCTCGTCCGTTACGCAATGCGCACGCAAGAGATCGTGATTCTCGACGATGCATCGTCTCAGAACCCGTTTACTGCTGATCCCTACATCGTGCAGCGTCGCGCCCGTTCCATTCTCTGTTTACCATTGATCAACCAGGGAAAACTCATCGGCGTTCTCTATCTTGAGAACAATCTTGCGCCGCGCGTTTTCACGCCCGAACGCGTCACGGTGTTGAAGGTGCTTGCTTCGCAAGCCGCGATTTCGCTTGAGAATACGCGGCTCTATCTCGATCTGGCAGATCGCGAAGAGAAGATTCGGCGTCTGGTCGACGCCAACATCATTGGCATCTTCGTTGCCTACCTCGAAGGTCGAATTTTTGAGGCCAATGACGCGTTTCTCCGTATCGTAGGGTATGACCGTGAGGACCTGGTTTCGGGCCGTGTGCGCCGGCCCGGACTGACGCCGCCGGAATGGCGCGAGCGCGACGAACGTGCCCTGGCGGAACTGCGCTCAACCGGGAGTTTTCTGCCTTTCGAGAAGGAATATTTTCGCAAAGATGGTACCCGCGTTCCCGTGCTTGTTGGCGGCGCGCTGTTCAAAGAAGGCGGCAACGAAGCCGTTGCGTTCGTCCTCGATTTGACCGAGCGCAAACGAGCCGAAGATGCACTGCGCGAAAGCGAACGCGGCTTGCGCTCAGCAATTGACGGAATCCCCGGTCTCCTTGGGATCTTGGCTCCGAATGGCGACGTCGAAGCCGTCAATCGCCAAATCATCGAATATTGTGGGCAGTCACTGGAAGAGCTGAAGAACTGGGACACAAACGGAACGATGCATCATGAAGACCTTCCTCGTTTCGTCGAGGTTTTCACAAGGTCGATAGCTTCCGGTGTTCCCTACGAGACAGAAGCAAGAATGCGGCGCTTCGACGGTGAATATCGGTGGTTTGATTTGCGCGGCGTTCCAGTTCGCGACGCCTCCGACCGCATTGTCCGCTGGTACTTTCTGCTGACGGACATCGAGGATCGCACACAAGCGCTGGCGCGGTTGCAGCAGATGCAATCGGATTTCGCCCACATGAACCGCGTGAGCATGATGGGAGAATTGGCTGCCTCGCTGTCTCACGAGATCACGCAACCGATGGCCAGCGCGCGCAACAACGCCCGGGCAGCGCAGAATTTTCTGGACATGCAGCCGCCGGACCTGAGCGAGACAAGGGAAGCACTTGGCTGTGTCGTTGGCGATGTGGATCGAGCCGGAGCCATCATCGACCGTATCCGTGAACAGGTGAAGAAAGCGCCGCCGCGGAAGGAACTGTTTGATCTTAATGCCGCGATGAAAGAGGTGATTGTATTGGCGCGAAGCGTAATCACCAGGAACGGCGTCTCCGTCCAGACCCGGCTTGCGGACGGATTGTTTCCGGTTCGCGGGGATCGCGTTCAACTGCAACAAGTGGTCCTGAACCTGATCCTGAATGCGGTTGAAGCAATGGGCTCTGTCGAGGCCGGGCCACGAGAGCTGTTCATCAGCACCGAGCAAGACCACACCGGCGTCCTCGTAGCAGTGCGGGATTCCGGGCCGGGCATCGATCCGACGCATCTGGAGCGCGTTTTCGAGGCATTCTACACCACGAAATCCAGCGGCGTGGGGATGGGGCTGTCGATCTGCCGGTCGATCATCGACGCTCATGGCGGACGGCTGTGGGCAACGGCGAACGAGCCTCGTGGCGCCGTATTTCAATTCACCTTGCCCGGCTCCAAAAGAGAGCTCACGAATCCCCTTCAGTCGGTTCAGAGGACGTGAGAGCCGCGCGAAGACATCGCGTCAGACGCTGTTCATCCACCGGCTTGCGCAGGTAACAAACAACCCCGTCGTTCAAGGCGCGGTCCTGGTCAATGTCATTTGGATAGGCGGTTACGAGGATGGTCGGAATCGCATATCCCGCGCCAACGAGGTGTCGGTAGAGCTCGATCCCGGTCATCCCAGGCATGTGGACGTCGGCAATCAGGCAGGCCGTTTCGTTAAGACGAGGAGATGCGAGAAAATCGGCCGCCGATGGAAAGGCCTCGACGGTATAGCCCAGCGACCTCATGAGCCTTCCCATTGACTCGCGAAAGAACCGA
>Ga0306920_100006371_pt1 | contig 15392 bp, 14 predicted proteins | sample flu12Cox44000170_FD_204666 | JGI IMG/M metagenome (GOLD analysis project Ga0306920, IMG submission 204666) | Lab enrichment of tropical soil microbial communities from Luquillo Experimental Forest, Puerto Rico - flux4day.12C.oxic.44.000.170 (v2)... | ecosystem: Environmental > Terrestrial >... | reverse complement strand
GTTGCCGATCATATTGGCGCTCGGCACGACACAGACGCTGGCGTGGGCCTCCAGCTATTATTTGCCGGCGATCCTGGCCGATCCGATCGCACGTGACCTCGGCGTATCCTCGAACTGGATCTTTGCCGCCTTTTCCGCCTCGCTGGTGATCGCGGCTATCATCGGCCCGCGTGTGGGGCGCCAGATCGATCACTTTGGTGGCAGGCCGGTGCTGACGGCGTCCAATCTGACATTGGCCGCTGGCCTGGCACTGCTTGGGCTCAGCACCTCGATCCCGGTATTGGTCGTCGCCTGGATCTTGCTCGGCATCGGCATGGGGTGCGGCCTTTACGACGCGGCGTTCGGCGCGCTGGGGCGGATCTACGGCGACAATGCGCGCAAGTCGATCACCGGCATTACATTGCTTGCGGGATTTGCGAGCACGGTTGGATGGCCGCTCACGGCTTGGGGCCTTGAGGCGATCGGCTGGCGCGATACCATGCTTTGCATGGGCTGCTGCGCATATTCTGATCGGGCTGCCGCTCAATTTTTTCATGCTGCCCGCGGTGAAGGAGGCGAAGGTTCTGGCGGCAACACCCGTCAAGCCGCATATCCCGATCGACCGCACCATGATCCTGCTCGCCTTTACCTTCGCCGCCGCCTGGAGCGTCACCGGCGCGATGGCGGCGCACATGCCGCGCATCCTCGAAGCCGGCGGGGCGACGGCCGTCCAGGCGGTGGCCGCGGGCGCCCTGTTCGGTCCGTCACAGGTGGTGGCGCGGATCATCGAAGCGAGTTTCCTGAGCCGCTACCATCCGCTGCTCTCGACCCGGCTTGCATGCGTGACACACCCGATCGGCGCTGCCATCTTCGCCGTGGTGGGCGGCCCCGCCTCAAGCGTGTTCGCGATCACTTTCGGCCTCGGCAACGGCATTCTGACCATTGCGCGCGGCACGCTGCCGCTCGCGATCTTCGGTCCGAAAAATTATGGCTATCGGTTAGGCCTGATCGGCGCACCGGCACGAATGGCGCAGGCCTGCGCGCCGCTGGTGTTCGGTTTATTGATCGACATGATGGGACGTGGGGTGCTGATCGTCTCCTCCGCGCTGAGCCTTTCGGCGCTTGCGGCACTATGCCTGCTACGGCAACGGCCAAGGCCGCAATGAGGCGGGACTCGCGCTGCCTGTTTGAAGTTCCAGCACCACGAGCGGCGAATTCGATCCAGGAACTTCAAATAGAAAAGTAGCGGTGGAATCAATATGTTTGCTGGTGCCCACGACTTTCGGGAAAGTGGGCATTAGGCCTGTCCCGCGATTTTACGGACATCCGAGGTCGCAAGCCAAATCCCGGCAAACACCGCGATCAACCCGATGACGAGGTCAGGCGTGATCGGCTCTCCGATCAGCCATGATGCCAGCAGGGCTGCCGCAATCGGGTTGACCGTCATGGTGTTGGCGACCCGCGTCGGCGTCGCCCGCTCGAGCGCCAAAACCCAGAGAATGAAGGCAGCCGCGCCGCCGCCGACGCCGAGATAGATTCCGGCGAGCCATTGCGATGCTCCGAAATCCTTCAGGGCCGCGATGCTGCCAGTGAACAGCCCGACCACCACCAATGCCGTCGCGCCGGTGCCCATGCCGACCGTAAGGAATCCAAGCGCGCTCGAACGCTGCATGATCGGCCGCGACAGCACGTTGTAGAACGCCATGCAGAACACGGCCGCGGTCATGATCAGTTCGCCACGCCACGCGCCTGCCGGCGCCGACCCCAGTCCTGCGGCCAGTGCTGCGGCCGCCCCAAGCACCGCAATGCAGACGCCAGTCGCCTTGCGCAGGGTCAGGGTCTCGACGCCGAGCAATGCCGCAACCACCATGGTGTGCAGCGGAAGCGTCGCCAGTGCGAGGCTTGCGCGCGCCGCCGTGGTATAGCTGATGGCGATGTTGTAGAGGATGAAGAACAATCCAAAGAAGCTGAGCCCTAATGCTGCGACCTGCAACCAGTCACGGCGCTCGGGCCAGCGCGCGTTCATCAAGAGGCTCGCGGGCAGCACGCAGAGAAAGCCGATCCCCCAGCGCAGGATCGCTAGCGCGACCGGATCGGCGCCGGAAACGAGATAGCGGGTGATTGCCGCCGCCGTGCCGCCGAGACAGCTCGACAGTAGCGCGATCGAGACACCGATCCACTCGCCCACTTTTTGCTCCCTTACTTTGCCGTATCATCATTCGCGGATATTGGTACGGGAAAAGAAAAGCAGGCAAGGCACCGCGATCCGTCTCGGACGTTTGCTTCACATCGCCGCGCGCGAATGGCGGCAAGTGTCAGCAGGCGGCGGCAGATGGCAGCAGGAAATTCGGCGAAAGCCACGTTCGGAGAAGGAACCACAGGTCATGACGCACAACCCAAATTCGTCGATCGTCCGCAGCAATCCGCCCGAACTCGGCACGCCGCCCGGCTATTCGCAGATTGTCGACGTTACCGCCCACCGGATCATCTTCATCTCGGGACAGACTGCGCTCGATCGCGACGGGAACCTGATAGGCAAGAATGATTTTGCGGCCCAAGCGGTGCAAGTGTTTCGGAATCTCGCCGTGGCACTACGCGAACGCGGATGCGACGCGTCCAATCTGGTGAAAATGACGGTTTTCCTCACCGACATGAATAACCTCGGCTCTTATCGCGAAGCGCGAAACCGCTTCTTTGCCTCAGTTGCGCCGCCAGCGGCGCCGGCCGTGACGCTGCTCGAGGTCAGCAAACTCTATGGTCCGGATTTCCTGATCGAGATCGAGGCAATCGCCGCGGTGTGACCGAAGCGCTTGCCGCTCGCATCATCGGGGTTCGGAGCGCGGCAACCTGCCGATCCAGGCAACGATTGCTTCCACGATCGCGGCGGGCTGCTCCGGTAGCAGAGCGTGGCTGGCGTTTTCGATCACGACGACCGTCGTCCGGTCGCCGAATTCTTCAAAAAGCTCATTCCTGGCGCTGCGAGGCTTGAAGGGATCGAGCGCTCCCTGCAGATCAAGCAGCGGCGCCGTACCGGCAGCCCACCATTCCGATTGTTTGGTCGCACGGCCGGCCGCCGATTGTGCCTCGTCCGCTTCCCCGTGCCAGCCTTTGAGCCAGACGCTGGCGTCGTTACCTGGCGCAAAAAAAGCCAGCCGCAGGTATTTCAGCCGCTCGCTGTCGGCAAGCGTGGGGTCGCCCGACTTCCTTACCGCCTCCGACAGTTCTTTCGCCCCGGAAAAGCCGGCCGGATAGGCCTTGGCCGCCGCGGCGACCATCACCACGCCTCGCACGAGCTCTGGATGATCGGCGGCCGTGGTGCGCGCGACCCAACTGCCGAAGGCGTGTCCGACCAGGATCGCGGGGCCCCGATTTTCGTGCCGGATCACGGCCGCCGTGTCGCGGGCGAAATCATGAAGCGAGAGAGCGGTCATCGATCCACGGCTGCGGCCAACGCCGCGCGGCTGCGGCCGCAAGATGCGAAAGCCTGCCTTGGCCAATCCTCCGGCGACGACATCGAAGTCTTCCGCCCCGCGGCCGCGTGAGGGCAGCATCACGACCAACGGTCCGCTGCCTTCCGCGACGACCTCGATGCGGACGTCGCCGTCAACGACGATTTGGCGGACCGGCTCAGCTCGCACGGCCGTCGTGCTCCATCCCATCAATGCCGAGGCAAGCGCTGCAACGATACGGCCCAAGGTGACGCCGGCTCGCTCAATCGTAGAACTCAGGCGACATCTTCAGCGTATCGCGCTGCGCTTTGTCGTGATTGATCCAGAGCTGGGCGTGATCCCTTGTCAGCGTGTCCGCGATCTTTTGCATCGAGGCCAACGTCTGTTCCTTGCTGACGTTGTTGGAAGGCACGCCGCGATTTTCCCAGTTGCTCTTGAAGTGGACGGCATCGCCGGAAAGCACGACCTCGCCGGTCTTCGGCAATTTTACGGCAAGCGACTGGTGACCCGGCGTGTGGCCGGGCGTGGAAAGAATGACGATGCTGCCATCGCCGAAAATGTCCTTGTCGCCTTCGAGCTTGGTGACCGGATGCTCCGGCTTGAAGCGAGGGGCGTTGTTGGCGCCGGGCCATTCATATTCGGCTTTCTGCACGTAAAGCATCGTGTCCGGGAACATCTCGACATTGCCGATATGATCGGGATGGGTGTGCGAGACAGCCATCGCCTTGATGTCGGATGGTTTCACCCCAAGCTGCTCGAGTTGTGCGGCCAGCGTTTTGGGGCGGCGCCAGGTCGTGGCTCTTGGGTCCGCTGGCGCCAGGCCATTCGGCATCGCCGCGACCGCATCCGAAATCCCGGTGTCCCACAGGAACCAGCCCTGCGCATGCTTGATGAGATAGCAGTTGTCGACGAAGTCCATCGATTTGCCTTCGTTGACCCCGGGCGACCAGCGCGAAATGTCGCCGGCGACCCCCTCACCGCAATTGAGAATGTAGAGTTTCTCGACACCGGGCCGGCCGGATTGCGCGTGGGCAGCAGTAATTGACAAGGCAAGGGACGAAATAACCGCTGCCAGGGCCATAGCTCGATTCATTTTGTTCCTCCGTTACGCGGCGCAGCTTTTTTCAGGCTCGGCTATACTGCGTGTCACAAATTTTTCCGGTATCAACTGCGCGTTACCCCAAGTGCCGGACCAATCCGAACAAAGCACACGGAGCCTTGTCACTCAACGCTCTGGTCGGGCCGCGACCAGCATGGCGTTGGGCACCGAAATACGCGAGGCTTCATTCGATCACCTCGTCGACACGGGCAAGAAATGACGGCGAAACGTTAAGTCCGAGCGCCTTGGCCGTCTTGAGATTGATCACGAGCTCGAATTTCGTCGGCTGCACCACCGGCAAGTCGCCGGCCTTCTCGCCTTTGAGGATCCGCCCCGTATAGCTCCCGACCTGCCGATAGGCATCCGCCAGGCTCGCGCCGTAACTCATCAGGCCGCCCGCGGCCGGAAACTCGCGGATATGATAGATGGCTGGGATGCCGTAGTTGGCCGCGAGCGATATGATCTGCTGTCGTTGTGAATCGAAAAACGGATCGTTCTCGACCACCAACGCACCGGCCTGCTCCCGCCTTAGCGTTTCGAAGTTGGCCGCGAAATCTGTTTCGGAACGGGCGTACAGGACCAGCAGGCGGCGCCCAAGTGCCTGCGCCGCCGCTTGCACATCCTCTCTTTGAAGCTCTGCTCCCATGTCCTTGGGATTCAGGAGCAACGCAACTGGACCTGTGCCCGCAACCAGCTCGCAAATCAAGCCAAGCCGCTTTCCACCCAATTCCCCGGTGAGGAAGCTGACGCCGGTGAGGTTGCCGCCCGGTCGATTGAAGCTTGCGGTGAGGCCGACTTTCACCGGATCGTCGCCGATCACAAAGATGACCGGTATGCTCGAGGTGGCATTCTTCGCCGCCCGTGCCGAGAGTTCGCCGCCGCCGGCCAGTATAGCCGAGACACGGAGGTCGACCAGTTCCTTCGCAAGTGCCGGCAGGCGCTCATAGCGCCCCTCCGCCCATCGGAACACGATGGCGACGTTCTTGCCATCGACAAAACCGGCTTCGGCCAAACCGCGGTGGAATGCGGCGGTATGAACTGCCGCTTCGTCGGGCGAGCGGCTGCTCAGGAATCCGACGACGGGCGCGCTTGCCTGTTGCGCGCGCGCCGTAAGCGGCAACAGGGTCGTGCTTCCCAATAGCCCAACAAAATCCCGCCGCCGCACGAGCCCCTCCATCCGCGACGAGTTAGCCGGCGAAAAGCCGGCGCCATCTGATTGACGCCATCGACGAAAACCTGCGCCGGTTGTGTCGGCCAGCAGCGCTCCGCCATAAAGGCTGAATATTACAGTATACGTGCAAGTCTGCACCCCCGATCTTGGCGCAGTGCGGGCGAAGCGGCGAATTGCGCTGCTGCCCGCCACGAGTGGGCGGGGGCGGCTCGCAGGATGGTGACGTTCCGTTATTCGATCGGGAGCCCGAACTTGTTCGACTTCGGCAGGCCGTGCGCGAGGCGTCCGGCGTCGGCGCGGTTACCGCGCCAATCGGACAATTCCTTGAAACTCATGCTCTGCTCGCGTCCGGCCGAATCCTTCCAGGTCAGGCCGCTCTTCGAATCGAAGGTGACGACGTCCGACAGCGCCGCGCTCTTGTATTTCTGCAGCCGCACGCCGCGGCCGCGCGCCATTTCCGGCACCTGGTCGATGGGGAACACCACCATCTTGTGGTTGGTACCAATCACGGCGACCGTGTCGCCGGTCACGGTTGCGATCGCACGGGCCTCGTTCGGCAGCTCGACGTTGAGGACCTGCTTGCCCTTGCGCGTGTTGCCGACGCAATCGTCCTCGTTGACGATGAAGCCCTGGCCTTCATGGCTGGCGACCAGGAATTTGCGTCCACCCTTGTTGACGAACAGCGAGACGATCGCTGCGTCCTGGTCGAGATCCACAAACATCCGGATCGGCTCGCCATGGCCGCGCCCGCCCGGCAGCTTTGCCACTTCGAGCGAATAGAACTTGCCGTTGGTGCCGAGCAGCAGCAGTTTTGAAGTCGTCTCCGCGAAGAAGGCATGATCGAGCTTGTCGTCGGTCTTGAAGGCAAGTCCCGAGAGATCGGCAACATGCCCCTTGAGCGTGCGCAACCAGCCCTTTTCGGAAACCACGACCGTCACCGGCTCGCGCTCGACAAAGGCCTCTTCGATCGCGGCCAAATCGTGCTCGGGCGCGTCGGCAAATTGCGTGCGCCGCTTGCCGAGCGGGGTCTTCGGCCCGAACATGTCGCGCACCTTGCGCACCTGCTCGCCGACCTTCGACCATTGCTCGGACTCGGAGGCGAGGATGGCCTTGATGCCCTTGAGCTCGGCGCGAAGGTTCTTGTCCTCGGTGCGGATTTCCATTTCCTCGAGCTTGCGCAAGGAGCGCAGGCGCATGTTGAGGATGGCGTCGGCCTGAATTTCCGTCAGCTTGAACGCCTTTATCAGGGCCGGTTTCGGCTCGTCCTCGGTGCGGATGATTTTGATCACCTTGTCGATGTTGAGGTAGGCGATCAGGTAGCCGCCGAGCACCTCCAGGCGGTTCTCGATCTGCGCCTTGCGGTAGTTGGAGCGGCGGATCAGCACATCGCGCAGGTGGTCGAGCCACTCTTTCAGGCACTCGGCCAGGCCCACGACCTTCGGGATGCGGCCTTTCACCAGCACGTTGAGGTTCAACGGAATCCGGCTTTCGAGCTCGGTGAGCCGGAACAGAGATTCCATCAGGAGTTCGGGATCGACGCTGCGCGATTTCGGCTCGATGACGAGGCGGATGTCCTCGGCGGATTCATCCCTGACGTCGCCCACCAGCGGCAGCTTCTTCTCGTTGAGCAATTCGGCAATCTTCTCGACCAGCCGCGATTTCTGCACAAGCCAGGGAATTTCGCTGATGACAATGAGCCAGGTGCCGCGCGCACCTTCTTCCTGTTTCCATTTGGCGCGGACACGGAACGAGCCTTTGCCGGTGATGTAGGCTTCGGCGATGCTTTCCTTGGAATCGACGATGATCCCGCCGGTCGGAAAATCCGGACCCTTCACCCATTTCAAAAGGGTTTTCGATCTCGCCTCGGGCTTGTCGATCAAGTGCAGCGCGGCGTCGCAGAGCTCGGCGGCGTTGTGCGGTGGGATCGAAGTAGCCATGCCGACCGCAATGCCCTGCGCGCCGTTGGCGAGCAGGTTCGGGAAGCCACCCGGCAGCACCACCGGCTCTTTCGACTGACCATCGTAATTGGGCCGGAACTCGACGCCGTCCTCGTCGATGCCATCGAGAAGAAGTCGCGCGACATCGGTCATGCGCGCTTCGGTGTAGCGGTAGGCGGCCGGATTATCGCCGTCGATATTGCCGAAATTGCCCTGGCCGTCGACCAGCGGATAGCGCGAGGAAAAATCCTGTGCCAGACGCACCATGGCGTCATAGATCGCCTGGTCGCCATGGGGATGGAACGAACCCATCACGTCGCCGACGATCTTGGCGGATTTCTTGAACGCCGAGCCCGGATCAAGCCGCAACAGCCGCATGCCGTAAAGGATGCGCCGATGCACCGGCTTCAAGCCGTCGCGGGCGTCCGGCAGCGCGCGGTGCATGATGGTCGAGAGGGCGTAGGCGAGATAGCGCTCCTCGAGCGCATCACGCAGCATGACCTCGTGGACTTCGGCGGGATCCGGCGGAATCAGTGTTTTGCCCATAATCTCTTTGCTTTCAATGGTTTCCCACCGGGTTTTCAGGTTTCCCCAAAAGTTTCCCAAATGGGTCTAGGGGGCGATTCGGACCAGTATACAGCAGCGACCGGGATGTTCGTCGCAGCGAGCCAGAACGAGAGGCCCCCAGAAGATCACCCTCGGCCGCGTCGTTTTGACGAATCCACGATTCGGATAGATATCTAGCAGCCGACCAAGGCCATCGTCACGAAGATCGCCCGACGATGATGGATGAGGCGCAGGAGCGGGCCACTCCCCTCAAACCGCGGAGCCGATCTTCCCTCGCCGGCGCATCACCGCGTTGACAAAGCCTTCGCGGGCGTCGGAATGGCCCTGCCCGCGTGGCTCCAACACATGGCGCAACAGGAAAAAGCCCGTGAGCTCAAAGCCATCGCTCAAGTCCTGGTCCGACCAGCCGTCCGCTTCGTCCTGGTGCAGGAACGTCGGCAGCCGCAACAGCCGATCGTGAAAGGGCGCCCCTGCCGTGCGCGACACCGCCCCGCCGGATTTCGGTGAAACGTAGATCAGCTCCGTGGTTGCCCCGGTCGCGGCGCAGGTTTCCAGGTCGAGCCCGAAGCCGAGCTCGGCGAGCATCGCAAGCTCGAATTTGATCAGATGCGCCGCTGCACCCCTCGCGTCGTCGAAATCGTCCAGCGTCTGCTCGAGCATCTCGAAAATCTCTTCGTGCGGGTCGCGTTCGGGCAGCAGCCGCGCCAGTGCAGCGAGCTGGGTCACACCATACACCCCGTGCGATGACGCCAGCAGTGCGGCGGCGCGTAAACGCGTGCCCTCGATCTGATACGTGCCCAGATGCTCGTCCAGCCGCGCCCGCCACACCGCGCTGACGCCGTTGCCCGGCTGCAGGAGCGGCCGCATCCTCGAACTCGCGCCGCCGCGCACCAGTCCAAGGTGGCGGCCATGGCCTCGGGTCAAAAGTTCGACGATGGCGGAGGATTCGCCATGCCGCCGCACGCCCAGCACGATGCCTTCGTCGGTCCATTCCATGGCTTGAAGTTTACAGGATTCCGCCGCGGCGCGCAGCCTGGTGGAAACCGGTTCCCACTTTTCCGGATCATGCTCTAGGCGTTGAACCAGCCCTGTGCGTCGCCAGTAAAGGAACAATAAAGCCCGGCCGCGGTAAGCGCGCAGGAGACGACTTCGATGGCACTGTCGAGCTGCAGACCGCTTTCGTCGACAATCTGGAACAACGAGATCACCGAGAGTACCAGCGTAGCCAACAGCACCCAGCGCGGCCAGTTTTTCCTCCGCCGGGCGGCAAGCCAGACGAAATAGAACAGCAGCAGGATCAGGCCGGCTGCAAGCACAGTCGCAACGGCGATCGTCGATTCCGTCATGTCGGCGCTCGGCGTGCGGTCCTGGAAGGCAACCGACAGCGCGTCGAGAATCAGCGACGAATACAACAGCACCTCGAAGCGCAACACGTTTTTGGGAGTTTTCATTCGACGCCGGTTATTGCTGGATTTAGGCGATTATTCGTTGGGGAACTCAAGTCCCATTTCGCGGTATCGGTCGGGATCGTCCCCCCAATCTTCGCGCACCTTCACGAACAGAAACAAGTGCACGGGCTGACCGAGGATTTCCGCGATCTCCTTGCGCGCTTCCGCGCCGATCGACTTGATAGTGGCGCCGCCCTTGCCGAGCACGATCTTGCGCTGGCTTTCACGCTCCACAAAGATCGTCTGTTCGATCCGGATGGATTTGTCCTTGCGCTCGGTCCAGCTGTCTGTCTCGACCGTGGATTGGTAGGGCAGCTCCTGGTGCAGTTGCCGGAAGATCTTCTCCCGCGTGATCTCGGCCGCCAGATGCCGCAGCGGCGCATCCGACATCTGGTCTTCCGGGTAGTGGAACGGGCCAGGCGGCAGCATTTCGGCAAGCGCGCGGCGCAAATCCCCAACCCCGTCGCCGGACAGCGCCGAAATCATGAAGGTGCCTGCAAATTTGAGGCGATCATTGGCGGTCTTTGCCAGCGCCAGCAATTTTTCGCGTGCTACCAGATCGATCTTGTTCAGCACCAGTATCTTGTCATGCTGGACGGCGGCGAGCCGGGCAAGGATCGCGTCGGCCTCCTCGTCGATGCCTTCGCGGGCATCGATAAGCACGCAGACGAGATCGGCGTCATGGGCCCCGCTCCAGGCCGTGGAAACCATGGCACGGTCGAGCCTCCGCCTGGGCGAAAAGATGCCGGGCGTGTCGACCAGGATGATCTGCGCGTTGTTCTCCACCACGATGCCGCGGATCAGCGCGCGGGTGGTCTGCACCTTGCGCGAGACGATCGTAACCTTGGAACCGACAAGCGCGTTGACCAGCGTCGACTTGCCGACATTGGGTGCACCGATCAGCGCCACGAAGCCGCAACGGGTCGGGCCATTCGCCGTTGCGGCCGGCAACCCATCAATCATTGCCGGCGCCGCCGACGCCTTCGCGCTCGATCATCACCGAGGCAGCGAACTTTTCAGCGGCGCGCTTGCTGCCGCCGACGCCTTCCGCGGGCGCCAGGCCCGGCAATTCCACGGCCACGCGAAATTGCGGATCGTGATGCGGTCCGGTGCGTTCGATCTCCCGATAGACCGGTGTCGGCAATCCCTTGCCTTGCGCCCATTCCTGCAGCACGGTTTTGGGATCGCGCAGCGGACGGCGCGGCTTGTGCATCCGCTCCGTCCAGTTTCGGATGACGAATTGCGCCGCCGCCTCATAACCGCCGTCGAGGAACACCGCGCCGATCACCGCCTCGCAGATGTCGCCAAGCACGGATTTACGGAGGCGGGCGCCCGCCCCGGCGCCGACCGCACCGAGCTTGATGTCGTCGAAAAGGCCGAGCGACTTCGCCACATCCGCGCAGCTTTCCTTGCGCACGAGGTCAGCCAGACGCTTGGACAATTCGCCTTCATCGGCGCTCGGGAATGCACGGTAGAGCATGTCCGAAACGATCAAGCCCAGAACGTGGTCGCCGAGGAATTCGAGACGCTGATAGCTCTCGCCCCGTTTGCGCGAGGATTTCAGGGCGGAGACGTGGGTGAAGGCGGTGGCGAGCAAGGCAGGGTCGGCGAATTTGTGCCCGATACGCGCCTCCAGCGCGGCGGTAGCCGCCTTGGCACCCGTCCTGGAGCGCTTTTTCTTGCGCGGTGCAGCCTCGCGGGCGGGGTCAGGCTGAAGGCTTGCTTCGCCTGTCGATGAGGAGGTGTGGATGTCCGGTGCGTCTTCGTTCATCGCACAATGGTGAATAGGCGATTCCAGCGCACCGCCACCGGCCAGCGCCAGAACATCCAGGCATGCTCGCCTTCGGCGATCGAGAAGAAGATCATCTGGGCCCGGCCGATGATATTTTCGAACGGCACGTAACCTACCGCCGACAACACCCGGCTGTCGGTCGAGTTGTCGCGGTTGTCCCCCATCATGAAAAAATGGCCCGGCGGCACGGTATAGACGATCGTGTTGTCATAGAAGCCGTTGTCGACACAGTCGAGCGTCTCATAGCTCACGCCATTCGGCAGCGTCTCCTTCCAGCGTTTGACCCTCGCGGTGGCATCCGACCCGCATGGATCCTCGCCGATAAAATCGCTCAGCCGCTCACGCTTGACCGCCACGTCGTTGATATGGAGGAGTCCCTCCTTCACCTGGACGCGGTCTCCGGGCAGCCCGATCACGCGCTTGATGTAATCGGTGGAATCATCCTTGGGCAGGCGAAACACCACGATGTCGCCGCGCGACGGCTCGGAGCCGAAGATGCGGCCCGAAAACAGCGGCGGCGACAGCGGCAGCGAGTAATGGCTGTAGCCGTACGAATATTTCGAGACGAAAAGATAATCGCCGACCAGAAGCGTCGCCTTCATCGACCCCGAGGGAATGTTGAAAGGCTGGAAGAGAAAGGTGCGGATCACGAGCGCGATCAGGAGAGCATGGATGATGACGCGGATCGTTTCACCCAAACCGCTTTCAGATTTCGTGCCGGAGGTCACGCTCATTGCTTTCCTGCTTCTCCGCATCGCCTGCGCGGTGACAGAACATTTTTCTTACGCGAATCGTTCTTCGCTTCGCGTCAGGAAAATGACCTGGGTCTGATGTTGCGGGCGAGTTCCGGCGCGGTGTGCCGAATTCGCCCTTTTTGCTGTTTCCTGCGGCTTTTAGACGGTTGTTCTCAGCCACGCAATCAACGACCGCATCAAAACTTCCCAAGATACTGAAAAATCGCGGACTTTGGTTTGCCGCGCGCGTTGTGAGGTGCCCCGAAGCTCAAGCTTTGCCGACTTCGACCGCCGAAATTATGACGAAGGCCTGTGCCAGTGGCCAGTCGTCGGTGATGCTGAGGTCGATCCTCGCCGCAAAGCCCTCCGGTGTCAGCGCTTTCAGGCGCGCGAGCGCCCCGCCGGTCAGTTGCATCGTCGGACGGCCCCCGGGCAGATTGACCACCCCCATATCCCGCCACCAGACCCCGCGCCGGATACCGGTGCCGAGCGCCTTGGAGCAGGCCTCCTTGGCGGCGAAACGCTTGGCGTAGGTGGCCATCACCATCCTTTCGTTTTTGGCCCGGCGTTGGGCCTTGGCGCGCTCGGCTTCGGTAAAAATCCGATCGACGAAACGATCGCCGTGCCGTTCGATGACCTTGGCGACGCGACGGATGTCGATCAGGTCGGAGCCGATGCCAAGGATCATGCCCTGCCCGCCTGTGTCTTGCCGGCGGGGCCGGAACCAGCGCGCTTGCGGCCGCGATCCATAGCCGCCCGCATCGCGCGCACCGTCTCGGCAAGACCCGCAAAGAGTGCCTCGCCGATCATGAAGTACCCGATATTCAGTTCGACGATCTCGGCGAGCGAGGCGATCTTCTCGGCGGTCGCATAGTCCAGACCGTGTCCGGCATGCACCTCCAGCCCGGCCGATCGTGCAAGCCTTGCGCCCGCCACGATGCGTTGCCATTCGGATTCCGCTTTCGCCGCATGGCCGTCGACCACGGCATCACACCATGCGCCGGTGTGAATCTCGATGACGGGCGCGCGCAGCTTCGCCGCCATTTCGATCTGCCGCGGATCGGCCGCGATGAACAGCGACACCCGCACGCCCGCCTCGCCCAAGCGGGCCACGAACGGCGCCAGCGCGTCGTGCTGCCCGACCACATCCAGACCGCCCTCCGTCGTCAGTTCCTCGCGCCGCTCGGGCACGAGGCACACGGCGTGAGGCCTGGTGGCGAGGGCAATGCGCAGCATGTCCGAAGTCGCTGCCATCTCGAAGTTCAGCGGTTTTGAGATTTCGGCCTTCAGCCGCGCCATGTCCTCGTCCCGGATGTGGCGGCGATCCTCGCGCAAGTGCGCGGTGATGCCGTCAGCGCCAGCCTCGATCGCAAGCAGCGCGGCACGCACCGGATCGGGCCGCGAGCCTCCCCGCGCGTTGCGAAGGGTTGCGACGTGATCGACGTTAACTCCGAGACGGAGCGAAGGAATGGCCATGGAAAAAGCTCGCCGAACGAAGAGGATTCACATTTTGGCCATCGATTGACACGGCGCAAGAGCGCCGTTCACGCCGAGGCGACAACCACCATTCCCGGGAACTAGCCGTTGACACGCTCCACCCGCGCGACCACGGCCTTGGCACGCAACTGCGCGATGATAGCGCTCAGATGCTTCAGGTCATAGACCTCGAGATCGATGGTGAGCTCGGTGAAGTCGGGCGAGCGGCGGAACATGCTGATATTGTCGATATTGCCGTCGTGCTCGGCGATCACGGTAGCGACTTGCGCGAGGCTTCCGGGCTCGTTGACATTGTCGACGAGAATGCGGGCCGGAAAGCGCTGCGGCGTCGATTCGTCGACATCCCAGCGTACGTCGAGCCAGCGCTCCGGCTCCTCCTCGAAATCCTTCAACGCCGGCGATTGAATCGGATAGATCGTGATCCCTTCGCCCGGAGAAACGATGCCCACGATGCGGTCGCCCGGCACGGCGCCCCCGTTCGGTGCGAACTTGACCGGCAAATCCGAATTGATGCCGCGGATCGGAATGGCCGAAGTGCTTCGCACCAGTACGGGCGACGACTTCAGCTTCAGCTTGGCCGCAAGCCCTTTCTTCGCACCATAGCGGGCGACCCGCTCCTCCTTGTAGTCGGGGTACATGGCGCGGGCCACGTCGGAAGCCTTCATTTCGCCGCGTCCGACCGCCGCCATCACGTCGTCGACCGAGCCCCGCGCCAGCCTCGGCAGTGCACCCTTCAATTTGTCGTCGGCATAGTCGATCTTGGCGCGGGCAAACAGCCGCTCCACGATGCGGCGGCCGAGACCGGCATATTGATCCCGCACCGCCGTTCGCGTGGCGCGCCGGATCGCGGCACGCGCCTTGCCGGTGACGGCCAGCGATTCCCACGCCGAGGGCGGTGACGACTGGGCTTCCGAAGTCAATACCTCGACCTCGTCGCCGTTCTGAAGTTCAGACGACAACGGCGCGAACTTGCCGTTGATCTTGCACCCGACCGCGCTGTTGCCGACATCGGTATGCACCGCGTAGGCGAAATCGATCACGTTGGCGTGCCGCGGCAGCGCAATCAGCTTGCCCTTGGGCGTAAAGCAGAACACCTGGTCGTGGAACAGTTCGAGCTTGGTGTGCTCGAGAAATTCCTCGGGATTGGCGCTGTCGGAGAGGATTGCGATGGTGTGGCGAAGCCACGCAAACGCATTGGATTCGCGTTTGAGAAGTTCGGTCGGCGAACCCACGCCGTCCTTGTAGAAGGCGTGCGCGGCGATACCCAATTCGGCGATCTCATCCATGTCCTCGGTGCGGATTTGCAGTTCGACACGCTGTTTTCCGGGGCCGATCACGGTGGTGTGGATTGACCGGTAATCGTTTTGCTTGGGCGTCGAGATGTAGTCCTTGAACCGGCCGGGCACCACCGGCCAGGTGGTGTGGACGATACCGAGCGCCCGATAGCAGGATTCGACGCTGTTCATCACGATCCGGAAGGCGAAAATGTCGGACAATTGTTCGAAGCCGACCGATTTGCGCTGCATCTTGGTCCAGATCGAAAACGGCTGCTTGCGCCGCCCGTAGACGTGGGCGGTCATGCCGTTCTTCTGGAGATTCTTCGAGAGCTGGCTTTCGATTTCGCCAATCAGGTTGCGGTTGCGCTCGGCGAGCGAATCCAGCCGCTGCCGCACCACCGAATGGGCTTCCGGATCGAGCGTGCGGAAAGAAAGATCTTCG
>Ga0306920_100006370_pt1 | contig 15392 bp, 12 predicted proteins | sample flu12Cox44000170_FD_204666 | JGI IMG/M metagenome (GOLD analysis project Ga0306920, IMG submission 204666) | Lab enrichment of tropical soil microbial communities from Luquillo Experimental Forest, Puerto Rico - flux4day.12C.oxic.44.000.170 (v2)... | ecosystem: Environmental > Terrestrial >... | reverse complement strand
AGTCCTCTCCGTTCAGCTCGCGCAAACGCGTGGGTTCCCGTGGAATCTCGCGGAATCAATAGCTCGGCGCCGTCGTGGGCTGAGGACGCAGCAGCAGATAGAAGGCGGCGGCGTGCGTAATGACCAGCAGCGGCACGAAGACGACTGGAATCGCGTACAAGGCGCCCAGTTCGCCGGCATGAGCCGGAATGCCGGCCTGGGTAGCGTGGTAATAGGCCAGCATGAGATCCGCCGTTCCCACGAGATTGAACGCCACGACGAACGACCAGAAGACGGGCCGCGCCCTCGCCGTGAGTAGCGCCAGCATTGCCAGCACGCCGGTTGCCAGATCGCCGTATCCCGCAGGCACGGCGAAACTGGCGGGAAGCTCGGGACCGACGACGCCTGGCAGCATGAAGGCCAGCCCGAAAAAGCGGAAGCTGTGCAAGGTGGCGATCGCGCGTTGCGCGTCGAATGGTTCCATCGACTTGAGCCTGGGCCACACATAGGCGCTGAAAAAAAGCAGCCACGCGACGTACCCGAGAACGAGATGCAAGCGGAAGATGAGTTCCGGTGTCATATAGCCTCCTGGAAGGTGTTTTCCAGTGTGCCGATGAAATGGCGGGAGATCATCCGGCGCGACGCCGGAACAATTGGCGCAGCGACAGCGCGTGCAGCAGGATCGAGCCGGGCACCACGAAAGCAGGCGTTAGCACATACGGATAAATGCCTGCGTTGAGGCCCGGCATGTCCGGAGCGATCAACTGGAACCGGCCGGGCGCCGTGATGATCCCCAAGGTCACCGCGACGGCGAAATCGGCGAGGCCGAACATGTTCCAGGCGATCGCCGCCGTGCGCCCCTGGGCCGTCCCGCTCGCCACCGCGATGGCCGCCGGCACGGCGAGCAGGCCGGTCAGCACGTCGCCGGTTCCCGCCGGCAACGCATCCACGGTGGCCATCGCGCCATGCAGCCAGGCCGCGATCGCCCAGCCGCCGAAGACGCGGTAGAACTGCAGCGCGACGAGCCAGGCAAGCGGCATCGCGTCGAGCACTTTCCCCACCCGCTTCGACAACAACAGCAGCGGCGCGCCGACGATCACCGGCAGAAAGATCGCCATTGGCAGGAACGGCAGCGGTGGCGGCGAGGCGCTCAGGCGAAACACGCCATGAATCGCCGCGCTCCAGATGACTGCAAACCAGAGCGTATGCGGGATCATGATCGCAAGCCAGGTCGCCTGACGTTGGCCCGGCGTCAGGTCCGTGCGTTCGAGGCCGAGCCACAGGCCGAGCGCGATCAGCACCTGAGCCACGAGCTGGTGAGCCGTGGTCTGAAAACCGCTGGACGCAATGACCGGCTGCCAGTAGATCACCGCAATCCACAGAACCGTGAGTGGCGCGAACCAGAGCAGGCCGCGCCAGGCCGGGCGCGGCGCGAGGATGCCAGCGGAAACGACGGGGGTGCTCATTAGCCGTGCTCCAGATGAATGCCGGACTTCATGGCCGGTCCGGCCGGTCGCGCGACGATGTTCGCGCACGTCATCGACTACGGCGTCAGGTGTACCATCGTTTCGCGCAAGCGACTATTCATCACAATGTTGACGGGCTATGAAGCAGAACTTCACAGTCAGGCAGGGTGCGCTCGATGGCGTGGAGGCGTTCCTCAGCGTCGCCAGGCATCGCAGCTTTCGCAAGGCGGCGGCGGACCTCGGGGTGACGCCTTCGGCCATCAGCCAGGCGGTGCGTGTCCTCGAAGAGCGCATTGGCGCGGCGCTCTTCGTGCGAACCACGCGCAGCGTCGGCCTGACCGAAGCCGGTGAGCGGTTTCTCTCGCGCGCGAAACCCGCCTTCGAGGAACTCGTGGCCGCGAGCGAAGTGGCGCGCGATCTCGGCCAGCGCCCTGCGGGCTTGCTGCGGCTCTCCGTGCCGCGAGCGGTCGTTCCGCTGCTGCTGGAGCCGCTGCTTGCGTCGTTCTGCCAGGCTTATCCCGAGGTCGAAGTGGAGATCGCCGTGAGCAAGGAGGTGGTCGATCTCGCGGCGGAGGGGTTCGACGCGGGCATCCGGCTCGGACAGCTCGTTGCCGCAGACATGGTCGCGGTGCCGATGACGCCGCCGTTCCGGCTCGTCGTCGTCGGCAGTCCTTCTTATTTCTCCGGGCACAAACGCCCCCGGCACACCGACGATCTGCGCCAGCATGCATGCTTGCGGTGGCGGCGGTCCACCGGCGCGATCGCATCGTGGTCATTCAACGACGACGGCCACACGACGGAGATCGCCGTATCCGGCCCGCTCATCGCCAGCGACTTTCCGACCATGCTCGGCGCGGCGATGGAAGGCATAGGCCTCGCCCAGCTACCCGAGCCGATGGTCTCCGACGCGGTGAAAGCGGGAAAACTCGTGCACGTGCTGGACGCCTACGCGCCCATGCTGCCGGGCGTGTTTCTCTGCTATCCCAGCCGCCGGCAGATCATGCCCAAGCTGCGCGCGTTCATCGATCATGTGAAGAGCCACAGGCCGGGCGGCGGCAAGGCGCGCTGATGGCCGCCGCGCATCAGCGTCTGCTCAACCGCCGGATCGCGGCGGCGCAGCATTTCAATTGTCTGGAAGATTCTCCCAGGCGCCCGATCGAGCCGAGCGGAATACGGCATCGATGACCCGCATGTTCGCGCGCGCGTCTTCCAGCGGAATCGCCTGAGGAATGCCGTTCAATATCGCCTCGGCGAAAACCGTTGCGGCCACACCGTATTGATCGCATACCGGAAGTTCCAGCCAGCGATCGGCATTCCCTTGCTGGCTCAACAGGAGCCGCGTAGGCCGGTCATTCGGCGCGTTGAATGGAATCTCGATCTCGATGCGCCCCGTGGTGCCGTGAAACTGCATCCGCTGGTAGGGATGAACCTGGGTCGAGTAAAAGAAGCTCGCCTGCACGCCATCGAAATCCATCAGCACGGAACCGAGCCGGTCCACCTCGAACGACGGGTCGCGCTCCATCAGCGCGACCACCCGCTTCGGCTCACGCCCGAGTATGAAGCGCGAGGTCGTGATCGGATAACAACCGATATCCAGCAGGCCGCCGCCGCCCAGTTCGTTCTGGTTGCGAATATCGTGCACGTTGGTGTTGTAGTAAGTGAAGCCCCCAGTCACCGCCCGCAACTCGCCTATCGCGCCCTCTTCAATCAAGGCCCGCACCTTCAGCCACTGCGGATGCGTGCGAACCATGAAGGCTTCCTGTACGTACCGGCCGCTCTTGTCGCGCGCGGCGATGAGACGCCCGGCCTGTTGCGCGTCGAGCCCAACCGGCTTTTCACACAGCACGTGCTTACCCGCTTCGACGGCCTTGATTGTCCATTCCATATGAAGATGATTGGGCAACGGTATATAGACCGCGTCGATTTCCGGGTCTGCCAGCAGCGCCTCGTAGCTGTCGTACGCGTGCGCGAGACCATACTTCGCAGCGGCTTCGCGAGCCTTCTCTTCTGAACGCGAAGCAATCGCTTTTACGCGGCACTTCGGCGCGTTGTGCATGGGCACGACGACCTTGTCGTTGATTTTCGAGGTGCCCAGGATACCCCAGACGATTTCATTCTTTGCCATGACATTCCCTATCGATTCGATGACGTGAAATCCGGAATGGACTGAGAAACGAGCGCACGACAAGCCACTGCGAACGCTCGACTGATTGAGTTTACACCCGGGAAAACCAGCATCGATTCGCCTTCCAGCGGTCCGCGTAACAACTGACTACAACTGACGGCTAGTTGTAAGCGCAACGTCATCAGAGATTCGCCTTCGCCCGCCACATTGCTCAGGTTGTGCGCAGGTCCCTCGCAATTCCCTACAACGCGATACAAAAAACGAGGTGGAAAATGGAGAATACGACCCGGTGGTCACGGATAGGCGCAGTCGTTGGAGCGAGTGCACTGGCGCTCGCAGGCGTGCAGTCAACGGCATACGCAGGCGACATGAAGGACGTGAAGCACGTCCTGCTAATCAGCTTCGACGGCTTGCATGAACAGGACGTCGCCCGTTGCATCGGCAGCAACAGTTGCCCCAACCTCGCAGTGCTAGCCAAGTCGGGCGTCACCTACACGAACGCGCACACGCCTCACCTGTCCGATTCGTTCCCCGGTCTCACCGCGCTCGTGACGGGCGGCTCGCCGAAGAGCGCAGGTCTTTTCTATGACGTGTCATATGACCGGACGCTCTACGCACCGCTCGATTCGAAGTGCGCCGGCCCGCAAGGCTGGAACGTCGTGTTCGACGAAACGACCGGCATCGACGGGGAGAACGGCGGCGCGCTGGTCCACCTCGATGGCGGCGGCGCATTCAATCCGCAGGCGATCCCGTTCGCGAAGATCAACGGCGTCTGCACGCCCGTGTACCCGCACAACTACATCAAGACCAACACGGTCTTCGAAGTCATCAAGCAGAACATTCACGGCTCGCGCACCGCGTGGTCGGACAAGCACGCGTGGGGTTATGACTGGGTCAACGGGCCGTCCGGCAAGGGCGTGGACGATCTGGCGCGCACCGAGATCAACTCGATCGATCCGAAGACCGGCACGGATTACACGGACACCTATACACATACCGAAGTCTTCGACAACATCCACGTGCAGGCACTGATCAACCAGATCGACGGCCTCGATTCGACGGGCAAGACGAGCGCGTCCGTGCCCACGCTGTTCGGCGCGGACTTCCAGACGCTCAGCGTCGCGGAGAAGTCGCCGGTCTCGAAGCAAGGCGGATATCTCGACGCCGACTTCACGCCGGGCCCGCAGGTCGCCGCCGCGATCACGTACCTGGACAACTCGCTCGGGCGCATCGTCACGGAACTGAAGCAGCGCAACCTGTATTCGTCGACGCTCATCATCGTGACGGCCAAGCACGGCCAGTCGCCGACCGACCATTCGAAGCTGGTGAAGAACGGCGATACGCTGACGGCGTTGCTCCAGGCTAACAACTATCTGGACCCGAACGGCAACTTCGGCCAGAACGCCACGAAGACGGGCAACCTGAACGACGGCTCGGGCCTTTCGGGCACCGGCATGGTGCAGACCGACGACGTTGGCCTGATCTGGCTGCGCGACCAAAGCCAGAAGGACGCCGTGGTGAAGACGCTGAAGGCCAACCTGAGCTGTAACGCGCCGGGCATCTGCGCGGACGGCCCGCAAGCGTACATCCTCGAAGGCGACAGTCTCGCGGACTGGTTCGGCAATCCGTCGAACGGCCGCACGCCCGATATCATCGTGCAGCCGAACCCGGGCGTGATTTATACGTCGAGCAAGAAGAAGGATGAGGAGCACGGCGGCAATGCGCCCGACGACAACCATCTGGGCCTCGTCGTGTCGTTCCCCGGCCTCAAGCACGCCGGCCGCACCGACGACCACCACGTGTTCACGACCCAGGTCGCGCCGACGATCCTGAGCGCGCTCGAAGTCGATCCGCATCTGCTGCATTCGGTGCAGGTCGAAGGCACGCACCGCCTGCCGGGTCTTGGTCTCGACGACGACAAGTAATCAGGTAGCAGCTCGCAGCGGCAGTCATCGGAGGTTCGATGGCTGCCGCGCCAGCGGCCCCGTTCAAACCGTCTGCAGCCCTTCGATATCGCAGATGCGGATCAGCTTGCCCTGCGCATCGATCAGCCCGCGCTTCTGGAAGCGCGACAGAATCCGGCTCACCGTTTCGAGCGTGATGCCGAGGTAGCTGCCCATGTCCTCGCGCGACATGCGCAGACGGAACTCCGCCTGCGAATAGCCGCGCTGCCAGTTGCGCGACGACACGTCGAGCAGGAACGCGGCCACGCGCTCTTCGGCGGTGAGCGAACCCAGCACCATCATCTGCGAAGCTTCCTGGTTGAACTGGTCACCCATGAGCCGGTGCAGGCGGTCCTGCATCGTGCCGCTTTCGCGGCAAAGCGTCTTGAGTGCGGCGTAGGGCAGCGTGCAGATCGAGCTGTCTTCGAGCGCGACCGCGCTGAACGCATGCACGTCGTTGGCGATGCCGTCGAGCCCCAGCGCGTCGCCCGCGAGACGCAGCCCCGTAATCTGCTCGCGGCCGTCACGGTTGACAATGAGCGTCTTGAGCGAGCCGGAGCGCACGGCGTACAGGTTGTCGAAGCGGTCGCCCGAGCGGTAGAGCGCCTCGCCGCGGCGCACCTTGCGCGCGCCGCAGATCAGGGCCTCGAGCCTTGGAAGGTCTTCGGCCGGCAAGCCTTGCGGCATGCAAAGATGGCGCATGGCGCACCCCGAGCAGCGCGCGCTGGACTGCGTTCCCCCGACAGGAGCACGACTGCTTTGGCGCACGACGATAGCGGATCCTGCGACTGGTGACAGCATCGAACGACTCCTTCTTTAACATTCTTTAAGATTTCGACGCATTGTCACACCCGGCGCGCGCGTCAATGTGGTGGCAAAATGCCGCGCACTAGAACCGCGGGCGTTTGAGCCTTGTCAGGTAACGGTTTCGCGGGCCATCGCCGCCAGTTGCGGTAACGCAAGCGGCCTAAAAACAACACCGCCGAAACACCCGGCGCCGACAAAAAAGCCGCCGTACTTCCGTACGGCGGCTCGAACCGCTGAACCGGCAGAGGAGGCGGCGAGCGCCGGGCCCGGCAAAGGCAGCGATTTCACGGTGCGCCTGCCGCCCTCGCCACGCCCGCCCGCTCATCGAACTGCTGATGGCGCGCTGAACGGCCCGTGGGAACCGTCACACGCCATTGCCTCCAAGCGTCCTGAGACTCTTCCACTGCCCCTGCTGCACCTCGAAGAGGGTATAAGGCGGCTTGATGAGGTCGCCATGCGGATCGAACGCGATATTGCCCGTCACACCTACCACCGTTACCTTCGGGAAGCTCGCGACGATCTTCGCGCGGTCGAGCGAATCGGCGTCGCGGATCGCCTTGATCATCGCGAGCGCGGCGTCATAGGCAAACGGCGCATACAGTTCGACATCCTGATTGAAGCGTGCCTTGTAGCGCTTCGCGAATGCCTGCGCGGAAGGCAGCTTGTCGAGCGCCGGCCCCGGTTCGAGATCCTGCGTGCCCTCGCCCGCCGGGCCTGCGATCTGCAGAAAGGCATTGCTCTTTAGCGCACCCGCGCCGAAGAGCCGCGCCGGCATGCCGAGCGTGCGCATCTGCTTGGCGAGCATTGCGCCCTGTTCATCGAGGCCGCCAAAGAAAATCACGTCGACGTTCTTCTCCTTGAGTGTCGTGAGGATGGCGCGGAAATCCACGGCCTTGTCGTTGGTGAACTCGCGGTCGACGATATTGCCGTTTGCCGCCTTGGCGCCCTTCTCGAACGCGTCTGCCAGCCCCTGGCCGAAGGCCGTGCGGTCGTCGATGATGCCAATGCGCTTCGCCTTCAATTGCTCCACCGCGAACTTGCCGGCGATCACGCCGCCTATGCCGTCGTTGCCCATGGTGCGAAACACGTTCGCATAGCCCTGCTGGGTGAGCACCGGGTTGGTGGAGCCCGGCGTGATCATCGCGACGTTCACGTTGTGATAGACGGCCGAAGCGGGAATGCTGCAGCCCGAGTTGTAATGGCCGATCACGCCGACCACGCCGTCGTCCACGAGCTTTTGCGCCACCTGTACGGCCACGTGCGGATCGGCCTGATCGTCCTGCACGTCGAGCACGTATTTCACCGGCTTGCCCGCGATCACGGGGTGTTTGGCGTTCTCCTCGTCGAGCGCGAGCTGCGCGCCGTACTGAAGGTCCTTGCCGACGCGTGCGACCGGGCCGGTGAGCGGACCCGCAAAGCCGATCTTCACAACCTCGGGGTCGGCCGCCTGCGCGGGGGCGTGCAAGCCCAGAAGCCCGAGGGCCATCGTTAGTACGAGAGTGCGGCGGTTCATGATACTCATCCTCGCTGGGAGACTGTTGCGGTGGTTAGTGCGTGGAACGTGGCTGGAAACAGGGGTTAAAAACGACGCGGACTATAAGGCGCGAGATCGATGGAAGGCGCGCGCTGCGCGACGAGGTCGGCGACCACGCTGCCCGTCACGCCGCCGAGCGTCACGCCCAGATGCTGGTGCCCGAATGCGTAGATCACGCGCGGCGAGCGGCTCGACGCGCCCACCACGGGCAACCCGTCCGGCAGGCTCGGCCGGAAGCCGAGCCAGTCGCTGTCGGGCGCGGGCAGACCCGGCAGCGCTTCCTGGGCGGAGCGCGTCAAGAGACGCAGCAGGTCCGCGTTCTTGCCCGCGCCGTTGGACGCAAGCTCGACGGTGCCTGCCGCGCGAATGCCGCCGTCCATCGGCGTCATGTAGAAGCCGCGCTCGGCCCAGCCGCACGGGCGGGAAATACGGTTAGCGGTGCCAGGAAAGCGCACGTGGTAGCCGCGCTCCACGCCTAGCGGTACCGCGTCGCCGCATTGGCGCGCAAAGCGCCCTGAAAACGCGCCCGCACACACGATGGCCTGCTCGGCGTCATGCGCCGCGCCCGCTGAATCGACCAGCTTCACCGCGCTCTGCGCCGGTTCCAGCGTTTCGATTGCCACACGGTGATGCACGAGGCCGCGATCCGTCAGGAGCGCATGCAAGGCCTGAAGAAAGCCGCGTGGATCGCTCAGAAACCAGCTGCCCTGGAAGAGCGTGCCGTGCGCAAAAAGCGGCGCGAGGCCCGGCTCGAGTTGAGCGATCTCGTCACGCGCAAGCGTTTCGAATTCCACGCCGAGTGAGCGCCGCAGCGCAAGCGCCGCCTGCGCGGCCTCGAACGACGCTGCGCTCGAATACAGATAAAGGCATTCGCGTTCGCGCACGAAGGCCGCGAGCGTATCGACGGCGAGCAATTCGCGGTAGCCCTCGAATGCGCGCCCCAGCAGTTGCGCAAGCGCTTTCACGCTGCCCTCGTAGCGGCGCGGCGTCGCGCTCAGCAAAAAGCGCGCGAGCCACGGCGCGAGCGCCGGCACATCGCCCCAGCGGATGCGCAGCGGGCTCGTTGCCGAAAACAAAAAACGCGGGATGTTGCGAAACACGCCGGGATTGTTCACCGGTATGCACGCGTAGTTGGCGAACGTACCCGCGTTGCCGTACGAAGCGCCCTCGCCCGGCCCCTGCGCGTCGTACAGCGTCACGCTGTGCCCGTCGCGCATGAGCCAGTATGCGCACGACAACCCCACGAATCCCGCGCCGATGACAGCCACTTGCGCCATTGCATCTTCCAGTTGGTTGCGGCTCACGAAAGTCCTGCACGTGAGTCCTCTTGCGCGTCAGCACGCAGGCCGCCGACACCACCGCCACGACGATCACCCTGAAGCACGGGTAGAGCCAGCCGTAATACAGTGCGTGTTGCGCCGGAACGCCGACCAAACAAAGCCTTTGATTCATACTCACACAATAAATTTTTGTGTGCAATTAAAAAGACTTTGTGTGGAGACCAGGAATTTCCCTGGAGGATGGCCTGGAGACAAGCAGCGTGACCGGCCGGGCTCTTGCCAGATATCATATTATTGGGTTAAAGATGCGGTAGCGGTGCGGGTGGCGTATCCCGCGACAGCACGACAATGTGGCAGATGATCGAATTTTGTATGGAGCTAATACTTGCATGAAAGCCGACGATTACCAGACAAAACCGGATGACAACATCCAGACAAAAGGTCGTCAAGCTACGTACCTGGAGGTGTCCCGCAATCTGGAGGAGCAGGTGCGCAGCGGCCAGTACCCGCCCGGCAGCCGCTTGCCGCCGCAGCGCGATCTGGCCGTGGAGCTGGGCATCAACGTCTCCACCGTTTCGCGCGCCTACAAGGAGCTGCAGGCGCGCGGCCTGATCGTGGCGAGCAAGCGGCGCGGCTCGATCGTCACCGGCGGCGCCATGCCCGCGGTGAGCGGGGCGACGCAGCGCAGCGCGGGGTCGAGCGGCAACGAAGCGGGCGGCGTGGTCGACCTGACCGTCAACCGGCCGGCGACCGGCGAGTTCCTCGCACAGCTCGCCCGCACGATGGCGTCGATCTCGCGCGACCCGCGTTTTCCGGAAACCCAGGAATACCAGCCGCCCCAAGGCGCAGAATGGGCGCGCGCGGCCGGCGCGCAGTGGATCGCCGCGCCCGGCTTCACACCCTCGCCCGACCATCTCGTCGTCACGAGCGGCGCGCAGCACGGCCTCTATGCCGTGCTGAGCAGCCTGATGGGACACGAAGGCGTGATCCTCTCCGACAAGCTGACCTACTACGGCCTCAAGGCGCTGGCTCCCGTGTTCCAGTTCGAGCTGGTCGGCATTCCGAGCGATGCGGAAGGCCTCCTGCCCGATCAACTCGAAGATGCGTGCCGCCGCATGCCGGTGAAGGCGATCTTCGCCGTGCCGAACCTGCAGAACCCCAGCGTCGTGACGATGAGCCTCGAGCGGCGCCTCGCGCTCGTGGAGATCGCGCGGCGGCATCACATCGCGATCATCGAGGACGACGTGTACGGGCCGCTGCTGCGCAAGCGCCTGCCGACCATTGCGAGCCTGTGCCCCGAGCTGACCTTCCACGTGGCTTCCACCTCGAAGGTGCTCGCCCCGGGGCTGCGCATCGGCTACCTGCTCACGCCGCCGCACGGCGCAGCGCTCGCCGCGGAGGCCGTGCGCACGACGGCCTGGATGCCCGCGCCGCTCACCACGCTCATCACTACGCGCTGGATCGAGGACGGCACCGCGCAGCGCATACTCGACGCGCAGCGCGCGGAATTGCAGGCGCGGCAGGAACTCGCGCTCCAGATCCTGCCGCGCGACCTGCTCAACAGCGACCCGGCGTGCATGTTCGTCTGGTTGCGTGTGCCGGCGCCGTGGCGTTCCGACGACTTCGCCGCCAACGCACTCGCGCGCGGCGTCAACACCATGCCCGCCTCGGCGTTCGCCGTCGACCGCTCGACGCTCGAGCATGGCGTGCGCGTCAACCTCGCGTGTGCAACCTCGCGGGAGCAACTCGCGCGGGCGCTGAAGGTCCTCGCGCGCACGCTGCAGGACCGGCCCCGCGCCTTGTTCGGCACGATCTAGTCCGACCGCGTATTTTCCCGAATGGGTTGGCTTCGCTGGCATCGGCGGCGCCGGCCCATCCGCAATTTCTTCCGCTGCGGCCGGTCTTCCGCCTGCGTCGACCGGTCATATCAACTGCCATGTTAGGCAACGAAAGGCGTGAACCTCGCATTTTTCGCCCGCTTGCTTTGTGCAGACAATCCGCCGGCTGGTGGACTTTTCATCGATCGGCCGCTCGTGCACACACATTCAGGTAGCAGGAAGCAAATCAGGTACTAGAATGCATTGGTGCAGGTGAAGCAAAGGCGGTCTGTTCGATCGAAATATTCAGCAGGTTGATGTTTCGAGTTCGTCATTGGAGGCTTCCTCATGACGTGCCTGAACGAAAAGATTGTCGGTGCAGCCTTTCTTATGCTGAGCGCTTATGCATACGCCCAGAGCACCGTCGTGAACGCTCCCGAAACCATGACGCTCGCCAATATCGCGCCCATGCCCATGGAGGTCGTTCCTTCACTGCCCGAAGCTCAGACGTATTTACACCGTTACGTACTGGAATATCAGCAGAATCAGGAAAAGCCGTTTTACGCGCAATTGGAGAATTTTTATAGCGCGCCAGTCGTACAGGATAAATACCATTACGAATTCGTGAAATCTGCGCCCGGGAGCAGTTACGGTGCTGGACAGCAGGCGGCGCCGTCTTCCGGCTACCTGCACATGGGCCCTTCCACAGCGCCCCAAATCTCGATTCTGCAGGTGCCGGACAGCACGCTGAACATCGGCGCGCAGCCTCAGCGCAGGCTCTCGCTGACCATGGACCAGTGGGTGTTTTCCGCCACTGCGCGAGTCGCCATTCTTCATTCGCATAGCACCGGCGCCACAGTTACGGTTCGGCGCGGTTTCTAGTCGAGCGTCCAATAGCAATAATAGAATCCCAAACCCGGGATCAAGCACGCTTCCCGGTGCACATTCAGGCGCGCGTTTTCGCAGATAAAGATTGCAGACTTCCCGTAAGCCCGTATTTCGCAACGGCTTACGTGATTCGCAATATCGACAGCCTCAAAAACGCGCTCATTAGCGAACCGGCGAAAACAATGTCAACCGGCTCCGTGGACGTCACCCGCTTTTGTATGAAGGAGATCATCGGTCAGCCCATGTGTTCGCTCCTCTGCTGATGCTTCTGTTTTCGCTTGCGCCCGCGATTCGGGAACGGCGCATGCTACAGCCATCGCGAGCCAAACCCAGCCCTGCACTCCGATCGGCTAAGATACGGCTCCGCCAAAGCCATTTATCGAACCAACGGAGTGTTTTCAGTGATTCAGGCAATTCAACCGGGCGCCGTCTTCAAGGACAACCTCGCGCTGCTGCCGGGCATCGACGCCATCGAGCGCGTCGATCTCGTGGACGGCCAGGGCGCCGTGGTCGCGAGCATCGAGAACAAGCCCGGCAAGCAGGGCTCGCTCGCGGTCTACCACTATCTGCGCGAAGCATTCGGCTCGCTCGACGCCAACGCAGCGGAACACGGCCTCGCGGTGTTCGCCGAGCACACTGCCGACGCGCGCAACCGCCCGGGCGCACACCCGAACGTGGACCGTCTGCTAGAGATCGCGGCAGGCGGCCCGGCGCTGCGCATCGATGTGATCGCGGCAGCTTGATTCCCGCGTTGGCGAAGCGCACCGGCCGGCGCGCTTCGCGTCGAGTCGGCCCGTAACGCCAGCCGCTTCGCGCCCTTCCCTCATCCCGACAGTTCTTCGAGCCGCACGCCATTCGTGCGCGGCCCGAACCCGCCAATCGAAATCATTACCGCGAGCATGCACACGGTGATGCCCGCAAACACGCCGCTCACGCCGAAGTCACGCAGCAGCGCGGCAATGATGAACCCCGACATCATTGCGCCCGCGCGGCTCGCGGAGTAAACGATGCCATTGGCGCTGCAACGCACGGCGGTGGGGAAAAGCTCGGCCTGGTAGGCGTGGTAGCACACGGAGATGGTCTGCCCCGCGAGACTGATCAGGACACCGAGAAAAATGAGCGCAGCCGCCCCGCGCGCCTGCGCGAACAGCAGCCCGAACACGACGACTGCGAACGCCGAGCCGACGATGAGCCACTTGCGCTCGATGCGATCAGCTACGAGCATCGCGAGCAACGGCCCGCAAGGCAAGGCAATAGCGATCACGAAGGCATAGAGCAGGCTCTTCGTCACGGTCACGCCCTGCCCGATCAGCAGCGTGGGCACCCAGTTGGCGAAACCGTAGTAGCCGACTGCCTGGCACAGGTTGAACGCGACCAGCATGATGAGGCGCGCACGGTACGGCGGCCGCCAGAGTTCTGCGAGCGAGGCGCGCCGGTGCGCGGGCAGAGCGAGCGTGGATGCAGGCTCGGGCAGGGCCGCGCCGCTTTCGCGCACGGCGCGCTGCTCCATCTGCGCAATCACGCGCTCCGCCGCCTCCGTGTGACCGTGAGAGACGAGCCAGCGCGGGCTTTCCGGCACGGCGCGCCGCACGAACCACACGAGCGCCGCGCCGAGCGAGCCGGCCAGCACGACCCAGCGCCAGCCGTCGAGACCGAGCGGCGCCTGGGGCACGAGCCACCAGGAGAGCAGCGCCGAAATGGGCGCGGCTGAAAACATGATGGCCTGGTTCAAGGCCATGGCGCGGCCGCGCATCTGCTGCGGGACCATTTCCGTGACATAGCTGTCGATCGTGACGATCTCGATGCCCACGCCGATCCCCGTGATGAAGCGCCACAGGATCAACCCCTGCGAGGTATGCTGGAACGCCATCGCCACCGAGCCTGCCGAATACCACAGCAGCGAGAACGTGAAGACGCTTCGTCGTCCAAAGCGATCTGGCAGCCAGCCGAGAAAGAACGTGCCGATGAAGAGGCCCGCGAAAGTCGCGGCCACGAACGCGCCGATACCATTGAAGCCGAAGAAGGCGTGCGTAGTGGTCTGCAGCATGCCGCTTCTTGCCATGCCCGGCGCGATGTAGCCCGTGAAGATGAGATCGTAGACCTCGAAGAAGCCGCCGAGCGAGATCAGCGTCACCAGCATCCAGAGCTGTCGCGTGGCGGGCAGGCGGTCGAGCCGCGCGGAAAGCGCCGCCGCCGCGCGATTGCCCACCGGTATGGCCGTGACGGCGTCGAGCGGATCGTCCGCCCCCAAGGTTCGTTGCATGGTTGTCTCCGTGTCGACGCCTCGCTGGGCGTCTTTCTTGTGAACGCCGGGCGTGCGTGCGCGCGGCGCGTGCGAGCTTCTGGCGGCTCGTTGCACGCGCAACCGTCAAGCAACCCGGCAGGGGAACCGCTAAGCGCCAGCGTGCCGCTCGTGCGCCCGGCGCGGGCTCAATGCCCGGCGCGCGTCTTCAGGCCCGCCAGCACCTCTTCTGTGTGTTCGCCCACGCGCGCGAGCGGCTGGCGCACGCCCGGGCGGCGGCCGCCCATCAAGAGCGGCAGCAGCACGACTTCGGTCGTGCCGCCGTCGTCGGTCTGCATGGGCGCGAGGCCGCCGCTCGCCTTCAGGTGCGGGTCGTCGAACAACTGATCGGGACGCACGATCGGCGCGTAAGGAATGCCGGCCGCCTCGAGGCGCGGCGTGAGTTCGGCCACCTGCTGCGTGGCGAGCACGTCGGCAAGACGCGCGAGCAGTTCCGGCCGCGCCGCCACGCGCAGCGCGTTGTTCGCGAAGTGCGGTTCGTCGGCGAGTTGCGGGCAGCCAATCACGTCGCATAGCGTCACGAACTGCTTGTCGCTCACGGCGCCGATAAAAAGCTGCTCGCCTTGCGCGAGCGTGAACACGTCGTACACGCTCCAGGCCGAAACGCGCGAGGGCATGGGCGGCGGCGCTTCGTGCGTCATGGCGTATTGCTGCATGTGCTGCGCGCTCAGGAACACGCAGTTTTCGAACAGCGCGCTCTGCACCTCCTGGCCGCGCCCGGTCGCGTCGCGCTCGCGCAGCGCGGCCAGCACGCCGATCGCGCCGAACATGCCGCCCATGATGTCGTTGACGGACGTGCCCGCGCGCAGCGGGCGCCCGGCGGGCCCGGTCATGTACGAGAGTCCGCCCATCATCTGCACAACTTCGTCGAGCGCGAGGCGCTTTTCGTAGGGGCCCGGCAGAAAGCCCTTGTGCGAGACGTAGATGAGGCGCGGATAGCGCTGCGAGAGCGTGGCATAGTCGAGGCCCAGCTTTTCCATGAGGCCCGGCCGGAAGTTTTCGAGCATCACGTCGCACTCGCCGATCAACTCGACGGCGGCCGCGCGCCCGGCCTCGGTGTTGATGTCGAGCACCACGCTTTTCTTGTTGCGGTTGAACGAGCGGAAAAAGCCGATGCCGAGCCCTGGCAGATTGCGCGTCTTGTCGCCGCCGGGCGGTTCGATCTTGATGACTTCGGCGCCCAGGTCCGCGAGGATCATCCCGCAGGTGGGGCCCATGACCATGTGCGTGAATTCGACGACGCGCACGCCT
>Ga0306920_100006365_pt1 | contig 15396 bp, 15 predicted proteins | sample flu12Cox44000170_FD_204666 | JGI IMG/M metagenome (GOLD analysis project Ga0306920, IMG submission 204666) | Lab enrichment of tropical soil microbial communities from Luquillo Experimental Forest, Puerto Rico - flux4day.12C.oxic.44.000.170 (v2)... | ecosystem: Environmental > Terrestrial >... | reverse complement strand
CTCATCTCTGTCCGCCCCAATCCGACCTCCTTTCGGAAGTCTTATTAAGGGGACATTTCTATTTTGGAGAAAAGGGGACATTATTATCGTGGAACAACACTCTACCGAAAAACGCCAGAGACGGCGGCCACCGATATCGTCGACAAAGTGATCCGGCGAACCTGCGTCGTCGAGTTGACTAGTCCCCGAGTATCGCCGATACTCTCTCCAATTGCTTCGCCCCCGCCCCCTTTGGTGTGGTTCCGTCGCACCCTTCCCGTCGGACGCGCATCGAAAGTCTTCAGAAAGGGCCGCACAGTGACTCAACTTCGCAAGCTGCGGAATCCGGCCCAACCCAACCGCATCGTTGATATCCACAGGAGGCCGTATGACAACTACAAGAGTCGGACTAGCACCAATGAAAGTGGCGCAGATTTCCAAGGCGGGAGGCGATTTCGAGATCGTCGAGCGCCAGATTCCTAAGCCGGGCCCAGGACAAGTCCGGATCAAGGTGCGGGCCTGTGGCGTTTGCCATAGCGACGTGTTCACCAAGGAGGGCTCGTGGCCAGGAATTCAGTATCCCCGCGTTCCCGGTCACGAAGTCGCAGGAGTCATCGACGAATTGGGCGCCGGTGTTTCCGGGTGGAGCGAGGGACAGCGCGCCGGTGTCGGCTGGCACGGCGGCCACGACGGCACGTGTCTCTCGTGTCGGCGCGGGGACTTTCGTAACTGCCAGAACCTGAAAATAGCGGGAATCAGCTATGACGGGGGATACCAGCAATACATGCTGGTCCCGGTGGAGGCACTGACGGCGATCCCGGAAAGTTTAAACGACGTGGAAACAGCCCCGTTGCTGTGCGCCGGAATTACTACGTACAACGCCTTGCGGCACAGCGGTGCGTTGCCCGGCGACCTTGTCGCGGTGCTCGGCGTCGGTGGTCTGGGTCACCTGGGAATTCAATTCGCAAACAAGTTCGGTTACAAGGTCGCGGCCATCGGGCTCGGGTCCGAAGACGCGACGCTCGCAAAGAAGCTGGGAGCCAGCGTGTACATCGATAGCAAATCGACGAACGCACGAGAAGCGTTGCAAAAACTGGGCGGCGCGCAGGTGATTCTAGCGACAGCTCCGAGCTCGAAAGCGATGTCCGAACTGATCGACGGCCTGGGGCCGAACGGCAAGCTCATGGTCATAGGTGTTGCTGCTGAGCCCATTGAGGTCACACCGGTACAGCTCGTCAACGGAAGCCGCACGATTCAAGGCTGGGCCTCGGGAACACCGGTTGATGCCGAGGACACCTTGCGCTTCGCCGAACTAAGCGGCGTGCGTCCCATGATTGAGACCTATCCGCTCGAAAAAGCGGCGGAGGCTTACGCGCGAATGATGAGCGGGAAGGCACAATTCCGCGTGGTTCTGACCATGTGAATTTTCGGACAGGGCTTTCATAGACCTATTACCCTAAGCACGGTACGCGCAAGTTCGCCTACAAGGGGCACTGGTTCTTCGGACGGCCCACGCTCGAGGATCTCCGGTCACCCGGAAATGCCGGCCCGATCGGGACATCACAAAACCCGAACCTAAAGCTTCCTGGCAGCAAGGCCGCAGGGAACTCTTCTATATGCACGGCAAGACCTATGCACAAATTAACGGTGAACAGGATTAGGCACGCTCGGGCCATCTGAAGCAGCGGCAGGGCGAAGGTCAGGAAGCGTATACTCCAGTCGGAGGAAATCTGCCATGTCGTGCAATCCGGAAGTGTTGAAACATGTGCCGTTGTTTGCGTCATTGGATCCGGAAGAGACTGACGTCCTCGCGGCGCAGGTGCACTTGAAGCAATTCGCGCCGCGGCAGCGGATTTACAAGATTGGAGATCCAGGAGGCCAGGCGTATGTGATGGTCACCGGGCGAGTCCGCGTAACGACAGTCGACGAGGACCACCAGGAGGTAGTCGTGGACGAGCCCTCACATGGCGAATTCTTCGGCTTCGCTTCGATGCTGGAAGAAACTCCCCACCAGACAGCCGCGACAGCGCTTGAAGCAACCGAGTGTCTCGAGATTCGGCGCAGCGCTATTGAGACGCTGTTGTGCAGGAAGCCGCTGGCAGGGATGAACATGCTCGCGGTACTGGGGAAACAGTTCCATTCGTCGCAGCAATTGGTGCGCATTCGGGCGATGCGTAACGCGAACGAAATCATCGAGGAACGGCAAACATTACCGCAACGGGTAGCGGACCAGGTCGTCTCGCTCGGCGGCTCGTGGACATTTATTATTGCATTTGCGGTGAGCACCGCGATCTATTCCGCGGTCAACGTTTGGCTGCGAGCGCGCGCGTGGGACCCCTATCCCTTTATTTTGTTGAACCTGATCTTGTCGCTACTGGCGGCGATCCAGGCCCCGCTGATCATGATGAGCCAGAATAGCCAGGACCGGAAAGACCGCGTGCGAAATGAGTTGGACTATGCCGTGAACAGGCGCGCGGAATCGGAAATTCAGGGATTGGCGCGAAAGTTGAATCTGCTCGGCGAACAGATGGGCGATATGGAAGAGATGCTGAGAGGGAGACGGAATGGCGGCTGAGGCTCCTAGCGCCGCCTCTTTTCACGGTTACGTTAAGGCTGCGCTGGTGGTGCGGCCACAGGCGTTGCCGTTAGTGTCTTGCCGTCAATCACCGTTAGAGTATCTGTCAGACCAACCACGTAGGCCTTGTTGGCTAGGGAATCCACGGCAATTGCATAGGGGCCGCTTCCCACACTTACCGTAGCAACCACTGTGTTGTTCGTTCCGTCGACGACCGTCACGCTATTGCTGTGCGTATTCGCCACAAAGATCATGTGCGTTGCTGCATTCACAGCGATTGCCTGAGGGTGCTCGGCTGCTTGGATCGTTGCAATCAGCGAGTCGCTCGCGCCATCAAGGACCGTGACGTCGTTGCTCGCATAGTTCGCCACGTAGACTCGGTTCGAAACGGGATCGGCGGCGAATGCGCACGGGACTTCGCCAGTGTGCGCCCAACTGACGGCGCTGGTGGCAGCGTCAATCACAGCGGCGTTCGATCCACCGGTCGTTCCCAGGTAGATTCTCTTGGTCGCCGGATTCACGCCGATTCCCCAGCTATGCGGCGAAACAGTTATCGTTGACCTCTCTTGGCTGGTGCCACCGATCACCGGCAGGGTTTTACTCTCGTAGTTAAGCAAAAACATTTTGCCGTTTTGGGGAATCACGGCGATGGCGTCGGCTTGTAGGTCCTCGATCGTGCTGGTGGCGTTTGTGGTTCCGTCAATCACCGTTATCGAGTTGCTGAACGTCTTGGAGACGTAGACCTTGTTGTTGAAGGGGTTTGCGGCAACGACGTAGGGAAGGTCTCCTACTTTCACCGTTGCAGTGACTTTATCGCTTGAGCCATCCACGACGCTTACCGTGCCGCTTCCTTCGTTTGCCACATAAATCTTGTTCGTGATGGAATTTACTGCGATCGCTCCGGGCGCTGCTCCCACTTTGACGGAAGTCGCTGCGTTACGAGCGCCAGGGATAACCGTTACGGTTCCGTCGCTTCGATTCACTGCATAGACTTTGTTCGTCTTGGGGTTCACTTCAACAGCATGCGGGCTGACTCGGAGGCCCGAAGCCACCGCCGACTCAGCTGGGGGCGACTTTGGAACGAGCCAAAGAGCTGCATTTTCGATCAGTTTGTTCTGCGTGGCGCTCGAGAAAATCTTGTCCCCGTGTCCCATATTCATGTACATCATCCTGTATTTCTTGTTGGTCCAGACGACGGGCAGGTCCCCGCTCGTTACCACGTCTTTCAGGCCCAATGGGTAGTTCGCAGGGTCGAGCGTCAGCAGAACTTGCACCTCTCGGTTGAGCCGAGGGCTCGGTTTCCAGACGTACCATTCGTTGGCGGGGGAAACGTACGTGTCTGGCACGTGGTGCGCTACGGGGTGTGCCCGGTCATCGACCACCAGCTTAGCGGGCAGCGGCGGCCAGCTATTGATATAGAAGACGGCGCCACCCAGAAAATCCACATACCACGGCCAGTCGGTATCCTTGTCGTTGTATCCGGCGGCATGAAAACCCATCCAGGCGCCACCCGTTTCCATGTATTTTTGAAAAGCGTGTCTTTGTTCCGGATCCGCGGGAGAGCCGTTCAGCCAGACAATAAGCTGGTACTTCTTGAGGTCCGCGTCGTTGAGTTTTTCCCAACCTGTGGTCGCCTCAAAGGCGAAGTGTTCCTTCAGGGCCAAAGCGCCAAAGAACTTCAATGCGTCTTCGGCAAATCGCACGTGATCCGGCTCCGCGTTTGCCGAGTAAAACGCCAGCACGCGAAACCGAGTTTCCTGACCCGGAGCTCCTGAAGCGCAAAAAGCAGTCGCGATAAAAGCGAGAACAAAGCCACCGCATCTCTTCATTGGTTGGCCACCAGTTGGTCAGAGTTCTTCACGGCTCCAGAACGCTTGCGCCAAGGATCGCCATCGCAAGTGTAAAGCGAGGTTCTACCCTTGCTCCCATGCTGCTGCCGTGATCGTGATCCCCACCGTTTTTGTTCCAAGGATCGGGTGCGCAGCGCTGAGTGCTGCTTTGCCGGACTGCTCTTTTGCGCGGACCCATACAGCTCCGCCGCCTCCAGCGAGGCTAGAGGGATTTTCTCCGATGAGTTCCGCTGGCCCTTGAAGGGAAAAGGCGATGGCTCCGGCCGAATAGCGCCGCAAGTTGCCGAACTCGCCCGGTAGATAGACACGAACTCACTGTCGAAGCCGAGTGTGGTGTCGTTCTCAAACCGTTTCGAGCTGAAGCGCCAGTTCCGGTTGAGCGAGTAAACGAGGCGGCCTGACCGCTCGTTCGAATCAGCGGACGGAACCAGTGAAGCGGCTCGTAACATACCGAACGCGGCGACGGATGCCCCCGCTGAATGCAGGAAATCCCTCCTGTCGATCGCACTGCTCATCTCCGAGCTCCGGTGGCTCAAGTGTTTGGAGCGATGTTCTGGTCTTGATTGATACCACGAATGAACGGAACGACGCGAGTTCGATGGTTAGTTCGAAGGCGAGTCTCCGCGCTCGGCCTAATTCGGCCGTAGCACGCTTTCAATCACTATTTCATACGCTCGTTCGATGCTGAGTCCCTGCCTCAAGAGAGGCCGCAACCATTCTTCGAGAAAGGCCTCCGGGTCTTCAGTTGTTCCATTCACAAATTCCTCGAGAGCAAGGATCTCGCGCATATCTTCGCGCTCCAGGCGCTCGAGAAACCAACGGTAATCCAGTTTTTGCTTCTTGCGACGTGCTCCTATCATTTCTACCTCTATAACAGACTCTTACTGATTTTTTCCGTGACTGCGGCTTCCATCCGGAAATGCCCACAAAAAGAAGGCCAGCCATTTGGCTGGCCTCCCACCCAAAGCGGCATCCTTCCCTTATGCCGCGATGAACATCGTCCTGCCCTGGCGATTCACCAGAAGCAGCGGGTCGCTCCCTGCCTTCTTTAAGGCGCTCTGGAACTCAGAGACGTTCTTCACCGACTGGTGATTCACTTCCTGAATCACGTCGCCCTTGCGCAGGCCCGAATCCGCGATCTTGCTGGCTGGGTCGATATCCGCGACAACTACGCCAGTCGTCGAACCCGGAAGGCCCAGCCGCTCGGCTGTGCGTGGCGTCAGGTTCGTCACTTCGACGCCCTCGAGCGCCTTGGTGGAGTCGTCACCACCATCCGATTCCACCTTGGCGCTCTCGGTCGGCATCTCCGCGAGCTTCAGGGACATCTCCCGCTGGCTGCCGTTGCGCTGCACCTTCACCTTGATGTTCGTGCCGGGCTGCATCAGAGAAATGCTCATGCGCAGCTGGTTGCTATCGGTTACCGGCTTGCCGTCGACATCCAAAATAATGTCGCCGCGCTGTATGCCGCCTTCCTGTGCCGGGCTGTTCGGAGTCACGTCACCCACGACAACGCCGCGCGCTTCCGTCTCGCCGAACGCCTTGGCCATATCCGGCGTCATATCTTGCGGCAGGATGCCCATGTAAGCCCGGACGACTTTGCCGTTTGTCAGAATCTGGTCCAGCACCTGGTGCGCCAGGTTCACTGGAACCGCGAACCCGATGCCCTCGTTGCCTCCCGATCCATGCGAAAGAATCGCGGTGTTGATTCCCACGAGCTCGCCGCGATCATTCACAAGAGCGCCGCCCGAATTGCCCGGGTTGATAGGCGCATCGGTCTGGATGAAGTCCTCGTAGTCTTCGATGCCAAGGTTTCCGCGGCCCTTCGCGCTGATAATGCCCATCGTTACGGTCTGTCCGACGCCAAAGGGATTGCCGATGGCCAGCGCCGTATCGCCGACTTCCGCTTTGGAGGAATCACCCAGAATAATCGGCTTCAAATTGGAGGCGTCAATCTTCAGAACTGCGATGTCCGTCTTCGGATCGGTGCCGACGATCTTTGCTACGAATTCGCGCTTATCCGACAATGTCACGCGAACATCCGTCGCGCCATCCACAACGTGGTTGTTCGTCAAAATGTAGCCTTCCGGACTCACAATCACGCCAGAGCCGAGGCTCTTTTCCCGGCGATCCTTCGGAATGGCATTAAACGGCCCGCCTTCGTCGCCAAAGAATTGCCGGAAGAACGGATCCATTTGCCCGCCCATTTCCGGACCTGCCTTCACCACCTTGGAGCTCGAAATGTTTACGACCGATGGCAAAACATTCTTCACCACCGGCGCGTAGCTGTTTTTGCTGGGACCCTCGCTAGAGTTCGCCACTTTCACCGTCGCAGGCGGATTTGACGCCCCCTTCTGCGTCGTATGCGCGATGCCCAAGCCAGCCGCACCCAGCAGCACGCCCAAAACCAGCGCAGCGGGCTTTGAGAAAATAAAAGACCCTCGTTCCGTCATGTATCCTTCCCTTCTTCGAAAGTGTGCACCCCGCAAGAAAATCGTCCGGAGGGTGCGTGATCTTCCATCACATCCAATCAGACGCCTGCGGAAAGGCCGGCGATTCTCCCCTCGATTGGGGAGAAAGGCTCCCGGCGATTGGGGATAGCTATATGAAGGAAAACCAGCCGGTTAGTTAGGCAGGAAAACAGTGGCTCGCGCTCAGGAAATGATGCCCTTTCGAACCGCGTACAAGATTAACTCCGGCAGTCCGCGAACGTTCAGCTTCTCCATCAGGTTCGAGCGGTGACTCTCGACCGTGTACACGCTCAAGTTCAGCAGGTTCGCAATATCCTTGTTCGACTTGCCTTCCGCGATGAGCTGCAAGACCTCGCGCTCTCTCGCTGTCAGCAAATCATACGCATCTTCCGTTCCAGAGCGCCGGAGCTTCCTCACGTAGTCGTCCAGCAGCACCTTGCTCACCGCCGGGCTGAAAAAAGATTTGCCGCCCGCGACCACGTGCACCGCCTTGATCAGGTCAGCCTCGGCGGAATCCTTCAACAAGTACCCGCGCGCGCCGGCCTTTAGCGCGCGCAGAACATAACTCTCGTCCGAGTGCATGCTCAACATCACGACGGCAATTTCAGGATTCTCCCCGGTCATTTGCTGCGCCGCCTCAATCCCATTCAAATTCGACATGCCGATGTCCATCACTACCACATCGGGCTTCAGCGATTTCACCAGCGCAACCGCTTCACGGCCGTCGCTCGCTTCGCCAACAACGCTCAGGTCCGCTTCCCGCTCCAGCATCAGACGGATGCCGCTTCGCATCAGTTGGTGATCGTCGGCCAGAAGTACACGAGTCTTTCTCATGGCTCAGCCAAACCCTTTTTGGTCGATTGGCAGTTCCGCATGCACGGTCGTGCCCTTGCCTGGCGCCGACCGAATCGCAAACTCTCCTCCCAACTGGCGCACGCGCTCTTCCATACCGAGGATTCCCATGCCACGGGTTCTTTCGGGCTGGAACCCCTTGCCATCGTCAATCACTTCAACGGCCACCCTGTTTTGTTCACGCTTGACGACCACCCTCGCGTTCTTCGCGTGAGCATGGGTTGCGGCGTTCTGTAGTGCTTCCTGCACCAGGCGGTAAACGCCAACCTTGATTTCGTCGGGCACCTCGCCTGTCAGCTCTTCGGCATGGACTTCAACTTCCATCTCGCTGCGCCGCGATGTTTCGCGCGCTTGCCATTCGAGCGCCGGAACCAGCCCGAGATCGTCCAGCATCGGCGGCCTCAGCAACAGCGCCATGTCCCGAATCGACTTCACCGCCGTTGCCCCCGCCTTTTTGATCCGTCCGATTTGTTCTTGTGCAATTTTGTCTTCGGCCGGCAACAAGCTCGACAAATGTCCCACGTCGACCAACAGGGCGCCAAGCGTCTGGCCAACTTCATCGTGCAATTCCCGCGAAATCGATCTCCTCTCCGCTTCCTGTGCATCGACCAGGCGCCGCGAAAGCCGTTCCAGTTCCTGGCGGCTGCTCGCGAGCGCTAGATACCGTCTGCGGCCGTGCTGTTCCAGGCGGAGAATGTAGAAACCGGCGGCCAGTGAGAGGAGCACTCCGGCAACCAGTGTCAGCGCGATGGTCCGCCCAAGCCGGTTTTGCAACTGTTCGAACTGCGCGGCCAGCGCCTGATTTTCGCTGTTAAGCTCCTTGTCGTTCAGGTCCACCACGGCGCTCGCCAGGCGCAGAATCTGCCCTTTTCTTGGAATAAGCTCGCCATACACGAACGCGTGACCGCGCTGTTTGCGTTCGTCCGCGCGCCGCGCCAACATGCCGGCAAACGAATCTTCCTGGGTGGATATGCCCTCGTCGATCTTGGTCAGCAAGGACCGTTCTTCCGGGCCACAATCCCGTGGATACTTGTTCACGGCCGTATGCGCCTCTTGCCCGTGTCTCTGGATTTCCGCCGGCGCCGCTTGGTCTGAAGTTACGGCGCCGCTGAGCATGTACTCTTCCATCTGGTCGGTGTATGCGTGGACCGTGACGACCACGGCGATCAGTGCCTCGCTGCGCGCCGAGAATCTTTGGCTGACTTCAGCGGAAACCTGATTCAGTTTCCTGAGAGACCGTAGCGAGTCCACGGCCGCAAGGATCATGAGCAGCAGCATTCCGCCAAATGCGCTCAGAAGAATCAACCGAATCTTCCATGAGCTTCTTGGGGATTCGAACTCGGGGTCTAACGCATCCCTCAGCATGGTCGTTTTCCAGCAGCCGCACTTACAGCCTTCAGCATAATGCAATCCTTAAGCAGCCGCACTCCCGGCCTTCCGCAAGACCCTTTGTGCTTTCGGGTGTGGAATTCTGACGCCACTAAACGTCGTTTACGAAACGGAGCGGCTCATAGGCGAAGCGCTATACCATCCGAGACCAATCTACATGGCCTCGTCGCTAATTCGATCCCGACGTAACGCAGTGCAGTGACTGGCCGGCTCAGCGAAACGCGGCGGCGTTGTCGCTGGCCCATTGATCCAACGTAATCGCCCTGCGACCCAGAACCTGTTGGACCGTTTGAGTGACAGCGCCGAGGCGCCCCTCGCGGATTGCGCGCCACAGGACCACATGTGCCTCAGTTTCCGCTGGGGACGCCTCGGTGGCTGCGTATCGCTGGCGCGCTTCTTCGTCAGAGATAGGTTGAAACCTGAGCCGTTTCCGAATCGCAGTTCCGATCTTGTCCGTCGCCTCGCCGAAACTCAGCGCTTCCGGCCCGGTGATGGGTAACGATTTCCCATAGTACTCACGCGTGATCAATGCCTTTGTCGCTACGGCGGCGATGTCATCGGAATGAATGAAGGCTCTCTTGCCGTTGCCGGTAGATGCACGAACAATTCCCTCGGACCTAATGGAGCTGGCCCACCGAAGCAGGTTCGACATAAATCCGCTCGGCCGCACGAAGGTAAAGGGTATTCCGCTCCCGCGGATTGCTGCTTCGCCTCGCTCATGCCATCCGCCGATCGCAAGGCCTTGCTCCACATCGAGGGACGAGAGTTTGACGATATGCTTCACGCCTGTGGCTTTGGCGGCGCTTGCTGCGGTTTCATCTCGCACTGGTATAGCGGGACCCGTAGTGACCAGGAATAGTGCATCAATTCCTTGGAGTGCTGCTCTGAGCGATGCCGAATCGCGCAGGTCACCGACGAAAACATCGACACGATCGCCGAATCTCGTGTACGCCTTTTGGGGATCGCGCACGAAGACCCGTGGCCGTGCGCGGAGCTCCAGTAAACCTGTGACGACTCTAGACCCAATTTCTCCGGTCGCACCGGTGATGAGAAATGTCACGAGAGCCTCCCTGAGATTGCGAATATTTCGGTCAGTCGAAGCAGCGGACGCGACAAGTCTTGGCCTGGGTTTCGCGTCTATTGCGATACCGCTGCCCTACTGGACGCTGTTCTTGCGACAGCCGAGACCCGGGCGATAATAAAGACAAAAATGCCAAAGGCCAGAATGGCGGCGTTAGTCTCGATTCCGGCGAACAATGCAGGTGCCTCGGGCGCCAAATCTCGCCCGACGCAAAGGATAAGGATAATAAAGGTAATCATCACGAACGCCCTCGAGGAGGCTAGTTCTTCCCAAGCCTCCTGCCAGGCCAAATGGGCAACTTCCGTTCCAGGATTGTTGAACTGCTATCTTGCTGAAGAGACGGCTGATAGTTAGCAAGCCATCCTCGCCCAGACTGCGAATTCGCAACATCACATTGTTGATTCACAATATTCGCAAGTCTTGCTAGACTCTTCGGCATGTCAGAAGTGGCCAGTCGAACGATGTTAGAGGGAGGCCCGCGTCTCGCTCTGATGCTGCGAACGTGGGAAGCCGTGAGCTCTGAGCGCGAGCTGCACAGCGTGCTTGCAGCGCTAGCCGATGTGTTGGTTCCGGTAATGCCGTTCGACTCGATTGCCATCATCGATTTCAGTCAAGGTTTGGCCGAGCATGACACGCACCGCATGATGGCGTTACACGTCGTCGGGTTTCCTCGGATGGAAGGAGAAACCCCCGAACAACTTGCCAAAAGAACAGAACCACATTGGCGTCCCTTGGAGGCGGTGCGCCCTCTCATTCCTTATCCCCGTTCTTCTGATGAGGGACTCCTGACAGGCGAGCCTTTCGCCTGTGACGACCTTTTGCAAAAGGAAGGGTGGTATCAGCATGAGTTCGCTCTCTCCCAAGGGGGCGTGCGATCTTACGCTGCTGTTCCTCTCGTGGCCCGGGGGCGAGTGATTGGAGTGGCTACTTTCACGCGTCTCGAGCAGCGAGCCTTTCCTCCGGCCGAGTTGTCCTTACTTCGGGACGTAGGCCCCGCACTATCGGTCGCAACGGCGAATGCCCTCGCTAATGAAGAAATTCGCAAGCTGCGTGAACAACTAGAGGCAGAGAATATTTCGCTGCGGGCACAGCTCGGGCAGGCCCCTTGGTTTGAAGGGATACTCGCGCACTCAGCGGCTCTCAAGCGCGTGCTGGAGACAATTGAACAGGTCGCCACAACCGATGCCACCGTATTGATCACGGGAGAAACGGGGACGGGCAAGGAATTGGTTGCCCGAGCCATTCACCGGCGGTCCCGGCGCGCCCGTGGACCCTTCATCAAGGTAAATTGCGCGGCGATTCCAGACACGCTGCTGGCTTCAGAGTTGTTCGGCCATGAGCGCGGCGCATTTACCGGGGCGATCGAACGACGTAAAGGGCGCTTCGAACAGGCACATGGCGGAACACTGTTCCTCGACGAGGTCGGCGAGCTGCCGCAGGAGATGCAGGTCTTGCTATTGCGTGTGTTGCAGGAGCGGGAGTTTGAGCGTCTGGGTGGGACACAGACATTGCAGGTTGATGTGCGTATGGTCGCGGCCACCAATCGTGATTTGGCAGAGGACGTGCGCGCAGAGAGATTCCGGAGTGATTTGTACTATCGATTGAACGTTTTTCCAGTCCACATACCGGCGCTGCGCGAGAGACGTGAAGACATAGCGCCGCTGGTCGCACATTTTGCGGAGAAGTACGGCGCGCACTTTGGACGAAAGATTTCCCGGATCGAACCCGAGACATTGGACATGCTGCAGTCGCATTCCTGGCCGGGAAATGTCAGAGAGCTTGAGAATTTGGTGGAGCGCGCTGTGATCCTTTCGCGGGGCGGCGTGTTGCATTTAGATACAGCGACGCTTTCTGCCACGAAAGACAATTCCACTCAGCAGGCCCGTTCAGGAGAGCGGCAAAAGATTGAGAGTGCCCTCGCGACTTCGCAGGGCAAGGTGGCTGGGGAAAACGGAGCCGCGAAAAAGCTCGGTCTCCCCGCGTCGACTGTAGAGTTTCGCATCAGAAAGCTCGGCATAGACAAGTTTCGCTATCGCAAGCGCTAGAGCCTGCATCTCGGAGCCCTGCAACCGTCGGAATTTCCTGTTTTCGCGCTGGGCATCCGCGAGAGTCGAATCCCTAGTCCCGTTTAGTCCGCTCCCTCTGCTTGCTCTTCCTCGAGAGCCTGCGTACTCTTGGCAAGACAGGTCGACGACACTGCCATGACCGCCACCGGCGAATCCTTTCCGCTGACTCGCCTCTCCGTCCTCGCCGCTCTACGCAGCCAGGATGGCGCCGAGCGCGCTCGCGCGCTGGATATTCTTTTCGGCGCTTATTGGAGGCCGGTTTACAAATACATTCGGCTGAAATTCTCGCAATCGCCGCACGATGCCCAGGACCTCACGCAGGGCTTTTTTGCCGAGTTACTCGAACGCGAGCTTCTGTCTCGCTTCGATCCCTCCAGGAGCCGGCTCCGCACCTATCTGCGGCTTTGCGCGGACAGCTTTGCACTCAACGAAATCAAAGCAACTTCACGCAGAAAACGCGGCGGCGAATTTGTGCACGTCGCGCTGGATTTTTCCGCCGCCGAGGAGGAGCTGCGCACCCAGGCCATCGATCCAGCTTCCATTGCTTCTCCCCAATCGCTCGAAGACTTTTTCGAGAAGGAGTGGATTCGCAGCCTGTTTTCTGCCGCAGTCGAGGAGCTTCGCGGGGTTAGCGAAGCACGAGAAAAGCAAAAAGCGTTTAAGCTCTTCGAAGCCTACGATTTGACCGACGAAGAAAATATTTCCTACGCCGACCTTGCCGCCAGATTTTCGCTGCCCCTAAGCGAGGTGAACAACCAGCTTGCCTGGGCGCGCCGCGAATTTCGCCGCATAGCTTTGGAGCGCTTGCGCGCCCTTTGCGACAGCCAGGATGAGTTCGTCCGTGAGGCAAAAGCCCTTTTTGGCGTTTCAACGCAATGACCTCTTTGAGCGACAAAGCTCTCGAACGCCTTCGTAGCTCCGAAGCCGCGGACTTTCCCGGCTCGCGCTACAAGCTACGCGAGCTCATTGCGCGTGGCGGTATGGGTGTTGTCTACGCCGCCGAGGACCTAAAGCTTTCCCGTCGCGTCGCGCTCAAGATTCTCGACACGCCGGATGCAAATGGGGAGCTCTCGAGCCGGCTCATGCGCGAAGCGCGCATCCTCGCACAGCTCGAACATCCCGGCATCGTCCCGGTACACGATGTCGGGGTGCTGCCCGGCGGCCGCGCCTTCTACACCATGAAGTTCGTCGAAGGGCTTCGCCTGGATAGATACATTGTGCAACTCGACTCCCTGCCGCAACGCCTCAGGTTGTTCCTGCGGGTCTGCGACGCGGTTGCGTTTGCCCACGCGCGCGGAGTTCTGCATCGCGATTTGAAGCCGGCGAACATCATGGTGGGCTCCTTCGGCGAGGTGTTGGTGATGGATTGGGGCCTCGCCAAGATTTTGCGAGAGCCTAGCCTCAGCCGTGACGAGACCCTTATCACTTACGGCCAACCGGCCAACTCAGAAAGTGATCCAACACAGTCTACGGTTATAACCGGCCACGGCACGGTCATGGGGACGCCCGGCTATATGTCTCCCGAACAGGCTCGCGGCGAAACGGAAAAAATCGATGTGCGTAGCGACATTTTCGCGCTCGGTGCCCTGTTGAAATTTATCGCTGTCGGCGGCGCTCAAGGGAAATCTGCCGCACTGCCTCGGCCGCTTTTGGCCATTTGCATCAAGGCCATGGCGGAAAGCCAAAACGCGCGTTACACCGATGTCTCTGCGTTTGCTGCCGACCTTTCTCTCTACCTGGATGGGCTGCCGGTGAGCGCCTATGCTGAGAATTTCTTGGAGCGTTTCAGGCGTTTCTACAAGCGTCATGAGGTCGCTATCTTATTAATTGCGGCTTACTTACTCATGCGCGCGCTGGTGCTGCTCTTCTTTCACCGCTAGCCTTAAAGGAATCTGGCGCGTTGTTGTATAGAACCCTAGTGCGAGGAAACGGCGCCCGATGGAGGGTTGTTTGATGAACAAAATTGTGATCGGCCTGCTGCTCGGAACGCTGCTTGGAGCCATCGACGGCGCGACGGCGTGGTTCACCCCCGCGGTTCGCGGGATGCTTGTGGGAATTATCTTCGGGTCCACCTTTAAAGGTTTAATCGCGGGAGTCGCCGCAGGAATCTTCGCGCGCAAAGTAAATTCTGTGCCGCTGGGGATTCTGTTCGGGCTTGCTGTCGGATTCCTGCTGGCGTTTCTTGTGGCTCTGAAGGAGCACGGATACTACTTCGAGATCATTTTGCCCGGAAGTATCGTGGGAATGATCGTCGGATGGGCCACGCAGCGGTACGGCTATACAACCACGGCCGCACAGAGGGGCTAAGGCTGATCGGATTCTCAGACGCAATACACTACTCATTCGAGGAGGAGAATATGGGACGTGTAATCCATTTTGAAATTCCGGTGAGCGAGCCCGATCGCGCGGCGGCATTCTATCAAAGAGTGTTCGGGTGGAAATTTGATAAGTGGGACGGCCCGATGGAGTACTGGATGGTGAACACAGGCGCCGAAGGAGCACCGGGAATCAATGGCGGAATGCTGAAGCGCGGAGACGTGACTACCACCACGAACACGGTCGGCGTGGACTCCGTCGACGCATCTGTCGCGGCGGTGAAGAAGGCGGGCGGAAAGTTGATTACGCCGAAGACCCCCATTCCGGGCGTAGGGTATTTCGCTTACTGCGAAGACACTGAAGGGAATCTTTTCGGCGTGCTGCAAGCGGACGCGAACGCGAAGTGAGAGCCTTAGCGGCGGCGTAATAGAACTTCAAGCCGTCACCCGAGCGCTAGCCGGTAGCCGAATGCGCGAATCGTATCGCGCTTACCGAGGAATTTGTATTTGCATTTGTAACCGACCAGGAACTGAGAGTCCAGCGACTCCCGAAAAGCGAAGTGCTTTGGCTATCTTCTGCTTATCCGGTTGTTTCAGCTAACTCGTTGGACCCCGGGGGAGGTTCAGCCAAGTCGGCCGACAAGCCACTGCTGGAGGTTGCCAATTGCTCGATCCGCTAGTGGTACAACGGACTTTGCGCCCTTTCGCAGGTCAACGCGTAGCGGTTGGCTGCGAGGAACGTGCTTGAAGCCGGCCTCTTTCAACCCGGTAAAGCTTTTCAGTCCGTCCGTGTATACCGTCGAACCAGGCGCCACGTTGGC
>Ga0306920_100006364_pt1 | contig 15397 bp, 11 predicted proteins | sample flu12Cox44000170_FD_204666 | JGI IMG/M metagenome (GOLD analysis project Ga0306920, IMG submission 204666) | Lab enrichment of tropical soil microbial communities from Luquillo Experimental Forest, Puerto Rico - flux4day.12C.oxic.44.000.170 (v2)... | ecosystem: Environmental > Terrestrial >... | reverse complement strand
CGGCGCTGCAGGACAACCTGGCGCGTCTGCGCGCGATGAAAGACGAGGACGGCCGTGCGCTGCAGGTCGAAACACTGCCGATGCCAAAGCCCGTGTACTTTGACGGCCAACGATTACCGGCTAGCTACGCGAACTTCTACATTGCGAATGGAATTGTGATTGTGCCCACGTTTAATGATTCGAACGACCCGGTGGCACTGAATACGCTGCGAAAATTATTTCCGGAACGCGAGGTGATAGGGATACACTGTCGCGACCTGGTCCTGGGACTTGGGACGCTCCATTGCATGACGCAGCAGCTACCCGCAGCGGGATGAACGGGGGACGCAGTGATCAACCTAATGACGAGCTTGGCAATGCAAGTGACTGGGCGCGAGACCGATGTGTACGTACAGGTTGGGCCAGGTCGCAGCCTGCTCGGATGGATTATTCTCGGGCTGATCGCCGGATGGCTGGCGGGAAAGCTTGCGCGAGGCCGCGGCTTCGGCTGTATTGGCGACATTCTTCTTGGATTGATCGGATCGGTTGTGGGCGGATGGATCTTCACGAAACTGGGCATAGTGCACGAAAACACTTTTCTGTTTTCACTGGCCGCCGCGACAGTCGGGGCTGTGGTCCTGGTCTCAATTGCACACCTGTTTTTCGGAGGGCGGAATCAATAGCGGGGAGGCCTTTCAATCGCTCGCCGGGAAACGAGCGAACCCAACCCACGAATGAAGCATCCTCGAGCGTCGCGGCGTGGCGATGCCGTGTTTTTTGGCGGCGTCAGTCCTTGGGAAGTTGGGATCGCCCTTGACTTCCTTGATCTGGTTGTTACGGCGCTCGCTGAACCCATAGGCATCCCGCCTTGGCCGGCCTCGAATCAAGAACACCCGCGCAGCAGTGTGATACGATTTTAGGTTCACCAGGTGGAGAGTAAGACCTCTTGAGCAAGGCTACGCAGACACTCACCGCGATTCCCCTCGGCGGTCTCGGCGAATTCGGAATGAACATGATGGTGTTCCGCTACGGCGCGGACATCGTCGTGGTTGATGCCGGCATGATGTTCCCGGAATCGGAATTGCTCGGCGTCGACCTGGTGATTCCTGACATTGCTTATCTGAAGCAGAACAGCGAGCATGTCCGGGCAATCGTCCTCACCCACGGCCACGAAGACCACATCGGGGCTCTTCCGTACATTTTGCGCGATCTGAATGTGCCCATTTACGGCACGCGGTTCACGCTGGCGCTCGCGAAAAAGCGGCTGGAAGAGGCCGGCCTGCTCGAGACCGCAAAATTGTTCGAAGTCACGCCTGGACGCTTGGTCGAGATCGGTCCATACGAGATTGAGTTCATCCCGGTCACCCATAGCACCATTGATTGCGTCGCGCTCGCGATCCGGACGCCACTCGGCGTCATTATCCACACCGGCGATTTCAAGATCGATCAGACGCCCGTGGACGACGCTCCATTCGACCTGCATTCCTTTGCACGATACGGGAACGAGGGCGTGCTGGCGATGTTCAGTGACTCGACAAACGTGGAGCGTCCTGGGTTCACCCCGTCGGAAAGGGCCGTGGTTCCACGCATCGAAGAGTTGACACGTCTCGCTCCGCGGCGCGTGGTTCTGTCCTGCTTTGCGTCCTCGATTCATCGGATCCAGCAGGTGATCGACATTGCGGAGCGGGTAGGACGAAAAGTGGGGTTTGTCGGCCGCAGCATGGTCGACAACGTCGAGATTGCGCACGACCTCGGCTATCTGAGTATTCCGGATGGCATGGTCGTGCGCCCGCAGGATATCCGCGGGTTTGATCCCAAGAAGCTGCTGTTGCTGGTGAGCGGATCGCAGGCGGAACCGATGTCGTCGATGTCGCGGATCGCGGTCAACAATCACCGGCTGGTGACCATCGATGAAAACGACACGGTGATCCTGTCGGCCAGAATCATTCCCGGCAACGAGAAAGCCATTTTCCGCATGCTCGATCATATGTTCCGACGCCGGGCGCTGGTGTACTACGACAACTCTGGCGGAACGATTCATGTCAGCGGGCATGCCAGTCAGGAAGAGCAAAAATTGCTCCTGCGGCTGGTAAAGCCAAAGTATTTCGTACCGGTGCACGGAGAGTACCGCCATTTGTTCCGTCACGCGGCGCTCGCGCACCAGTTGGGCTGCGTGAGCGGAGAAATTTTGCTGCTGGAGAACGGCAAGTGCATCGAGTTCACGGAAGACGGCGTGTTCCGCCGCGACCCCGTGACTGCCGGACGAGTCCTCGTCGATTCCGGCTCGCTCGAAGAAATCGAGGAGATGGTCGTCCGCGACCGGAAGCATCTCTCGGAAGAAGGTGTGGTGATCCCGATTATCGCAATTGACAAGCATACAGGTGAGATGGAGTCGTCGCCGGAAATCGTGACGCGCGGCTTGATGAGCGAGAATGGCAACGAGTTTCTCGCCGGCGCGCGTGACGTCGTGGCGCGAACCGTAGAATCGTCGAACCTCGAAGAACGCGCCGACTGGTCGGTAATCAAAGAAAAAATCCGCGTCGACCTTAAGAGGTACATCAACAAGCAGACACAAAAACGCCCATTGATCTTGCCCGTGATCCTGGAGGTCTAATAACCGTCCGGTGCACGGCCGCCCGCCGCGCATGCATTCGACAATTCATCAGAAGAATCCGCTTCAGAAACTTCAAGTAGGCTAAAATCGAACGCTGATGGCAGACGTCGAGCACACAGTTTCCAATCCTCAGCCATTCCCTGCCCCGAGCGCCAGCACCACGCCTCATGGAGGAACGTCGAGGGCCACCATGGCGTTCATCATCGCCACGGTAATGCTGGATTTCCTGGCGTTCGGGATCATTGCGCCTGTGCTGCCTGATTTGATCAAGTGGTTCGAGGGCGGAAGCATCGCGCGGGCATCGGACGTCACGGGGTACTTCGCGTTCGCGTGGAACCTGATGCAGTTTCTGTTTTTGCCGGTCCTGGGTGCATTGAGCGACCGCTTCGGACGGCGGCCAGTAATCTTGATTTCATGCTTGGGATTAGGACTCGACTACATTTTTATGGCCCTCGCACCGTCGCTGAAGTGGCTCTTCGTAGGCCGCCTGATTTCGGGAATAACCGCCTCGAATGTCTCGACCGCGTTTGCGTATATCACGGACATTACTGTTCCGGCAGAACGTGCGAAAAAGTTTGGGATGCTCGGAGCGGCGTTTGGCGTGGGATTCGTCGTGGGACCGGCCGTGGGAGGACTGCTCGGGCAGCATAATTTGCGCGCTCCCTTTTGGGCGGCGGCTGGGTTGAGCCTGGCAAATTTCCTTTATGGCATGTTTGTGCTCCCGGAATCGCTACCAAAAGAGAAGCGCGCGAAGTCCGCCTGGCACATGGCCAATCCCCTGGGATCGCTGACGCTGCTCAGGTCGCATCCGGAGTTGGCCGGCTTGTCGATTGTGGTGACCCTTTATTATCTGGCGCACCAGTCGCTACAGAACGTGTGGGTACTATACACGGAATACCGCTATGGCTGGAGCCGGCAGAGCGTGGGCGTGTCGCTGGCGGTGGTGGGCATTTGCGCGGTAATTGTGTCCGGTGGGTTGGTCGGGCCATACGTGAAGAAGTTTGGTGAACGCTTCAGCCTGGCCTCAGGATTGTTATACGGCTTTCTCGGATTCGCAGGGTTCGGCCTGGCCTGGCGGGGCTGGGGAGCCATCGCAGCGATTCCCTTCATTGCCTTGTGGGGCGTGGCAGGACCTGCGATGCAATCACTGATGTCACAGAGGGTAGATGCGTCTTCGCAAGGTAAACTGCAAGGCGCAATCAACTCGCTGCGCGCGCTGACTGGGATGGCGGGTCCGCTCCTCTTCACGCAGGTGTTCTCTGCGGCGATTTCTCCGACGGCGCAAGTGCATTTGCCAGGCGCGCCGTACTTTCTGGCGGGGTTGTTGTTGGTCTGCGCGTTGCTGGTAGCGGTAGCCGTGACGCGAAAACACGCCCCTGCAACAGCGCCAGAGACGGCGGCCTAAGGCTACGCCTGTGAGGGGAGGCCTCATCTCTGGTGGCCTGGGCGACAGGCCACCGCCGTTAAATGCAGGAAAACCGATGCGTAGTATTGCGTAGTACCGGTTTCTTGATTCCGCGAGCGCCGGGGTATACGCTTAAATCCCGCCCAGAAGGTGCGCCTTCCCGCCGAGCAGGGGAACAGGGGAGGTCCAAAGAATTCCAAGAACGGCAAGGAGGAGAGGTATGGCAACAGCGACAAGCGTAATTGAACCGAAGGTAAAAGTTAGCGCGACAAAACTGCTGATCAACAACAAGTGGGTTGATGCCGCCTCGGGAAAAACGTTTCCGACCATCAATCCTGCGACTGGTGAAACCATAGTGCAGGTGGCAGAGGCGGATGCCGCCGATGTGGACAAGGCGGTCGCGGCAGCGCGCGCAGCCTTCGACAAAGGTCCTTGGCGAAAGAAGATGAGTGCCTCGCAGCGCGGCGTGCTGCTGAACAGGTTGGCCGACCTTATCGAAAAGAACAAGGAAGAACTGGCGGAACTCGAGTCGCTGGACAATGGAAAGCCGTATCACGTCGCGATGGCCGCCGATTTGCCGCTGACGATTGCCTGTTACCGCTATTACGCGGGGTGGGCGGACAAGATTCAAGGAAAGACCATTCCCGTCCAGGGGAACTATTTCTGCTACACCAAGCACGAGCCCGTAGGCGTCGTGGGCCAGATTATCCCCTGGAATTTCCCCCTGCTGATGCAGGCGTGGAAGCTCGGACCAGCGCTCGCCGCTGGCTGCACTGTAGTAATGAAACCAGCCGAGCAGACACCGTTGACGGCGCTGCGGGTGGGCGAACTGTTTCTCGAAGCGGGCTTCCCCGAGGGGGTGGTCAACCTGTTGCCGGGCTACGGACCGACAGCAGGAGCGGCGATCGCGCGCCACATGGATGTAGACAAGGTGGCGTTCACAGGCTCGACGGAGGTAGGTCACCTCATTATGAGGGCCGCGGCCGACACGAACCTGAAGCGAGTGACTCTCGAACTTGGCGGAAAGAGCCCCAACATCGTATTCGCCGACGCGGACATGGATCAGGCCATCGAAGGCGCGCATTTTGCGCTGTTCTTCAACCAGGGCCAGTGCTGCTGCGCCGGTTCTCGCCTGTACGTTGAAGAGAAGGCCTACGACCACTTCGTCGAAAAGAGCGTCGAGCGCGCAAAGAAGCGCACCGTGGGGAATCCATTCGACAGAAACACAGAGCAGGGCCCACAGGTGGACCAGGACCAGTTCAACAAGGTGATGAGCTACATCGAGTGCGGCAAGCAGGAGAAGGCCAAGTTGCTGGCGGGTGGAAACCGTGTGGGAGACAAAGGCTACTTCATTGAGCCAACAGTGTTCGCCGACGTTCAAGACAATATGAAGATCGCGCAGGAGGAAATTTTCGGACCGGTGATGTCTATCATGAAGTTCAAGGACATTAGCGAGGTCGTAGAACGCGCGAACAAGTCCCTGTACGGACTGGCGGCAGCCGTTTGGACCAAGGACATCACCAAGGCCCACGCCATCGCCGATGGTGTGCATGCCGGCACCGTGTGGATCAACTGCTACGACGTGTTTGACGCCGCGGCGCCCTTTGGCGGCTTCAAGCAGTCGGGCATCGGACGCGAACTCGGTGAATACGGCCTGTCGAACTACACCGAAGTCAAGACCGTCACTCTAAAAATGTAAGACCCTCGAGGGGGCCCGCCCCGCATTCCAAACCGGCGTCAGTGGGCGTGATAGCATTGGCCGCAACGATGGCCATAGCAATTCGGCAATATGAAGCCCGCGATTTCGGTGCGCTCTATAAGCTTGATCAGGCGTGCTTCCCTCCGGGAATTTCCTATTCCAAATTTTCCCTGCAATACTTTTTGAATCTGCCGGCCGCAGACTGCCTTGTCGCCGACGAAGGGAAAAAGCTAGCCGGTTTTATCCTTGCCGAGACAAATCCCCCGCTCGCCCATATCATTACACTCGATGTGGGGGAAGAGCACCGCCTAAAAGGTGTCGGCACCTCTCTGCTCGCCGAGATGGAGAGACATTTTCAATATCACGGCGTCCACTCGGTACTGCTCGAAACGGCAGTGGACAATGACCGCGCCATTGCCTTCTGGCAACATCACGGTTATCGTACGGAAGCAGTCTTGAAACGGTACTACCTCGGGCGCGTGGACGCGTTCGAGATGAGGAAGAGATTGGCGTCCACGAATCAGGGTTCATAAAGAGAAAACTGGCGTCCTTAGTGGCCTGCCGCATCGTAGGCAAGCTACGCAAGTTGCTCTGTTCTAATTCAGACCCTAAGGCCCGGTGCCTACACCATCGGTAACAATAGGAGCAGATGAGTGAACGACTACGTTCTGAGTGTGATTCTAGGGATCGTCGAAGGATTGACGGAATTCATACCCGTGAGTTCGACCGCGCACCTGCGGCTCTCTGAAGCACTTCTGCACATTGATTTGAGCAGTGGCTACTGGAAGATGTACTCCATCGTGATCCAATTGGGCGCCATCCTCACGCTGCCGATTTATTTCCGTGAACGGATCGCAAAATTTCTGTCCACGTTTCCGAAGGGAGAGCGTGGCGACCGCACGATTTGGACTCACCCGCTCAGCCTGGTGATGGTCGCGTTTGTGGTGACGGCCCTTCCGTCGTATTTGCTCGTAAAGGTGATCGGAAAGCACCTGGAGAGCCCCTACGTCATCGGCTCGTCGCTGCTGATTGGGGGGATTGTGATGTGGTTTGTTGACACAAGGAACGCGAAAGCGGAGACCGCTGGCGAAGGGTCAACAGGCGGACTGATCCACACTTGGCACATGGAGGAAATGAGCCTGGGGCAGGCCATCTGGATAGGCGCTTGCCAGGTTTTATCGGCCGTGTTCCCAGGGACCTCGCGCTCGATGTCCACGATCGCGGCAGGCCAGCTTGTCGGCATGTCGCGGGCCTCTGCGTTGGAGTTTTCCTTCTTTTTGTCCATGCCGACAATGGCGATGGCCACGCTGTATACGCTCTACAAGTCGCTTCGCGGCAAAGAAGGCAATCCTATCGGTGTATCCAGCATCGACGCACACGGCTGGATCGTACTGGCGATCGGATTTGTAGTTTCGTATATCGTGGCGTATGGAAGCGTCGCCTGGTTCATGGCTTGGGTGAGGAAGCGCGGGTTTGGCCCGTTCGCGATCTACCGGATCATTGTGGGGATCGCGGTGTTGTACTTTGCGTCGAAGCTCGTGGGTTGACGCGGCAAAATTGCCACGGAGATCCTGGATAAAACAGATCGCCTAATCAGATTTATACAGTCTGTACTTTCCCGTTGCCGGCACAATCAGAAATCCTTGTCATCCCGCGTGCTGCTCCCCTCGGCATACGGACAGGATAAGAATTCGGTCGACACGGCAGAAAAATTCCGCCAGTGGTCGGAACAATATGAACGCGAAGGCCTCGCCCAACCTTTCAAGGGTGTCACGACGAGCGGCGAGGTCGTGCCCGGCTTGTTCGAAATCAGCCCGACCGGGTCTCCACTGAATCCGTTCGGAACGCTGCGGAGAAGTTCATCGCTTCGCTGACTACGGTGCAGCTCGCCCGGACACTGTTCCCTGTCGATGACCTGCAATTCGTCGCCCGAATGATGGCGCAGGTGGATGAACCAGCATTTCTACGTGCGCCAGGGAATCAGCTTTCAGGAAATGACCGACACACAGCGCGACCTGGCCTTTGGCCTGATGCGGACCTCGCTGAGTGCACGAGGTTTCGAGGTTACCCGCAACGTTATGCGTTTGAATGAAACACTGGCGGCGCTGGCCGACGACCACGTCTTCTTGGGCGAATGGCTGTACTTCATCACGATCATGGGCCGACCCTCCGCCACCGAGCCATGGGGCTGCAGCTGAGCGGCCATCAGGCCATCGTGAATTATTTCGTGTTGGGCGATCAGGTCGTGATGACCCCGCTGTTTCTGGGCTCAGAGCCGCTTCGAGCCACCTCGGGAAAGTACAAGGGCATCACGATTCTTCAGCAGGAACAGAATGATGGACTCGCGCCGGTACGAGCCCTTACTGATGCACAACAGCAGAAAGCCATTCTGAATTTCTCGAAAACCGGCAACAACAACCTCGGTGAAGCGTTCAAAGACAACATCGTGCTCGACTATGCGGGTATTCGCGCAAACGAGTTCGCGGAGCCATCCCGTCGTGGCCTTCGTGAACTGATACAGCTTTACGCCGGCAACATGGATGACGGCCATGCCCGGGTGAAAATGAACGAAGTGGATAAGCAGTTCGACAAAACCTGGTTCGCCTGGATCGGCGGCACTCAGTCCGACAGCCCCTTCTACTACCGCATCCAGAGCCCGGTGATTCTCATCGAATTCGACCACCGGCGCCCCGCCAACCTCGCGAAGTTCGCCAGCGATACCAATAAACCGACCCAGCAGCACATTCACACAGTCGTGCGCACGCCCAACGGGAACGACTACGGCAAGGATTTGCTTAGGCAGCATTATCTCGCCCACTCCCACCAAAGCTGAGCGAGAACGTTTGCGAATCGCACGCTTCAGCCGAGACGCAACACTTCTCGCTGTGGCGGCAGCCCGGCCGCGTGCAGGGCATGCCGATTCTCTCCTCAGCAGATGCGTCGCTACACAAAGTATGGAAACCTCAATCGTGCAAGGGCTTGTGCGTGGCGTGGCGTTTGGTATGATGGCATCGTTCCTCCAATTAGGGGCGCCCAGCGCCGCGCCCCTGCGGCACTCAGCCTTCCCCAAAAGCTGAGGAGAATTTTGTGCGCCTTCTTACACCCACAGAAAATAAGCGGCTCAACGAGCTGATCGGGTTTTTGTGTATCGTGCTGGCGGTCCTGATGGGCTTGGCCCTGATTTCCTACAATTCCGCGGACGCGGCCTTTAATGTCAGCGCTCCTTCCGACGGCAACCACGCGGCAAAAAACTGGATCGGGCCTGCAGGTGCGTACACGTCGGACGCGTTATTTCAGATATTCGGTTTCGCGGCATTTTTGCTGCCTGTTGCGGTCGGTCTGTTGGGCTACCGCTGGCTCAGAAGCCAGCCCGTCAATTCGCAGGCGGCGACCGTCGTGGGGTACGTGCTTCTGCTGTTGTCGCTGCCTTCCCTGTTGTCGCTCATTCATTTCCCGGATGTGCGCGGAGCGCTGCCGGCTGGCGGCCTGCTGGGCTCTTTGGTTTCGCGCGCCCTGAAATCCGGATTCAACTTCGGCGGGGCTCTCCTGGTCGAGATCGCGGTCATCGTAGCCGCAATTTTCCTGACCACAAGATTCTCCTTCAGCGGAGCCCATGCCTGGGCAAGCAGCGACAAGGGACCTATAGGGCGCATGGAAAAACTTGGCATCCTGCAGCGTGCGCAGGCGCGCTGGCACGCCTGGCGTGAGGAGCGCGAAGGCGAGCGTATGAGGCGCGAAGTCGAAGAACGGAAGATGGTTGGCCGCAAGCCCGTCGCTCCGCAGATTGTCGGCAAGGCTGAGGTGGCGGAAGAACCTAAGACCATTCACCTGCAAGACTTGGGCGAAATTTTTAGGGACAAGAAGGTTTCCGCGGAAGACGAAAACGAGACGCCGTGCGCGAAAGATACCGGCCACAAGGCGCCCATCCTGATGCTCAACTCCGAGAAGCCGGAAAAGGCCAAAAAGTCCGAGTCGAAAATCGCAAAGACCACGGCCAACTACCGCTTGCCGTCGATTCAGTTGCTCAGGGAGGGAGTGGGCAGCCAAAAGCTCGATGAGGACGAATTGAAGTACCGCGCGCGGGCGATTGAAGCCAAATGCCACGAATTCGGCGTGGAAGGGCGCGTCACTCAGATTAACCCAGGACCGGTAGTAACCACGTTTGAGTTCAAGCCAGAAGCCGGAATCAAGTACAGCCGCATTATCGGCCTGACCGAGGACTTGTGCCTCGCGTTGCAGGCGGAATCGATCCTGATCGAGCGCATACCGGGTAAATCGACGGTCGGAATCGAAGTGCCGAACGATCGCCGCCAGACAATCGCGCTGCGAGAAATCATCGAAGCGACAGAGTTTGCAAATTCGCCGAGCAAGCTGACCCTGGCGATGGGCCGCGACCTGCACGGCCGCATCCGCGTGACCGACCTATCGTCGATGCCGCACTTGCTCATCGCGGGCTCGACCGGCACCGGCAAAAGCGTATTCATCAACTCGCTCATGATGTCGATTCTTTACAAGGCCACGCCTGAGGAAGTGAAGATGGTTCTGGTCGACCCCAAGCGGCTCGAGCTCAGTCTGTATGGAGGAATCCCCCATCTCATTGCGCCTGTTGTAACCGACCCCAAGGTCGCTTCGAACGTCCTCCGCAACGCTACCCGCGAGATGGAGAACCGCCTGAAATTGCTGGCTCAGCGCGGCGTGCGCAACATCGACCAGTACAACCGCACGTTCCAGAAACAGCAGTCCCTGTCCCTGTTTGACAACGCGGAGGAAACCGAGCACAAAGCACTCCCCTACCTGGTCATCATCATCGACGAATTGGCGGACTTGATGATGGTCGACACGAACAACGTAGAAGAGTCGATTACGCGCCTCGCACAAATGGCGCGCGCGGTTGGAATTCACCTAATCCTCGCGACCCAGCGGCCTTCGGTCGACGTGATTACTGGCTTGATCAAAGCCAACTTCCCTGCCCGCATTTCCTTCCGCGTGGCGAGCAAAGTGGACTCGCGTACGATCCTCGATTCGAACGGCTCGGAATCGTTGCTTGGCAAAGGCGACATGTTGTATCTGCCGGCAGGCTCAGCTCGACTGCACCGCATTCACGGGCCGCTGGTCAGCGAAGACGAAATTACCGCGGTCTGCGATTTTTGGCGCCAGCAGGCCGAGGCCAAGTACAACGAAGAACTGCTCGAGGCACCGAAGGATGAAGAAGAAAAGACCAAGCCGGGAAAGGGTAGCGCTGCACCAGGAAGCCACGAAAGCGGTGACACGGCCAATGGCGACGATGTGGACGATGACTTGTACCAAGATGCCGTCCGGATCTGTTGCGAGATGGGCCGGGCCTCCACCTCGACCCTACAGCGGCGGCTGCGCATTGGGTACGGCCGCGCCGCGCATTTGATTGATCTAATGGAGAAGGATGGAATTGTGGGCCCGCCGGATGGCACCCGCCCACGCGAAGTTCTAAAGGGCCGCGACTGGATGAAAGAGTTTGACGAGCGCGAAAACTGAGACCACGGCTGCGTCGACTGGAGCTCACCGTCTCCTTTTGGCCCCCGGATATCGGGCGACGCCCAGCCCGCCCGCGGTTCATTCCTTGGCGTTGAGCTGGAATGCGAGCACGTCCCCTGATGTTGCTGGATACTACGTGTAGGGGACAATTTCGCCTAAAACACGACGTACACGAAACTGATCAACACGCTTGTGAGTGGGCTGACCTATACCGATGGCTCTGTGTCATCGGGGCGCAACATATCAGTACGTGGTAACGGCGGTGAGCGCGCAAGGCGTCGAAAGCGTGTACTCCACGCCGGCTACCGTCGCAATTCGCTGACGGCCATTGCGAGCTTCGGGGTAGCGGGAGCCCGGCCCCTGCTTCTGCGATCGAAGCTTCTGACGTAAGGGTTCAGTCTGCGGGAATACGCTAGCGCGAGCCCTGCTCCAGAAACTGCCCGACAATCGCGGTTGCGTGTTCGCACAGCTTACGGTCCGCGGTCCCAAACGCAGCGAGGGAGTGGGAATCAATGTCGAGCTCACCAGCTACTTTGCCGCTCACAAAGACCGGAACGACGATCTCAGACTTGGTTTCCAGAGAGCAGGCAAGATAGCGCGGATCGGAATTAACGTCGTCAACCACGATGGTCTTGCCGGCTGACGCGGCGGCACCGCAGATTCCCTGGTTTAGTGGGATGCGGGTGTGGGGCGTCAGTGCTCCTTTGAAAGGTCCCAGCACCAGCATTTCGCCGCCATCCTTTTCGAGCATGTAGAAGCCAACCCAGTTGTAACGCCCAAGTTTTTCGTAGAGCAGCGTCACAATCGCCTTCATGAGTGCTTCCGCCGAAATGCGAGACCTGGCAAGGGTGTCAAGTTCCGGAATCAAATCCAGAGGTTCTGCGTTTGTCGTGGACATGCAGACTAGTCGAACACAACTGGTGTGCCGCGCACAACCGCCGCGATCAAGAGTTTTCAAGCTGAGAGCACCTTAGCCCATAACCTAATCAGCCTAATCCCGGCGAGATGCCTTCTCATTGATCCTTCTGCTAGAATCGCTACGACTCTCGCAGCCATGCGGAAGCTTCACCTCATCGCAGGATTGCTCGGCATCCTGGTCTTCGTGCTCAGCGGACAAGCCATGCGCCTGCACAAGCCTCCCGTCAGATCGCTCGAACATGGCCAGCGCATGATGTTCCTCTCGCGGCACATCTATATCCTCGGAAGCGCCCTCGTAAATCTGGTACTGAGTCTTTATCTGGAACTCGAAAGCCGTGGTTGGCAAAGAAATCTGCAGATTTGGGTCGTTGCTGATCCTGCTATCGCTCGTTCCGCTGACGTTGGCGCTCGTCGACGAACCAGGAGCGGGCATCGCCGGCCGTTCTCTGCAGTCTGCACTCGGCTGGTTCACCTTGCTGGGCGGTGCGCTCGCGCATTTTCCCGCCAAGGCCGCAACGACCCCGAATTGACAGTCCAGCAAGCCGCCTCTAAACTAAATTAACTGTGTGCCGGGGTAGCTCACCGGTAGAGCGCCGCCCTGAAAAGGCGGGCGTAGCCAGTTCGATTCTGGCCCCCGGCACCACCGTAAGAGCCCAATCCCAAAAGATTCCAGTCCCCTGATGCGGCATATACGCCGCCCTGTGGGGTGAGAACGATTTTTTGGATGTGCTTGGCGAACACGGCTCTCGCCAATCTCGGCTCTCTGTTCAGAAATTTCCTTAAATCACAAAGATCCGCCTCAACGAACCGCCGAATTTCTTGCATTCGGAGTGTCACACCCTCTGGTTTCATGCTTTCCAAGCGCGACTTTGTTTGCTGTAATTCAATTTCGAAAAGCCCAAGTTGATCGAGCAGGCTCCTGAAGGCATGGCCCTCGGCAATGGCAGTTGTGCAATTGCTAATTTTCCGCTCAAGGTCCGCGATCTTTTTATCGAGCAGGCCAGTTTCACCGGTATGATTTTCGATCTGTTGAAGAAGCTGCCGCTCGACGCTCTTGAGCGTGTAGTTTAGAACCGCAGGATTCAGCACAGTGGCCTGCAATCCGTGTAGAAGCTGCGATTCAAGAACCTCCTGGGAGACGAGCAGACTGTTCGAGCAAACCCTATTCCCTCGATGCGAGTGCATCGAGCAGCCGTACCTGCGATAGGGACGCCCTTTACGAGTGCCAGAAACGATGGTGACACTGCCGTGACACTCCGAGCATTCCAACAAACCTGTAAAAAGATACGGTGACGCCAGTGCTCGACCGGTCTTTGTTCTTCCTCCATTCCTGACGCGAATTACCCGAAACCTTTCCTGTGCGGAATTCCACAAAACGTCCGAGACGATCCGTTGTTCGGGGATTTCCCTCTTTCGCCACTCGCGTTCAGGCTTCCGGCGATAGACACGCTTTCCTGTCTCCGGCGATCTCACCTTGATGGTACGGCCCCACGTCACAATTCCCCGATACCGTTCATTGAGGAGAATGTGTCGGACGGATGAAGGGCACCAACTTCGCGAAACCCTACCTTTCTGGGGCTGTGGAGATACGATTCCTTCGTTGTTGAGGTCAACCGCGATGCGTTTTAAGGAATCGCCCGCCGCGTACCGCTCATATATTCTCCGCACAGTGGCGGCCTGGCTGGGATCGACCTCAAGTCTCACACCGCTGATAAGGGGTCGGCCGTAACTATCCCGTTCCGCTTGGCTTTCGAGTGGAACCCGAGTGTAGCCAAATACCCGCCCCCCAGTGTGGAGGCCTTGAATCGCACGTTGCTCAACACCGCGAAAGGTCTTCTTCGCAAGTTCTTCAAGGTAAAGCGAATCAACCAGGCCATGCACGGTTACGAGTGTCTGTGTTTGCGGGGCACTCGTATCGAAACCTTGGCTGACAAAAACCACTCGGATTCCAGCGAACTTCATCCGCTTCACGATTTCGAGAGAATGGGCTAAGTCGCGGCTTAATCTACTCGTGTCGTCCACAAGGACCACATCGAACGGAGGCGGCTTCTCATGCGCAACATCCAGCAAACGACGTAACCCCGCCCTATTCTCCGTGGCACCAGTTATTGCCTGATCTGCGTACACATGCTCATCAAGCACACGAATCCCGTGGCGATCCGCGTACTCGCGGCACTTTCTAATTTGTTGATCGATACTGAGAGGATTCTGTCGTTCGTCACTATAGCGAGCATATACCGCGCAACACTCAATCTCAGTCATCGTGTCCTGCTCCTCTATGCTGCGGGTTTATCGTGTGACTCTCGCACACCTGAGCTGTCGCCCGCAAGATCATCTCTGCCATCCAGTTCCTCAAGGTAGTGTTCAATCAGAATAGGCACGATCACGCGATCGATGAACTGCTTCAATTCTGGGGTCAGGGGCGTTTCCGGCTGGCCCTCGCTTCCATCGAATTGGACTACCTCGGCCATTTCTTTTCTTGTGATTACCTCCACGTTTTTGCCGTCAAGCGGGCAAACATTGCCGCGTCCGTTATCACCGAACAAGTATCGATCGTCTGGTGGGCACGGCTATTCCCTTTCCTCCCAAGGAGCAGCGCAACCGCCCCGAAACATCTTGCAACCTGTGCGGTGCGCTTCGAGCCACAGATCAAGGATCCGCTCGAACTCGACCAAGGGTGCCCGTTCTTTCCATAGCCGGTGAATCTTGTCGGGGAGCTGGACGGCCAATTTGTCGTAAAGCATCGGGCGGTTCTGCCTCAGCCACGGAACCATGCCAACGGGTTGGTCTGAAGCCTTCGCGAGCGTAGCGCGGACAAGTTCTTGGTACGGGTCCGTGACCCTTTTTTCGTTTTTGTATTGATCCGCCTCGTCTAGCTTTTCCTCAGATTCGAGCGTCACGATCACACCCACCTGCGCGAGCCGATCAATCAACTCCGGCACACTCCATCCAACCCATCGCTTGGGCTCCGCCAGTGCCACCCCTAGTTGCTCCAGCGTGGACCGCGCAAAGAGCGCCGGATCGGTCACCACCGAACAGGTGTCGATCGCTACAGGCGGCTCTTTGAGATTCCACGTGACCAGTCGGACGCCGGCCGGCATGGCGGGGATAACACCCCGTGTTCGTAAGAATGCGGTCACTTCCTCCTTGTGAGCACGGAGTGTGAAAACCTGCTCGACTAGTGCTTGGCGGCGCTCTTCGTCGGGGTACCAAACGCGCACCTTCTGCCCGTCAAGACGGAGCGTAGCGCCGGCTGCTTCCAATTCGTCGA
>Ga0306920_100006362_pt1 | contig 15402 bp, 12 predicted proteins | sample flu12Cox44000170_FD_204666 | JGI IMG/M metagenome (GOLD analysis project Ga0306920, IMG submission 204666) | Lab enrichment of tropical soil microbial communities from Luquillo Experimental Forest, Puerto Rico - flux4day.12C.oxic.44.000.170 (v2)... | ecosystem: Environmental > Terrestrial >... | reverse complement strand
CGCGCTCCGGGATTCGGCCCGCGCGCTGGCATGCTATGCTTCGGGGAACAGCCGCCGGGGGGTGGAGCGCGAACTGGCGGTGTGGCTGCGGCTGGGGTACCTGCAAGAGACGTTCTTCGGCGCACCGGCCCAGCCCGTCCCCCCAGGGCAGGATGCTCAGAATCGAGGCGGCTGACGAGCGAGGCGGCAAAACGGCCGCGCGGGAGCGCACCGGCCGGAAGACCGCAACAGCGAGGATCGACGGACGGGAGAGATCCGTTTGCCCGGCGTGTCCGCGGAACCTCGGGTTGGGGCATAAGAATAATGCGAATAACGCACCGGGCCGCATCCGCGGTGTGTGATTTGGTGCCGCTTGCGCCGAAGCCGGTAGGAAGGAGGCTCGTCGATTGATCGAGCTTGTTGTCGAAGGAGGCCACCAGTTCGGGCTCGTCCAGGGGTTGCGGGAGATCTGGGCGTTCCGCGAGGTGGCATGGGCGTTCGCCGAGCGGTATGTGCGGCTGAAGTACAAGCAGGCCGGGCTGGGAATTGCCTGGGCCATCATCCAACCGTTGTCATTTTTGCTGATCTTTGTCATCCTCTTCGGGCGTCTGGCGCACATCTCCAGCGGGAACACCCCCTATCAGGCGTTCGCGCTCTCCGCGCTCGTCCCGTGGACCTTCTTACAGACCGCGGTGAGCATGGGGTCGGGGGCCCTCTTGATGGACGGCGGGTTGATGCGCAAAGTCTACTTTGCCCGCGAGTGCCCCGTGATCGGCGCCGTGCTGGCGACGGGGCTGGATTTCGTCATCGGCCTGGGGCTGTTGTTGATCCTCGGTCCGTTCCTGGGAACGCGTATTTCGTGGGCGATGGTCTACGTGCTGCCGTTGTGGATCGTGATGGCCGTCCTGGGCCTCGGATTGGCCCTGGGGTTCGGCGCGCTGAGCGTCTACTACCGGGACTTCAGGTTTGTCATGCCGTTGTTCATCCAGTTGTGGATGTTCGGCAGCCCGGTGGCCTATCCGCTGACCACCGTGCCGGATAAATACCGGGCGCTGTACCTTATCGCGAACCCAGCGGCTGGGATCCTGGATGGATTCCGGCGGATCTTTGCGCTGGGACAGACGCCGGACCTCGGGCTGCTGGCCGTCAGCGCCTCGGCTACGCTGGTCATTGCGTGGGCAGGTTATGTCCTTTTCCGGCGGATGGAGCCGGGATTTGCGGATTCGGTGTAAGCCATGACATGGGCTGTGCGGTTTGAGGACATCTGTAAGCGCTATCGGGGGGGACGTCGCGGGTATCCCTCCATCCGAAGTGATTTGACCCGCCTGGGCCGGAGGCTGCTCAGCCCCCTTCAGCGGGGTGACAAGCCGTTCGGATACCTGGCGCTGGACCACGTGTCGTTCGAGGTGCCGCAGGGGCAGGCCTTCGCCATCATCGGCCCGAACGGCGCGGGGAAAACCACAGCGCTCAAGATGCTCACGCGGATTTCTCACCCCACGTCCGGGCGGCTGCGCGTGCGCGGCCGGGTGGGCGCGCTGATCGAGGTCGGATCGGGCGTGCACCCTGAGCTCACGGGTCGCGAGAACATCTGGCTCTACGGCCGGATCATCGGCATGTCCCGGCAAGAGATCGCCCGGCGGTTCGACGACATCGTGGACTTCGCGGAACTCAGGGAATCTATCGATATGCCGGTAAAGATGTACTCCAGCGGCATGCAGCTGCGGTTGGGATTCGCGGTGGCCAGCCACATCGATCCGGACATCTTCGTCGTGGACGAAGCGCTGGCGGTCGGGGACGCCGGCTTCCAGGTCAAGTGCATCGAGCGCATGACCCGTCTGGTCTCCGAGGGCCGCACCCTCATTTTTGTCTCGCACAACCTCTCGGCGGTGGAGACGATATGCCCCCGCGGGTTGTTTCTGCTCGATGGCCGGATCGAGGCGATGGGCGAGGCGCGGGACGTGCTGCGCCACTACCTGGACTGGGTGGATACGCGCCAGCAGGCCCGGATCGAGCACCAGGTTCAGAACCGGCCGTCGAAATTCCTGACGATCGAGCGCGTCTCGTTTCATGACGCCCGCGGCCAGGAGCGTGCGGCGTTCCGCACCGGCGAGACCGTGGAGATTCGCCTCAAGGTGTCCGCCCAGACGCCGGTACGCCGGCCTTATTTTGAGATCGGCATCAGCGATGGACGTCCGGGCAACCTGATCCTGTGCTCTATGCTCGCCGACGGCCATGTCGTCGACGTGTTGGAAGGGCAGAACACCGTGACCTGCCGGATTCCACAGCTCCCCCTGCTCCCACGCGTCTATCAGATCTGGTGCTCGGTGCGGAGTCACCTCGCCTACGGTGAACTGTTCGACTGGCAACTGGTGGGGGCGTTTCGCGTTGCGGACGGACCCGCGGGGCTCAATGGCCCGGGGGCAATTGCCCACACGGGCACGGAAGCGCCCATTCACACCGACTACGACTGGCGTGTGACCACCGATGCCGATGCCCGCGTGCCAAGCTAGTGCCTCATCGCCGAAACTCCCCTCCGTGAAGGGCCGGTCGACCCAATCCCTCGGCGAACTCGTGAAACCCGGTACCGGCGCCTCGGGGTCGCCAACGCTGGGCCACCACCAGACGGGGGGGCCCGTCCCCAGCCCGGGCAACGATGGCCGCGCGGGAGGCGAGATCTGAGTGTCGGCGTGGCTGCGGAGCCTCGTGGAAACGTTCGCCCGGGACGCGACCGGGGAGATGGAACGCCGGCGCTCACTTGTGCTGGCCCCCCACCCCGATGATGAGGTGCTCGGGTGCGGCGGCACGATCGCCGGGAAGGTCCTGCGCGGCACGCCGGTATCGGTTGCCTTCCTCACTGATGGGCGCCGCGGCGCGGGCGCTCCGTCCGCTGAGGTTGGGAAGCTTCGGGAGGCCGAGGCGGCACACGCCGCCGCCGAGCTCGGGCTTCCATCGGACCGGCTGACTTTTTTCCGGTTTGAGGATGGTCGGTTAGCGGACCACATCGAGGATGCCCGCGCCGAGGTGCGCCGGCTGATCGATGCCCTGCAGGTCGACGACCTATTCGTTCCCTACCGGCGCGAGTACCATGCCGATCACGTCGCCGCTTGGCGGATCGGGAGCGCCTGCCGCCGGCCCGGAATGCGGGTGTTCGAATACCCGATTTGGTACGGGCCTTGGCTGTGGTCTCGCCTGCGCGGCCGAGCCCGGATCGCCGCCGTCACACATCTCGCGGACGCCCGGCGGGCGGTGAAAGTGTGCATCCTGCCCTACGCGGAGGCCAAGCGGCGCGCCCTGGCGGCGCACCAGTCGCAGGTGCGCGCCTTCGAAGCTCAGGGTTTGTGGGGCACGGAGTTCTTGGGGGCGATGAACGGGCGCTACGAGGTGTTCTTCGCGTGAAGGTGCTGCTCGTGACACAGGGCGATCCGGAAGCGGCGATGACCGGCGTGGCCACCTACGTCCGTAGTCTGGCGGATGCCCTCGCCGGGAACGGCGACGAGGTCGCGCACTGCTTCAGCACCCGCGCGGAGGCATCGGGCCGGCCGCGACTGGAGTGGACGGTCCGCGGCGGAAGGACCATCGCGATGATCGCCAACTCGCCACTGCTGCGGCCCTTTCCTCCCGAGCGCATGGAGGATGACACCGTTCACAGGGCCAGCGAGGCGCTATTCGCAGACGCGCTGAAAGCGATTAGCCCGGACATCGTGCATATCCATGATCTGGCCGGCCTCCCGGCCGGCGTGATCCCCCGCGCCCGCCAGCGAGGTTGTGGCGTCGTCATGACCCTGCACGATTTCTGGCCGTTCTGCCGCAGGCAGTTTTTGCTGCGGCCGGGTCTCTCACCATGTGAGGGATCAGCGGGAGGCCAACACTGCGCGCGCTTCTGCACGGCGCGGCCGCCGAGGCTTCGCCGGCTCGCGGCCCGCATCGAGAACCGGCCTTCGTGGGCTCTTGCCCGGTCCCTGGTGCGGGGTGCGCGCGGCTTTCGCGCGAGGATCCACGGCGCGGCCCCATCCCAGTTCCGATCGCCCACGACGGTCGACGGGGCACCGTGGCCCGACCTGGGCATCATTGGGACCTACGCCGCACGGGAGGCGGCGTTGAGGGACCATGTCCTTCAGAGCAGCGAGCTGCTCACCGTCTCCGAGTTCGTCAAATCGATGTACGTTCGTCACGGGTATCCCGAAGGCCGGCTGCGGGTCCTGCCTCCTCCCGTCTCGGTGAGCGACCGCGTCAGTTTTCGGCCACGGGAGTTCCGCGGGTACCCGATTCGCTTCGGGTACCTCGGCAAGGTCAGCCCCCTCAAGGGCGCCCACGTCCTGGCGGAAGCGGCCGCGGCGGTCCCTCCCGGACAAGCGCGTTTCACCTTCTATGGGGACGCGCCAGCAGACGACCGGCATTACCTTCTGACCCTGGCCGCCCACCATCCCGGGGTGCATTTCGCCGGGGCCTACGGGCCGGACCGCCTCCCCGACATCTTGGATGAGATCGACGTCGCCGTCCTGCCGTCCCTGGCGCGAGAAACCCGGGGATTGGTTGGCCTCGAGGCGCAAGCCGCCGGCCTGCCGATCATCGGCTCCGACGGGGGCGCCCTGCCGGAATACGTGCAGCACGAGGTGAACGGCCTCCTGTTCGCGAACGGCAGCATTGAGGCGCTGCGCGCCGCGTTGATGCGGATCATCGAAGAGCCTGCCATCGTGCTGCGGCTGTCCGCCAACGTGCATCCCCCGGAACGCATGCCCGCCCACGTCCAGCGGATCGCCGCCGTCTACCGTCAGGCGGCCGGCGTGGCCGCCGGGGAGGCCGGGCGATGAGGGCATGGGCCGCGTCAACGGCTCCCCAAACGATGATGGCGGTTGATTGTTCGGTAGTGATCCTCAACTACAACAACCGCGAGGTGCTGCGGCGCGGACTTGGGGCACTGCGCGACCTGGCCGCGTCCCCTTACCGCGTCGAGGTCATCGTCGTCGATAATGGCTCGACCGACGGCAGCCAGACGATGATTCGCAACGAGTTTCCCGAGGTCCGTCTGATCGAGAACCGCGAAAACCTCGGCATCGCCCGCGGCAAGAATGCCGGCCTCATGCTGGCTCGGGGAGAATTCATCCTGCTGCTCGACGACGACTGCGTCGTCCGGCCGGAACACCTGGCCGCGTTGCTGGAGACTGCGCGCCTGCGCCCGGATGCCGCGGTGGTCGTGCCGATGAAGGTCGATGTCCAGGACCGTCCGATGTATACCTATCACGTGCCCTCTCCGCGCAACCTCGACATCGCCTTCTTCCTCGTCACGGAATTGTCGTTGATCGAGATCGGGCGTGCCGTGAAGCGCGCCCTGCGTTGGGGAGAGATCGTCCCGCACGACGGCGCGGACGTCGTGGAGATCCCTTATATCGGCGGGGGGGTCATGCTCGTGCGCCACAGCGCCATCAACGCCGTCGGCCCGCTGGATGGCAACATCTTTTTCTTTGGGGAAGACTTCGATTGGTGCTACCGGTTCCGCCTGGCCGGGTGGAAGATCCTGTACGTTCCCGCGGTGCGGGTGATCTCCGGCTACGCGGTCAATGCCATGCGCTCGAAGCGCTGGTCTCTCGTGGCGCTGCAAAGCCGCCGCTACCTCTTCGAGAAGCACGTCGGGCGCAGATTCCTGCCCGTGTACGAGACGATAGCGCTTTTCGGGCTCGCCCCCAAGCTCGCCTACTACGCGCTGCAGGACTTGCGGGGACGGCGACAGCGCGACCTCCCCACCGGGCAATGGTTTCGCTCCGCCGTGGCCTGCATTCTCCGGGATGGCGCGCGGCCGCCATTGAGGCAAGCGCATGATCGCTAGCGCCCTGCTGGTCACGAACGAATACCCTCCCGAAAAGATCGCCGGCACGGCGATCAATACCCAGTTCGTGGCAGAGGAGCTGGCGGCACGGGATGTCCGCGTTAGCGTGGTTGTGAACACCCGTCAGCACGCGCCCGCACGCGAAGTGGAAGGGCCTCTAGAGGTCGTGCGCCTGCGGCCCCTCGCGATGCCGATGACGCGTATGGCGCAGCGGGTCGCGTTGTTGGTGGGGATCGCTCGCCGCCGCAGGCCGGACGTGATGTACGGCACGGCGCTGTCCAGCGGATTTCTGGCGCTCGTCGCCGGCCGGTGTCTGGGCATCCCCGCCGTGACCAACGTCGCCGGCTACGATCTCTATGCATCGGGCCCATGGGCGCGGCGTACTTACATCCGTTGGGCGCTCGCCGGCAGCGCGGGGCTCACGGCGCACACCGCGGATCTGGCCGCCAGGGCGTTTGCCCTCTCCGGCCGGCGGCCGGAGGTTGTGACGCCGGGCCTCAAGCTGCGGCCGGCGCATCAGATCGACCGGCCGGCAGCGAGAGCCGTTCTTGCCCTGCCCGAAGCCGGCCGGATCGTCCTGTATGCCGGGCGGCTTTCCCCAGAGAAAGGCGTCGTCTGGCTCCTGCGGGCCTTTCCCCAGGTCATCGCGGCATGCCCGGACGCGCACCTCGTGCTGGTGGGCGACGGACCGCAACGCAACGAACTCACGGCCCTCGCCCGCACCCTTGGCCTGGAAGGTGCCACCTTCTTTGGCGGCCTGCAGCCGCATGAAGCTGTGATCTGCTACATGCGGGCCGCGGATCTCTTCGTGCTCCCCAGCCTCCAGGAACCGTTTGGTATCGTCTTGCTCGAAGCGATGAGTTGCGGACTGCCCGTCGTGGCTTCCAATGTGATGGGGATCCCGTCGATTGTGGAAGATCGCGCCAACGGCCACCTGGTCCCTCCCTGCGACGCCGCGGCCCTGGCCGACCGGATCATCCGTTCCTTGCAGGCGCCACCGGCCGAACGCGCGGCGCTGGCTGAGCGGAACATGGCGAAGGCGGCCGGATATTCCATCCCCCGGATCGTCGACCGCCTTCTCGCCGTGTGGGACGAGGCGGCGGCGGCCCGGCGGGCGCGCCGCTCGGTGGAGGTGGGGTAGGCATGGCCGCGTTGAAAGGGCTGATCTTATGCGGCGGCCGGGGAACGCGCCTGCGCCCGCTGACCTACACGAGCGCGAAGCAATTGATTCCGGTCGCCAACAAACCGATCGTCCATTTTGTGCTCGATCAGGTAGCCAAGTCCGGTATTCGTGACGTCGGCATCATCGTTTCGCCGGAGAGCCATCAGGTCATCAGGGACGCCATCGGCACCGGTGCGCCCTGGAACCTGGACGTGACCTACATCCCGCAAGAGAGTCCGGCCGGCCTGGCGCACGCCGTGCGCACGGCACGCCCCTTCCTCGGCGACAGTCCCTTTCTGATGTTCCTCGGAGACAACCTGATTCAGGGAGGGATCGAGCACATCCGGCAGCGGTTCGAGCAGGGGCGCACCGAGGCCCTCATCCTCTTGAAGGAGGTTCCCAACCCCAAGGAGTTTGGTGTCGCCGTGCTCAATGGCGACGGGAGCGTGCAAGCGTTGGTGGAGAAACCGCAGCGCCCCCCGAGCAATCTGGCGCTGGTCGGCCTCTACTTCTTTCAGCCATCGATCCACGCGGCCATCGAGCGCATTCGACCGTCCCACCGCGGCGAGCTGGAGATCACCGACGCCGTTCAGGAACTGCTGAATTCCGGGGCAAGGGTCGACAGCCTGCAGCTCCAGGGTTGGTGGCTGGACACCGGGAAGAAGGACGATCTCCTCGAGGCCAATAGGGCTGTGCTCGACGAATTCACGCGGTCCCGCGTCCTGGGGACCGTCGATGAAGATTCCCAAATCACCGGGCGAGTCGAGGTGGGGGCGGGGACCGTCATCGAGCACAGCGTCGTTCGCGGCCCAGTCGTCATCGGAGCCGAATGCCGAATTACGCATGCCTTTGTCGGCCCCCACACCGCGGTGGGTGACCGGACGACCATTACCCACGTCAGCGTGCAGCACTCCGTCATCCTCGAGCACTGCCGCCTCGAGGGCGTGGATCGATTGGAGGACAGCGTCTTGGGCCGGGGGGCGGCGATTACCCGGCGGGAGGCCGGCCCGCGTGCCCTGCGAGTGTTCGTCAGCGACGACTCGCAGATCTCGCTCTAAAACCTATCCCAAAACTTACGGGATGTCGCGTATAACCGGCTGAAAGCGTAGTTTTGGGATAGGTTTTAACTGAGAAGGCTGAGGTAAACGACATGCAGCGAACTAGTCCGGCGTCCTATAATTCCGTCGATCGAGCGGTTGAGGGCGAGACGCGTGCGGGTCTCTCCTCCGCGCTCCGGCCGACGCGCTTGCTCGCCTTCCGTCGCTACACATGGCATGAGCATGCTCTGTGGGGCCACGCCCCAATCTTTTTATCGCGGGCGTCGAACGCCCGCTGCGGAGAGTCCCCGCACGCCCTAGTACTGGCATCGGTCTCATCGGCGACGGCGTCACCGTCCCGTTCGAGTGGGAGATGACCCGCCGATGAGGGTGCTGGTCACCGGAGGCGCCGGGTTTATCGGCAGCCACTTCGCCCGTCACCTCCTGCGGGCGTCTATGGATTACCGCGTCACGGTGCTGGACAAGCTGACGTATGCCGGCAACCTGGACAACCTTCGGGACCTCGAGGCGGACGCCCGCTACCGGTTCATCGCCGGCGACGTCGCGGACCGGGAGTGCGTGCAGGCGGTGATCGGCGGGGGAATCGACGCCATCGTCCACTTTGCCGCCGAGACTCACGTGGATCGCAGCATCCTCGATGCGGGCGCCTTCGTGCGCACGAACGTGCAGGGCACGCAGGTTTTGCTGGACGCCGTGCTGCGTCACGGGGTCGAGCGCTACATCCAGGTGAGCACGGACGAAGTCTACGGTCCCGCCCCCGACGGTGTGGCCTTCGCCGAGGACGGGCCGCTCAACCCCTCCAGCCCCTACGCGGCCAGCAAGGCGGCCGCGGACCTCCTTTGTCAGGCGTACCGAAAGACCCATGGCCTTCCCGTGGTGATCGCCCGCTGCACCAATAACTATGGCCCCTACCAATTCCCGGAGAAGTTCATCCCCCTCATGATCACCAACGCTTTGGAGGGCAAGCCCGTGCCGATCTACGGAGACGGGCAGCAGGAACGGGACTGGCTGTTCGTCGAGGATCACTGCGCCGCGCTGCGGGCCCTCTTGCAGCTTCACCGTCCTGCGCCGGCGTTCAATATCGCGGCCGGGCGCACGGTGCCGAATCTCGTCCTGGCGGGTATGGTTCTCGACCTGGTTGGGGTGCCGCGCTCCCTCCTCGAGTTTGTCGGCGACCGCCCAGCGCACGACCGTCGCTACGCCTTGAACGCCGACCGGATCACCACCGCGGCCGGCTGGCAGCCGCGCCGGTCGCTGGAAGATGGGCTTGCCGACACCGTGGAGTGGTTCCGCACTCATCCCGCGTGGTGGCATGCGGTGAAGACCGGCGAGTATCTCCGTCACTATGCCGCCTGGTACCACGGCGCGCTGGGGGGGTCGTCCCAGCGATGATCCCTCGGCTGTCCATCATCCTGCCGACCTACAACGAGGCGGACAACATCGGCCCGCTCTGCGCGCGCCTTGAACGCGCGCTGGTCGCGCTTTCGCACGAGATCATCTTCGTCGACGAGAGCACGGACGGAACGGAGCAGCGGATCGCTGAGATCGCGCGGGAGAATCCGCACATCCGCCTGGAGCACCACGGCGAGCGCCGCGGTCTGGCCGCCGCCGTCGTCGCTGGCATCGAGGCCGCGCGCGGCGAGGTGATCTGCGTGCTGGACGCCGACCTGCAGCACCCGCCGGAGGCCGTCCCGACCCTCGTCGAGGCGCTCGACCAGACGGGGGCCGATCTCGCCGTCGCCAGCCGCTACGTCCCAGGCGGATCCTACGTGGGCCTGACGCCGCTGCGCCGGTTGATGTCCTTAACCGCGACCGGCATGGCGCGGGGCCTGCTGCGCCGCGCCCGGTCGGTCACGGATCCGGTATCCGGGTTCTTCGCGTTCCGCCGCGGCGTCACTGAACGCGTGCGGCTGCGGCCGCTCGGATTTAAGATCCTCCTCGAAGTGCTGGTCCGCGGCCATGTGACGAAGGTGGTCGAGGTGCCGTACCGCTTCGAGTTGCGGCGCGGCGGTGCAAGCAAGCTGACGATGCGCCAGAACACCCAGTACCTGCGGCACCTCATCCGGCTCTCTTCCGCGGAGGCCGCACAGCGGTCGGAGGCGCCGCCGGCGCATGCGGTGTACACGCCGGGCGGGCAGATCAGCGGCAAGCCCGCAGCCCCCGACGAATCGCATCCCTCCAGCAATTCGGTAGGGTGGAACGGCGAGGCCGCACGTGCCGCCGTGGCGAGACGGCGCGGGTTTGTTCGCTACCTGAAGGAAGGGCCCATCCCCGCCCTTCGCGTTACCCCGGCGTCCAACGGCGACCCCGACCCCAAAGTGTCGGTTCTCATCCCGACAGCCAATCGGTCGCGTTCAAAGGTGCTCGACCGATTGCTGCGGCAGATCAGCGACCAATCGCTGCGGCCGGTGGAAGTGATCATCGTCGAGGGCGATCGCCGACAGGGGCGCGCCATCAACACCGCGGCGGCGATCGCCCGCGGCGACTTCCTGGTAACGATGGACGACGACACGCAATTGGGGGACGCCCGCGTGCTCGAGCATCTCGTCACGGCCATGGAGCAGGATCCGACGATTGGCATCGCCGGGGCCGCGAGCGTGATCCCGCCCGACGCCCCTCCCATCGTGCGGCGGGCGATGCGCGAGGTGCCCCGTCGTAGCTCGCCGGTGGTCGACGTCGTGACCGAGAGCGACATGGCAGAGCATCCCTGTCTGGCCATACGCCGGCGTCTCTTCTACCAGGTCGGCGGTGAGCATGAGCTCATCCCTCGCGGCCTTGACCCGTATCTCCGCGCCGAGGTGCGCCGCCTGGGTTACCGGGTTGTGGTCGTGCCGGAGACCTGGATCCATCACCTCCTGCCCTCGACGTTCAGGGGCATTCTGCGCCAGTACTACCGCAACGGTGCGGGTGCAGCGTACGTCAAGAAGTTCTATCCTCGGTGGGTGATCGAGCAGGCCGAGGTGCACAACGAGCCGGTCGGCGAGCGGACGTCCCTTCCAGCCCGTGCGCTCCGCTACGTTGGCCGGACCGCGCGGGCCGTCTGCCGAGGCCAGTGGGTCTACTTGGGCACGCTCGGCGCCTACGCGCTCGGTTATGCCTGGGGGATGGCGACCTTGCGCGAGGACTCTCTATGATCGATGGCTCGCTTTCCGGTACGGCCGGCGACCGTTTGCGCCGCATTGCCTGGCGCCGGGCGGTGGGCCGAGACATGGCCGGAGCCGCGTCCCTGCATCGGGCGACCGAATGGTACCCGAGCGAGGCGCTCGCGGCGATGCAGTGGGAGCAGATCAGCGCCCTGGTGGGATATGCCCGCACGACGAACGAGTTCTACCGATCACGACTGGACGAGGTGCCGGCCGGTCCGGCGGTTACTCCGGACGCGTTCAGGCGCATCCCACCGCTGCGCCGCCACGACGTGGCGCGGTGTTGGGCGGGACAGGCGGCGCGGTCCGCCGGCGCCGGCGGGGTCGTGCAGCGCCGGTCGGGGGGCAGTTCAGGCGAAGCCGTGCGCATTCCGCTGGATCGCGCGACCTACAGTTGGTACGTCGGTGGGACGTGGCGGGGCCTCGGATGGTGGGGGGCCGACATCACCCGCCGTGGCGCGGTGCTGCTCGGATCCGGAGGCGCCGGGCTGCGGCGGCTGGCTGTACGTGCAAAGGATTGGGCCATGGACTGGCTCAGGATCACGGTCGAGGATGGATTCGAGGAGGCCGTGCCCGCGGCCCTAGCCCGCCTTGCCGCGTTTCGGCCCGTCTTCCTCTACGGGTATCCCTCCGCCGTGCACCGGCTGGCGCGGGCGGTCTACGGGCGCCGCCTTGCGTGGACCGGCCGATTGAGGGTGATCGCACTTACGGGAGAGCCGGTCTATGCGTTTCAGCGGCGCGCCATCGAAGAGACTTTTGCCTGTCCGGTCGCCGAGGAGTACGGCAACGGCGAGATGGGAAGCATGGCGTTCGAATGCCCCGAGGGAACGTTGCATGCCACAGTGGAGAACGTATTTCTCGAAGTCGAGCCGCCGGCGACAAACGGCAGCGGCGGGCCGATCCTGGCCACGCAATTGCACAACCGTCTGCTCCCCCTGATCCGCTATGAGACGGGCGACTGGGGGACCGTCGGAGCGTCCGGGTGCGCCTGCGGCCGAGCGCTGCCGGCGGTTCGAGTCGCCGGGCGCACGCAGGAGAGGCTCGTGGCCGGCAGCGGGTCAGTCCTGGCGCGGCCGCGCCTTGAGGAGCTTTTCAGCGCGCTGCCGGATGACCTGCGAGGGGCCGTACAGATCGTTCACCGTCCCGGGGGGCCTACCATCTGCCGCGTCGAGCATACCCAGGATCGGCCGTCGCCGGATCTGAGGCATGTTGCGCTGCTGGCGAGGGAGATCCTGGAAACCGATGGCAGCGTAGACGCCGTTGCCGTCTCCCGTTTCAGGCGGCTCCCTTCCGGAAAACTCCCCTATTTCGTCACGCTGCGATCGGACGATGACGGCGCTCTTCATCACGAATGACTTCCCGCCCATGGCGGGAGGCGAGGCGACGTACTATGCGCGGGTCTGCGCCGCGGTGGCGCCGGACCAGGTTGTCGTGCTGGCGCCACGGCTCCCCGGGGCGAAGGCGTTGGACGCCGCGCTGCCGTACCGGATCATCCGGCGCAACGTGCCAATCGGGCCCCACCCTGCCGCCCGGCTCGTGCAGATCACCGTCTTCCTTCTCGCCGCCGCCGGAATCATTCGCCGCGAAGGGATTCGCGATGTACATATCGGCCACGTGCACCTGGGCCTGGCCGGGATCGCGCTCAAACGCCTCCTGGGCGTCCCCTACGTGCTGTATCTTCACGGCGGGGAGATGGCCGCTTATATGCGATGGCGCCCGGTGCGCGCCGTGGTGATGGCGATCGTGCGGCACGCACGACTCGTGGTGGTCAACAGCACGTATACCCGCGATCTCTATCAGGCCATGGGCATGCGCCACCCCCGTGTTGAGATCCTGATGCCCAGCGTGGGCATCGATCGCTTTCGCCCGAATATCGACTCGAACGGGGTGCGCAAGAAGTACGACCTCGACGGAGGCCGGATGATCCTCACGGTTGGGCGCCTCGTGGAGCGCAAAGGTCACGATATGGTGATCCGCGCCCTCCCAGCGGTCGAGCGCGCCGCCGGTCCGGTGCGGTATGTGGTGGCGGGTACCGGTCCGGAAGAGCAGCGGTTGCGCGACCTGGCTCGCGAGGTGGGCTGCGAGACACACGTCCGATTCATCGGCCCCGTTTCCGGGGACGACCTCGCGGCGCTCTATGCCGCCTGCGATGTCTTCGTGATGCCAAGCCGGGCGCTCGCCCAGCGGGACGGGGTGGAGGGATTCGGCATCGTCTTCCTGGAGGCAGGGGCCTGCGCCAAGCCGGTTGTGGGAGGCCGTAGCGGAGGGATCGGCGATGCCGTGCTGGACGGCGTGACGGGACTGCTCGTGGACCCCACCGATGTCGCGGAGTTGCAGGCGGTCCTGATACATTTGCTCGACGATCCGGTGGAGGCGCGGCGGTTGGGCGGGCTGGGCAGGCAGCGCGTGGAGACCCTGGCACGTTCGTGGGAGCCCACCGTTAGGCAAATTTTCGCTCCGCCCCCCCTAGGCATCGCCGGATGACACGCGGAGACGACATGGGTGCGCCGGTGCGCGTCTTGCACGTCATTACCAGGCTGGTACACGGCGGGGCGCAGGAGAATACGCTCCTCACCGTGCAGCGCCTCGACGCTTCCCAGTACGCGGCCACGCTGGCAAGCGGGCCGACCTTCGGTTCCGAGGGCAGCCTGGAATCGTCGATTCCCGCATCCCTGCCTTTCGTGCGCATTCCCGAGTTGGTGCGCGACCCGCATCCGGCGAAGGACGCTCTCGCCCTCGGCCGCCTGTACCTGCTGATGCGCCGCAACCGCTTTCACATCGTGCACACGCACACCACAAAGGCGGGCCTGCTCGGCCGGTTGGCGGCGCGGCTGGCGGGCGTGCCGATCGTGATCCACACCCCTCATGGCCATGCCTTCCACGGTTACATCGGCGAGGCAGGATCGGGGGCGCTCAGGCGGGTGGAACGGTGGCTGGCGCGGCGTACGGACCGGATCATCTGCTTAACGGAGGCGGAGCGCGAGGACCATGTCCGCCTGGGCATCGGTCCGCCCGAGCAGTTCGAGGTCATCCATAGCGGGGTCGATGTCGAACGATTCAAGCGGGCATCCCCAGACGGCGATCGAAAACGGCACGAGCTGGGCCTGCCGGCGCACCGGCCGCTGGTGGGCTGCGTGGCCCGGCTGGTTCCCGTGAAAGGCGTTGATTACCTGCTCGAGGCCGTGCCGGGAATCCGGGCAGCCGTCCCGCAGGCGGTCGTGGTGTTCATCGGCGATGGGCCGCTCCGGCCAGTCATGGAAGCGCGCGCGGCGGCGCTTGGCCTGAACGGTGCGGTGGTGTTTCTCGGGCTACGCAAGGACGTGCCGGAGATCCTCCCGCTCTTCGATGTTGTCGTGCTGCCCTCGCTCAACGAGGGCATGGGTAGGGCGGCTGTGGAAGCCATGGCCAGCGGCAAGCCCGTGGTCGGCTCGCGCATCGGCGGCATCCAAGACCTTGTCGCCGACGGCGTCAACGGCCTGCTGGTCCCACCCGGGGATCCCCCAGCCTTGGCCCACGCCGTCATCCGGTGCCTCCGGGATCCGGCCTCCGCGGCGCTCATGGGCAAGCAGGGCCGGGCGGCGGCAGATGCCTACAGCATCGAGGCGATGATCACCATGATCGAGCAGCTCTACGTCCGCTGCCTCGCCGCAAAGGGGTAATAGCAAAGAGGTGCTAGGGCGGCGTGTCATCAGCTCGTCGGCGGCTCGGGCAGACCCTCTTGGGCCTAGGGCGCACCTCTTTTGCACCGTCGTCGAACTTCGGCGAAGCCCCACAAACGCGAGCTTGGGGCGGCACTAGTCCGGGATTGCCCGGCCCACGCCGAATGGAGGAGCCATGCGCGTACTGGTAACGGGAGGAGCGGGCTTCATTGGCTCGCACTTGGTCGATGCCCTGCTCGAGAGGGGAGACGAGGTATGCGTTCTCGACACCGTCTCCACGGGCAGGCTGGAGAATATCGAGCATCATTTCACAAACGCCGCGCTCTGGTTTGTGCGCGACTCCATCTTGAACCGGCAGGTCGTGGCGGAGTTGACGGCCGCCAGCGACCTCGTCTTCCATCTGGCCGCGGCTGTGGGCGTCAGGCATATCGTCCGCGATCCGCTGCAGTCGATCATCACAAATGTCGCCGGAACGGAGAACGTCTTGGCCGCGGCGTACACGCACCGCAAGAAGGTCGTCCTGGCGTCATCTTCCGAGGTGTACGGGAAGAGTACAAAGGTCCCGCTGCGCGAGGAT